>Ga0194128_10001023_pt1 | contig 49681 bp, 88 predicted proteins | sample TA2KigCa65mmetaG_FD_148650 | JGI IMG/M metagenome (GOLD analysis project Ga0194128, IMG submission 148650) | Freshwater microbial communities from Lake Tanganyika, Tanzania - TA2015037 Kigoma Deep Cast 65m | ecosystem: Environmental > Aquatic > Freshwater > Lake | place: Tanzania: Lake...
ACATGGGTGGCGTGTGAGGGTAGGGTTGTGACACTCGTCATGTCCCCACCTATTGCTATCATGTCCTCCATGAGGTAGTGACACTCGTCACCATCTATCCCCATCTCCGCTAGTAGGTCGTGTAGGGTCACGTCGTCACCTCGTACCTGCTCATGTCCCCTACGGGGAGTGCTACGCCGAACGCTTCCGTCCACCCACATGCCATGAGAAACGTGTTACGGTGGAAACGTGGGTTATCCTCTGCGAGCATGTCAGCGAACGCATGGCACATGCGTCCCCATTGGTACACTTCTCCCGTAGTCTCTGGCGTTGCGTCCAAATGCTCACGTAGTACCTTCGCTATTGCCCGATAGTCCTTGCGTGTCATGTATTGCCTCCTGCCCCCAGCCTATCATCGGGGATACTATCGGTGTCAAGTGCCCCCGTGTGACGTGCGTCACCTGTGTGGGCGTGCCTGCGTGGGCGTGTGACGGTGGTCACTTCCATGTGGGGTTGCCTGCCCTCGTCATCACGACGTACACTACGTCGTTCCACGTCTTGCGCCGTGCTTTCATGCCCGTGATGTCGTGCGCCTCCACCTGCCATTGGATAGGCTCGTTGGTGTCCTCCTCCACCACGCCTACGAACGTGTCGTAGTGCGTCCAGCCCCTACCTCCCGTATCGGCATCGTTGTCGTCGTCAATGAGTTCGTAGAACTCGTCCTCCGACATGGTGTCGTACCAGCACCCCCCGTCATTGACACGCTTGGGCGAACCGTCAGCGTTGGTGTGTGTGATGTGAATAGTTGTCATGTCCTACCTCCTGCCCCCAGACTATCACCCACAATACTATCGGTGTCAAGTCCATGCGTGTGACGCTTGTCACGCTTGCGCCTGCGTGGGCGTGTGGTCGTCCCCGTAGCCTCACGGTGATTACGACGGGTACACTTGCCACACACTTGGTAGCGTGTGAACGCTACGAGCATGTCGTTGGTGTCTCCGCATTGGGCGCACGGTGTCATGCCTGATACCGTGCCAACACGAACCATGTGCCCTCGTACTCTGCCTCCTTGTCGTACTGAGGTACGCTACGTTGCCAGCACGAACCGTGCCTCATGGCTAATGGAACGTTGTGCTGTTCCACCTGCCATTGACGGTGTTCGTCCACTAGCACGATGGCTACGAACGTCTCGTGATGGCATGGCACGTCGTCCAGCCAGCCTGCCTCGTAGTCACGGTGAAGCATGCTCGTGAATACGTGTTGGGGAAAGATGGCGTAACTCCGTGTGTCCGTGTGTGTGATGTGGGTTGGTGTCATGTCTTGCCTCCTATCCCCAGACTAGCATTGGGAATAGTATCGGTGTCAAGCCCGTGTATGTGACGTGCGTCACGCATGCGTGTGGTCGTGCGTGTGGTCGGTCATGCTGTGGCGTACACTTCTTTCATGGCGTGGTCAGTACCCTCACGACGTGCGTCGTCCTCTGCGCTCTCGCCATAGTACGCTTGCCGATAGACCTTCGTTACTCCTGCGTTGGGCATCATCGTGCGCCAGACAGTCACCCTGACTGCGTTGGCGATGAACGGTGTGCCGAACCCGTAATACTCCACCTCTGCGATTTCGTACTCAACGTACACGTACTGCGGTGCGCCGAACGCATAACCTATCTCGTATTCGTCGGTGGGCAAGTAATCTGCCCTGTGCCACTTGCCTATCATCTTGCTACCCTTCGGTAGCCTCTTGTGTGTCATGTCTTGCCCCCTGCCCTCAGCCTACCATTGACGATAGTATTGGTGTCAAGTCCGTCGTTGTGACGTGCGTCACGTGTGTGGGCGTGTGGTCGGTCATCGTGGTAGGTGTCGCCACCACACTCACGACAACGATACTGAGTCTCTACGCACATGGGCGAGTATCCTGAGACGTAGGTGTCGGTGCTGTCGCACCATTGGCAGGCGGTCACTCGTCCTCCTCGTCGGTCTCGTCGTCGTCCATCGCAAGGTTGGGGAAGTAAACTACGGTGCTATTGCGTCCCATGCTGTCCGTCCTGTGCGACGTGTCCACCAGCATGCTCAGCGTGTCCTGCTCGTCCATCTCCATGAGACTACGGGCGAGTATCAGCATGGTCTTGGTGACGTTCTCGGTCACGATGCCCAAGCATGAACTCCCGTACATGGCACGTCCTGAGTAAACACGGATTTCACCAGCACCATTGAGTGCGTCCTCAATAGTGCCAAGTTGGTCGTCGGTAAGAAGTTTCATTGTCATAGCCTCAGACTAGCACTCGCAATAGTATCCGTGTCAAGTCCGTCGTTGTGACGTGCGTCATAGCCAAGTGCTTTCGCAAGTGCTTCCAAGAACGGAAGTCCCGTCTCTTTCAGTCTCCACTCGTACACGCTCAGGTATCCCTTGTGGTGTGCCCTAGCCTGCTCAACGATGAACTCAGTCAGCACGTTGGTGCGCTCGTCGTTCTGTGCCCTGCGCTCAGCCGACTTGCGTGAGGCTTCGCCGTAGGACACGCACTCCTCCTCCAATGTCACGGTGTCACTCCACACGTTGTAAATGTGCTGTGGGAGGATAGTGTCATACGCTTTCTTGATGGTGTAGGCGAACTTATCGTTCTTGTCGTAGTCACGTTCTATGACCTCCACCTTGTAGCACACCCTCGTCTTGTTGGCACGTCCCTGCCATGTCTCGCTGGTGACCTCAATGATGCGACCTTTCGTGTTGTCAGCCCACCTGCGTCCACCTTTCATGCGGAACACGGTGTTGGGGTTCTTAGCCAACTGTTCTGCGATTTCGGATACTTTCATGTCTTGCCTCCTACCCTCAGACTAGCACTCGCAATAGTATCGGTGTCAAGTCGGTTCACGTGACGTGCGTCACACATAATCGGTAAGCGGTTCTCCCGTGTAGGGTACTCCGAACGTCTGTTGGTACAAGTTCCGTCCAGCCAGCCACTCACTCCAAGAGCCATCGCTGGTGACGTTCACCAACTTGCCGTAGTGTTGGCTGGCACGAAGTAGTATTGCCGTTACTACGGTGTCGTATGGCTTGTAGGCGGTCTTACAGAAGTTAAACACACCCTTGCCCTGCTTCACGTCGTCCTCTTGCCACTCAGACACGCTGGGGACTGCTTGCCAATACATCGTCTCGTGGCTGTCCTTGCCTACTCCGTTGAGAGAGAAGTACCCTTCGGTAAAGATGGGTTGTGTGTTCGGTTGCCCGTCCCCATCGGCAAGTGCGATACCGTTCTCTTGTGCTTGCTTGCAGATACGCTGTGTGTCCAGCACCAAGCGTCCGTACGCCTCACGTGCCTGCTTGCGTACGTGTGTGGACGCATGCGTGTGGTCGTGCCGTCTCCAATAGTGTGTGTATCCCATGTGGTTGATTACCTCCTAAGTGTCACGAACTCTGCCAAGTCTGAGTAAGTCATGCGTGCGCCTTCACCATTTCGTCGGAGAAGTATTCGGGGTAATGGTTCTCCCAACTGTCGTCGTTGGAACACTCCCACGATGAGATGTAGAGCGTACCGTCCTTGCCTGCGTCGTCGTAGTCCTCAGCGTACATGTCCACGTGTGCCACGTGGTCAGGTTCGGTGTGCGTGGGCTTGCGTACTGACACGCTAACGTGTGCCCCGTGCCATGCCTCGCTTTCCTCCAAGATTACCGTGACAACGGTGCTACCGTCGTCCTTGTGTGTGATGAGTGTAGTTGCCATTAGTTGCCTCCTACCCTCAGACTATCATTGTCAATAGTATCGGTGTCAAGTCGGTATGTGTGACGCTTGTCACGTACGTGGGCATGTGACGCTTGTCACGTACGTGGGCATGTAATCAGTCACCCCTCGCCACCTACGTCGGTCTCGTTGTAGTGTGTCCTGCGCCGTTCTGAGACAAGCCGAAAGACCTCGTTCTCGTAAGCCTTGTAATACTCACGTGCCCACGTACGCACCTCCCATTGGAGTGCGTATTCTTTGGGCATCTCGTCCTCGTAAGTTTCCTGCCACACATCTATTGGGTTAGGCATGTCTGCCTCCCATTGTAGTGTGCCTGCGAGGTAGCAAGCGATGATGTGTTCCACCGTCTCAATGCTTATGTCCCCTATCTCGTGGTACAGGTCATGGTAGGCATGTGCCATGCCGATGATACGTCCCCACTCACCGTACTTGCGACGATGCTTCTCCCACGTGCCCACGTATGTGGGCGTGTGGTCGCACGGGCGTGTGGTCGTTACCATGACGATGAGTAGTGGAACTCCCACTCGTCAGGCATGGTGAGAACATGCTTGATGAGGTTGATAGTGTAATCAACTTGGTCGTAGTAGTGTGGTGAGTAATCCTCCGTGACATTATTCCTACCGAAGGGAAGGTCATCTTGTGCCTTGCTGTGGTCGTTGGTTACACTCTCGCACAGGGCAAGTAGTTCCTCCAAGTGCTCACGTGGGACGTACGTTTCACGACAGTCGTCCACACCATCTTGGCGGTTGTCCACGAACCATTGGTGTATCTGATACGCCTTGCGCCATTGTCCAACCTTTATCATGAGGTGAACGCTCTGATGCCCTACGTCTGTGGGCACGAGATACTTCTTTGCCTTACTCATCGCCAACAGTCTGGCGAAGTCAGTCTTGTCCTTGCCCTTACAATACTCGGAATAGTATTTACGAGCGTAGAAGTATTGGTCTAATCCCATGTGGTCACTTCCGTTTCTTGATAGTGCGCCTATTCCTACGTGCCCTCTTGCGAAGGTTATCCAACGCCTCAGCGAGACTGCCTACCCCCAAGCCCTCGTCGGTGATGGTTTCATCTGGCATGTCGCTGAAACGCAACACGCTGGCAACTCCGTCATCGTTCAGAACGCAGGCAAGGCGAACACGCCGACGCTTTGGGTGTAACGAGGGCGGTAGGTCGGTGTTGTTGTCGTCGCCAACAGGCGCAGCCCAACCACAAGTGGCAACTAACACCGTGTCATACTGAACGAGAGCCGTGACACTTTCTCTGTCGCTCAACAACTCGTACACGTCACCGTTGCTGGTGCGTGGTGCGAGCGTGATTATTCCTCTTGGGCTTGTGACAACGGCGTACAGACGTGCTCTCGTTTCGTTGTAGCCGTACCCTACTTCATCGTTCAGGACTTTCTCAGCCCTCTTAGCGATTTCTAACTTGTTCATTTCGTTGCCCCTTTCTTGGATTTCTTGGATTTCTTGGATTTGTTTGCGTGGTCAATAAGTTTCGCTAACGCCACGCACAACATTTGGTCAAGTTTGCTATCCTTGCCCCTAGTGGGTACACGAAGCCACTCATACTTTCCAATGTCATAGATGGGGCGGTCATCAGACCAAACCGCTAACGTCTCGTCGTCCATTTCCCAACCGTATTTCTCAGTCCACTTGATAACGAAGTAGTGTTCTTTCATGTTGTCCTCCTAGTTACAATGTATCACACGAGATGGTATCCGTGTCAAGTCGTTCAGCGATAGTCTGATGCTCTACCAAGCCTTCCAACTGTGCCACCCTGTCTCCGTCGCTTGCTATGTCAAACTCGTACATGTCTGCCACGTCCCAATGCGATACGTCCACGATAAAGTCAATACTGCCGTCGTTCAGCGTGGTAAGTTTCGCACCTTCGGGCAACTTGCGTGTGATGTAGTAATCGTCGTCGGCGTTCCAAATGAGATAGTGCTTGTCGTCAGCACACTCACGACATACCCTGTCGCCCGTGTCTCCATTAGGGTAATGTCCCGAACCATTGGGCACTTCCGTCCCACATTTGTCGCATGCGTACTCGTTCATTTGATGCCTTTCTGTTTGATGTACCACCATGCCAACGCACGTCCCCTGTCGTATGAGTTGATGTACGGTTCGGGATAATGTGTAGTCACGTCCAAGCGATGCTCTCGCACTCCGTTGATGAACGCCTTAATGTGCGTAATCAACTCCGCCGCCTCGCTTCCATACCTGTCAGTTTCGTGAGGGTGCGAGGCGCACCACCAACACACCACGTTGTCGTGGTAGTCACTCCACGTGGGCAGTATGTTGCTCTTGTCTCCACGCATGGTGTCCCCACAGTTGGGGCATGTCTTTTTATCGTGGTCGGTGATAATGGGTGTCATGTTGTCAGTTCCTTCCAAACTTCCTCATCGTCCATGAGTGCTACTGCCTGCGCTACTGCTTCCTGTATGTCATAGTGAACGCAGTTCAGCCAACCATCGCCATCGGCGATACCATCGCCGTATGCGTATAGGTCAAACCATGCGTTGTTCACCCACTCAATGCGTTCCTCCAAGTCATTGAGTTCCTTATCGGTATTGGCAATACTAACGAGGTCACTCACATAACGGATTACATCATCAAGCGTTTCGTTGGCTTCACGAGCCTTCTTGGACTTCCACACGTGGATACGCATTTCTCCGTCGCAATACACACGGATTTCCCGTGCGTCATTGGGCACTCCCGATGTGATTACTGCGACAAGTTCGTGTGCCTGCTCGTCATTGACATAGAACGCTGGGTCACGTCGCAACACCAAGTCCTCGTCGCTCACGAGATAGTAGTTCACTTCTGCGGTCATGATGCGTCCAAGTTCGGTTGGTTGAGCGTAAGTCCCAATGCTTCACACACAGTAAATGCGTCCCATGCGTCAGTAGGGCGGTCTCCCCACGACATGCCTGCGGTGATGTAGAACTCACGTTTGTCCACGTGAAACAACCCACAGTCCCTCCTACGTTGTGAGGAATACACCTCATCAATACAGGCAACGAGATAGTCGTACACTTCTTTCTTTGTTGGTTCGGTGTCAAACCAAAGAGAAACGCCACACTCGTCCTCTAATACCTCCGCCGTGTTTTTGTAGCGTTCGGTGGCTGACAAATGGCGTGCGTTTTTGTACGCCTGCTTTTTCGTGGCTTCCATTTCACAAATGGAGAACATCAAGTCTGCGCCCATGTCAGTCCTCCTCGTGATGAATACTGACAACAGATGTTGTGTACGCTTCGCAAATGTGAAACACAGCATCGTCCAAAGCGTCCACCAACTGCTGTAACTCCTTGTCGGTGAGGTGAGAAACCATGTCCTCATACACTTCACTACGCCACACAACGCCTCCGTCCAAACTGACGTTGGCTAATGCTTTCTCAAAGTCATCTTGCTTCATAACTACCTCCTAGTTACAATGTATCACACGGCATGGTATCTGTGTCAAGTCCTCCACGCAGACGGTTGTGGGCGGAGTGTGTAACGCACCTACGTAGAGGAACATCTTGACTATTCGTGGTATGCGTATGAATACTCAACGATGGTGAACTCTCCCTTATTCTCCATCATGTATGCCACCATCTCCATTACGCCATCGGGAAAGTAATGAAAGATAAACTCGTCTTTAACTCCGAAACTATCAATGTCTTTAATGTCGTACCATTGACCGAACGAAACGTAGCCTCCGAACAAACCTTGACGCAACGGGTCATCATCGTTCCAATGATAGGTAATACTAGCACCAACAGGTTCTTTGTTGTTGTAACGCAGGTCAATGGACTGTACCTGTGCTTTGCGTCCGTCGCTCAGCATTATCGTCTGCTCTCCATCAAACGTTTCCTCGCTCGTGTAGATGGCACGAGACGTGCGAACCTGCTCGTAGGACAGTTCGCTATCCTGTCCGTCAATGCGTGCCCAAATGCGGTCACAACCAGCGAAGTACGGTGTCTCCAACACTTCCAACTCAGGGAAGTCATCGGTCAGCGAATAACCCAAACCCATGTCCTCATAACTAAACGAACGCTTAGGGATACCGTCACCCGTCGTGGTGTCCCACTCGTCGTCGTCGTACTTGTTCACCGTAATGTCGTACGTAGCATCGGCATCGGCAGGCTTCTCGGTGACGAAGTACCCAATGCGGTTCACGAGACGATAACCCTCAACGATGCATGTGCCATCAGAGCCATCAATGTACGTCCACACGGTGAGTGCGGTATCGGGAGTATTAGCCCTGTCACACACATACTCAACCTCATCGCCGTACGTCTCAAACATCGTCTGATTAAACGAAGCGTCGGGGTCAATGTAGTTAGTCATGGGTTTGTATTGCTCAACCCATTTCTCGTACTCCATTGTGTAGTGTTTGGTCATTAGAACACCAAGAACGTTCGCAACTCGTCGTTTGTGTACGGGATTAACTGCTCGTCGTCACCTACTGCTGAGGTATCGTAGAACACGTCCCAGCCACCGTCGCAAACGAACGCTACCCTGTTCTCCCACGTACCTACGGACATACTCTTTGCGTCCTCCAACGTGTCTGCTTCCACGAGAATACCAATGTCAATGGTCTTGGAACAATGCTTGATGAACTTTGGCATGTCAGCGCACGCTCTCAACGAACAGGTATCCTGCGCCATTACCTTCGGGGTCTTGCGACGGAACGATTACCGTACCGTCCGTGAACTCCACGAGGAACGCATAGTCAGCCTCGTAGTCCCATGCGAACAAGTCGCACTCATTGATGGTCATTGGGCGTACACGCTTGATAGTCTTTCCAACGAGAGAGCCAAACTCCCTGTTGATTTCCGTTCTGCGTTGTGCGTGTTCTGTCGTTTCCTTTGCCATGTTGTGCCTCTTAGTTACAATGTATCACACGAGATGGTATCCGTGTCAAGTCCTGTCCCGTAATCAATGGTCAGTTGGTCAGCAAACATTATGACATTGATGTATTTTCCCACCTCAACGGGGTCGTCGGAGAACTCAATGAGCGCATCACCAATGAGGCGTGCTTCGTACACCCCACACTCGCAACCATCTGCCATGTGCTTACCGTACCTGACGGTGTTCCAACCAATAAGGTCAAGGTACAGCGTGAACGGAGAGGGATAAGGATAGGTTTCGCTCATGTCCCACAAATGTGATACTGCTTTTGTCACGGTGTTGCTTCCTTATCTTTGATGGTAGTTACATAAACGTTGCGTACTGCCTCAATGACGGAGGATTTGTAGTTGCGCCACGCCTCATCGCCCGACAATGCTATTTCTCCTACTTTCGCCAGCCACTCGTTGTCTGCGAACTGTGCGCCAAAGTAAATAGCCATGTACGTCTCGTCGGTTGTCCACAAACGCTCATCATGTTCGTCCTCCTCTACGATGTTAATAAGAAGTTCACGCAACGCCAACGGACTGAACGGGATACAGTTGCCCCACGTCAGGTCTCCGCTACGCAGGTGACGCTCAGCCAACTCTTTACGAACATCGTCGGCAACCATCTTGTACGAACCAGCAAGGTGTTCCTGCTCTTGACGTTGTTTCACAACGTCCAACACGGGTTCTCCGTACAATGCTGAGAAACTAGCAACAGTATTATCGTTACCATCGGCTTCCTTTACGAAGCGCACAGCATCAAGAACGAAAAGGCACAGCCACTCGTCACGTGCTTCGGGAGTGAGTTCGGCTGGATTAAGAAGGGCACAATGCTCTGCCTCCAACACCGTTCCTGTTTGTGAGCACACGATTAGCACGTTGTAACCTCCTTGTTGATGAAATACATACTTCCACAGTCGTAGCACTCTACTTCTCCTGCGTCCTTGTCAAACCAAATAACTTCCAGACTTCCACAATGCTCGCAGGCATGTCCCTCTGGCACGTAATCCTCGTCCTTTGGATACGGAATACGATGCTTGGGATAGTAAGGGTTGGTCATCAGATGATTTCCTCTCCGTGCTCGTCCGTGAACACGAGGTCTTTAAGACGCACCTCATGTCCCCAACCACATGAGAAGTCGTCCTTTGCGTAAGTCTCTACACGTTCCATTATGCTCTCCTCGTCCACAACGATGCCCTCCTCCATAAGTTGCTCAACGATACGAACCACGTCGTACGTTACGTGCTTGGCAACGTTAATGTAGTTACCAAACGGCAACTCCTCAACGATTTTCTCCATCGCTTCCAACGAAACTTCTTGCTTGCTCATTTGTTCACCTTCTTGTTCCACTCAGCCCTGTCAAGGCGTGCTTCTGCTTTCTTTACCCACTCGTTGTACGATGACGGTGTTACTACGAACGCATGTGCGTCATCGGGCGGTGTTTCCGTACAGTATTCGCCCTCATGTACCATGATGAGTTTGTGTATGTAACCGTTAGCCCCCGCAGGCACGTTATTGCCACCTGCCGACAGGAACACCAACAGCATGCGACGTGGCGTACCATCAGGGTTATCCTTACTACACGTGAGATGTAGGACGTAGCGAGTAATCATTTGCCGTTCTTACCCTTATCATCGGCTTTGTTGTAGTGGCGAATAAGCGTCATAAGTCGTACACCTGCGCCTTCGGCAGGGAAGGTGTCGCCATCGTTAAGGGCTTCACGTTCCTCATTAGTAAATGCCTCGTCACTAAATACGGTTACTCCGTCATTAGCGTCAATGAGAGTGCCTGTTCCAGAGTGATACACGTAATACGTGACTTTGTGTTTCTTGGTCATTTCCCGTCCTTGCCTTTCTTTCCGTCCTTGCCACGCTCACCTTTGCCAGCGTTAATGGTAATACTAGGTGCGTAGTTGATGCTTTGGTCAATGTTAATAATGGTGTTGTGAACGTGGCGCATGGCTACGTCGGAAGTCAGCACCGATACCGTGCCTGTCTTAGTGTCCTCAACAATGAACGTCGTTGCCCCCTCGTGGTGCTTGATAACGTCGTCCAATGATGCAAGAGCCATCGTTACCGCCTCGTGTTCGTCCTCAGCATCGTCGTACGCCATAGACCACGTGACGATGTACCGTCCAACAATGTCAGACATGAGTAATCGGCTCGTAGTCGTCAGGAAGCACATACTTGATGCCTAACTCCCGACAATGCTTACGCAAGAAAGGTACTTCATCGGAAATAAACGCAAGTTCTGATGCCAATGCGTGCCACTCCTCGCTGTTCTCTACATCTGGCAAGTGCCCTGCCAGCGTGTGAAACCAGCCGACAGTATCCCACCAATGTGCCCTGCGATGCTCAGCGTACTTGCTCACACCTGTTCCTCTGCCATGTCTTTGACGTAGGTCTTTTGGAACACCGTGCGGTATCCAACTGTTGTGTGCATGTCAAACGCAACCTCGTAACCACGAGCCAACATGCTGTTGATGTTACGCACCCTCTTTTTCCACGTAAATGCCCACTTGGTTGCGTACTTGTGGTACACGTCAATGACCGTCTTGGTTTCGTCGTCATAACGACGTGGGAACTGTGTTTCAGCCACGTCAAGGCACACGAGTTCTTTCTTGGTAATGGTGACTTGTGGCGTAATGCCACCGTACTGCGTTACAGTCCAGCCCCAACGGGTGAGCCTGTTCACTTGGTCAAACACCTTTGCCGTTGTGCGTGCCTTGATGACACGATGGCGGATTTGCTCAGTACCGTAGATTTCACGGTGCTCGTCCTTGCTAAGGTTGAGGCGGAACTTTGGTGTGAATAACTTGGTCATGTTGTCTCCTATTTGTTGTCCTGTTTTTACCTTATCACACGGCATGGTATCCGTGTCAAGTCTTGTCCCGTAATGACTTACTGAGCAAGTAGTAGAACAGTATTAGTATTGCGGATAATACGATAAATGCGAAATCAGTCATGTCTTTGCTTTGACGTACTTACGTTTATGACTGCGACTGTTAAGTGCCATGTCAAACCGTGTGCGTTGTTTAATAACGGAGTCGTCCCGTGAGCCAAAGTTCACGCCACCCCACACTCCCCACTTCTCATTATTGGCAACTGCCAAGTTGTAGCACTCCACATTAACAGGACAGTCCATACAAATGCGCTTCGCTTTTCTTGCCGTGCCTGCCGTAGCGTCCTCAAACATCTTATTAAACAAGGGCGATAACTCAGGCTCACGGCACTTAGCACGTTTCAGCCACGAGTCATTGGTCACACCAGCACCAACTCTTTGATGACTTTCATGACCTGCTCGTCCTGATTAAAGACCTTGCCCGTAAGAGCGTTCATCATGTTGCGCTCAACACGGTTGTCGTCTTTACCGATGATGTGTTGATTAAACGTGTTAAACGCTTGGATTACACCAAGTGCCGTGCCTGTGAACGGTGCGACACGTGGGTCGTTGCGGTACATCTCCTTGATGCGTTCTTGCTTGTTCTCAATGCGTGAGATAGCCTGCTTTGGCGCATTTGCGTCCGTGTTAATCGGCATCAACTTGCTGACGATGGCTTCCCACTCACGGTCAGACACCTTGATGTTGGCGTATTTGTTCACCTCAGCCACTATGTCCTCAGTCATGCGATGGACGAACCCAAGTGCGTCACGCACGTTCTGTAAGCGGAAGTTGCTGTTCTTGCTGTGACGGGCACGGAACGCTTGTGTATCCTCACTCAGCGCACGAGCCAGAAGGTTGTCGCACTCAACACGGGTGGACACGCTCTTGTAGGTCGTGGAGATAGAACCATTGTGGCTCGTCGTTGCCAGCAACATCGGGCGCACGGTGAAACCGTCCAGCACCTTGATGCTCTCAGGCATTTCCACGCTGACGAAACTGACAGCACCGTTCTTTAAGATACCTGCGCTACCAATGTTGAGACTGTCGTCCAACAGGTGTGACACGCTCTCAATGAGCCATGACTTGTATTGGTGAATAGCGTAGGTGTCCTTAAACATGCCCAGCACGTCACCATTGTCGCTACGCACGATGGCTTTGCGGTCAGTCTCCAAGCGGAAGTTGTCGTTCCACTTGACGTACACGGGGGCTTCCTGCGCCTCCCACGAATACAGGCGACGAAGCACGTCCCCAACGGGGATAGCACCCTCGTAATGGTTCGGCTCTACGCTCTGGCTGTCCTTGCGGTAGTGCCACGCCGTACCACGCTGTTGCGTGTATCCGATGAGGCAATACTTGTTCAGCCACTCGTATGTTTCTTTACTCATTGTTCCTACCTCCTGTAAGAGTTGTTCCTAACGTCACACTACCACATGACATAGTATCCGTGTCAAGTCGGTTAGCGATAGTCATTGAGCATGTCCTGTAAGAGTTTTGCCGTCATCGTGCCTGCGTTAGCGTTCAGATTACCAGCCCAGCCGTCCAATACTGCCGACGTGCTTTCAGCCTTTGCGTTCAGTAAGTTCCATAGGCGCATGTCAATGGTAGGAAACTCTGCGTCCACAGCCGTAATCCACCACGACACCACATGGTTATGCTGTCCAATGCGATGACACCTATCCTCAGCCTGCTGTCCTGTGGACGGGCTGTACGGCATCTCAGCCAATACCACGTGTGATGCGGAGGTCAGGTTCAGCCCCGTACCTGCGCTCTCGTACTGTCCCAAGAACACGCTCGCCTGCTTGTTCAGAAACTTCTCCACGTAGCGTTGCTTGGCTTCGGGAGTAGAACCTCCTGCCACCATGACTATGCCGTGTCCCTCTAACTTCTCGTACAACGCATTGAGAACTTTACGATGGTATGCGAACACCACAACCTGTTCTCCCTCTGCGATGAGTGAGTTCACGTGCTCTACAACGGCATTTACTTTGGCGATACCCAACAGTTCACGCAACTTGTTCATGCGAGTAATGACTTCTGCCTTGCTTGCCCGTTGCCATGCCTCAGTTCCGTATTTCTCCATTACCCAACGCAGGAAGTCACGTTCAGCCGTGCGGTACTCGTCCATCTCACCGTTGTTTAACTCAACGTCAAGTTGTGCCCTGCGCTTGTCTGGCAGGTCAGACAGTACGTCCTCTTTACGCCTGCGTACCATACACGTACCACGCAGTACCGTGTTCAGTTCAGTTGTATTGCTCGCACCGTTCATGTTCGGAAAGCCGTTCACGATGCGGTAATCGCAATACTTGATGAGAAACTGCTTGCGTGAGCCAAACACATTGTCCAACCTGCCGATTATGCGGAGAGGGCTGAGCAACTCACTTGGACGGTTCGGTGTCATCGTCCCCGACATGAGCGCAACGATGCCACTCGCAGGAATACTATTGGCGATGTATCCGACACCACGTGTGCGTTGTGCCTTTTCGTTCTTGATGCTATGCGCCTCGTCCACGATGAGCGTGTCGTACTTGCCAGCCAACTTCGTTGCCCACGCACTCACTACGCTGTCGCCAATGATGAGAACATCGTGTTTGCCAAGTGAGTGGGGCTTGCGTCCCTTCGCCGTGATGACCCTGATAGACGGTGCGAAGCGACGAAACTCTTTCACCCATTGGAGGCGCAAGTGCGGAGGAACTACCACGAGCGTCTTACCTTTGCTCATCATGGTGTCCAATGCCAATGCGATGCCCTGTGCTGTTTTACCCAAGCCCATGCTATCTGCCAGCAACACACGGCGAGCCTCCAATGCGTACTTCACGCCAGCACGTTGGTACGGCAACAACGGCAAATCCAAATCAAAGCCAAGTTCAGCGTTGTGTGACTTGGACAGTTCCACGAGTTCAGGACGAGACACTACAACTTTCGGCATGCGTTCCAGCCCGTACACAAACAGTTCCAAGTTCGTTAGCAACGTCACGCTGTCCCATTTCAGTTCGGGCAGTTCCGTAACGGAAGGACAGTCCTCGCTGTTGTGATACGTCAGCCAGCCACCATTGTTAAACACATACAGCCCCAAGCCAGCGAGCACGTCACCCTTGCACAGCGCACACTCGTCCTTTCGCCTGTTCACGAGAATACGTGTTGCACTCATCGGCAGGTGCGCCTGCGATGCGGTGCGTGTAACGGGCAACACCGACAAGTAATCCAACAGGTCGTTGGCACTCACGAAAGTAAGTTCATCAAGGTTCTGTGCCTTGACCCACTCGTCCACTTGTGCGTCGTCAAGTAATCCCAAAGGCATACTACGGGCAATAAGCGATGCCCTTATCTGAACTTGCTGTTTGGGCAATACGGCGACGTTAGCCACTATGTTCCTCATAAGACACGTGACTACCTCCTACCCCAAAGTTACCACATGACATAGTATCCGTGTCAAGTCGGGTTAGGTGACGCTGGTCACACCGATGCCAACACCTCGTGCCATTGAGCCACACCCCTCATGATGTCCCGTGTGCGTGCCAACTCGTACAGCCGTTCGCCTTCCTCCTTGCGTAGTTGCTGTGAACCAACAAGTTCACGCAGGTGGCGCAGCCACTCGTTCGGACGATGTGCGATGCGCCCTGCGCCCCACTCGTCACGCAAACGCACGTACGAGTGTGTGCCAGATGCGACCCACGGGATACCACTTGCTGAGTACTCCAACAACTTTATTTCAGATTTGGCTTCGTTAAATGGCTTATTGCTCAACGGGGCGATGCCTACGTCCATTTTCATTAAACTTGGATAACGTTCAGGGTCACACAACGGCTCTACATCCACCAAACATTTGGAAACTCCTGCCTCGTCCCAGAAATGCGGAGAGTGCTTGTGCCAGCCTCCGTGATAATAGCGCACCTGTGTGGTCGTATTTTGTGTGGTCGTCATTTGATTAAGAACTCCACGAAGTATTTGTAAATCCCCACTACGGTGTGCGGTAGAACCAACCCAACCAATAGATACATAGTCGTTTCCTGTGTGGTCGTGTTTTGCAAACGCTTTGGTATCAACGGTGTTTGGGAATAACAATACATTGTTGTTCCATTTACTGATGCGCTCGTACAAAAACGGAGTTGATACCAACAACAAATCGCTAACTGCAAGTATTGATTTGTAATGGTTAATGTTTTCTTTTGGGTTGTGCTTGGGATGTGATGCCTTCCACGCATTGTTGCTTGGGTCAAGACCCCAATACCAATCGTCTACATCGTTGATAATGACTTGCCCGATTGCCCTTGCTTTTCCGATGTGGCTCTCTAATCCCGCATTCATCATTCGTTGCATGATGATGACGTCTACGTCGTGAAGAATACCTTTATCATCCTCAATTTTTAGTTCGGTGTAATACCATACTAAACGACCCACCACGTAGTTATAGTTCAGGTGCGGAAGGTACTTCGCTATACGTGCCCAACCAGAACCTCCCCAATGGGGAAATTTGTCTGGTGTTACTGATGGGTGTAGGCGGTCAGCAGAGACGACACCTATTCTCATTAATGTGTGGTCGTGTCCTGCGAAAGATGGGGCTTCCACGTTGCCTTGAAAGCAAGCAGAGCGTTTCCGTCCCAAAGCGGGGTGGCAGCCAGAATAACAATGGGCTGTGGGAAATCGGCACGCTTACGAAGCGTGTGAATGCGCTGTTTTACAACGCCCAGCACGGCTGCGGCTTCTGCCGTACCGCAGAGGTCTTTTGTATCAATCAACATGTTTGTCTCCTGTTGTGTGGTCGTCTTGTTTGACGGATTACTATGTTACATGCCCCAGTGCCCTAATCCACCGTTATCCAGCAGATATTTGGCAACCCTGAGATTACAGTCCAAATTATACAAAACTTCCATATCTCCTAACTCGGAGCCGCAGACGTTGGCGGTGACGGTCTTCCATGAAGAGTTAATTTGTAACAACCCACGGTCAATAGAGCCGTCCTCGTTCAGCGTCCACGTGACGTTGCCCTGGTTGTCCCATTTGGCATTGACCGCTTTGGGATGACACCTTGATTCCCTCCAAGCAATGTAGGAAAACACCTTTACGGGCTTTAACTCGTACTGCCTAAACAGGGCTTCGTACTGGGGACAGGCTTCCGTTTCGTTTATTGCGTTTCTTGTGTGGTCGGGTTTTTCAGGCTTGGTAGTAGTTGTGGTAGTTGTGGTAGTTGTGGTCGTCGGTTCCACGATGCGTTGGTCGTAGGTATAACCACCTGGGTACACAAATTCTACCTCAACAAGGTCTCCTGTCGTTGCTGGTCCGTCTGACGTTACCAATTGCCCAAATATAGTTACTGTGAGTGTTCCAATAAATAAGACTATGGATGAAACCCAGTGCCGTAACAGAACGTTCTCCTTGTCGGTTGGTATAACAGAAAACCGTAACAAATTGACGACGAGCGCCAGGTAGTTACGGTCTGCTATCCAGCATAGCAAGGATTACTGAAGGAGTTGATACAAAATCGCAAACAAATCAAAATCTTTGTCTTGCATGCTTGGCACAACGCTAAAGTCCTTCTTTTGTTGTTTTATCGTTTCGTTTACATTAACACACTTTTTACAATAACAAGTTTGTCGGTACCTTGTAACAGTGCCATGCGGCTTAAATGCTGTTTTCTTTGGCTTTTTGTTAAATGCTGTTCTTTCTAATGGTGTGAGTCCTCCCCACATTCCCCATTGCTCGTTCATCCCGTCGTTCAAGCATTTCCTCCACACTGGACAAGCATGACAAACTTCACGAGCAACAGCATAATACTCGTCTTGATTATCCGCTTCTAGTGGCGGATACCACAAGTCAATGTGCTTTCCCTTGCACAGGGCTTTGTTTCGCCACGTCATCAGTCATTGGGATTTCGGAGAGTACCCTCACGATAAAGTTTTACCACCCTTTGCGACGTTTCTTCTACAAATATTACCAAATCACGCATTTTTTTATATTGTGCTTCTAAGTCTGCTTCCACTTTCTTTACGGTTTCTTCCAATCCTCTAATGTACTTGAATAATGCTTCCCATCCGTCATAACGAAGTTCCGTCAGAGACAAGTTTGTGTTCTTTGCAATTTGTTGCAGGTCAATAGCACTATTCATCAACAGTGGGGCAAGGGAATTAAACGCTTTATACATACGCTCTACTTCTGGAACGAGAACACTTTTGGCAACCGAAGGTTTTCCGTAAACATCAAACAAATGTCTCATCATCGGACTCAATACTTTCGTGGCTAGTGGGTGGATTACGGTCAACACAATCCCATCCGCAGCCAATGTAGCCTGCGATGTCCAACCAATGGTCACGTTTTTCGGGAGTCCATGAAAGGCGGCTAATCTTCAACAGTGTCATCATGACCGCAACGTCGTGCGGGAAAATGACAAAACCCTTCCTTTTGCCTCGTGTACGCATCAAATAAGCGTGCCACAAATCGGCAGTCAAACTGAAGTCGTCGTATGGGTCGCCGTAATCGTCGTTACGGTCTCCAACAATCAGGTTGGCTGCATCAATGAGTACTTGTTTGCGCTCGCTGGATGCCATGGAATCTCCCTATTGTTAACCTTCTTAATTAGTCTAGCGAATTCTACCAGAGAATTGACACGATAAGACGCCTCAAACTGATTATTCCATGGGTGGTCGTGAAGTACGGCAAATACGCCAGCCTTTTCCAATTGTTGATAGTAAACATGGTGGTCGTCAATCATTGCCGAATGTTCTTTGGCGGTGTGGGCAAGAATAGTTTTGTCGTCGGTGAAGTGCAAGTGGTCTGGAACGAGTTCGTGGTCATGTAACCACTCAGCGGTCTGTGCCCACGCCGTTGTTGGACGAGCAGTGATGACGTGCAACTTGACCCCCATATTCCTTAACATTTCCCAACCACCGTATACATTCTTCATTGGTGACTCGGATGCAAACAAACGATGGGTAACGGGGGCTGAGTCAAGCAAAGCGTAAAACTCACCGTGGCTCATTCCCCAATCTTCGTAAAAGTCCCAACGGGTTGGTTCTGGAAGATATGACATTTCAAGTACGTCTTGGCAGTACTTTTTAAGTGCGCTCATAAACGGGTAGACCACCCCGTCCATGTCAATTCCAACGTCCGTGATTTTCCTTTGTTCGTACATTTTGTAACTCCATGTCTACATTAATAGTTGAATGTGAGTGCTTATTCGCACACACAGGCGGATACTTATTACTAAGTACTGATACTGTTCTCCCACATTTAGGACATTTGTAATCGTAGGGAAGTGTCTTCATTACTCCTCTTCCACATCTATAACTTCCTGATAGAAGGCATCGGTGGCTGACGGTCCAAGACCCCCATAAGGTAGGGCGTTGGCTTGGTCGGCTGCTCGTTGCCCAAATAGTCTAGACAGTACCCCACTCGTTCCACGAGCCTCTACCTCAAAACGAACAAGGTCACGGGTATCGTTGATGTTTTTGAACTTTTCAATCATCTCAAAGGCTCTGTCCATTTCTGATGATAAAGTAACATCAAGCCCTTGTCCCTCCAACTCTTCGGCAAATCTAGCAAACATCACTCGGCTGACCTGCATCTCAATCATGGCTCTAAGGGCGGCTTGAAGTTGGTCTTTAGTTCGTATCTCTACGGGTAACTTAAACGCACATTCTGTATGTTCCTTAAATGCGGGACATTTAGAGGCCAGATAACAATTATCGCACTGCCGTAAAAGTGCCCCTGAGTAGCGAATTACGTTCGTTTGTTCTGGCGCAACTTCAATAGATTCCCCATGTTCATCAATGGTTTGCGAACCCATTGACGTTATAGTTTCTACGCCAATGACGGGCAATAATAACCTATCGTTTTCGTTCCGCTTTTCAGGAGGGGGGATAATAATACTTGTACCCCTATTTTCCACATTTGCCAAACTGCCACCGTGGGGGGGTGTAATAATTATGTCACTACTTTCCGTATTGTCAGTCGTGTCTTGACTGCCTGACGTCATGGTGTCATAGCCCCCAAAAGTATGTTCTTCGTAACGTTTCCAGGACACGATTGCCAATTTGCTTACGGCATCAACTTCGTCAGCCACGACGCTCTCGTAGGACACGCCTAGACGCTCAATGTCTATCCTATGTCGTTTACGTGCTGAGTCCTTTTGCTGGGCTGGATAACGTCGTAAACCGTGTCCTGTCCATACTTGTGTTTCACCGTAACGTACGGCGCTCGTCCAGGAGTTGACCAACACGGAATCCCATCTGTAGTTTTCAATGTTGTTTGGCTTTGAGGTCAGCCCCACCATCTCGGCATTCCAACGCATGGCAATGGCGTTCAAGCGGTTATGGTGGTGCTTTGTCAGGGCTTTGTCGCTAATGGCTACCCTGCCGTTCTTTTGGCAAATCCAGTTCAGTCGTTCAAGGTCGTCGGCATCGTTCCAAATAGGTACATACTTTTCTCCCAACCATGTTCCATCGTAATCGGGACGACCTATAACCAGTGTTAGGTCATCAGCGCACGCTCGCAAGAAGGCATCGTAACGAACCACGTCTTCGTCACCTTCTGACGTGTATACCAATAACTCACTATTTTCATATTTTGTGCGTAGGTCTAATTGTTTCTTTTTTGGAATAGCCAAGTGGGTTAGATTAAGACCGATACGACGTATTCCAACAGACAGCAACATTGAGGCGTACATGCTTTTCTCTGCTCCACCAAAGTAAATCCTCACTCCCAGCCCGCTTTCCTCCACACAGCCTGCGACGAGAACTCCTCTACTTCCCTGCGGTGTTCGTCGCTGTTATACAAACGCAATAGATGGATGCAGGGGTCTTGCCCTTCTTCAAATTGCTCGGCTTCTTCCTTACTCATGGGCATTCCGTCGTGTGGTTCACAAATGGGCGGTGAACACCATCCCAGTTTGACGCCAATCTCAATCCATTCATCCTGTTTCATGTTTCTCGCCACGTCCTTTCTGCGTTTTTGAGCCGCTGCGTTTCTATCTCTTTTGTTAGTTCTTCCCATCCCACTATTGTACGTGGTTGGTCCCATTCTGGACGCACTATATGGGGGATGGTGACAAGTAAAGAGGGTATACCTTCCTTGATTACTTTGGCAACTGCCACTGGGTCATTGTCTACGTACCAGTCAATTCGTGTATGTGCCGCATAGACGGCTCTTACCCTGTCAAGGCGGTTGTCTGGACCGCTCTCCCAATGAAAGTCAATTGAGCCTGGTTTAAAACCTTCTTTCTTTAACCACTCCATGATAAGTTGGTGTTGTGTTTTGTCAACTCCGTCCACTAACAAACAAATGCGTCCGTTATAGACAGGGAACAGCATGTTCCACAATTTGCGCCCCTGACTGTTTGGCTGACTGGAGCCAATTTCAGGAGACCTGTTGGCGATTACTTCAAACGTAATGACAATCACTTGTCGTACAGTCCCAACATCTGCCGTTCTTTGTGTGTGTACCACTCAGCGGCTGGACAATACATGCAAAGGTATTGACGTTTTTCTTTGGGAACGCCAATCTTTCGTCCAACCGTTTTTGACTCATCGCACCAATCCACGCATCCTGCATTGGGTCGGTTATGCCTGTCAAAGCACCGCAAAGCATCAGCCTTTAGTTCGTCACGAAACTCCATGATAATAATGTCATGGCGTTTTAATTCGTTTTTGATGGCGGTCTCGGCATCCAACTTGCTGGCTGTGTCCTTATCGGTACGGAATATTAAAGCACGCCAATTGTCATAGTCTTGATTGCGGGCTTTGTGCCGTTCCAAAATGTCAATAAGTTCCATGTCGTACTCAGGAACACCGTCATACGGGCGCATTTTGTAAATGACACCATCAGTTTTCTTACCGTTGACCACACGCCAACAGACGAGAAGGCGATTAGGTTGTTCTGACATGTTGTTCTCCAAACGTTGGATATCAGGTTACAGTTGTCTTTTCATTCTTGGTTTAAGGCTCTTGTCTAGTGCAAGTCCTAAAAATTCACCGTTATTGGGGTCTTCTACATACGTAAACGGTGGTGGTAGGCGCATTGCGCTAAATTGAGAGCCTTTGGCAACCCTTACCAACGAACCTGGTTCAATGGTTAACTTGGACTTTTCTTTGTCTAAACCTTCTGGATGCCATTCGTATACGGCTCCAACACGTGGTCTTTGAGGGCGACGACGCTTGTTAGTTTGTTCGTTATGTCCACGAGGCATAATTACATTATAGTGCAATCAACTTCGCTCAGGATTCATCATTTTTTTGACTTTGCTCTCTTTGCTCACGTGCCTTCCTACGCATCTCTCTTTCATATGCGTTACGGCGGTCAAGTTGTTCACGAGTCCTGTCTCTCCAAGGCGGCTTATAGCCTTCGTACATTGCTTTGGTCTTTGCTTTAAAAGATTCTGATTGTGCCATATCGCCAATATTTGGTGGCAGGTAACCTCTTAAACGTTCGCAACGTGAGCATTTGCAACTGGTTGCGGTGGCTGCGGCTATAAGTCCAATCATCCCTGGATAAGCGGGGTCGTCTCTGGTAAATGGTTGTTCGGGGTTCATGAATAATACGGTTTTTGTTCTGGATACATTTCGCTTGGCTTACCCCGTGTTACGTACACTCTGTAGTCGTTAGATGGTTGTCCAAAATGGCTGTAGTCATAGTCTTCGTCTTCTGGGGTTTGTATAAACGTTGAGGGCATCCCAAAGGCTGCTGCGGAATTATCGGTGTATGGCAACGGTTCAAACACTCCCTGGTCTTTATCTGCTTCCATGACATCGCTGGCACGAGCATTTAACAAACTACGACGTCTCCTTGGATACTGTTGTTCAAGACGCTTTTCTTCTTTAAAAGCACCACGCTTGGTCATAAAAGGTCGGCTTTCATGCACCAAGTCCCCCTCATTATACCACCAGCCGCCTTCTTCCCTGCCTCCGTACGAATCACGTTCTTCGTAAACACCAACACGGTATGGAAAAATACGCTCTTTCAACCTTTCGGAACGTGACAAGTTCCTGGTTTTACGTTTGTGTAAAGCCTTGCCGATAGCGGCAGTATTTGTCGTAAATTCGCCACTGTAACCAGTTCCGTCGTCATAATAAACATTGCTTTTTTTATTTTTAACATCTTTGTCTACGCTTGAATACTGTTTACGTTCTTCAAGCACTCTATCAACAGTGGACGTTCCAAGCAAAGCGGCAAGTGTAATGTGTTTATCGGTTACACGTGGATAACCATAAGAAGGAACTTCTCCCGAAAGCATTTGTGTTTCTTTATCTTCAGCCATTTTTCTAAATATTTGTGATTTGGTCGCAGAATCAGCAACGTCTGGATTGTCCCACCAAAAAGACGATTTTCTTTTAGATTTATTTAATTTTATTTCTTCTTTTCGTTCAAATGAATCAGGGTCTCTATCAAGAGGTCCTCTGTCTTCTATTTCTTTAGCAGAATCAGCAATATCGTTATACTTTTTTATTAGTTGCATGGTTTCGTCTAACCATGCTTTTTGATTTTTAAGAGAACGAGAGTCTCTATCTAACGCTTTGCTAAACCCAACTTTGTCATATGAGTCTCCTTCGTCTTCTTGAAAGCGAAGTATCTGCTCTCCAGTTGCTGCCGACCCTGGTCGGATGACAGCCCTTGCTATGGAGTCACGAAACCGTTGACCACGTGTTAGTGGCTGTTCGGCTGGGGCATCGTCCCAATCGCTCATTAGTTAATCTCCTAGTGCCACGATTGTCCCTTACTTGTAAGGGTCTTTTGAGTCCTCGCCGTAGCCTTCTGGCCCTTCTTTTCCGTCTGGGTCCCAGTTGTCTACAGCATCGTCACTTGGTTTGGAGTTTTGAGCGGGAGTACCGTCTTCGTTAAAAGCATAGTCGTAACCTTCAGGTGGTGATGTCCACGCTTGTAAAAACTGGTTCCAGCGTTTCTTAGGACGCCTCTTGGGGTTATTGGATTCGTCTTTGCCACGTGTCATGATTGTTACAAGTACTGCATGCCAGTGAGATTGTATGGAAGTGCTTGGTCAAGGCGGCCTGTTTGAGACCCAAAGAGTTTCTCATTCAATAAGGCTCTACCAGCACGACGGGCGGCAGAAGGGGTCTTGAATTCTTGAGTCAGGCGGTGACGAGTACCTTCAACATTGGAAATGGCAATTGGCGGCTTGCGCCGACTGGATTGATACCACGCAACCCACCCTTCAGGGGCTTCATAGGGCGCTGGCTCGTCAGTTTCTTCTGGAATTTCTCCTGCTTGCCATGCCCTGTACTCGTTGTAATCTTCTCCGTAATGTTCCTCGGCTGCCCGCCGACGCTCTGACCTGTAGTACGAATCACCAACGTCTCCAACAGAGTCTATATTATACATAGCAGTTTTATATTGTTCCAGACTTGTTTTGTTTGAGAAAGGCTCAGGGGAGGCATCCCCAATGTCGTCTGGATGTTGCCTGTGCTCCCACTCAAAACCGTAGTTTCCAGAAGGGGTTTGATAGGGACGACCAAATGTTTGCGCCCTGTCCGTAGGGAGACGTCTTTGATAATCTTCATATGTTTCTGGATTATGTGCAGCAAGGTATTCGGCTTCAGTTGGAAACGAGCGGCCTTCAAATTCTTCGGGATATTCGTTGTAGTTATAAGATTCTGAGGCATAATCGTCTTTGTTTTGTTGTACTAATTCATTAATGTAACTTTGGCGACGGTCAACCATTCCCATGTTGTGCCACTCGGTGCTTCTTTTTGGACGGCGGTTTGGATTGCGTGATTCGTCGTTTCCTCGTGCCATGTTTGTTCCTTAATTGAATGGGGGAAGGTTTTTGCGTTTGCGATTCTGTCCATAACTTGCACCTGCCACTGCACCCAAGCCCGTGAACGTGCGGATACTGTCAATTGCTTCCTTCATCAGGCGACGAGCATCCGTACGATTTGCCGCAATCGGTTCTCCACGGTGGCTAGAAGGCATATTAGTAATGACCTGTCTCTCGTCGTCGCCCGTAATCGGCGGTGGGCAGGTCGGCTAGTTCCGAACGCTCCACAATGTTGTACTGCATCTGTAACTCATGACCACGCATGGTGGCGCTGGTCATTTCAACCTCTCCGCCACGGTCAGGGACGATGGTCTTGAACTTACCGTCAGTTGCCCCCATGATGAGGTCTCGGTTCATTGAACGTGATTCATTAACAGCCATTGTTATTCCTCTTCCTCTGATTTGCCCTTGCCTTTGCCCACAGTTGGTTTAACCGTTGTTGGCGCTAATTTCTTGCCTTTGTCTTTTGCTGGTCTCTTGGGTGCTGGTGGCGCAGGATACGTAGTGGCTTCTGCGAGGTCTGCCCTTGCCTTGTCTTTGATATCACTGCGCTTTTTAGTTTCGTCCGTCTTTGCTTTCGTAGCCTTTTCATCTGGCTTTTTAGCAGCAGGAGTTTTAGCAGCAGGAGTTTTAGCAGCAGGAGTTTTAGCAGCAGGAGTTTTAGCAGCAGGAGTTTTAGCAGCAGGAGCCTTTTCAGCAGGAGTTTCCGTCTCCGCTGCTGGTTTCTTGGGGTCTGACTTCTTGCTCGCAGGTTTTTCCTTTGCGGGAGTCGTCTTGCGAGCATCAGTAGTTGATGTACTACGAGTTTCGGTAAACGTGTCTCGTCCAATCTTGTTACGACCAATTTGAAAAGTGGGGCTTCCAAACTTTACACCGCTAAAGTCAGCCATTGAGTCCCCAACGTTACCACTTCGTCCACCAGCGCCACCAGCAGCGCCTGCACCACCACGACCAGCACCGCCAAGTCCTGCTCCGCCGCCGCCCGCACCAGCCTTTGCGCCTCCAGCACCACCTTTTCCGTATCCACCCGAACCTCCCGAACCACCAGCGCCACCAGCGCCAGAAGAACTTCCTGTAAACGTAGGAGCATAAATCTGGTCCTGCTTGACTGTACCGCCAGTCATGCTGTCTGAAATCTTATTGTTTTGTCCTCCAAGTTGACCACTGTTCCCACTTTGGTTTATACCTTTTCCAACACCAGCGGCTCCTTGCCCAGTATTGATAATAATGTCTCCATGGACTGCGGTTCCACCTACTCCAGCCTTTGCGCCACCACCATCGCCAATGCCACCAAATGCATTACGACGACTTTCACGCTGTGGTTGTTCTGGGCGTGTTTGTTTAAATGATGGGCGTTTCATGTCTGCGTTTCCTTCTGCTAGTTTACCAGTCGCTTTGGGTGTTGGCTTTAATTCTCCATATGTTACTCCCTGCTTGTTTGCTTGTGAACGGTGTCCCTGTCCTAAACTGGTTTGACCACCTGCTGCTTGTGAACGGTGTCCTTGTCCTAAACTGGTTTGACCACTTGCTGCTTGACGATGTTGGTGATAATTCCAATATGCGTTTTTTCCTTGCATATTGATTCCAGCAAAGCCAGCCTCTTGGAGACCTTGAAATGGATTAACTGGCATTTAGACCCACAAACTTTGCATTGAATACCTACTAGAACCTTGGAACGTGTCGTCAACCAAACCGTTACGGAACATGACGGGCGCACCTGATACCCAGGAACGATACGTCGGTGTATAACGTTGTAATGATAACACGTCCATTATACCCGATTCTCGTTTGGCAAACCCAAAGCGCTCTGGCATGAGTTGTTGCGGAACTACGGGGCGAATCTGGCGGATGGTATCAGGGTCTGAAATAGCCGATTCTAGGGCGAGGTCCACCAGCATCTCCTGTCGGGAAGCCCATGGTTTAGTCATATCAATGGTCAGAAATCATTAGAGCGGTACGACAAATCAATATCCCTCCGCTCCAACTGTCTTTCCCTTATCTGTCTTGCGTGGTTTTGTTGTGCTTGGGGAGAGTATCCCAACGATATGGGATACTGCATAATTTTAGCGTTTCGTTGGGCATATGTTTCTTCACGCTCATATGTGCCACGTTCACTTCTCCACACACGGTCTGCGTCTGGCATCACACCTTCAAACGGCAGTCTCAATTGACCAGCATCTTCCAATCGCAATTGTTGTCTGCGTGTAAACGGCTTACGACTGTTACGGGGACGCCTACCCGACGCTGCTGCGTGAAGACGTTGCTTTGCCATAACTTTTTCGTAATGAGCCTCAACAATACGCTGGGCTGTGTCCGTAGCCGCTTCTTCATCAATAATATACTCGTGAGCGCCTTGCGGTGGCAAATAGTGTTCATACCCCACGGGACTTCCTGCGGTTTGTTTATGACGGTCCCGCCTGTAAGCATTAATCATTATGTTCTCTGCAATTTGTTGGGGGGAGTGGTAACCACCCTCCGCCAACGCATGGCGAATCGCATTTTGATGTATCGTGGTTGACTTACTGTACTTTTGAGTCGGCACAATTACCTTTCCGTTGCGCTGTCTCCATGCAATTGGAGTATCATACGAATAGACAAAGTTTTCGTCGGTAGTTCCAGGAACATGGTCACGACGTAATCTACCGAAGTTTAAACCGCCCGTACGGACGCCGTAATGTCGGTTGACTTCCATCGCAGCATAGTATGTAAGGTTGCCGTTTCTTGTGGTGGCTCCTCTGGGCGAGATGGAGACGAATGACCTTGCGACTCCTCTATTGGTGCGACGTCGTAGGTTCGAACCTTGGTGTGCATAACGGCGACGGGACTGGGGGGTTAGGGAACTATCGTCCACTACGGAGTTCCAATGAGTAGTTAGCCTCTGTAGATGCTCGTTCCGCCTTCGGTTCACGTAGCGTTCGGTCAAGCCCCTGGCAGGGGCAAGGGGAATAGTAGTATTTTTAACATCTTCTTTTAGTTTGTCAAATCGTTGCTTCCACTCAGTATCATGTATTCCTGTTTCATCAACTTCTTTACGGTGTTTTCCCGCCCAGACTCGCACGTTGCGTATATCTATTTCGTACGGTGCCCGTTGAGACTCCGTTAGGTTAGGGACGGTGCCTCCCCTAAATATGTTAATTTTTTCATCGGTATTAACGTCATTGCTGGAAGAAACAATCAACTCTTGCCGTTGCCGCCTCCGTCCCTCTATCCATTCTTGTTGTTCATCTTGTTGGGAAGATAGCGACCAATATTCAAGTTCCTCTGGTGACAAAGACCTAGCCCATTCACCAGTACCAGGCACGCCTTCTGTCTCTCTATTTCTACTAGCCCTCCAACTTTGCAGGAAGCCTCGTTCTTCTTGTCGGGTCCACGCAGGAATTTCTCCGCCCATAGTGGGGTCTTCATGCTCCGTGAAATCTGTTGCTGATGCAACATTCTCCGCCAAACTTCGTCGCATAGGTTGATGAGTTTCGGTAAAGTTAGAGGTTCTCGGTGCATACTGACCTACTGCATAGTATCTTGGGTCGGGTTCGTAACTTCCTGTTACCGTTTGTTCGTCTTCCGTCACGCCTGGAAAAACTCGTTCAATTTCCTCGTTTACACGACGGCGATGTGCGTCCTGCTCACTTTCTCCGTAGTTCAACAATGCTTCATTGATAGATGCTTCCGCACGACGTGTTCCAGAAAGTAGGCGTGCTCTTTCAGAAGCAATACGACGACGACGGTCTGCTGGCGTTTCTCGTGGGCTATTAGGGGGTGGTTGTACGGTCATTCTTTGTCTTTCAAATCATTGATATGTTGTTCAAACTTGTCGTACATCTTTTCAAGAATGGTCTTGTTGGCTGGGTTGCGGTCAATAAAGTCGTTTTCTTCTGGGTAGTCCTTGGCTTCCTCTGGACGTGGAATCCCTTGGTATGGCGTAGGGTCGGTGTCTTCTGACACACGGTTCTCACGTTCGGCTGCCTTTTTTTCTTCTTCCACATAATCATAGACAGGACGTGACGGATTGGTGGGATGATTGGAGCGAGCCTCACGTTTTGCTAAGTTTTCGGCACGTCGCATTTCACTTACCTCATTGACGTCCTTGATTTCACGGGTTTGTCGGTAGTGGTCTAAATCCACGATTTTGGGACGGCGGCGAGGGTCGTTTTCTGAATTAATACCTCTAGGCATCGTCGTTATCCAAATATTCGTTGTCATACCACTCAAGGAAACGACCATAACGACCAGCAGAGCGATGTAGCCCCGTCTCACGAATGATTTGTGCAATTTCATGCACGTTTTCTTCAGTAACGTTGCCCTCATCAAAATCTATAATGTGTTGCATAATATTTTCACGAGGAGTCGGTGGTCTGCTCTGTAGACCGCTTTTCTCCTGTCTGGTTAGTTTCCAGAAATCAGACACATCAGACGAGGTGGATGTTGGTCGTTTGGTCTTTTTAGACATGTTCTATTTTCCCACAATCAACGCCAAGCGGGAGCAAGAACTTTTAAGCGTGCCCGACGTTCTGGATTAATTTGCTCTTGTTGATTCTCGTTGTTTCTAGGTAGTCCACGTGGTACGTAATGACCGTCACGAAGCAACCGTGTTGGTTCAGCACCAGGTGGTGAATATTTTATACCTTTCGTTTGAAGATTTAATGCAGTCCATTTGTTGAACTCATCAGGCCATAGGTAGTCACCAGGATTGATGCGCTCACCCTTGTGGACACCACGTGAATATTGACGGGCGTTCATTCGGCTCAGCGTGCCAAGCACCTTGTCCTGACGTCGGTTGGACGACATCGTGCCAAGGTATCCATCTGGATACTGTGCTTCTGGATTGCTTCGGAAGCCAGCCAATGCTTGGTCTTTGGCGTTACGGAAAACTGGTGCGGGTCCAAACGTTACTGCTGTGCCTACACCAGGTGGTTCGGACGGGCTGTTCCAAGAAGTAAATGATTGTTTAGCCATTAGTTACCTAAATCTTCCTTCTTTTTTAATTGCCGCATTGCACGTTCTTCTGTTTCAGAATCTTCAAAAGGATGCGTGTAGGAGTACGCATCTTTTGCCTTTTCTACTGCCTCTGGATACATTTTTATGATTGGTCTTCGTCTTGGATTGTTGGCTTCGTCTTTGCCTCGTGTCATGTCAACGTCCCTGCGTTAAGCCCTGACTCATCATTATTCCACCAGAGCCGCCGCCAAACGGTGAAACGGGACGAACTTCTCCTCGTTTCCTATAATAGCGAGTTTTGTTACGGGACGATGGTTTGCGTCGTCCTTCGGACATAGATGCCATCGTCAGTTTACCCTGTTTTCCTTGTATGTGCTCGTTCCACGATGGTCAGATGTCATTGTTAATAACCTTTTCCTAGTGGGATTACTCCCATTGATTTTTGTGTGTTTTTGGCAATGTCATTGAATCTTCGGCTTGCTGCCTTTTCTTCTCGTCGGGCAGTTCTAAATTCGCCTTCCATTTCCTGTCGTTTTGTAGTGCCATACTTCACATCACTTTTAGAAACTTCTCCAAGCGGTGTAAAATCACCACCGCTGTCTTTACTTAGTCGGTTTTGAAGGGATGATTGTTTAAACTTTGCCGACTCCCTTTGAAGTGCTTGGCTACGAAGGCCATCGTTAGACATAGAATATCCAGCACGTTCTGCGTTGGTTTTTGCTTTGGCAGGAGACCCGTATGCGTTTCCAGCCCTGTCATGTGTTGCCATTGTTACTCCTTGTCTTTGATGCCAGAAGAGTGTGCTCGTAAATCTGACTTACGGACGTAGGTTTCTGCGCCTTTCTTAGGGTCATCAAACTGCACGTATGCACCGTCTGGGTCTTCTTCGGCATGTGTAGCAAACGTACCGTAATCGTGTGTTTCTCCGTACCTGTTACTGACTACGTAATTAACACGGTCTCCCGCCTTGAAAGACTTGGCAGTGGTTCCATGCGGGTCATCGTAACGACCACCGTGGTGACCTTTGTGCCTTTTCATAGTTACCTCACTACTGGCTTGATGGAGATAGCAGAAATGCTTTCTCCGTTCTCTCCAATAATATCATCAAAGCCAATTATGTACAGTAAATCAATACCACGTGGCGCAACGAAACCACGTGCAATAGCGCATGCCTTGACCGCTTGATTCACGGCACTTGCCCCGATTGCTCTTACTTTCGGATACTGGCCTGCAACAACAGAGCGAGCAAGAATGGAGCCAACCGCTTGCGGGTTGCTGCTGCCCGACACTTTAAGAAAATCATCTATATTTGCGTTTAGTTGCTGAGACATAGTACTCCTAATAAATCAAGTTGTGACCTATATAGGTTACTTGTATTGTGCGTCTTGTAGCAGTTCTATAAAGTCATCTAGCCTCATCACGACATATGAATCACCAAGTGCCTTTTCACCCTTGCCTGGACGTTTTACGATTAACACAGGTAGTGCGTCCTTTAGTCGTTTGGCTTGCTCAACGGTGGCGGTGAGCCATCCACTCAAATCCCACTTCTTCTGATTCTTACATTGTAAACACGCATTACGAAGCGTTGTACGCTGTTGTATACCATGGATATCACCCGTGTCGTTTTCGCCTGCGAGAACGGCTCTCCGTGCGTCTGAGAAGCCTTTAGAGATGAGGTACTCCTTTACCAACGTCTCAAATGCCGTGCCTTTGGCTTTGTGCTTGTTACCCATCAATCTTCTCCCATTCGGCTTGGCTAAAACCTCTAATGCGTCCATCTGTTTCAATGTAAACCCAAGTCGGTGCATCGGGGTCACAACCACACCCAGAGATTTGGCGAGGGTTATGTTCCACTATTGTGCCGCACTTTAAACATCTTACTTTAATCATGGCTGATAGCGATGAAGCCTTCGGTCTTGTGGTGCTGTACTAATGCGACGACTCAGTTCCCTTGACAGGATTTGAGTGCCACGTTCACATCGTTCAAACACTGATTCTACCAATTTGCGATACGCCCTTGCACCAAGGTGCTTGTCTTGCGTCTCCAGCACTTGTATGTTAGCATCACGGCGTGCTTTGGCGAGGGTAACGGTGTCGCCTTTCTCTCCGCTCCATTGACCAATCAAGGTCTGCGCTTCTACGAGCCGAAGGTTGTTGGCACAACGTTCCTCGTCAATCTCTGCCATAACAAGTTCAGTTTTTGAATACGACAACCACGCCATAAACTCGGAATACTTGTCCATCAAGTCTGAGTCCGACAACTCGTCAAGGTTACTGGGAATGTCGGGCACGGCGCCACGTGGCCTGTCAGGAAGATTGAACTTCTCCAAGAAGTTCTGCACTGCTATGTTTGTTGTTTGTGTTAGTTCCATGAACATCGTTCCTCCAGCATACGTCCAGATACGGACATTGTTTACAGGTTTTATGGTTTATCCACGCCCACTCAGGTCGGTCAATCAACGTACCGTCTTTTAGGTGTTGTTTGACCAACGATGCTGCCGCAAGAATGTGTTGAATGAGAGCAGGTTGGTACTTAACCTCAAATTCCTTGCAGTCTTGTGTCGCCTTCCATTCGTACAAGATGATGCCTTGATGAATACCAGTCACGTACATGTACAAGTTTATTTGACGAAGATGTGTAATGAACGGTTGGCGAATTCGTTTAAATAGTTCTATGTCTGTTAATTCTTTTGATTCGTACTGTTTATACAAATCATAATTCTCGTAACGAACGGTTCCTGTCCCCACGCTCTTGATTTCAAGGATGGCTTGACCGTTAGCATCGTCAATCAGCCCATCTGCGGTTCCCATAATGTGATGCTCTTCGTCAAAGATGGGCAATTCTCTTTGTTTCATGACACCAGAACGCTCAAGCCAACCCTGCCATTTATTGTGAATCATATGACCAGTGGCAAAGATGTTTAGTGTTATAAACCCATGCTGTTTTTTTATTTCCCCGTCCACACCAAACATCTTGTACATGGAAGAGCGTGGACACCAATCACGCTTACAAATATCACTGGGGTGCAAATATTTGGTATCCCGCTTTTCGTTGTGTTGATTGTTTTCCACAGATGCCTGCGCCAACACCACTGGGATAAGGCGACCCTTTACCCTCATGCCCGTCTTAATGCTGGCAAGGTCGGCTTTACTTAATTCAACCATTTAATTGATGGTTCCTGTTCGTTGAAGTATTCCATAAAATCGTCTTCGTACATAGTAATAAAGTGTATCCCGCCTATCTCAACCTGTAACACTGGTATTCTGTTCTCCATCAACGCCTGCTTGCGTAGTTCGCTCATGTCCTTTACCTTAATGGAATACTGTTTAACGTTGTTAGTAAACTTATTCTCTATCAGTAAACTGTTAGTTCGTACATCATTCTTACGTAACCACCCAGCGCCAGAACCTGCGTTCCTGCTCCCCTTATAACGTTCAGCAGTCTGTTTTTCCTGTTTACGAGACTTCTTGAGCCGTCGTTTACGTTCTCCGTCGCTTCCAAAAAGCATCAGGTTGGTACTGTCAAATTGAAATAACCAAATACTTGGTTCTTTAGGGTATGTTGTAATTCAATGTTTTCACGAATAGCAAAAGTGAGTGCATCTTTACCTTGCCATTTTTGTTCACCAAACGAGTAGTAAGGACCAGCCCGTGTGATGAGACCCACGGCAATGCCGATATTTACCACGTCCTTAACGGTGTCAAACTCTCCAAGACGGTAGCCACCCGTGCTGGTGAAGTAGAAATCAACTACTGCGGTTTGTTGTGGACGATAAGTCTTGTTTTTAATGGTGCGAGCCTTGATGGTTTGTCCAATGATTTCTTCTTTTTCCTTTAGCCATTCGTCACGCTTGACCTCAATACGGCTGAAATAATGGAAGTTCTTTGCTTTGCCACCTGGTGTGGTGCGGTTGTCTCCCCACATAACGCCAATCTTCTCACGCCATTGGTTGATGACCAAACCAGTACAGGCCCTGTCCTCGTTGACTAGCGAACGACGTTGCGCCTTTGATGACTTGCGAAAGAACTTACCAGTCAAACGAGCACCCAAGCCAACAGTGAAGTCTTCCATCATTTTCTCAGCCTCGTCTCCAGGAACCAGCGACGGAAGCGAGTCAATGACAATCATGTCAACGGCACGGTTATCCAACGCCTTAATAATAAGGTCGTACACCTGTTCCATTATGTTGGTTTCCACCACCCACAGTCGGTCAGTGTCCACACCAATGGCTCGTGCGTATTGTTGGACGTACGTCTCTGCGGCAATCCACAATGCGGTAAAGTTAGGATTGATTTTTTGGTTGGCAGCGATGGTCTTGTATGCCAGTGCGGTTTTACCCGACGACTCTTCTCCAATGATTTCTGACCATTGGTTTAGAGGCCAACCACCGCCAAGCATCAGGTCAAAGGCAAGAATACCAGTAGTGATGCGTGGTACGTCTTCCCTAATTTCAGAACCTTTGATTAGTACATCATCTCCATACTTCCTAGAAATAGCGGCGACGATTGATTCCAGTGACTCGTAGTCTCTCATATTGTGCTCCTTATGCAACCCAGTTTACCTGCGATGCTTGGTCATACAACCCATTCCAACCACATTCAAAACAATGTGGTGCTGGTGCGGCTCCGTGAATCATGCTGTTTGCACCTTTACCAGTACGACTAAATACATTCCTACTACCGCAATTTGGGCAAATTAAATGTCCATCACGTTTCATTGCTTCTCCACCTTTCCAAATACGTATAGCGGTTCCCATACCGATTTGTGCATCTGCGGCAATATTCTCAACAGGCGCCCGTGGCGCTGGCTGTTGTGATGGAAGCGGTCTGTTACTGTATGTCGCTGGATTTGGGTACATTAGTTGCGGGGCGGATTTCTCACCGTTTAACTTTTTAGACCACCAATCACTCATCTTCTTTAGTCCATTCTTCCAAAGTTTTCTCATCAATTACAATAGATATATTTCCGCTTTCCAGAAGCCTGTTGATTAGCGCCAAGCCATAGGCGGCAAGAACAGGAATCAGGTCTTCTTTTGGAGTGCCTAGTTTATCGCTCTTTTCCAATAAATCAAGCATCCATTCCGCAGATTCTTGAGTGTTGTCAGCAATGCCTTGATTAACGAATAGTGCCCACCGACTTGCAATGTCAAAGGTTTCGGCATCGGCAACGTCCTTTGACGGTGTTGAGAATCCCATAAAGTTGGCAAACATTTGTCCTTGGGCAATTGACAACATCAAATAAAACAGTCTTTTATCTGCAATCGTGCTTTCCATATTTAGTCCTTTGCCTCCGCCCAACTCTTTGCAAAGCGGTGCGAAACTTTGATGGGAACCTTGTCTAAAACTCTGCCGTCTCCCATTGCTTCTAGGAACGGCTTGATTATCGTTAGTGCCTCATCTTGTTTTACAGTAGCCACAAGTTCGTCGTGTACTTGTACTACCAATTTTACACTCGTATCCTTCATGGCGTGGTAAACATTAACCATTGCTTGTTTACAAAGGTCGGCGGCTGTTCCCTGCACGGTGGCGTTCACTGCCTGACGCTCTGCACGTGCCCGCAGTTCTTTATTAGGTGAACGCAGGTCTGGAAGACGACGCCGACGCCCGTACAGCGTACTGACGTAACCGTCTTTGCGGGCTTTCTCTACAAGGGTATGTTTCCATTCCGTGAGTTCGGAAAACGTCCTGTAATAACTTCTGAGGATTTCCTGTGCATCATTTTCAGAAATGCCAGTGACACGGGCAAGTTTAATTGAACCTCCCCCGTATGCGGTTAAAAAGTTAACACCTTTTCCAATTTGACGTTCTTCCGAAGTTACATCCTTTGGATTCTTCTTGAACACCGCAGATGCCGTTGCCGTGTGAATGTCCTCATCGTTGGAAAACGTATGAAGCAATATGCTGTCTTGACTAAACATCGCCATAATACGTAGTTCAATCTGGTCGTAGTCGGCAACCAGAAGAACGTTGGTTCCATCGGCTACGAACAACTTACGGATGTTTGATGTTCGTGGAATGTTTTGGAGGTTTGGGTCTGACGACGACAAACGACCAGTGGTTGTTCTGTGCAGGTGGAACGATGGGTGGAGCCGACCCTTGTACAACTTGGGCAACAAACCGTCTACATACGTGCTCTTTAATTTTTGTAACTCCGCCCAAGACAGCAGCATTGGAACAACGGGATGTTTGTTTTTTATACTCTTTAAAGACTCTTCGTCAACCGATGGTGCTCCCTTCCCCGTCATCTTGTATGGCTTTAGTCCAAGACCGCCTTCAGACTTCTTGGAAAACAATAACGTCTGTTTATGTTTGTTGGAATCAGGATTAAAACCAACTGGGGCATACGAAAGAATGGAATTAAGAGTGTCCTGCATCTCCTTGTCCAACTCAGTGCTCAACGCCGACAGGTTGGTGGCGTCTACGGGAATCCCCTCGTTCTCAATGTGCATCAATACTTCCAACACGTGGTTGTCAAGTTCCAATACTTTGGTAAGGTCAGCGTGGGCATTAACCTTTTTAAGCAATCGTTTGTACAACAACCATGTCCAACGTGAGTCCCTATGTACGTACAGAGCGGTGGCGTCAAACGGAGTGGTTGAAACGGTTTTACCTAACTTGCCGCCATTCTCGTAAGCCTTATGACCCCCGTAATTGGTCTCAATCAGCGTTTCCAATGAGTAATTGGAAAGGCTTTCGTTCACGATGTGTTGGGTAATCATCGTGTCAACGTACGGTCCTGGTGGTACCTCACCGTAATACTTTGAAATTGACCGAGCATCAAACTTGACGTTATGTCCAATCTTTACAAAGTCGCTGAAGAAAAGTGGACGCAGACGCTCAAAGACCTCGCTTCGTGACAACTGCTTGGGTGGTTCTTTGTACACGGCAGGCTTTACGTAACGAGCCTTAGCCATTGACTCTTGACCGTTTTTCAGCACCTTACGAAAGCCAGTAGGGGGAACCGTACTACCGTCACCCACTTCTTCTTTTTCTACGATTATTCCGATTCGGTGTCCCATCGGAATTGCCCACGACCTGCCGTTGGTGGCAATGCCTATCCAAAAGACTTCGTTACGTAACGGATTGACAGCAGTGTTTTTTAAATACTGTTCGGTAAGGTTATCGTGTGCTCGTTGAAGTATGTCAGGATTCTTATTTTTTAAACCCTTGATATGCTCTTGGAAATCCTTTTCCAAGTATTCCATAAGGTCAGGGTGATGCTCCAACGTGGTTTGTGTTTCCACGTCAAAGGCAAATGCCCCAACCCCACGAACTACTTCAATCAACTCATCCAGTTCTTGGAGAGTGGTTACGACGGGAGGAATTGAACTCCCCATCGGTTATTTACCAAGGTCTTCTGAAGCAATTGCCAGCAGTTCAGCGTACGTCGGAACCTTAATGATAGACGAATCGTACTTCTCTTCCCTGTGTTTGGCAAAAATGATTTCGGACAATGGTTCAATCTTCCATTCTTCGGCAATGTCACGCTCACGAATAGCCTGCAAGTTGTACGACGTCGTTGCGCCCTTACCAGTGCGGCTAATTGCCCAGTAGTGCTTGGTCAACGGACCAGTCTGTGGAGCCTTGTTCAGATTGCGGAGTTGGTCAACGACACGTGGTCCAATTTCTAACGAACGCAGTACGGAGGGTCCACCGACGCTCATCAGCAGGACGTTGAACGCCACACGCTGTGAGGGACGATTACCAAGTTCACAAATCGGGCAGCCACGCTCTTCCAATTCACGGATGCAGACGAACGACTTCTGTCCGTCACGCTCAACCCAATGCTGGTGCCATGCAGCGTACGGCTCGTCCTCAATGAACTTGATGACTTGTACTTCCTCGCTGACCTTGAGGCGCTGTGCGTAGTTGGAGTCGGCGCTCTTGAGTGCATCAACTTGTTGCCAACCGCCACGCAGGAGTTTGCGTTCGGCTACAGCAACAACAGGGGCATCTGGAAACGGAGAATCTTTCTCCGTGTTGGGTGTCATTTCATCTACGTCATATTTTCTTGGCATGTTCTTTTTTCCTTTGTGTGTCTAGTGAGGCCATTGCTCTTTTATATGTTTACGGAAACCATTCCAATCTGCATTGTGAATGTCATGTATCTTGAAACGGTCTATTGCTTCCACTAGGAACTCTACCTGCTCTAGGCTGTAAAGCCTCCTACCTTTTGAAGGTTTTCCTGGAAGTTGCTGTTTGTTGGGTTTGGGCGTTCGGTACTTGGCTTTGGGAAGCCAGCCCCGATGTTCCCACACTCTCAACGTTGATGGTCGTTTTTTCAGTGCTACGGCGAGTTGACCGATAGTGAACATCTGTACCGTTTGTCCGTTAATAATATAATTCTTTGGCTTGACACCATTAAAGCGGTCTTCTGCAATAGCAATATTCCTCTTTTCCCTGTTTTTTGGCGTTCGCCCACCAGGGAAATCTAAAAGTTCATTAAAGCGATACAACGGGTCTTTCACGCCTTAAACGCCCATATTTCTTTCTCTACATAAAAACTCTGCACGATAGGCAACAAGGACTTATCATTCCACGCAACGGCAAGCAACTTGTCTTCGCTCAAACGTTCCACAACTTCCTTGACGTCATCCCACAAACCATTTTCCTTTGCCCATTCTTCTGCGGTAGCGACATTGAACGTTTTGCTTACACGACGCTCACGCTTGAGTTCGTGTCCACCAACGTTGAGCCATACATGCCCACTGTCATCAATAGTTCCGTGCTGTTCAACAACGTTGCTCAGTTCTTTCTTAAGTTTGTCCACCCTTACCTCAAGTTGACTAAGCAGTTTCTTCTGCGAGACAAACTCTTCCACCATCTTTGTATAGTACACTTCATCAAACTGTTCTGACATTTCACACCTCCGAGTGTTGTAAAAATTCTGTTAGTGAACTCAGCGTCAACTCAAATCTACCTTGCATATCGTAACCCTTGTCAATGAACGCTTCGTTGATGCCTCTTTTTTGTTGAAGCATTTCGTACTGACGTTCCTCAATGCTCCCTTTCATAACAAAAGATGCTATCGTAACATGGGGGTGTTGCGAAGATAAACGACTAATACGGGCTTCCCGTTGGTCCAACTTTCCAGCACTCCATGGCAGGTCGTAGGAAATGAGGTAGTTGGCTTGCGGCAGGTCTGCACCGTAGCCACCAGCATCCGATGACAGGAACAGGCGGGTTTTGGGGTCGGTAGAAAACTTTTGTTTTGCTGCGTCCTTTTCTGATGCATCCATGTCGCCAGTAAATAGTACACACGATGTTATGTTTTTTGTACGCTCAGCCAACAACTTTAAATTACTTTTAAAGAACGAAAAAAGTACAACCTTGTTATTTATGTCTTCGCTTAAGATATCAGTAATGTACTCAATAATTGCATCCATTTTTGGAGTAATAAACGGTTTGGTCAGCCATTGCATGTCCATTACCTCTTTGGCATACTTACTTCCTGCATCGGCGTTGGTATCTGTGTATTGCGTTGCCGAAATGTCCACGAGCATTGGGTTGTCGCACAGCATACGTAACACGGTAAGACGTGACATAATTTTCCCTTGTGCTTGGTTGGCTGCGGGGTTGCCGTGATAGTGCGTCCACAGGTCAAACCCCTTGCCGTACATGTTCAAGGCGTTCTTTATCTGTGCCAACAAGTCATTTGCAATGTTTGTATACGCCTGTGCTCCATTGTAGTCAAACTGAATGGGAATGACCGTTGAAATGACCTTGGGCAATTGGTCCTCAATGTCTTTCCTATTTTTGCGAACCATTGCCTTTTCCATTGATTTGGTAAGCAAGTTTAAATTGCGATACCTTGTCGGCCTCCCATACTTATCCCGAACAATAAACGTTTTGTCAAACACGTCAAACTTGCCGAGCACGTTTGCGTCTACAAATTCCATAATGGAAAATAACTCTTCTGGTTTGTTTTCAATTGGTTGTCCTGTAAGTGCAAAACGATATTGACATTTCTTTCCTAGTTTTTTTAGCAGACGTGACCGTTTGGCACGAGGCGATTTAATCATGGTGGCTTCATCAATGACCATTGCTTCAAACCTAAGTGAATTAAACAAGTGAACATCATTAATCAAAGTTTCAGGGTTGACAACAACGTATTTTGCACGAAGGGCTGAGCGCCACAGGGTTTCTCGTGCCTTGACGTTGCCGTCAATGACGACTGCACGTGAATTAGTGAACTTTCTAATCTCACGCAACCATTGGTATTTAATGGCGGCTGGCACCACAACAATAACACGAGAAACCTCGTCAGTTTTAAACAACTGTTCTAACGTATTAAGTGTGATAACTGTTTTTCCTCCACCCATGACAACGGCAAGAAGCATACGACCACGGTCAATCATCTTCTCCCGTGCCTCTTCTTGAAACGGGTACAGTGTTCCTTTAAACGTCATCAATCCACCATGGTAAAGCAGTTGCTTGCTTCACGGCAACCGCTAATTCTGAATCGTCCATCTCTCCAATGTCTTTGGCTTTGGTATGAGAATACTTCATCCATTTTACACCGTACCTGAACGATGGTAAAACAGTCATTAGTTTCTTACCAACAGTAATTCCTGCCTCATCGTTGTCCAGTGCCACAATAAGGGCATCGCACGATGATTCCAACAACTGTAACTGTTTATTGCTCACCTGTACCCCAAAACTAGCAAGGCATTGGATGCCGTTGAACGACGATGAAAACCTAGCCACGTCCAGCGGTGATTCCACCAAAATGCCTACCCGTGAGGAGAACCTATCAATGCCAAACAACGTTTCTGATTTACTAACCCCAGTCGGCTGGTTGAGCACGCCATGTGGTGACTTCTCTTGCCAGCCCATCAAATCACCACTTGGTGAAATGATAGGAATAATCCATGCCTTACGATGCGTAGCCCAACGAATGCCATATTTGTTAGCAACGGGGACTTTGATTCGGCGTTTCAATAGTTCTTCATACGGTGGTTGGTCGTACGACATGTACAACTTCCAATCCGCTGTGGTTGTGTCTTTGATGACCTTTGGTTTTATCAATTGCTCCAAGCCCGTGTTAAGCAACAAATTGTAAACGCTTGATACCGACTCGTAACTTCCTGTTACTTCGGCAATCAATTGAGGAAGGTTGCCCCGTGCCCCGCACGAATGACACAGCCACAAACCAGTGCTTGCGTTCATTGACCATGATGGGGAGTTGTCTGGTTTGCCAGTGCGTTTTTCGTGGACTGGACAGCAAGCAATAATCTCGTTACCAGACTCACGCCGAACGTCCACGCCTAATGCGTCAAGGACGTCACGAAAGTTAGTAATACCAGTTGTCTTTGTCATCATGGTCGCTTTCCTCCACTTCTGAAAAGTCCATATTATGCCAATCCCATTTAATTTTTACTTCACCCCTTGGCGCCGTTCGTGCAAGTACGATACGCAATATTGCTTGGTCATCAATGTCTGGGTCGGCTTCAACACCGATAACCAAGTCTGAGTCCTGTGCAAACGAGGACGTGTAGCCGATGGCGTCGGCGGTAATTTGCCTGCTCTTACGATTACCTAGTTTCCAACTGAGCACCTGCGTAGTTCCAACGATTGGAATGTCGTAACGCTGCGCCAGTCTTTTTAAAGAACGTGTAATGTTCGTCAGTGCCTGTGGTGAGCCTTTGGGTTCTCCCTCTTCGTCGTCCATCAAGTATACGCCGTCAATCACTAACACGTCGGGTTTATGTTGTTGAATCTTGCCTGCAATGGCGCTGACCGTAGTAAGAGATGATATGTCTTCGGAAATAATAAACGGATGCATGTTCTTCCTAATGGATATTGCCTTTCTTATCTGTTCAATATCCGTATTGGTAAGGTCTCCACGCATCAATTTGGTGTGGGAGATGCCTGCGACGAGTGCGTCATATCGTGCTGATTGCTCTTCTGTGCTCATCTCAAACGAGATATACAAGGGAACCTTGCCGTGATTGTGTATGGCGTTGGAAATGATAAGGGTAATGAGCGACTTGCCTTTCTTTGCCTCACCAACCAGCGTAACCAATTGCTGAGGGCGCAATCCTGAAGTGAGCCTGTCAAGGCCAGGAAAACCCGTTGGAATACCACGAATTGCGTTAGGTGTGTCCTTCATCAGCAGGTAGCGCTCAATACGTTGTTCCCACGTCTCAATAAGATTAACGTCCCTCAACCGTGCGGTATCGGCGGAGGCAACTTGCAGACCCTGTGCAATAACGTTGATTGCTTCCTGCGTTTCATTTTCGTTGAGCAGCGGAACGGCTGACGAAAGAGTCTCAACCATTTTTTGATGACGATACGAAGTGATGAGTTCTTCAATGAGATTAGAAAACTGCTCACGTGATGCATCAATGAGTGAAATGTTTGCGTACTCTTGATTGAACGCTCGTTCTGAAGGGACTGCGCTATGGTCACGCCAATAGGTAACTAACCACTGCCAGACGTCCGACCACTGTGCGGAAAAGTGCTGTGGCTTTAAGCCAGCCTCCACGACTGTAACGATTTCGTTTTCCTTGATGACTTTGCTGATTAAAAAATGTTCAGTGCTTGCCACTACACAATCCACGCTTTCTGTTTGTCCACCACATGCGAACGCAATCCAATGATAGAGGCTTGTTCCTGATTTTCAACGTAGATTGTTTTCAACGAGCGTTGGAACTTTAAATCGTACGCCAACTCTTCTACGTTCATATAATAAAACACGGCAACCGATATCCCCTTTCGTGACAACCACTGTTCAATTGGATTGACTGCCCTTGGGTCAACAAATGTATAAACGTCAGTTGCTATTCCCAAACGAACGGAGGAATCAATCATTGCTTTTAACGACAGTTCATGCGGTGTAACGGCTTGTATATATCGTTCCCACTGGTTGCGTTGCTTATAGAATTTTGCGATAAGGCTGTCGGGGAGTGTTGCCAACACGCCCTCAAATATAACGCCCTGTCCCCTTACCGAATATTCCGCAATGTCATTTCCTTGCATTACGTTGGTCCGTCCCCGCTACGGGGACAAGTCGGCAAACGGATTGCAGTATTGACACAAATCGTTCTCCATAGCGCATGGTTAGTTTCTTGGGGTTGTAAAGGCTAGTGATGATTGTGGGAAGATTGGCGTTCGCACGTTGGTAAACAAGATTAGAAATGGAACGAGTGGTGAACTCCGTTTCGTTCTCATCCCCAAGTCCATCCAGCACCACAATGTCGTAAACTGACCTGACGTATTTAGAAATGTATGGATTAGCATACTCATCGGGCAGCACTCCGTCATTATTCAACTCGTCATACATCATCTCAATATACGTAGTGACTGGAATAAAATAACCGCTGAGGGTGTTTTCGTTTATCGCCTGTTTTAACAAACCAACTGCCAGATGCGTTTTGCCGACACCCGTACCGCCAAACAGATACAAGCCAGTTCCTGCGGGGACATGCTCATCAATGTGCTTCAACCATGTAGTAACGGCGTAATGGACGTCGTGGTCTCCCACCGACTTGTCATAGTTGCTCAACGTCATTAATTCAAAACGTTTGGGAATACGTGCGTTCTTCAAACGCTCCTCTACTGGTCGGTTCTTCCAATAACGAGCGCCTTTCCATTCAGTCATTGTCCGTCCTAAAGTCAAAAGGTTCTTCTGGAAAGATTGTATGCGGAACCGTGCAGGTGTCCATTCGGAAGTGTCTCAAATATGAGTCCTTGTCTGCAAACAACGTACCACACATCGTGCAGTGATACAACTCAATAGTATCCTCTGTTTCTTTCAATGGTTCGTCGTCAACGATTGAACCACGAAACAATGTTTGCAACTTATCAACAAAGAACCACCAGACACTCATATCCACTCCGATACATTATTATCGGAGTTGTTCCTCGTTACCCACGAAAGCAGGTTGTCCTTACGTTTAATAAAAACAGTCCACAATGGAACGTCGTATGGCAATGGCTTTTTCTTTATCTCGTAGAAGAATCTGTCAATCATGGAATGCAACTCATCATACGACGCTCCACCGTCACGAAGGGTTTTAAACGTCTTTGATAGGGCCAAGGCATTGACCTCGCTGTTCATCGGGTACTCAATGGACTTGTTGAAGTGGTAGACCAACGCAAGCATGGTGTTCTTGGTCTTGGTGGTCATCTTGGCTGTCATGGTGCTGGCTTCGTCGGCGCCAAGCGGTTTCCCCCAACCGTCGCTCACTTCAGTAACTCCCCATCAATTTGATAACCACTTGTTACATCGTTCACTTTTTCTCCCTTCTTGAAAAGAAGATTCTTGTTATGGTTATTCTTGTTTATAGTTATTCTTGATTGGGTGTCACGGGAGACACTGGGGGGAGTGTCTGGGGAGTCACCCCTAGGGGTGTCAGGCGTGACACTGGGTAGTGTCTCCACAGACACTAGGGTGGACGGGTTATTAAAGTTTACGATGTAGCGATTGCTCATCTGACCCTTATTTCCCATGCGTGCTTTACGAATCAAGACGTTGGAAGATACCAAGCGATTGACGGCACGGATAACGGTGCGACGGGAGTAACCAGTCAACTTTGCCACATGACCGTATGAGGTGGTGACTTCTTGAGTATCAGAATCCATGTATAAGAGTATTGTTAATAATACTACCTTGCCTATTGAGTCGTTGCCAAGATATTGAAGTACCCAACGTGGAAAGGGTACAAAGGGTCCTGAGAACTTTCTTTTAGCCAATGGTGAATCCTTTATGACTTGTTGTTTGCTATACTGAGGAAGGCGTGTTGTCCAACGCCGCACGGGGTGTGGGCTGGTGGTTTTTCCACCTCCTTTCTGCCATCAGTCCCCCCGTGCTATTTTCCAAAAAAGAGATTGATGTTTTCAATTGTGCTTTTGAACGTCTTTGTCGTTTGGTCTTTGAACACAACCACTACGACTACGGCGTCGTCTTCCGAAACATTTTCTTCTTTTGACGCCTCCGTAAGAAATTGAATAATGGTTTCCTTTGACACAAACTCCTTGTCTGTTGCGCCCTGCGCTTTTGCCTGCTGACGCAACATTGCAATCGGCATGTCTTCGTACTCTTTGCGAGTAACTGGAGGAAGCGAATCAACCGTATCGTTCTTTAAGTTCTCAACTAAACGAAATGGTGTAAGACCCTGCGTCAAATCAATGACCGTGAGTCCTCTGTCAATCAACGACGTGACAAGGTTCGTTGAACCATCGTTGTCGGCGTTGTTCCACAAATAGAGCACTTCCATTTTTCCTGCTTTTGCAACATTGAGAATCGTTGAATGAGGGTCGTTGTCGGCAACCGACGTAACCGCATTGTCACATAATATAGATGGTGCGTTGCCATTGTGGTACGCAACAAACTTCTCACCGTTGTCAAGCAACCAATCGTAAACACGACAGATTCCTTCGGCATTTGTCTTTTCTGCAACGATGTGAAACGTGCGTGGTGTTGGCAAATCGGACAGACTGTCCTCAATTACTGACAATGACGAGTCGCCTGTGCCTGTGATTACGTACTGATTCATGTTGTGCTCCTATTTGAGTGAACGTGTTCTAGCCATATCTCCCATTAGTGTAATCATGCGAATGACACTGTGAACTATACCAGCAAGTGTGGCAACAGCGAGGCCGTCTATCCACATTTTTTCAGTTCTCAAAACCACGACAACAATGTACGAGATGACAAGTGTGGCAACCACTTTCACCCACGGCATCACTTCCCTCGGCATCAGCATGTCAATGATTTGTACAAATTTGTATACGGCTAGTGCGATAACTAAAAGTTCCATCATTCTCCTGGTATTACGTTCCAGTCAATAGTGTAGTGACCAATCATGTTAACAGGCATCAAAAACTCTTCTACGATGCGTTCCGTTGCAGTAACCACACGGTCATAGTCTAGTGTGTAGTACGAAAAATCTTCATTGTTGTTATTGCCATCTGGTCCCCAACGATAGTCATGCACACCAACAATGTTAAACTGATTGGCTTCCTGTACAAAACCGCCGTAGATGTCGTCGCCATCAAAGTACCGACCAATTGCGTTTGGTTCTATCAGCCAACGTGAAACAATGATTGTTTCACCAGGGTCGGCTAAAAACACCAACGCTGGAACTACCGCTTTTTCAAATTCCACATTACTGATGTCTTTAGGTTGCTCAAGCGCAAATCGTCCCACAGTTGCCAGACCAGGCGCACTTGCGTTGTAAAAAGAATCAACGCTGTACATAAATATGTTTTGATTTGCGGCACTTTCAATATTCCAAGTATCATAATACAATGCTTCATCAAGACAGTCAGGTGGGTCTGTTTCAAGATAATTAATAACATTATCATTATCAATCATTCTAAAGTTTACAAACGACGCTCCCGATAAGTTACAGTCAAATGAAGTGTAATAAACAACGTCATTGCGATAGTAAAAAGGTTTTCGTCCATATACAACCACAACTTGAGAACCAGTGGCATTTGATGGAATAGTTATTTTAAGACCCGTTCCTCCTGAATTAACAACTAAAACAGACGCTGCTGCAATTACCTGACCTTCGTATTTCACTTTTTCAATAATGGGAATAGCCGAAGCAGAGTTAAAGGCGGCGCCGTAGGTGTAGACACCCCATCCAACGGACGCCGCAGAATTAACAAACACATTAGTTGTGTACTCGCAGTCTGGCGTTGGGTTTGCGTTGTAGTTACGAATGGCATCATCGTTCCTAGTTGTGTCACGCAACGCAGAACCACCATCAGTTTTACGCAACGTAAATGGGGTTCGGTCTACGTCAGATGGAGTTCCTATAAAAAAGGTTACATTTTGTTGTCTAAATTTGGGGTCAGAGACTAAGTTAATACGTTGTGTATCCACTTTGAACGTAACCGTGTCTGAGTCATAAGAAACATTGCAACCAGTCAATGCCGAAATAAACGAGGCGGTTCCTGCAAACGTTCCTTTTTGTTGGCGAAGGTTAAAGATATTGTTTAAAACGCTTCGCAGTCGTGCCGTTCCAACCTCTGCACTAGACGTCGGAACTCCTAATTGTTTTGCAACGGCGTCAAGTGCTGGTGTTGGTGTACGAAGTGGGTCGTTAATTACCGCAAGGCTGTCAACGAGGGAACGAACTCGGTCTAACTCCCATCCAAATAGAGACAAAAAAGAACGAAGAGAACCACCTACTTGATAATCAAGGGCACGATAATATTCAGGAATCCTATTCCAAAGGTTTTCTAAAGACTGATAATACTTTGGTATTTGAATTGTTGCCAACGCAATGCGCTCAAACCACTCACTTGCTCCGTTAGAATACTTTAAAAACAAACCGTAGTACAACCATGTTCCTGGTTTGTACAATAAACTTACATGGTCGTGGTTTTCTTTGTAGTTAGTTTGATTGTAAAAAATGACTTTTGTGCCATCCTCAACCGTAAGCGGTTCTCCGTATTGATTAACGGTTATGTGCAACTCTACAGGAGCAGTAGATTGAGGGTTTGTTTCCAAAGAGTCTTCAATGGCCCAACTGAGTCTCACAGTACTTTCGTGTTTTGTTAAGCCGCCTACGGTAACCTGTTCTACATTAAATGGCACTACTTCAAAAGTAACCAACCCCGCTCCACCGCTAGGCTGAATAAAGTCATCGCTACGAAGAGCGGAGTCAAGCCTGTCAGTTTCACGTACGTAAGAACCAACGTCATCAGTTTTACGAAGTTTAAAGGAAGTTAAAGCCATTTAACCAGTCACCCCACCAACCGTGGTAATTGTAAACGTTCCCTTTTTGAGCAACCCGTATTGACCCGATGTTATTGTTTCAGTGCTTGGTAAAGACAATGTGGCGTAGTCAACTCCTGTAACATCCATAATTGTTCTGTAAATCGTGCCCTTGGACAACGTTTGATTAAAAAACACGTTGTCAAATTCAAACAAAGTGTTGAGTGCGTTTGTAACGTCAGTGAGAACACTACTTGCAATAAAACCATCTAACACATTTACTGTAGTAGTAATATTTACTGCCGTAAGGTTGACTACGCTGGCGGCGGTGACGTTTGCCCCAATCATTTGGCGTGGTTCGTAATAATTTACAATTGAGTTTCTTAATTCAGTACTAACAAGAATAGAGTCACTTTCGTAACTTAGATAATTGTTTACAAACGGCACGGCATAAACAGTAACCGTTCCAGAATTGTAGGATGCAGTGCCCTTTGCAACACCACCTACGTTTAATACAAGCGCCTTGTAATCGCTTAGTGATACCGCTCTGTTTTGTGTAGCAAACGCATTAGGAATGTTTACACGAAGTGATTCCAACGACTCTGCGTTTAAACCACCAGTCGCAACCGAAGACGAAAACACTGACAAGTACTGACTAGGTGACGCTTGAAACTGTGTTATCCTGTTGATTTCAATGTTTCCAGACGCTCCAACGCCGTAACGGTAGGACGCAACAATAGACTGACCTGGGTTTGGAATCTTACCGTTGACTCCGTTTCCAAACACTATTTCGGTTTCGTTGTCGGCATTAATGTTAACTGTGAACACTTTTGAATTTGATGCCGCATCAATAAGTTTATTAATGTACACATATTCAACGGCAGACGGGCTGCCGTTTACAACGGGGCCTTCTAAAACAGAAATTGCTACGCTATTACCAATTACGTTTGGGTAGTACAAAAAGAATCGTTGGTTAGCAAGACCGTTAGATGTGCCCACTGTTTCATCAACAACTATTTGTCCTTCTACAACAGGAATGGCGGGGTTAAGTGATGCCGAAGCCGAAGCCGAAGAGGTAGATGAAAAATACACAATTGGAGAAGTTGTTGTAGCAGGGGCAACAAAAACAGTGCCAGAAGGGATAACTACTGTTTGATTTGCGGGAACGTTAGAGCCGTCTACAACAACAGTTGCCGCTGCTGCTGTTTGTAATTGTGGAGCGTAGTCAAACAAACTTGCCAATGCCAACAACGATTCACGCTGCGTAGCCGTTGTAATAAAAGCCTCTTTAGCAGAACGGTCTACGTAATAATGAAGAACGTCGGCAAAATAAGCCCACAAGTCAACTAACAATACTCCAAAATCAGACGGGTCACGGGAAGTCCATTCAGGAACAATCTCAGAGGCACGCAACAACAAATCATTTTTAATTGATTCGTAATCCCTATTTGAATAATTGATAGACGCCATTAGATTTCACTTTCTTCAGTAAACATTGTTCCAACCGTTAATTTTACCGTAGACACAGTTCTTGGAGCAACGACGTACTTAACAACAAGCGTCATTGTGTTGTCGGGATTGTAAATGCTGTCCGACTCGTCCTGTAGGTAAAAGTCGGTTACTTGTCCAAAAGACAAATACGTGTTTACGTCACTTAATACATCTGTTCTGTAATCTTGCAAAAGCAATGGGTCAACTATTTCAAATATCCACGATGACAAATTACCACCGTATCCAGCACGCATAATTCGTTCGCCAGTAGTTGTCATAAAGTAATCTGCAATTTGCTGTTTTACAATGTTGTCAATACTGTTTGTTTCAGCAACCGACCCAAATTCAAACCTAAAAGGTACACTAAAAGTTTTCACGCCAATGCCTCCAGTATTTGAGCCACCTGTGTTTCCAAGGCGGCAATCCGTTCTTCTAGTTTAGACGTTCCTTCGGTCTGAATCCAGAAGACATTCGTAAACGTATTGTCGTCAGTTCCCACCAGTATTTGATTCCCTACTTCTGGAACCGACCACCCTGAGTTTGTTAAAGACCTACCAAATAATGACAGCGCTATCTCGGAGTTGCCCAAAACGGCGGGTATTATTACACGAACCTGACCAGACGCCGAATCAGCATAAGTTACCACTGCTCGGTGCGGCCCTCCAGAAACAACCCCGTGAATGTGCTTAGTTGTAGACATTTGCGTATTCCTTTTGTTGAACCCACGTGTTCTTTATAAGTATTGGCAAAGGGGCAGGAGCGTACCTCTGCACCAATGGAAACTTAGGTAGTACTTCGTAATTTCCTTTCTTTTTTAATTTTAACAATGTAGTTAATGAGTCGGTTAACAATTCGTGCGAAACAGACTCAACATACCAAAAACCATCAAATGTTCCCTTGTATCCGTTGATGTTGACAACTCCACCAGGTCTTATGGACGGGTCTCCAAAAATCAACACGTCTGCAAAGTGTTGATTCGTTTCTTTAATTTTGGATTGTACGTACCTTTTTGCCTTTTCAAAAGAATCTACGCTGACCGACAAAGTGTTATTGAACCTACTTGTCTCAGTAATTGCAGTGGATTGCGTATCTGTTATTTGAAAAGCATCAACATTAGACAATGTTCCATCGTCGTTTAAGTACGTCACTGTTTTATTACCAACTTGTGCCACAACATCAGAAGCACCGATTGTTGATTCTATTGAGATAATATCCCCAGGAGACGGAGAATATACAACTTGTTTGTTTAACGTTCCCTGTAGTACGGTGTACGAAGGTTGGTGTGCAAATGCCTTATCAATATCCCAAATATGGATGTGGGCATTGCTAAGTGTTACGCAATAACCTA
>Ga0194128_10001024_pt1 | contig 49671 bp, 44 predicted proteins | sample TA2KigCa65mmetaG_FD_148650 | JGI IMG/M metagenome (GOLD analysis project Ga0194128, IMG submission 148650) | Freshwater microbial communities from Lake Tanganyika, Tanzania - TA2015037 Kigoma Deep Cast 65m | ecosystem: Environmental > Aquatic > Freshwater > Lake | place: Tanzania: Lake...
GACCAGATTGGACACGGGCGCCCTCGCTGTGGGTTGCAGCGGCCCAAGATCCCCCGGGATCAGTCAACAAGTCAACAACTCGCCAAGGCATCGTTTCGCCGATGCTTGTTTCCCCTTGCCCCGCGGCTCGATCGGTGCTGTTTCGGGGCCGCCATGGCTCAAACGGGCGACGAAACCTCGTCACGCTATCCGGGCTGGCGGGTCGTCGGGGCCTGCCTCGCCATGGCCATGTTCGGCTGGGGCCTGGCGTTCTACGGCAGCGGCGTCTATCTGGCAGCCTTCCAGAAGGCGTACGGCTGGCCCGCCTCGCTGATCGCCGGGGCCACGACCGCATGCTATCTGCTGAGCGCGCTTCTGCTGACCCGTGTGGCGTGGCTGATCGATCGGTTCGGGCCGCGCCGCTTCGTGTTGAGCGCCATCGGCGCGCTCGCGGTCGCCCTGGTCATCATGGCCTTCGCCGACCGGCCCTGGATGGTTTACGCCGCGTTTCTGGCCATGTCGTTCGGTTGGATCGGGCTGGGTTCGGGCTCCATCAGCATGATTATCGGCCGCTGGTTCGAGCGCCGGCGCGGCTTGGCATTCAGCCTGGCGCTCAACGGCGCGAGCCTGGGTGGCGTCGTGGTGACGCCAAGCCTTCTGCTGGCCATCGAGCATTTCGGCCTGCGTGCGGGCGTGCTGGCCGGTGCCGCGGTCATGATTGTCATTCTGGTGCCGGTGGTGGTGCTGTTCGTGCGCGCGCCCGAGCGCGCGCGAGCGCCGGGCACGCGGCCCGTGGCCGCGAGCAACCTGCGCATCCTGTCGATGCCCCAGTTCTGGGCCGTGGCGGGTCCTTTCTCGATCGGGTTCCTGGCGCTCGTCGGCTACATCGTGCACCAGGTGGCCATTCTCTTGCCGAAGCTCGGCGTCGAGTTGGCCGGCGCGGCCGTGGGCATCATGACCGGCGCGGCGCTCGTTGGCCGATTCGTGCTCGGCCTGGTGGTCGACCGGCTCGACCAGCGGCGCGTCGCGGGCATCGCGTTCCTCGTCCTTGCGGTCGTGCTGTTCGCGTTGCACGAGCTCGACGATCCGCTCGCGATCCTGGCCGTGTGCGCCGTGCTGGGCGCCGCGCTCGGCAACGCCACGACCCTGCCATCGCTCGTGGTGCAACGGGTCTTCGAACCGGCGCTGTTCGCCCCTGTCGTCGGCATGGTCACCGCGACCAGCCAGTTCACCTACGCGCTCGGGCCCATCCTGGTCGGCGCTGTGCACGATCTGACCGGTGGCTATGACGTGCCATTGCTGCTGTGCGCCGCGCTCGACGCGGTGGCCGGCGCGATGTTCCTGGCGGCCGCCCGTCGGCCAGCGGCGCCCTGAACGCCGGCGATCCCGCGATGTGTTGGTGACGAATCCCATAAAGAGCGGGGCGCGCTACCTGCGCACCCCGCTGAGTTCAGGGAGGACACACCATGAGCAACGCACTGCGGCGGCGTTGGTGTGACGCTGGTGCCGCAGGACCACGAACGTGACGTGGCGGTCCGGTTCGTGCAGCCCTGGCGAACCAGGAACCACCGACTACGCGATGACCGCGCTTGAAAGACGCCCCCGTCGCGGACCTCTAACCCTTTCCCCCTCCCGCCCGCGCGCCTACGAGCAGCCGCTCGTAGAGCCGCAGGTGTCGCACTTGAGGCACGTGCCATTACGCACCAGGGTAAACTGGCCGCACTCGCTGCACGCCTCGCCCTCGTAACCCTTGATCCGGGCCTCGCGCACCCGGTCGAGCACGCCAACCATGGTGGCGCCGACCGCCATGCGCTCGACCGTTGCCTCCGAGAATGCCTCGGCCCTGATCGCCTCGAGCCCGGCGCCGCCCTCGACCACGCGCAGGGATCCGCGCAGGAAGCCGCGGCTGACACTCTGCTTGAAGGCCGTCTCCATGGCCGCGGCGCGTTCCGCCTCGACCGAACGCGGCGTGTCGCCCGAGCCGCGCCCGACGCTGTCGGGGCGCAGGTCCGACTGCTCGACGTGCGCCAAGTCGTGGCGGTCCAGGTACGAAATCGCCAGTTCGCGGAAGATGTAGTCGATCACCGACGTGGACATCTTGATCGCGTCGTTGCCTTCGACCATGCCCGAGGGTTCGAAGCGCGTGAGGGTGAACGCCTCGACGAACTGCTCCAGCGGCACGCCGTACTGCAGGCCCATGGAGACGGCGATGGCGAAGCTGTCCATCAGGGCGCGGAAGGCCGAGCCCTCCTTGTGCATGTCGATGAAGATCTCGCCGAGCGAACCGTCCTCGTACTCGCCCATGTGCAGGTAGACCTTGTGGCCGCCGACCACCGCCTTCTGGGTATAGCCACGCCGGCGCTGGGGCAGGACGCGGCGGCCGGTGACGCGCACCACCTCGCGCACGATGCGCTCGGTCGGCGGCGCGGCGGCCACGATCTCCTCGTCCTCGTCCTCGCCGACCTCGATCGCTTGCGACGACAGCGGCTGCGACAGCTTGGAGCCGTCGCGGTAGAGCGCGTTCGCCTTCAGCCCCAGGCGCCACGACAGTTCGTAGGCCGCGCGGCAGTCCTCGACCGAGGCGTCGTTCGGCATGTTGATGGTCTTGGAGATGGCGCCCGAGATGAACGGCTGCGCCGCCGCCATCATGTGGATGTGGCTGTCCACCGACAGGAACCGCTTGCCCAGCCGGCCGCACGGGTTGGCGCAGTCGAACACGGGCAGGTGCGCGGCCTTGAGCCCCGGCGCGCCTTCCAGGGTCATGGCGCCGCAGCAATGGACGTTCGCCGCCTCGATCTCGGCCTTGGTGAAGCCCAACGCCGCCAGCATGTCGAAACCCGGATCGTCGAGCTGGGCCTTGGTGAAGCCGAGCGCGCGGGTGCAGAAGTCGGCGCCCAGTGTCCACTTGTTGAACACGAAGCGGATGTCGAAGGCGCTGGCCAGGTTCGATTCGACCGCGTCGATCGCCGCCTGGGTGAAGCCCTTGGCCTGCAGCAGGTCGTGATCGAAACCCGGCGCGCCGCACAGCGTGCCGTGGCCGACCGCGTGGCGCACGATCGCCTCGATCGCCGCCGGCGCGTAGCCCAGTCGCTCCAGGGCCGCCGGCACCGTGCGGTTGATGATCTTGAAGTAGCCGCCGCCCGCCAGCTTCTTGAACTTGACCAGGGCGAAATCCGGCTCGATGCCCGTGGTGTCGCAATCCATGACCAGGCCGATCGTCCCGGTCGGCGCGACCACGGTGGCCTGGGCGTTGCGGAAGCCATGGGCCGTGCCGAGTTCGAGCACCAGGTCCCACGCCGCCTCGGCCGCCGCCACGATGGCGCGATCCGGGCAATCCTCGGACTTCAGCGGCACCGGCGGGACCGCCAGGCCCTCGTAGCCATCGCTCTCGCCATAGGCCGCGCGCGCGTGGTTGCGCATGACGCGCAGCATTGCCTCGCGGTTCTCCTCGAAGCGCGGGAAGGCGCCCAGTTCCTTGGCCATCTCGGCCGATGTCGCGTAGGCCACGCCGGTCATCAGCGCGCTGATCGCGCCGATCAGGCCGCGCCCCTCGCGGCTGTCGTAGCCGAGGCCCGAGGCCATCAGCAGACCGCCCACGTTGGCGTAGCCGAGCCCGAGCGTGCGGTACTCGTAGGACCGCTCGGCGATGGCGCGCGACGGGAACTGCGCCATCAGCACCGAGATTTCCAGGACCATGGTCCACAGCCGGCAGGCGTGGGCGAACAGGTCGACGTCGAAGCGCCCGTCGGCCTGCTGGAACTTGAGCAGGTTGAGCGACGCCAGGTTGCACGCCGTGTCGTCCAGGAACATGTATTCCGAGCACGGGTTCGAGGCGTTGATGCGCCCGCTCGCGCCGCACGTGTTCCAGTCGTTGATCGTGGTGTCGAACTGGATGCCCGGGTCCGCCGACGACCAGGCCGCGAACGCAATGTTGTCCCACAGATCCGCGGCCCTGAGCGTCTTGGCCACCATGCGATCCGTGCGCCGGATCAGGTCCCACGGCCCGTTGTCGCGGACGCGTTCGAGGAACGCGTTGGACACCCGGACCGTGTTGTTGGCGTTCTGGCCCGACACGGTCAGGTACGCCTCGCTGTCCCAGTCCGCGTCGAACACCGGGAACTCGATGCCCGTGTACCCCTGCCGCGCCAGTTGCAGAGCGCGCTGGACGTAGGCGTCGGGCACCATCGCCTTGCGCGCGGCGCGCATCGCTTTGGCCAGCGCCGGATTGTCCGCCGGGACGAAGCGCGAGGGGCCGTCCCCGGCGCGCGTGGCCGCCATGACGTCGTTCAGGTGCCGTTCGCACGATTTCGAGCCGGCGACGAGCGCGGCGACCTTCTGCTCCTCGCGCACCTTCCAGTTGACGAAGATCTCGATGTCCGGGTGGTCGACGTCGACCACGACCATCTTCGCCGCGCGCCGCGTGGTGCCGCCCGACTTGATCGCGCCGGCCGCGCGGTCGCCGACCTTGAGGAAGCTCATCAGGCCCGACGACCGGCCGCCACCCGACAGGCGCTCGCCCTCGCCGCGCAGCTTCGAGAAGTTGCTGCCCGTGCCCGAGCCGTACTTGAACAGGCGCGCCTCGCGCACCCACAGGTCCATGATGCCGTTCTCGTTCACCAGATCGTCGTCGACGCTCTGGATGAAGCAGGCGTGGGGCTGCGGCCGTTCATAGGCGCTGCCCGACTTCTCGACCCGGCCGGTGGTGTGATCGACGTGGTAGTGGCCCTGGGCCGGGCCGTCGACGCCGTAGGCCCAGTGCAGCCCGGTGTTGAACCACTGCGGCGAGTTGGGCGCGCCCATCTGCTGGCACAGCATGCGGCGCATCTCGTCGAAGAAGGCGCGCGCGTCGACCTCGCCGTCGAAGTAGCCGGCCTTCCACCCCCAATAGGTCCAGGTGCCGGCCATGCGATCGAACACCTGACGGGCCGACGTCTCGCCGACCTCGGGGCTGCTGGACTTGGCGCGACGGCGCCACAGCCACGACGGCACGTCGATCTCCTCGACCGGCTCGGTCTCGGCCGGCACGCCCGCCTTGCGGAAGTACTTCTGCGCCAGCACGTCCGTGGCGACCTGGGACCACGCCTCGGGGACCTCGATATCATCCAGCCGGAAGACGATCGATCCGTCGGGGTTGCGGATCTCGCTGGTCGTCGTCTTGAAGGCGATGCCGTCGTAGGTGTCCTTGCCGGCAACCGTGCACTGGCGTGCGATACGCATGATGTTTCCCCGACCACTTGATGCCCGACGGCCCCCACACCAGCTCTTCGTGGTGCGTCGTAGCGCACCGAGACCTAGTGTCCCCGAGGACCGTCACCCCCTAGGGCTGGGGAGTGTGGTCGGGGTAACTAACGCTGTCAACTCTATGTGGTGTGAATCCGCAATGGCACATACTAGATAGCGCTCCGAGACAACAAGATGTCGTCTGAGGAACGTTCCATGTTGCCGTTGTTCACCAGCGCCTTGCGCCGCTTCGTCCACGCGCGGCGCGAGAGGGGAGCAGGGCACGACGAACCGGATGCGGCACGCCGCGCGACCCCTGCGCGCGACGTCAGACTCGGAGGCAACCCTTTACGACGCGGGGACGGCCGGGCAAGATGACGACGCATTCACCACGGTGAACCATGTCCCTAGGTACGCGTCTTTTCACGTTGTTGCGCGGCGAGCTGGTCGGCACGGACGGGGCGGGCAACCGCTATTATCAAGAAAAGGCAGGCGACCACGATGACGGAGGCGCCCGGCGCAAGCGCTGGGTGCTGTACGCAGGCAAGCCCGAGGCCTCGGCGGTACCGCCGGAGTGGCATGCTTGGCTGCATCGCATCGTCGATCGACCGCCGAGTGAAGCGCCGCTACCCACCCAGCCGTGGGAGAAGCCGCACGTACCGAACCTCTCGGGCACCGGTTCAGCGCAGCTGCCGCCCGGTTCGCTCCTGACCGGCGCGCGGCGCCCACGGGCGACGGGCGATTATCAGGCGTGGCGGCCTTAATCGGCCGCACGCGGAGATCATAGGATAAGACTCTGAAAAGACACGCGATAGAAACCGTCATGGGCGCCGTCGTCCTGGCCGTCGCGGCGTTCTTCCTGGTGTTCGCCTACAGCCGCGGCAACGTCGCGCCGGTGGAGGGCTACACCATCTCCGCCAAGTTCTCGGCCATCGATGGGCTGTCGGTCGGCGATGATGTGCGCATTAGCGGTATCCGTGTTGGCACCGTCGTCGACCAGACCCTCGAGCCCGATTTCTTCCGCGCCGTCGTCACGCTCAGCATCTGGTCGGACGTCGTGCTGCCCGAAGACACCACGGCGATGATCGCGAGCGATGGCTTGCTGGGTGGCAAGTACGTGGCGTTGCAGCCGGGCGGGCTGGAGGAGACCATCGCGCCCGGCGGCCAGATCACCATCACCCAGCCGGCGGTGAACTTGGAAACCCTGCTCGGCAAGCTCATCTACAATTACTCGGGCGGCTCGTCCTCGTCCGACACGACGGCCGACTGACGGCAGGAGCGGGGCGCCGCCCTGGTACGGACATGAAGCGTGAATCGGTCCAGCATCCGACCTGGCTCGGACCCGATGGCCGCCCGGTGAGCTGCGTCGAAAAGATAAAGGTTCTCAACGAGAACATCGACGAAATTCAGAAAATGTGTCAGGACGCGATCGAGGATGCCGTGCTCATGGGCTGCGACGAGGCCCAAGTCCGTGCCGAACTGCATCGTCTGATCGACGGGCTCAATGCCGCGTTCAAGCGCTGACGTTTTCGTCGCCTTCGCGTTCCTTACCGCGTTGACGGCGCCTGCGGTCGCCATGGCCGCGCCGGTCGCCGTGCTGCAGGGGCTCGACAAGCTGACCGCGCGGGTTTTCACGATCGAGGTGCCGATGGACACGGCCGTGCGCTTCGGCGCGCTCGAGGTCGTCGCCCGCGCGTGCATCAAGGCGCCGCCCGAGGAGCCGCCCGAAAGCGCGGCCTTCCTCGAGATTCGCGAACTGCCCCCCGACGCCCCGCCCGAGGAAGTGTTCTCCGGCTGGATGTTCGCGTCCTCGCCGGGGCTGTCGGCGATGGAGCACCCGGTCTACGACCTGTGGGTGCTGGACTGCCGCGAGGATGCGCCGGCGGTCGACGGCGAGGCCGGGTCGGACGCCGCGGCGACACCCTGACACTATCGGCACGTCATCGGAGTTCACATGAAAGTTTACATTAGCATCGATATCGAAGGTGTTGCGGGCATTACTCATTGGGACGAGGCCGAACACGACCACAAGGCCCACCCGCAGTTCCAGGAACGGATGACCGGCGAGGCGGTCGCCGCGTGCGAAGGCGCGATCGCGGCCGGCGCCACCGAAATCTGGCTGAAGGACGCGCACTACTCGGGGCGCAACATCCTGGCCGAACGTCTGCCCGATTGCGTGCGCCTGATCCGGGGTTGGAGCGGCCATCCGCTCGGCATGGTCCAGGAGCTCGACGCGAGCTTCGCCGCTGCGGCGTTCGTCGGCTACCACGCGCCAGCCGGCACCGAGGACAACCCGCTGGCCCACACGCTCACGCTCAAGATCGCCGAGGCACGGCTCAACGGCCGGCGCGCGTCGGAATTCCTGCTCTACGCCACGGCGGCCTCGACGCTGGGCGTTCCCGTGGTCTTCGTCTCGGGCGACGAAGGACTCCAGGCCCATGTGCGCCAAGCCAACCCGCGCATCCACACGCTGGCGACCAGCCGGGGCGTCGGCCCGTCGACCATCAGCATCGCGCCGGCCAAGGCGCGCGCCGACATCAAGGCGGGGATCGCCGCGGCGCTGGCCGACGATCGCAAGGCCATGCTGCTGCCGCTGGCCAACCTCTGGACGCTCGAAATCGCCTACAACGACCCCGTCCACGCCTACAAGGCGTCCCACTACCCGGGCGCCCACCACGTCGCCGACCGCACCGTGCGCCTGGAAGCCGACGACTACATGGACGTCCTACGCGCGCTACAGTTCATCCACTGAACCGGGTCGCCGCCCTACCGGACGCTGAGCGCCTAAAGGATGCAGTCTCCTGAGGCGGCAGTCGTGGTATGACATTATCATACTTGTGACGAACCCTGGCACGCGAGGTACCGACGATGCCCAGTCCCGCGCGGCGGACCATCACCTTGCCTGAGGAGCAATCGGCCTACATTGACGCCCAGGTCGGCTCGGGCGCGTATGCGTCGGCCAGCGAGGTCGTGCGCGCTGGGCTCAGGGCGCTTCAGGAACGCGACGCCGCCGTCGATCGCTGGCTTCGTGAGGACGTTGCCCCAGTGTATGACGCGATGGTCGCCGATCCGGGCTCGGCGATAGACGCAATCGACGTCTTCGATATGGTTCGCGAGACGATCGCCGCCCGGCGTGCGCAGGATCGGTGACACCACGCCGGGTCGTCTTTTCGCCCCATGCGCGCAATGATCTGGCCCGCCTGTTCGATTGGATTCTCCAGAAGGTCGGCGCCGACGTGGCGGGCGCCTATCTGGCGCGCGTCGAATCGTATTGCCTTGACCTGGAGGTCGGACCCGAGCGCGGTACGCGGCATGACGATGTGCGTCCAGGTCTGCGCATCGTCGGATTCGAGCGTTCGTTGACCATCGCCTTCACGGTGGCGGACGATAGGGTCACGATCCTTCGCTGCTTGTACCGTGGCCGTGACTGGGCGCGAGACCTACGCTGATCGCGTCCCGCATCTCGCGGCGAACACGCCACGGTAGTCCAGATCGTAGCCGAAGGCGCGCGGGCCGACGTGGGCGAGCCCGCGCGGGCTCAGAAACACGGGCGGCGGCGGCAGGGCGATCACCGTGACGCGCTGGCCATAGCGGATGGTCTCGCTGCCCACAGCCTCGCCGCTGGCCGCGTCCAGCACGCAGATCAGGTCGGGCGACATGGCGCAGGGGGAGTCGTCGCGCCACGCGACGATCCATTCGTTCTGGAAGGCGATGGCGAGCGCGCCGCCCTGCCAGGCGTCCAGCCCGTCGATGCACACCCGGCCGCGCAGGAACCCGCCGGTGGCGCGGCGATCCACGTCGACGACCTTGCCCGCGAACAGCACGATCCCGGGCTCGGTGGCGAGGATCGCGGCAATGGGGTCTTGGTGACTGCGCTGGGCCTCGCGCACCGCGCGGCCGATGGCGATCGCCTTGCTGACCGTCCCCAGGATGCCCCAACGCTTGATCTCGGCACCTGTGCGCGGCGCCTTGCACGTGGCCACCGTCGAGCCGAGCTCGACGCAGATGCGCCGGCTGATGCGCTCCATCCACGGCCAGTCTGGCACGCGCTCGACGATGGTCTCGATGCCGCGCGGGTCGACCGAGGTCAGTGGGTAGGGGCGCAGGCCGCCGACCGCGGCGCTGGTCATCTGGGCCTCCGGGTAGGCGCGGCCCATGAAGTCCGCGTCGACCACCGGCTGGTCCAGGTGCGCCGCCGCCATGAGTGGCTGGATCGCGTTGCCGCCGCCGATCTCGACGGCCATGATGCCCGCGAAGCGCAGCCCCGTGTGTTCCTCCATCAGGGCGACGGCGCGTGCCACGTTGCGGCTGTCGGTCAGGCGTTCCTGGCCGACCAGCGGCGCGCCCATGGTAGAGACCACGGCGATCGGCGCATCATCGGCGAATGACGCGGCGTCCGCCAGTCGGACGCGGCACCCCTCGGCGTAGAGCTTGCGCATGTTGAGCAGGCCGAGATACGGGCTGCCGCCGCCGCCGGTGCCCAGGATCCAGGCGCCGACGGCCAGCACCTCCACGTCCTCAAGGGTCAAGTCTCGGGGCATCGTCCTCGCGGGGTCTCGAGGTTCAGCGCATCAGAACGTCGCACGCTTGTCCAGCGCCTCGGCCAACAGCCGCAGGTAGCGATCGCGCGGCACCTCGACCGCGCCGAGCCGGCGCAGGTGGTCGGTGACGAACTGGGTGTCCAGGAGGACGAAGCCGCCCCGGCGCAGCCGCTCGACCAGGTGGACCAGCGCGACCTTGCTGGCGTCGGCCTCGCGGCTGAACATGCTTTCGCCGAAAAACGCCGCACCCAGAGCCACGCCGTAGAGCCCGCCGACCAGCCAATCTTCGCGCCAGGTCTCGACCGAGTGGACGAACCCGGCGTGGTGCAGTTCGGTATAGGCGTCGATGATCGCGTCGTTGATCCAGGTCTCGCGGCGCGTCGCGGTCGGTTCGGCGCAGGCGGCCAGCACCGCCGCGCATGCCGTGTCGACACGCACCTCGAAGCGGCCCGAGCGGACCGTGCGCGCCAGCCGATGCGAGACGTGAAGGCCTTCCAGCGGGATGATGCCGCGCCGGTGCGGCTCGATCCAATGGACGTCCCGGTCGTCGCGCGTCTCGGCCATGGGGAACACACCCAGGGCGTAGGCGCGCAGCACCAGCTCGGGGTCCAGCCGGCTCATGCGCCGGACTTAGCTCGCTCCATGAACCGCTCGAGCCGGGCGATGTCGTAGTTGCCGTTGGCGAAGTCGGGATCGCGCACGAGCCGTTGGTGCAATGGGATGGTGGTGCGGATGCCGTCGGCCACGTACTCGTCGAGCGCGCGCCTGAGCCGCATGATGCACTCGTTGCGCGTGCGCCCATGCACGATCAGCTTGGCGATCAGGCTGTCGTAGTGCGGCGGCACGCGGTAGCCGCCGTAGAGTGCGGAATCAACCCGCACGCCCAGGCCGCCTGGGGCGTGATAGCGCGTCACCACGCCGGACGAGGGCGCGAACGTCTCCGGGTCCTCGGCGTTGATGCGGCACTCCATGGCGTGGCCGGCGAAGCGCACGTCCTCCTGGCCGAACGAGAGCGAGGCGCCCGCGGCGATACGGATCTGTTCGCGCACCAGGTCGATGCCGGTGATCATCTCGGTGATCGGATGCTCCACCTGGATGCGCGTGTTCATCTCGATGAAGTGGAACGCGCCGTCGTAGAGGAACTCGATGGTGCCTGCGCCGCGGTAGCCGAGCGTCGCCATGGCCTTGGCCACCGTCGCGCCGATGCGCGCGCGTTCGGCGTCGTTCAGCGCCGGCGAGGGCGCCTCCTCCAACACCTTCTGGTGCCGCCGCTGCAGCGAACAGTCACGCTCGCCCAGGTGCACCGCGGTGCCTTTGCCGTCGCCCAGCACCTGGATCTCGATGTGGCGCGGCCGGACCAGAAACTTCTCCAGGTAAAGGGCGCCGTTGCCGAACGCAGCGATGGCTTCCTGGCTGGCGAGCGTGAAGGCGGGCTCGAGCGCCGCCTCGTCCTGCACGACCTTGATGCCGCGCCCGCCGCCGCCGGCCGCCGCCTTCAGCATCACCGGGTAGCCGATGTCGCGGGCGACGCGGCGGGCCTCGGCCGCGTCGGCGACCGGCCCGTCGGAGCCCGGCACGCAGGGGACACCGAGGCCGCGCACGGTCGCCTTGGCGGCGATCTTGTCGCCCATCAGGCGGATGTGCTCGGCGGTCGGGCCGATGAAGACCAGGCCGTGGGCCTCGACGATCTCGGCGAACTTGGCGTTCTCGGACAGGAAGCCGTAGCCGGGGTGGATCGCGTCGGCGTTGGTGATCTCGGCCGCCGAGACGATGGCCGGGATGTTCAGGTAGCTGTCCTTGGCCGGCGGCGGACCGATGCACACGCTCTCGTCGGCCAGCCGCACGTGCATGGCGTCGGCATCGGCGGTCGAATGGACCGCGACCGTGTGGATGCCCATCTCGCGGCAGGCGCGGTGGATACGCAAGGCGATTTCGCCGCGGTTGGCGATCAGCACCTTGTCGAACATCGCCGCCTCAGCCGAGAACGACGAGGATCTCGCCGTACTCCACCGGCACGCCGTTGGCGACCCTGATCTCGACGACCCGGCCCGCACGCGGCGCCTTGATCGGGTTCATGACCTTCATGGCCTCGACGATCACCAGGGTCTGGCCTTCGGTCACCAGGTCGCCGACCTTGATGAAGGGCGGCGCGCCCGGTTCGCCCGCCAGGTAGACGGTGCCTACCATGGGCGAGGTCACGGTGCCGTCCACGGGACCAGCCGGCGCGGCCGACGGTGCGGCGACCGGCGACGAGGCGGGGGCGGCAGGCGGCGACACCGCGATCGTGGCGGCCGTCACGTTGCGCGCGACGCGCACGTGGCGTTCGCCGTCGCCGATCTCGATCTCGTCGAGCCCGGTCTCCTGCAGCAGCGCCGCAAGCTGGCGGATCGCCGCTTCGTCGATGGTCATGCGCGGCACGGTCAGGCCTCCGTGGCCAGCCGGGCGGCGGCTTCCAGCGCCAGCACATAGCCGTGCGGGCCGAAGCCGCAGATCGAACCCCGCGCCGCGAGCGCCACGTACGAATGATGGCGGAAGGATTCGCGCTTGAAGATGTTCGACAGGTGGACCTCCACCACCGGCAGGGTCACGCCCGTCAGCGCGTCCATCAGGGCGACCGAGGTGTGGGTCAGGGCGCCGGCGTTGATCACGATGGCGTGGGCCTTGCCGCGCGCCGCGTGGATCCAGTCGATCAGCTGGCCCTCGTGGTTGCTCTGGCGCACCTCGACCGCGACGCCCAGCGTCTTGGCGGTGGCACGGCACAGGGCCTCGATGTCCGCCAGGGTCGTGGTTCCGTAGACCGCGGGCTCGCGCGTGCCCAGCAGGTTCAGATTGGGACCGTTGAGGACGAGGATGTGGGGCTGGCGTTTGGCCACGGCGGGCAAGGTCGCAGGGTGCGCACGGGGGCGCGACGACCCGATGCCATGACACGTCTGGGCGGACCCGTCAACTGCGCGCGGGCGTCATGGCGTCGTCTCGGTCGCGACCAGGATGTCCTGGGCGTGGTACCAGGGCGGCGTGTTGGGTGTCAGGCCCTTCAGCGCGCGATCTGCGAAGTGCCGGGCGTCGGCGTAGGCACCGGTCAGATACGCCGCTTCGGCGGCGGCCAGCGCCGACTCGGGCTCGCGCCCAAGGCGACCGTAGGCTTGGCCGAGCAGTCGCCACGTCGTCGGGAACTCGCGGTCGCGTTCCAGCGCCTGTTCCAACTGCTCGGCAGCCTCGGCGACGCCTTCGTCGCCCGCCTCCAGAAGGGCCTGGGCCAGACCGACGCGCAGCAGCGATTCGCCCGGCGCCGCGGCCACGGCCGCGCGGTACTCCGGCACCGCGCCGGCCGGATCGCCACTTTCGAACAGGATCTGCCCCTTGAGCTCGTGGAAGAAGGCGTTGTCCGGTTCCTCCGCGAGCAGACCGTCGACCAGCACGATGGCGCCGGCCAGGTCGGCCTTGCGGTGGAGCGCGATGGCGCGGGCGTAGCGCGCCGTCGGCGAGCCGTCGCTATCCGGGTAACGGCGGAAGGTAGTGGCCGGCTGCTCGACGAAGCCGGTCAGCTTGGCCTTGGCGCGCTCGAACATGAGCGCGAAGCCTTCGGGAAGCGGGGCATCCGCCAGAGCCGAGGTGGTGAGGTGCTGGCGCACGTGTTCGATACGGTCGCGTGTCAGCGGGTGGGTCGTCAGGTAGGGGTCGCGCCGCGTGGCGCTCAGCAGCTCCTGGTCCGCCAGCTTGTCGAAGAACGTCACCAGCCCGCGCGACGAAAGGCCCGCCCCGTCGAGGTAGCGCAGCGCCGCCTGGTCGGCCGCGTTCTCCTGGGCGCGCGAGAAACTCAGCAGGTTGCGCTCGGCGATGCCGGTGCCGCCCAAAGCGACGCCCGCGCCGACGTCGCCGCCGCCGGCGACGACCACGGCCGCCCCCAGGATCGAGGCCAGCAGCGCCGCGCCGCGCGCGTTGCGCAGCGCCTCGGCCGTGCGCGCCAGATGGCCGCCGGCGATGTGCCCGGTCTCGTGGGCGATCACGCCGATCAGTTCGCCGGCGTTCTCGGCCTTCAGGATGAGCCCGGTGTTGATGAACAGGTTCATGCCACCGGCCACGAACGCGTTGATGCGCTTGTCCTGAACCAAGTACACGTTGACAGTGGCCGGATCGAGCACGGCGACCTGGAACACTGGCGTCGCGTAGAGTCGCACCATGTGCTCGATCTCGGCGTCGCGGATCAGGCGCAAGGGCTTGCGTTCGGCCCAGGCCGGCGTACCGGCCAGGAGAACGACCAGGAGGACGATGAACGCGCGGAACATGATCAGCAGATGCGGCGTCGGACCGGTCGACGCTAGAGCATGGTTCCCCGGGATGGAACCGCGTTGGTTCGCGCGCGGGGGCCGACACCGGCTGGGCGCCCTGCTGGGTCTTGGGATCGCGTTGGCCGTCGCGGCGTGCGGCGGGCAATCTGACGCTCCGCCCTCGCTGGTCGAGGAAGGCTTCTTCGGCGCTGCGGCCGGCGACGAACCCAACGCCGTGCTGGCCGCGCGCGACGTGCTGGTGGCCGGCGGCAACGCCACGGACGCGGCGGTCGCCTATTACTTCGCGGCGGCGGTGACGTACCCGGCGGCGGTGTCGCTGGGCGCCGGCGGGGTCTGCGTCGTCTACGACGCCGAGGTGAACAAGGCCGAGGCGCTGGAGTTCCTGTCGCCCCTGGCACCGTCGCACCAGGACGACCGGCGCCCCGTGGCGGTGCCCGCCCTGCCGCGCGGGCTCTACGCGCTGCACAGCCGGTACGGTTGGCTGCGCTTCGGCCAGCTCGTGACGCCGGCCGAGGCGCTCGCGCGCTTCGGCCACCGCGTGTCGCGCTCGCTGGCCAGCGACATCGCCCTGGCCGGGCCGGCCCTGCAGGCCGAAGCGGACCTCGCTGCGCTGCTGGGCGGCAAGGGCGAGGGGGCGGACCTGACCCAGCTCGATCTGGCCGCGACCCTCACCCAGATCCGCACCCGCGGCGTGGGCGAGTTCTACACCGGCGGGCTCGGCCGTCGCCTGGTCGAGGGCGCGCGTGCCGCCGGCACCGATCTGGACTTTGCCGCGCTCGAGGCCTACGCACCCGCCTGGCGCGCGACCGCCGACCTGCCGGTCGGCTTCGACATCGCCCACGCCGCGCCGCCGCCGGCGACGGGCGGTGCGGCCGCACTGGCCGCGTTCGCCATGATCGACGCGGCCGGCGGGCCGCCCGCCGACGGCGCCGATCGCCTGCACCTGACCATCGAGGCGGGCTTGCGCGCCCTGGCCGAGCGCGGGGCTTGGCAGGGCGGCGACGGCGCGGCCGCGCTCGACCTCGAACGCCTGGGCACCCTGATGGCCGGGTTCCGCGCCGACGCGGCGACCAATCCGGCCAGCCTGCCCAACCCGCCGGTCGCCGTGCGCGAGAACCCTACGGCCGCCGGGTTCGCCGCCGCCGACCGGTTCGGCGATGCGGTGGCGTGCGTGGTCACGCTCAACAACCTGTTCGGCTCGGCGCGCATCGCCCAGGGTACCGGCGTGCTGCTCGGCGCGGCGCGGCGCGTGGCCTCGCCGTCGCTGACACCGATCATAGTGGCCAACCACAACGCGCGCGAGGTGCAGTTCGTCGGTGCGGCCAGCGGCGGCGTTGCCGCGCCCACGGTCATGGCCGGCGTGCTGGCGGGGCTGTTCCAGGGCGGTCTCGGCCTGGCCGAGGCGGTGCGCCAGCCGCGCGCCGTACCGCTGGGCGAACCCAACCTCGTGGTGCCCGAGCCCGAGGTCGACGCGGCGACGCGCGAGGCGCTGGCGCGGCGGGGCCACAGCCTGACCGAGCCCTACGGCATCGGCCGGATCAACGCGATCCACTGCGCCGAGGGCCTGCGCAACCGCCCCGACACGTGCGTCGCGGTCTCCGACGGGCGCGGCTTCGGCTTGGCCGTGGGCGGCTGACATGGCGCTCAAGGTGGCGGGCCGCGCCGCGATCGCGCCGTTCATCGTTATGGAGGTGATGCGCGCCGCCGCCGAACGCGAGGCGGCGGGCGGCGAGGTGTTGCACCTCGAGGTCGGCCAGCCCGGCACGAGCGCGCCCAGCGCCGTGCTGGCGGCGGCCCACCGCGCGCTCGACAAGGACGTCATCGGCTACACGCTCGCGCTCGGCATCGACCCGCTGCGCGAGGCGATCGCCCGGCACTACCGCGCGACCTACGGGGTGGACGTGCCGGCGCGCCGCGTCGTCGTCACGACCGGGTCCTCGGGCGGCTTCCTGCTCAGCTTCGTCGCGGCGTTCGACGTGGGCGACCGGGTGGCCATCGCCGAACCGGGCTACCCGTGCTACCGCAACATCCTGGCGACGCTCGGGCTTGTTCCGGTCGGCCTGCCGGTGGACGGCTCCACCAACTTCCAACCCACGGCGGCCATGATCGAGGCGCTCGATCCGCCGGTCGCCGGCCTGATCGTGGCCAGCCCGTCGAACCCCACCGGCACCATGCTCGACCGCGCCGCCCTGGCTGCGCTGATCGCCGCGTGCCGGGCGCGCGGCATCCGGCTGATCTCGGACGAGATCTACCACGGCATCACGCACGGCACCGCCGCCACCACGGCCGCGGCGCTCGACGCGGACGCGGTGGTGGTGAACAGCTTCTCGAAGTACTTCTCGATGACCGGCTGGCGGCTCGGCTGGCTCGTGGTCCCCGACGACCTGCTCAAGCCGATCGAGCGTCTGGCCCAGAACCTGTTCATCTCGCCGCCGACGTTGTCGCAGCGCGCGGCGCTCGCTGCGTTCGACTGCCGCGCGGAGCTCGACGCCAACGTGGCGCGCTACCGCGTCAACCGCGACCGGTTGCTGGCGGCGTTGCCGGACGCCGGCTTCACGGGCCTGTCGCGCGCCGAGGGCGCCTTCTACGTCTACGCCGACGTTTCGCGCCTGACCAACGACAGCGAGGAGCTGTGCCGCACGCTGCTGGCCGAGACCGGCGTCGCCATCACGCCCGGCATCGACTTCGATCCCGCTCGCGGCCACCGCTGGGTGCGCTTCTCGTTCGCCGGTACGACGGCCACGGTCGACGAGGCCGCGCGGCGGCTGGTGGCGTGGCACCGCAAGCGGTGAAGGTTTCGCGCGCCGGGCGGTGACGGGCGGTTCGTGCTTCGTGGCGCGCCTGTGGCACGCGCCTCGGCACGAGCGGGGTCGGTCCGAAACGTACTCCGTCCGCCCTGAGACGACCGCGTCAGCGGGCGTATCGAAGGGCGAGCGACCCGTTCGTGCTTCGACACGGGCCCTTCGCCAAACTCAGGGCCCTGCTCAGCACGAACGGATACGGGTTAGGATCAATGCCCGCTGGTATTAGTTCACCAGGCGTTGCCACCAGCCTCGGCGCGGCTCGCCCTGCGGTTCCGGTTCGGGCTCGACCGGCGCGGGCGCCGGCTCGGCCGCCATGGCCGGCTCCGGCTCGCGCTCAAAGGGTTCGGGGACAGCGGGCTCGTACTCCGGCCGTTCCCTGGTCTCCTCGTCGATCGCAGCGGGCTCTTCCTGGCCGCCCTCGGCACCCAGGGTCGGCTGGCCCTCGCCCTCGCGCCGTCCGCGCCGGCGCCCGCCGCGGCGGCCGCGACGGCGGCGGCGGCCTTCCCGATCCGACGCCCCTTCGCCTTCGGCACCGCGCGCGCGCGCGTCCTCGCCCGCTTCGCCGTCGCCGTCGCCCTCGGTCGGCGCGCGTTCGCTCTCGTCAGCCGCAGGAGCGCGCGCCTCGACGCGGCCTTCGCCGGCACGCCCTTCACTGCCCCGTACTTCGCCGCCGCGACGGCGCCGACGACGGCGGCCCCGGCGCGGTTCCTCGGTTCCGGCCGAGGCACTCGGCGCCACGGCATCGGCCTCGGCTCCACCTTCCATCTCCTCGGCTTCGGATTCGGCACCGGCCTCGGGCTGAACGGCGGGGGCTGGGCGTTCCACCCGTTCGACACGCGCCTTCGTCCGTTCCATGCGCATGTTGGGCGGGATCAGCGAGTCGTCCTGCTCGATGCGCACGCGCACGCCGAAGCGCTCCTCGAGACTGACGATAGCGCCGCGCTTCTGATTCAGCAGATAGAGCGCGACGGCCGCCGGCACGTGGACCACGATCTCGCTCGACCGTTCGCGCTGCGCTTCTTCCTCGAGCGCGCGCAGCACGTGCAGCGCGGTCGATTCGCGCGACCGCACGTGGCCCTGGCCGCCGCAGTGGGGGCAGATGACCGTCGAGGTCTCGAGGAAGCTCGGCCGCATGCGCTGGCGCGACATCTCGAGCAGGCCGAACGGGCTGATGCGGCCGAGTTGGATGCGCGCGCGGTCGTGCTTCAGCGCCTCCTTGAACCGGCGCTCGACCTGGCGGTCGTTGCGGCGGTCCTCCATGTCGATGAAGTCGACGACCAGCAGCCCGGCCAGGTCGCGCAGCCGCACCTGGCGCGCGACCTCCTCGGCCGCCTCGACGTTGGTCTTGAGCGCGGTGTCCTCGATGTTGCGCTCGCGCGTCGAACGGCCGGAGTTGACGTCGATCGAGACCAGCGCCTCGGTCGGGTTGATCACGATGTAGCCGCCCGAGCGCAACGGCACGGTCGGGCTGTGCATGGCGTCGAGCTGCGCCTCGACCTTGTAGTGCTGGAACAGCGGCACCCGTTCCTTGTGCGGCTTCACGCGCTTGGCATGGCTCGGCATCATCATGCGCATGAAGTCCTTGGCCGTGCGGTACGCCTCGTCGCCCTCGACCAGGATCTCCTCGATCGCGTTCGAGTAGAGATCGCGCAGCGCGCGCTTGATCAGGTTCGCTTCCTCGAACACCAGGGCCGGCGCCGTGGACTGCAGGGTCAGCGAGCGGATCTCCTCCCACTGGCGCAGCAGGTAGTCGAAGTCGCGCTTGATGTCGGCCTTGGTGCGTTCCAGTCCGGCGGTGCGGATGATAACCCCCATGCCCTGCGGCACTTCGAGGCTGGTGGCGATCGAGCGCAGGCGCTTGCGGCTGCGCGCGTCGGTGATCTTGCGGCTGATGCCGCCGCCGCGCGGCGTGTTGGGCATCAGCACGCAGTAGCGGCCCGGAATCGAAATGAACGTGGTGAGCGCCGCACCCTTGGTGCCGCGCTCCTCCTTGAGCACCTGCACCAGCAGGATCTGGCGGCGCTTGATGACCTCCTGGATCTTGTAGTGGCGCGACGGCTGGCGGGGGTGTTGCACCGAGAGATCGTCGTCGCTGCCGGCCAACTGCTCGACGTTGGCGCCGGTGGCGCCCGCCGTATCGGCGTCGGCGTCGGGCCCACCCCGGCCGCCGCGCCGAGGGCGACGGCCCTGGTGCGAACGCGGCCGCCGCGCCGTGGACTCCGAATGGGCGCCACCCTCGCGCTCGTCCGCCGTTCGCTCGGCGGCGGGTTCGCCGCCGTCGTCCGCGCCCGCTTCGGCGCGCCCAGCTTCGTTCTCGGCTTCGGCCGGCTCGTCGCCGATCGCGTCCGATCCGTCGCCAGCGTCCCCGGCAGCGTAATCGGTCGCCGCGCTAACCGCGGCCTCGTCGCGCTGGGCCTCCTCGGCCTCGCGCTGGGCCTCCTCGGCCTCGCCGCGCGCCGCCTCGCGCTCGAACTCCGCCTGCTCGGCGACCAGCGCCTCGCGATCCGCGACCGGGATCTGGTAGTAATCGGGATGAATTTCGTTGAACGCCAGGAAACCGTGGCGATTGCCGCCGAACTCAACGAACGCAGCCTGCAGCGAGGGTTCGACCCTCGTGACCTTGGCTAGGTAGATGTTGCCTTTGAGCTGTTTCTTGCTGGCCGCCTCGTAATCGAACTCCCTGAGCCGGTTACCGTCCAGGACGACCACCCGGGTCTCTTCCGGGTGGGTCGCATCGATGAGCATGCGCTGGGGCATTGAACCTCTTTACTTCTGGGGCCGTGCCCGCGGGTACGGCCGAACGTGGCGTGAAATGAAGACCGGCCCACGACCAGATCGGCGCGTGTGACAGCGCCACCGCGCGCAATCCCTCGGACGAGAGAACCTGCGCGGCGTTGGACATGAAGCGGTCTCCTGGAACTCGAAACCGTCATCGGAATGACCCCGGCAACCCGGCCGGACGACCCCGCGGGGCCGTCGGCGGCTGCCAAGCGATCGATCGGAACCCTGGAACCGGCGCCGTGGGCGACGTGCCAGGCTCGATGACGTCATGATCTTAACGGACGCCCAGTAACCCTTACAACCCTCATGCTGTGGTCGCGGCCGGGCTGGTCATCGAATTGACGGATTGAATTGACGGATTCTGGATTTCGTGGTTCTGAATCAACGAGAAGGTCCGAGAGTCTCGGGTAAAGAGTGAGTTGCCGTGGCAACCAACGCCGCGATCATGACCCTGCTCGGCCGTGCCGTCGTGGCGATCGCCCTGCTGATCGCCCCCGAGGCGCTGGCCGAGACGACGGCGTTCGCCGTGCGGCTGGCGGGCCACGGCGCGACCGCGCGCATCGTGATCGACGCCGATGCGCCCATGGAGTTCAAGGCGTTCTCGCTGAGCGGGCCCGATCGCATCGTGATCGATCTTGATGCCACCACGTGGCGCCTGACCGAGCCGGCGCTGGCGATCGAGCTTGGACCGGTCAAAGGCCTGAGAACGGGGCAGTTTTCGACATCGACGGCGCGCCTGGTCATCGACCTGGCGGCGCCGACCACGCTGCGCCAGAGCTTCGCCCTGCCGCCCAGCGGGTCCGCGCGCTTCCGCCTGGTGATCGACCTCGGGCCCGGCGGCACGGCGGTGCCGCCGCTGGACTTCACCGAGCAGATCGCCGCGGCTCTCGGCGTGGCCGAACCGTCCGTCGCGGCGCTTGGCGCGGCCGAACCCGCGACCCAGCCGATGGCCGTGCTGGCTCCCATTCCCGAACCGTCGCCACGGATTGCGACCGTGTCGGACGCGGCGGAGGCGACCGAGCCCACTCAACCGGTGCTGGCACTCGTCGCCGCGCCGACGGCGACGGTATCCGCCGCCATACCGGCGCCGTTGCCCCGGACCAAGCCGACCCTGGCCCGGCCCTTGATCGTGATCGACCCGGGCCACGGCGGGGACGACCCCGGCGCCATCGCGCGTGACGGCACCTTCGAGAAGGACCTTACGCTCGCCGCGGCGCGCGACCTGCGCGACGCCCTGGTCGCCAGCGGCCGCTACGACGTGCGCCTGACCCGCGACCGCGACGTCTTCCTGAGCCTTGCAAAGCGGGTGGCGATGGCCCGCCGCGAAGGCGCCGATCTGTTCCTGTCGCTGCACTGCGACGCGCTCGACGATCCGGCGGTGCACGGCGCGACCGTCTATACGGTTTCCGAGACCGCCTCAGACCGCGAGGCCCAGGCTCTGGCCGCCAAGGAGAACGAGGCGGACCAGATCGGCGGCATTTCCTTCGTCGCCGCCACCTACGACGATCAGACCGCGGACATCCTGATCGACCTGACGCGGCGCGACACCATGAACGCCTCGGCGCGCTTCGCCGAACTCCTGCGCCTCGAGGTGGGCGAAGTGGCCCAGCTGCGCCGCAACAGCCACCGCTTCGCCGGCTTCAAGGTGCTCAAGGCGCCCGACGTGCCCTCGGTGCTGTTCGAGATGGGCTACGTGTCAAACGCCAAGGACCTGGCCATGATCAAGGCCAAGAGCCAGCGCAAGCCCGTGCTGCAGGCGCTGGTCCGCGCCATGGACCGCTACTTCGAGCGCGTCACCGCCATGCAGGTGCCATGACATCGCCGTGATCCGGGACTAAGCTCGTTCAGGGTGCGCGGCCTGTCATGAGAACCCTGTTCCGCTTCCTCTTCGTCCTGGTCCTGCTCGGCGTGGCCGGCGTGGGCGCCGTGTTCTACGTGCTGCACAGCTACGGGCGGAACCTGCCCGACTTCAGCCAGCTCGCCGACTACGAGCCGCCGGTGGTGACGCGCGTGATCGCCGCCGACGGCCGCCTGCTGGCCGAATTTGCCACCGAGCACCGGGTGTTCGTGCCGATCACGGCGATCCCGCAGCGGGTCATCGCGGCGTTCCTGGCCACCGAGGACAAGAACTTCTACCAGCACCCCGGCATCGACTTCGTCGGCATCGCACGGGCCGCCATCACCAACGTGCTCAACGCCGCCCAGAGCCGCCGGCTGCAGGGGGCCTCTACCATCACCCAGCAGGTCGCCAAGAACTTCCTGCTGACCAACGAGGTCTCGATCGAGCGCAAGGTCAAGGAGGCGATCCTGGCGCTGCGCATCGAGAAGGTGCTGAGCAAGGAGCGCATCCTCGAGCTCTACCTCAACGAGATCTACCTGGGCCGGCACGCGTATGGCGTGGCGTCCGCCGCGCTCGCCTATTTCGACAAGTCGCTCGACGAGCTGACTATCGCCGAGGCGGCCTACCTCGCCTCGCTGCCCAAGGCGCCCAACAACTACCACCCGGTGCACGACGCCGAGGCGGCCAAGGCCCGGCGCGACTGGGCCATCGGCCGCCTGCTCGAGGACGGCGTGATCAGCGCGGCCGACGCCGCGACGGCGCGCGCCGAGCCGCTGGTCATGGTCGAGCGCGCGCCGACCGAGACCGTGCGTGCCGACTACTTCGCCGAGGAGGTGCGGCGCGAGGTGGCCGAGCGTTTCGGCGAGGATGGGCTCTACGGCGGCGGCTACGTCGTGCGCGCGACCATCGACCCACGCCTGCAGGCCCTGGCCGGCCAAGCCATGCGCGAAGGGCTCGTCGCCTACGATCGGCGCCACGGCTGGCGCGGCCCCGTGGCCAGGATCGAGCCGGGCGAGGGCTGGGCCGATCGCCTGGGCGCGGTGCCGCCGCCGCCCGGCTTGGCGCCCTGGGTGCTCGCGACGGTGCTGGAGGCCGGCGCGGACGCGCGCATCGGCTTCGCCGACGGGACCGAGGCGACGATCCCGTTCGAGGCGGTCAAGTGGGCGCGCCCCACGGCCAAGGACCAGACGGTGGGGTCGGCCCCCGGCGCGGCCGGCGACGTGCTGGCGGCGGGCGACGTGGTGGCGGTCGAACCGCTGACCGACGACGAAGACAACGTGCTGGCGGGCCAGTACGCGCTGCGCCAGATCCCCGATGTCAACGGCGGGCTGCTCGTGCTCGATCCGCACACGGGCCGCGTGCTCGCCATGGTCGGCGGGTGGTCCCACGACGACAGCGAGTTCAACCGGGCGATCCAGGCCAAGCGCCAGCCGGGCTCGGCGTTCAAGCCGTTCGTCTACATGGCGGCGCTGGACGCCGGGTACACGCCCTCGACCCTGGTCGAGGACGCGCCCATCGCCATCGACCCCGGCTATGGCCAGCCGATCTGGAAGCCGGCCAACTACTCCGGCGAATTCTACGGGCTCTCGACGCTGCGGCTCGGCATCGAGAAATCGCGCAACCTGATGACCGTGCGGCTCGCGCGCCGGATCGGCATGGAGCGCGTGCGCGACCTGTCGGTGCTGCTCGGCGTGGTCGACGACCTGCCGCCCTACCTGCCCATGTCGCTTGGCGCCGGCGAGACGACGCTGATGCGCATGGCCGGCGCCTATGCCGCCATCGTCAACGGCGGCAAGCGCATCGCCCCGACGCTCTTCGAGCGCATCCAGGACCGCTACGGCCGCACCGTGTTCCGGCGCGACGAACGCGCCTGCCCGGGCTGCGCGGCCGTGCCGTGGACCGGCCAAGGCGAGCCCGTGCTGGAGGACGAGCGCGAGCGGGTGCTCGATCCGGTCACCGCCTACCAGATGGTCGGCATCCTCGAAGGCGTGGTCCTGCGCGGCACCGGCGCCGACATCGCCTCGCTGGGCCGGCCGCTGGCGGGCAAGACGGGGACGACCAACGATTTCAAGGACGCTTGGTTCGTCGGCTTTTCGCCCGACCTGGTGTGCGCGATCTATGTCGGCTTCGACCAGCCGCGCACGCTCGGCAAGAAGGAGACGGGGTCGCGGATCGCGGTGCCGATCTTCAAGCAGTTCATGGGCGCCGCCCTGGCCGAGACACCGCGCACGCCGTTCCGCATCCCGCCGGGCGTGCGCCTGGTCAAGGTCGACGCCCACAACGGCGATCTGCCGACCGCGGCGACCGAGAAGGTCATCATTGAGGCGTTCCGCCCGGGCACCGAGCCGGGCACGCCGGGCTTCGAGGCCGCGGGCCGCATCGACGAGGACGGCGCCGGCGGCGCCTCGGTCACCGGCGGCGGCGCCACCATCACCGAACCCAGCCTGAGCGGGGTGTACTGAGGGCTCGCCCTCAGGCCGCCTCCCACCGTCCGTCGCCGGGGGACATGGCGGCGCGCGGCAGCTTGATGTCGAACTGGCGGCGGATCTCGGCGTCCACGTCGTCGGCCACGTGGTGCGGGTAGTGGCTGGACAGGATCTCGCGCATGCGCCGGTCCGCGTGGGTCAGGATGTCGGGCTCGCCGCGCTCGACCCATTCCTTGGGGCTCGAGCGGTCGCCGATCTGCGGGTAGACGTAGGCTGACTGCATCAGGCGCAGCGTCTGCTCGTGGCCCAGGTAATGGCCGGGGCCGCCGATGCACACCTCGCGCATGGCCTCGACCGACAGGCTGTCGTCGTCCACATCGATGCCGCGGATGGCCCGCTGCGCCTGACCGATGATGTCGTTGTCGATGACCAGGCTTTCCAGCGAGAAGCCGAGCAGGCTCGCGTGCATGCCCGCCGCCTCGTAGACCAGGTTGAGACCCGAGACGCCGGCCAGCGCTAGGTTGACGCCCTTCTCGTAGCCGGCCTGGGCGTCGGGCAGCTTGGCGTCGCACATGCCGGCGGCGGCGCCGCCCACCAGGTCGTAGAAGTGCGCCATCTGGCCGCACGCGGCCGACAGCAGCGCCTGCTCGGCCGAGCCGCCGCACATGGCGCCGGTGCGCAGGTCCGAGACGAACGGCCATGTGCCGAAGATCGCCGGGTGTCCGGGCTTGAGCGCGTTGACGTAGACCAGGCCGGCCAGCACCTCGGCCACCGCCTGGACCACGGCGCCGGCCAGCGCCGCTGGCGCGGTCGCGCCCGCCTGGCCGGCCGAGAGCAGCAGCACCGGCATGCCGCCCTTCACGGCGGCCTCGAGGCAGCGGCACGCGTCCTCGGCGAACTTCAGGGGCGGCACGACGAAGCAGTTGGACTGGCTGACGAACGGGCGGTCGCGCCACTTCTTCTCGCCGCCCGCGATCAGATGCAGCATGTCGAACGACTTCTCGACATAGAGCGGGTTCACCCACGACGAGCCGACGTGCTTGGTGGTTCCCGAGACGCAGGCGTAGAGCGTGTTGAAGTCCATGTCGCGCGCGGTCGGCATGTCGCGCGGCACGCAGGTGCGCTGGAAAAAGTGGATGTTGTCGAGCACGTCGACCAGCCGCGCCATATCGTAGAGGTCGGCGAGCAGGCTTTCGCGATAGCGGCGGTTCTTGACGTCGACCACCTCGACCGCCGCGCCGGCCGTGCCGAAATAGACCCTGTTGCCCCACGGCTCCATGTCGTGGCGTGGGTCCTGGCCGTACATGACGAAGCGCCGATTGGCCTTGGCCACCGTGTCCTCGACGAGCGCGCGCGGGAAGCGCAGCCGGCCGTCGGCGCCCATGACGGCGCCCTTGGCGGTGCACGCCTCGACGCAGCTCGGGATCGCCTGGGCCAGCCCGATCTGCTCCAGCACGTCGAGCACGGCGCCGTGGATGCGTGCCACGCCCGCGTCGTCCAGCGGCTTGTACTGGCCGCCTTCCATGCCGGGGCGGATCGGCGCCTCGTTGAGCGGCAGCGGTTGCGCGCGGCGCGCGCGGCGCGCCTCGCGTCCGCCGCGGCGGCGGCCCTCGGTGTCGGCGGTCATGGTCGGATCCTCGTGCCTCGCTGTGGGCGAAGGCCACGATACACGGGGCGGCGCCCCGCGCTCAACCCGCGCCGAGGCTTCACAAGGCCCCGGCCGGGCCTATATACGGGGCGGAACCATCCGGAAGAGGCCCCCCCTTGCGCGCCGAAATCGCCAACCTTGCCGCGACCATCGAGGAGACGCTCGACCTCCTGAGGAGGTGTCTTTGACTGGGATACGGTCAAGGACCGCCTGAAGGCGCTCGACGACCAGGCGCAGTCCGAAAGCCTGTGGAAGGACCCGGCCGAGGCGCAGCGCGTGATGCGCGAGCGCCAGCGGCTGTCGGCGGCGATCGCCCAGTTCGAGGGGCTGACGCGCGAGCGCGCCGACAACCTGGAGCTGGCTGAGCTGGCCGAGGCCGACGGCGACACGGCGCTGCTCGATTCGGCCGAGGCGGCGCTGGCCGACGCGGCTAAGCGCGCTGCGACGCTGCGCATCGAAAGCCTGCTCTCGAGCGAGGCCGACGGCAACGACTGCTACATCGAGGTCCACCCCGGCGCCGGCGGCACGGAAAGCCAGGATTGGGCCGAGATGCTCTACCGCATGTACCTGCGCTGGTCCGAACAGCACGGCTACAAGGTGGTGGAAGTGGAGTCGGCGCCCGGCGACGAGGCCGGAATCAAGTCGGCCACGCTGCGCGTCAGCGGCGCCAACGCCTACGGTTGGCTCAAGACCGAAAGCGGCGTGCACCGCCTGGTGCGCATCTCGCCGTTCGACAGCGCGGCGCGGCGGCACACATCGTTCGCCAGCGTGTGGGTCTACCCGGTGGTCGACGAGTCGATCGAGATCGCGATCGAGGAGAAGGACGTGCGCACCGACACCTACCGGGCATCGGGCGCCGGCGGCCAGCACGTCAACAAGACCGACAGCGCCGTGCGCCTAACCCACATGCCCACCGGCATCGTCGTGGCGTGCCAGACCAACCGTTCGCAGCACCGCAACCGCGCCGAGGCGTGGGCCATGCTGCGCGCGCGGCTCTACGAGGCCGAGCTGCGCAAGCGCGAGGAGGCGGCCCAGGCGCTCAACGCCCAGAAGACCGACATCGGCTGGGGCCACCAGATCCGCTCGTACGTGCTGCATCCCTACCGCATGGTCAAGGACCTGCGCACCGGGGTCGAGACCAGCGACACCGACGGCGTGCTCGGCGGCGATCTGGACGCCTTCATGGCCGCCGCTTTGGCGCAAAGGATCGGTGGCGTCGCCGAGACCGCCAAGGCAAACTGACCCGGCGGGGGCCAGGACCTAACCACGGGAGACGTCAACATGATGAGCGGAATCGCGCGGGCGGCGGCCCCGGCGCTTGGCCCCTTGGTGCTCGGGCTGGGGGCGGCCATGCCGCTCGCGGCCCAGGAAGGCATGCCGCCCAACTACACGGTCGACGTCGTGCGCGAGCATGCGGCGGGCATGATCTTCGTCAACGGCATCCCGGTGCATCCCTTCGCCTACGACCCGAGCTAGGATGGAGCGCCGCTGACGGACGCCGCCAGCGTCGGCCTGTGGCTGATCGACGGGGCCAGCACCATCGCCGTCGAATCCTAGGCGACGCAGGACGGCGGCTAAACTGAGGTCGTCATCCCGGAGTCCTTCGACGTGCCGTCGATCCTGGAGCAGCGCATCGACGGCGAGGGGCGCGTCGAGGTGTCCGTGGACGTCGCCGGCGCGCCGCGCTGGATCTGGCTGGATGCCGAGCCCGTGAGCGGGGACGGGTCCGAGGTGCTCGCCGCGGTCGCGGCGCTGCACGAGGCGATCGGGCGCGGCGACGTGGCCGCCTTCGAGGCGGCGCACGCGGCGAAGGCGGTCGATTTCACCGGCATCTTCGGCCCCATGCCCGAGGACATGCGCGCCTAGATGCACAAGTTTCTCGAACTGCCGCTGAAACCTCTGGCCGCCGACCTGACCGCGACGCCCTACCTGGACGGCCGCGTGTGGGTGGTGGCCGATGGCGCGGGCGAGGATCCGATCCTGCTCTACGACGACGCCCAGCCCGACACGCGGCTCGCGACCGGGCGGTTCTGTAGCAAGATCGACGGGGTATTTCAGGTCATCCGCTGACCGGGGCGGGCACGGGCGCGCTGCGGCGCACCAGGACGAAGGCGCCCAGGACGGCCGGCGTGGCGATGGCGGCGCCCAGCGCCATCACCCACACCGCGCCCGAGCGAAGCGCGTCCGGATCACCCAGCGCGGCGATGCCCGTCAAATTGCCGACCAGCCCCGCCAGCGCTGCCCCGAAGGCGGCCCCGGTGGCCTCGAGTGTCGGCAGGGCGCCGGCGGTCACGTCGCTTTCCTCGGGCCTGGCGTGGGCCAGCACGCGCTGGGCGACGAAGGTGTAGGCGAACCCGAACGCGAGGCCGACCACCACCAGCGCCACGATCAGGAGGATCAAGGCGTGTGCGGCGAACGCCACGGCCGTCCCGACCAGGCCGGCCACCAGCAGAATCGGTCCGGCCAGGATCAGGATGTCCACCACGCTCCGTCGAGCGCGGGCGACGGCCAGCGCGCCCGACGTCCAGGCGAACGCTACGACCGCCAGTATGTAGCCCGCGACCACGGGCGAGGCGCCGAACAGCTGCTGGGCGAGCAGGGCGACGTACACGCTGACGCCGGCCTCGGCGCAGAACATTAGGGTCAGGACCCAGATGCCGGTGGGCGCGACCGCGCCGCGCCGCATCAGATCGCGCGGGAACAGCGGCGTGCGCGCGCCGCCGTCGGCGATCAGCGTGCCGGCGATGAGCGCGACGGCGATGGCGAGGGCGAGTGCCGACGGCATCGGGTCGGCGATGGCGGCGCCGACCGACAGCGCCACGACGCCCGCGGCGATTAGCAGGAGGCGCAGCAAGGGGAAGCGGAGCTCGGCGCGCGACGGCGCCACCGGCGGCACCACGAACTGCACCAGGGCGATGTAGACCACGGCGATGGGCTGCAGGCTCCACAGGGCGCCGCGCCACGACCACACCTCGACCAGGATCCCGCTCGCCAGCGGCCCGATGACCGCCGCCGCGGCCCACACGACGCCGAGGATGGCGTACATGGGCGGCACGGCTTCGTTGGGCAGTAGGTCCTTGACTAGGATCGTGGTCACCGCCCAGATCACGCCCTCGCCGAAGCCCTGCAGCGCGCGCCCGGCCACGACCATCGCCATGGATGTCGCGGTGGCCGCGACCACCGTACCGATCAGGAAGACCGTGGCGGCGACCACCACCACCGGCCGGCTGCCGTAGCGCGACTTGAGCAGGCCCGAAGCCGAGCCGGTGACGATCGAGGCGACCAGGTAGATCGACACGACCCAGCTCACCAGCGCCGCGCCGCCGACGTCGGCGACGGTCGAGGGCAGGGCGGTGGCTAGGATGTACCAGGCCGTGGCGTGCATGGCGGTGCCCAGGCACAGGGTCCACGCCACGGCGGCGTAGCGCCCGAACAGCAGCTCGTCCCACGTCGGCGGCGGATTGGCGGAGGAGTTCATGGACGATGCGCCACCCGGCGCCGGGCAAGGGCGAAGGCGCCGAGCTCGGGGACGACGGCGATCGCCGTCGCCACCCCGATCGCCCATTGACCGGCCAGAATCGCGCCGGGGCCGCCGGCCTTCGCGCTGAAGCCGGCGGCGTTGCCGACCAGCCCGGCCAGCGCCGCGCCAACCGCCGATCCGATGTTGCCGAGCGTCGGGACCGCGCTGGAGGTGACGTCTCCCTCGCCGGCCGCCGCCGCCACGACGCGCTGGGTGACGAAGGTGTACGAGATGCCGAATCCCAGCCCGATGATGATGAGCGCGATGGCGAGCAGGCCCAGGCCGGGGCGGGCCAGGGCCCAGGTCGACGCGGCCAGGCCCCCGGCGATGAGGCTCGGTCCGACGGCGACCAGCGCGTCAAATGCACGCCCGGTCATGCCCGAACCCAGGACCGCGCTGCCCGACCAGGCGAGCGCGATGATGGCGACGAAGTAGCCGATGAAGGTGGGCGAGACGTCGTGGGCGGTCTGCACGAGGAATGGCACGAAGACGTGCACCGACGTCTCGGCCAGGAAACTGAGCAGGATGATCCACAGGCCGAGCCCGACCGTTTGGCGCGGATCGATCAGCGCCGAGAAGAAGACGCGACGCGGCGCGCGCCGACCCAGGATCACCGTCAGCGCGCGCGCCAGCGCGGCCACCGCCATGAACCCGACGATCGTCGCGGTCGTGGTGCGCGTGCTGGCTAGGCAGATCGCGAAGGCGCCAACGCCGAGGACGCCGAGGCGGAGCAGAGGCGGGACCTCGCCCTGACGGTTGCCGCGTTCGCGCGGCGTGAGCCACAGCACAAGCAGGGCGAACAGGACGGCGAGGGGCATCAGACCCCAAAACGCGGCGCGTAAGCCGATCACCTCCGTCAGCGCGCCGCCGGCGATCGGCCCGACCACGGCGCCCAGGGCCCAGCCGACGGCGTAGGCCGCGAACACGCACGCGAACGCCTCGGGCGGGAACAGGTCGCGCGCCAGGGTGTAGCAGGTGGCCAGGATCACGCCTTCGCCCAGGCCCTGGAGGCCCCGGCCGACGACCACGACGATCATGGACGGCGCGCTGGCGGCCAGCGCGCAACCCGCGATGACGACGACGGACGCCGCCACCAGGATCGCTCGCGCGCCGTGCGACCCCCTGAGCGGGCCGGCCGATGCGGCGCCCACGATGGTGCCGACCAGGAACAGCGTGGTGGTCCAGCTCAACAGCTCCGCCTGGCCGAGCTCGAGGACCGTGCTCGGCACGGCGGCCGCGACGATGTACCAGGCGATGGCGTGCAGACCCACGCCCAGGCTCAGCGTCCAGGTGAAAGGGGCCAGCGGGCCGAAGGCCATGGCTCTCCAGGTCGGAGGGGCAGCCTGGAGATCCGCCATGAGGAACACCCAACCCTGTGCGCGTCGGTGCGCAGGTCTAAGGCACGACAATTAAGAAAGCAATAGCTTTTCAAAATCATGACGCCTTGGTAGAGTAGACACCATGGACACGCGCGGTGGCGATCGTCTGCTCCACTCCCTCAAGGCTGCGGGACCGCAAGGTGCCCCGGCGCTCGCGCGTCGGCTCGGCATCAGCGCGGTCGCCGTGCGCCAGGGCATGGAGCGGCTGGCGCGCGAGGGCCTGGTCGGGCATCGCGACGAGCGCGCCGGCGTCGGCCGACCACGCCGCGTCTGGCACCTGACCGAGGCCAGCCACGCGCGTTTTCCTGATAACCATGCCGGCCTGACCCTAGAGCTCATCGCGGCGGCGCGCGGCGTCTTCGGCACGGCCGGCCTCGATCGTCTGATCGCGCGACGCGAGGCGGACGCGCGCGCGGTGTACAAGGCCCGGATCGGCGGGGCCCGCGCCTTGGCCGAGCGGATCGCGCGCCTCGCCGCGCTGCGCGCCGAGGAAGGCTACATGGCCGAATGGCGCGAGGATACCGACGGCTTCCTACTGGTCGAGAATCACTGCCCCGTGTACGCCGCCGCCCGGGCATGCCAGGGGCTGTGCCGGTCCGAGCTCGACCTGTTCCGCGCCGTGCTGGGGCCAGCGGTGACGGTCGAGCGCGTCGATCATCTGCTGGCCGGCGCGCGCCGTTGCGCCTACCGCATCGCGCCAGCCGCTAAGACGTTGCCGCCGCGTCGACCACGAGGCGCCGGTACCGCGCCGCGACGTCCGCCTCGATCCTGAGGAGGGCAGCTCTCAGGTCATCGAGCCCGGCCGTCCCGGTCGCCGCAGCCAGCAATTCGACCAGCGGGCGGGGAAGGGTGGCGCCGGGCCGATGGTCCGCGAGCGTCAGGCGTTGCAGGCCCTGCACCCGACCCAGCACCAGCGCGGCGTGGGTCAGCACCTGCACGTCGGCATCATCCAGGCTGCCGGCGGCGCCGGCCCGGTGCAGCGCCTCGACAGTGTTGGTCCGCAGGATGTCAGGGAGGCGCGCGGCGTCGCGCAGCTGCACGAACTGGGCGATGAAGTCGATGTCGACCAAGCCGCCCGCCACGTGCTTGACGTTCCACGGGTCGTCGGTGCCGTGCTCGGCGGCGATGCGCCGGCGCATGTCGGCGATCTCGGCGGCCAGGCCGGCGGGCTGGCGCTCGGCGGTCAGTACAGCGCGCACGCCTGCTTCCAGGTTGGCGCGCAGGTCGGGGGGGGCCGCCAGCACGCGTGCCCGCGTCAGCGCCATGTGTTCCCACGTCCACGCCTGGTTCCGCTGGTAGTCGAGAAAACCGGCGAGCTCCGAGGCGACCGGCCCCTTGGCGCCCGAGGGCCGCAGGCGCATGTCGATGTCGAACAGGCGGCCCTCGGCGGTCGGCACCGTGAGCGCGTTCAGCAGGCGCTGGCTGAGCCGGGCGAAGTACGTGCTGGCGGGCAACGGCTTGGCGCCGTCCGAGGCCTCGGCGCCGCCGCCGATGCGATAGACGAAGATAAGGTCGAGATCGGAGGTCGCCGTCATCTCGCGGCCGCCCAGCCTGCCCAGACCGAGCACGGCGAAGCCGGCGCCGGGGACGCAGCCGTGAACGCGCGTGAACGACGCCTCGATGCGCGGCAGCATGGCGCGTACGACCGCCTCGGCCACGTCCGAGAGCATGGCGTGCGCCCGCTCGGGTGGCACGGTCCGGCGCAGCATCTGCACGCCGACCTGAAACTGGCGGTCGTGGGTCCAGCGGCGCGCGATGTCGAGCACGTCCTCGTCGTTGCGCGCCGGCTCGAGTGCGGCGGCCAGCGCGTTCGTCAGCGCGTCGGCGGGCGGCAGGGGCTCGTCGAAGTCGGCGCCGAGCACGCTGTCGAGCAGCAGGACGTTGTGGCTCAGCATGCCGGCGAGACGCGGGGCCGTGCCCATGATCGTCGCCATCAGGTCCAGCAGGTGCGAGCGGCTGTAGAACAGCGAGAAGAGCTGCACGCCCGCCGGCAGGTTGCGCAGGAACTCGTCGAACCGGGCCAGCGCGGCGTCCGGGTCGGCGGTGCGCCCCAGCGCGGCCAGCAGCGTCGGCGTGATCTCGGTCAGCAGTTCGCGCGCCCGCGTCGAGCGCATGGCGCGGTATCGGCCGTGGTGCCAACTGCGGATCGCCGCCGCCACCGTGGGCGCGTTGCCGAAGCCGAGCCGCGCCAGGGTCTTCAACGTCTCGGGGTCGTCCTCGGTGCCGGTGAACACCAGGCTGCCGGCCTGCGGCGCCAGCTCGGGCGCTTCCTCGAACAGCACCGCGTAGCGCTTCTCGACGGTCTCGAGCCGGGCGCGCAGCGCCTCGGCGAACGCCGGCCCCGTGTCGTGGCCGAGGAACGTGGCGAGCTGGGCCAGCTTGTCCTCGGTCGCGGGCAGGGTCTGGGTCTGCTGGTCGTCGATCATCTGCAGGCGGTGCTCGACTGTGCGCAGGAAGCGGTACGCCTCGACCAGCTCGGCGCAGGCATCCTCGGTCATGCGTCCCGCCACGGTCAGCGCGCGCAGGGCATCGCACGTCGCGTGCGCGCGCAGATTCGGGTCGCGCCCGCCCCAGATGAGCTGCTGGGTCTGGGCGTAGAACTCGATCTCGCGGATGCCGCCGCGCCCCACTTTGATGTCGTGCCCGGAAATCGCGATGCGTTCGCCGCCGTGGTGGGCGTTGATCTGCCGCTTGATCGAGTGGATGTCCTGGATCGCGGCGAAGTCCAGGTGCCGACGCCAGACGAAGGGGCCGAGCCGGCGCAGGAACTGCTCGCCGGCCTCGGCATCGCCGGCCATGACGCGCGCCTTGATCATGGCGGCGCGTTCCCAGTTCTGGCCCAGGCTTTCGTAGTAGAGCTCGGCCGCCTCGGCCGAGAGCGCCAGCGGAGTCGCCGCCGGGTCGGGCCGCAGGCGCAGGTCGGTGCGCACGACAAAACCGTCCGCCGTGCGTTCCTGCAGGATGCGCACCAGGTCACGGGTCAGCCGCACGAACGCCGCCTGCGGGTGGCCGTCGCCGGTCCAGCGCACGACATCGCCGTCGTAGAGCACCATGATGTCGATGTCGCTCGAGTAGTTGAGCTCGCGCGCGCCGAGCTTGCCGAGCGCCAGGACGAACAGGCCCGAGCCGCGTTCGGGCGCGTCCCCGTCGACAAGCTCGATCAGGCCCTCGGCCGCCAGACCGCGCAGCAGGTGGCGCAGCGCCGCGCCAACCGCCGCGTCGGCGAGCGCGCTGAGCGTGTCGGTGACACGGCCCAGCGGCCAGAGGCCGGCGATGTCCGCCAACGCCACTGTCGCGGCCACTCGCGCGCGCGCCACGCGCAGGCGGCGCATGAGTTTCGGCCGGTCGTCCCGGTCGGCGGCGGTCAGGTCGGCGAGGGCCTCATCGACCAGCGCCGCCGGCCCGGCCGTGGCGAACCGCACCAGCACGTCCGGTTCCGCGACCAGGCAACGGGTCAGGAACGGGCTGTTGCCGAAGACCGCGTCCGCCAGGGCGAGTAAGGGCTCATGGCCCATCGCCCGGCGGGCCGCATCGGCCAACGCTGGTTCTGTCTCGGCGGCCTCGAGCCACGTCGCGCGGCCGTGCCGCGCGCGCGCCGTGTCCGCCGCGCGCGGCAGGGTGCGAACGCCGTCGAGCACGCTATAGTCGGTCATTCCACCCCTTGGCTGGTAAGGGTGAAAGTGGCCAAGCGTCGATCCTCGGTCAACCCTTCGCGGCGGCTTCGCGTCCGATGATCCGTCATGCGCGCCACGCCGTCGTGCACGGTCTGGCCGGCGTCCTGGGCGCCGTGCTGGTGGCGCTGGCGCTGGTGCTGTGGCGTCTGAGCGGCGGGCCGATCAGCCTGGCGCCCCTGTCGCCGCAACTGGCCGAGGCGCTGAGCGGCCAGGCGGCGGGCTACAGCTTCGCCTTCGACGACACCGTGCTGGTGCTGGGCGAATGGCCGAGCGCGCTGGACATCCGCGTGCAGCGTGTGCGCATCGTCGACGACGCGGGCAATCTAATGCTGGTCGCGCCCGAGGTAAGCATCGGCCTGTCGCTGCGCCAGCTTCTGGTCGGGTTGATCGTGCCGGTTAGCCTGGTCGTCGAGCGGCCGCTGCTGCGGGTCGTGCGCCGCGCCGACGGGCGCATCACGATCGGCGGGTCCGAGACCGCCGGGGCCGCCACGGCCGACGACACGGCGGGCGACGAGGGCTGGCGCACGATCCTCGCCGACCTGGGACCGAACCCCGATCCGCGCCGCCCGCTCGCGCGCCTCGACCGCATCGCCATTTCCGACGGCGCCGTGGCGTTCGAGGACGAGGCCTTGGGCATCGCCTGGCGTGCCGACGCGCTCGACCTGGCGATCGATCGAGTCGACGATGGCGTCGTGCTCGAAGCCGTCGCGCGCCTGCCGTTCGGCGATCCGACCGCGCACATGAACGCGAACCTGCTGGCCCGGCGCGACGCACCCGACCTGGCGTTGACCGTGCGCTTCGGCGGCGTGCGCCCCGCCAAGTTGGCCGCGCTGACGGCGGCGCTCGCGCCGCTCGCCGACGTCGACCTGGCGTTCGGCGGCGTGGTGAACGTGCGTCTCGACGACGCGCTGAACGTTCTTGCCGCCGACGTCGTAGCGTGGAGCGCGCCCGGTGCGGTCGATCCGGGCGGCGTGCTCGGTGCGCCGCGCGAGGTCAAGGGCATCAACGTGCGCGCCCACACCGAAGGCGGGCCGAACACGGTGGTGGTCGATTCCTTCGAGCTGGACGTGGGCGCCGGCGGCCTGGACGGCACGGCACGCTTTATCGACCTGGACCGCGGCGGTGTGGTCGATCTGCAAGCCACGGTGATGGGCATCACCATCGACGACGTGCTTGGCTTCTGGCCCATCGACCTGGGCGTCGGCCCGCGGACCTGGCTGGCGGAGAACCTGCTGGCCGGCACGGTGCGATCGGGGACCATCGGCCTGGTCGCCGAGATCGCCGCCTTGGGCCGCGATGAATCGCCGCTGCACGGGCTGAGCCTTGCGCTCGACGTCGGCGACGCGACGGTCGTCTACAAGGCGCCGCTGCCGCCGGTCGAGAGCGTGAACGGCAAGGTGGTCCTGGCCGACTACGCGCTGAAGGTCGACGGCCTGACCGGCCAGTCCGCGGGCCTGACCGTCGGCGACGGCGCGGTCACGATGCCGAGCCTCGACGGCAACCAGGGTCTGACCGTCGATGTCGCCCTGGCGGGGCCCTTGGATGCCGCCCTGCGCCTGGCGTCCGAGCCGAGTCTGGGCCTGGGTGGCGTCGCCGATCTGGCGGCGCAGGGCGTGGGTGGGCAGGCCACCGGGACGATCGCCGTGACCCTGCCCCGGTTCAACGACCTCAAACGCGACGACGTGGCGGTGACCGCCATGGCCCGACTCGAGCGTGTGACGATGGCCGAGGCGGCGCCGGGGCTCGCCGTCACGGACGGCGCGCTCGACCTGGTCGTCGAGGGCATGACGGCCAAGGCCGACGGCACGGTCGTCCTGGCAGGCGTGCCGCTGGCCGCGTCGCTCGGCGCGGACATGGCGGGCGGCGGCCTGCGCGCCACGCTGGCCGGCCGGCTCGACGACGCCGCGCGCGCCGCGCTCGGCCTGCCGGCGCTCGCTTGGCTGACTGGGCCGATCGACGCCCGTCTGACGATCGCGAAGACCGACGGCGGCACGCGGCTGGAGGCCGAGGCCGCCCTGACCGGCGCGGCGATCGCGCTGGCCGAGGCGGGCTGGACCAAGGCGGTGGGCGAGCCGGGCACCGGGTCCGCGACCTGGGTCACGGCGACCGATGGCGCGACGGCCGTCGAATCCGTGACCGTGGCCGCCGGCGGTCTCGTGTTCGACGGGGCGGGCGCGCTCGGCGCGGACGGCGCCTCGGGGTGGGTCGAGGCCCGGCGACTCGCGCTCGGCGTCAACGAACTGGCCGGGACGCTGGCCTGGAGCCCGGCGGGCTATGACGTCGCCCTCGACGCTCGGGCGGTCGACCTGGAGCCGTTCCTAGATTCGTTGACGGGCGAGGCCGGCGAGGACGAGCCGCTGCCGCCGTTCCGGCTGACGGGCGCGATCGACTCCCTCTACCTCCGCCCCGGCACGGCCCTGACCGGCGTGACCATCGCGACGGACTTCGCCGACGACCGCTTCGCGCACCTGGCATTCGCCGGCGCCACGGCCAGCGGCGCCCCCATGGTCATGGCGATCCAGCCGATGAACGGGCAGCGTACCTTCACGGTCGACGCGGCCGACGCCGGTGACGTGCTGCGGCTGTTCGACGTGTTCGACAACGTGATGGGCGGCCGGCTCGAGATCAGCGCCGCCATCGACGACGCCGACCCGGCGCGCCCGATGACGGGACGCATGATGATGAGCGACTTCAAGGTGCGCGACGCGCCGATCCTGGCGAAGATCCTGGCGCTCGGCTCGTTCACCACGATCAGCGCGTTGCTGCAGGGAGAAGGCGTGCCGTTCAGCAAGGCGGACATCCCGATCGTCAAGACCGACGACCTGATCACGATCGGCAAGGCGCGCGCCTGGGGCGGCTCGCTCGGGCTCAACGGCGAAGGCACCATCGACATCGCGGCGGACGTCATCGATCTGCGCGGCACCGTGGTGCCGGTCTACACCATCAACACGGTGCTCGGTGAGGTGCCCGTTCTGGGTGAACTGCTGGTCGGCGGCGAGGGCGAGGGGCTGTTCGCCGCCACCTACGCGGTCAAGGGACCGCTCGACAATCCGGACGTGTTGGTCGACCCGCTCGCCACCCTGGCGCCCGGCTTTCTGCGCGAGCTGTTCGAGTTCCCCGAGGGCGCCGTACAACCGCCGCTGCCCGACGAAACCGGCACCGGCGAGCAGCAGCGGTAGCTGGCTCCTTGGCTACCTACTCTTCGACGCGGACGAGCGCGTGCTTCTTGCGACCGGCCGACAACTTGAGCGTGCCCGTGTCGTCCAGGTCGGCCGCGCTGACGGCGTGGGTCTCGCCCACGATCACCCGGTCGTTCAACCGGGCACCGCCACCCTTGATCAGGCGCCGCGCCTCGCCACCCGACGCCGCGAGCCCGGCGCGGCGGAGCAGCTCGAACGCGGCGATGCCGGCGGCGAGCTCGGCGCGCGGCACCGCCAGCACAGGCAGCGCATCGCCCGTGGCGCCTTCCTCGAAGGTCAGCCGCGCGGTTTCGGCCGCCTCGGCGGCGGCGGCGGCGCCGTGGGCGAGCATGGTGGCCTCGTCGGCCAGGACCTTCTTGGCGTTGTTGATCTCGACGCCCCGCAGCGCCTCCAGCCGCGCGATCTCGTCGAGCGGCAGGTCGGTGTAGAGCCGCAGGAAGCGGCCGACGTCGGCGTCCTCGGTGTTGCGCCAGAACTGCCAGAAGTCCCAGGGCGAACGTTGCTCGGCGTTCAGCCAGACCGCGTCCCGGGCCGTCTTGCCCATCTTGGCGCCTGACGCGGTGGTCAGCAGCGGCGTGGTCAACCCGAACAGCTCGCGGTCGTCCAGCCGGCGGCCGAGTTCGACGCCGTTGACGATGTTGCCCCACTGGTCGGACCCGCCCATCTGCAGCACGCAGCCGTAGCGGCGGCCCAGCTCGACGAAGTCGTATGCCTGCAGGATCATGTAGTTGAACTCGAGGAACGACAGCGGCTTCTCGCGCTCGAGCCGCAGCTTGACGCTCTCGAACGCGAGCATGCGGTTAACCGAGAAGTGGGCGCCGACCTCGCGCAGGAACGGGATGTAGGCGAGACGGTCGAGCCACTCGGCGTTGTCGACCATGATCGCGTCGGTTGACCCGTTGCCGAACGCCAGGTAGCGCGCGAAGACACGCTGGATGCCCTGCTTGTTGCGCTCGATGTCGGCCTCGGTCAGCAGTGGGCGGGCTTCGTCGCGGAACGACGGGTCGCCGATCTTGGTGGTGCCGCCGCCCATCAGCACGATCGGCCGGTGACCGGAGAGTTGCAGGTTGCGCAGCAGCATGATGCTCAGCAGGTTGCCCACGTGCAGGCTGGGCGCGGTGCAGTCGAACCCGATATAAGCGACGATGGTGCGCGTGCGCGCCCGTTCGTCCAGCGCCGCCAAGTCGGTGCACTGGTGCAGGAAGCCGCGGCTGACGACGCGGTCGAGGAAGTCGGAGCGCGGTTTGGGCGAGGTCATGGTCGGGTCGCTGCGATGAAATCGGCGGTGCTGTAGCACGGCGGGATGCGATGGACAAAGCGATGCTGGCCATCGGGCTGATGAGCGGAACCTCGCTCGACGGGGTCGACGCGGCGCTGATCGAGACCGACGGCGCGACCATCGCCCGGTTCGGGCCGTCGCTCACGACCCCCTACGAAGAAGGCCTGAGGGCGGGTTTGCGCGCGGTTCTTGGCGGTCGTGGCGATGTGATGGCTATGGCGCGCGCGCTCACACTGGCCCATGCCGACGCCGTGGGGTCGTTGCTCGCCGCGTCGGGGACCGCGCGCGAATCCGTGCGCGTGATCGGCTTCCACGGCCAGACCATCCAGCACCGGCCCGACGAAGGGATAACCTGGCAGATCGGCGACTCAGCCTTGCTGGCCGAGCGCACCGGCATCGACGTGATCGCCGACTTCCGGCGCGCCGACATGGCGGCGGGCGGGCAGGGGGCGCCGCTGGTGCCGGTGTTCCACCGCGCGCTGGCCGCCGGCCTGGAACGACCGCTTGCCGTGCTCAACATCGGCGGCGTCGCCAACGTCACCTGGATCGGGCGGGACGGCGCGCTGGTCGCCTTTGACACCGGGCCGGGGGGCGCGCTGCTCGATGACTGGGTGCGGCGCCACGCGGGTCAGGCTTTCGACGCCGGCGGCGCCTTGGCCGGGTCGGGCACGGTCCACGACGAGCGCATCGCGGCGGTGCTGCGCCATCCCTTCTTCGAGCGGCCGCCGCCCAAGTCGATCGACCGCGACGCGTTCGGCGCGCCGGCCGAGGGGCTGGGCGCGGCTGACGGCGCGGCGACCCTGACCGCGCTGACCGCGCGCGCGGTCGCCCACGCGGTGCGCCATCTGCCCGAGCCGCCCCGGCGCTGGCTGGTTGCCGGCGGCGGGCGGCGCAACGCCACGCTCATGGCGGCGTTGGGCCGCGTGCTGCAAGCCCCGGTCGAACCGGTGGGGTCGGTGGGGTGGAACGGCGACGCGCTCGAGGCGCAGGCGTTCGGGTTCCTGGCGGTGCGTTCGCTTCGGGGTTTGCCCCTGACCGAACCGTCGACCACCGGGGTGCGCCGAGCGGTCAGCGGTGGCGCGCTCTACCGCGCCTCGTCCTCGTCGCCCTCGCGCAGGACGTAGTCCTTGGTCCGGCGCGCCAGGTAGCTGTCGACCGCCGCCTGGAAATCGCCGGCGTGGGCGTCGAAGAAGTGGTTGGCGCCGTCGATCACCGTGTAATCGACGGTGATCGCCTTCTGCCGGCACAACCGGTCCCGCAGGCGGAGCACGTCGGGCGCGGGCACGAGTTGGTCCTCGCTGCCGTGGATCAAGAGGCCCGAGGACGGGCACGGCTCGAGGAAGCCGAAGTTGTAGAGGCCGACCGGCGGCGCTACGCACACGAAGCTGTCGATCTCGGGCCGGCGCATCAGCACCTGCATGGCGATCCAAGCGCCGAACGAGAATCCGCCGATCCAGCAACCGGCCGCGTGCGGGTTGTACGCCTGCATCCAGTCGAACGCCGAGGTGGCGTCGCTGATCTCGCCGACGCCGTTGTCGTAGACGCCCTGGCTGCGGCCCACACCCCGGAAGTTGAACCGCAGCACCGAGAACCCGGCCCGGTGGAACGACTGGAACAGGCTGTAGACCACCTTGTTGTTCATGGTCCCGCCGTGGCGCGGGTGCGGATGCAGGATCAGGGCGATCGGCGCGTTGCGCGCCCGGCCGTGGCGGTAGCGGCCTTCCAGACGCCCTTCAGGACCGTTGAAGACTATTTCCGGCATGGGCCAACGCGCCGGGGCAGTCGGGGTTCGCGCTTTGTGCTATACCCGATCATTATTGAAGGTTTTCGCGCCTCACCCACCGTGGAAATTGGTCCTTCATACTTGACCTGCGGGGTAGGGCTTTCTATATCATCTCGTACGATGATCGAACGGCGCGGCGGCAAGGTCGGGCCGGCCGGATACTAAGGATCTGGGGTAGCCATGTTCAAGGGCTTGGTCGCCGAGATCGACTCCTATTTCCAGCGGGATCCTGCGCTGCGTTCCCGCCTGGAGGTCGTGCTGTGCTACCCCGGCTTCCACGTCCTGCTCGTGCACCGCGCCGCTAACTGGCTGTGGGCGCGCGGCTTTCGGGTTCTTGGCCGGTTCGTGGCCCACACCGGGCGGTTGCTGACGGGAATCGAGATTCACCCCGGCGCGCGCATCGGCAAGCGTCTGTTCATCGACCACGGCATGGGCATCGTCATCGGCGAGACCGCCGTGGTCGGCGACGACGTGACGCTCTACCACGGCGTGACCCTGGGCGGCACCACGTGGCGCAAGGGTAAGCGGCACCCGACGCTCGGTGATCGGGTGGTGGTTGGTGCCGGTGCCAAGGTGCTGGGCCCCGTGGTCGTCGGCGCCGATGCGAAGATCGGTTCGAATGCCGTGGTTCTGCGCGACGTGCCGGAATCGGCTGTGGTGGTCGGCATCCCGGCGCGCTCGGTGACGCCGCGCGACAACCCGGCGGGCGAAGGCGCCTTTGCCGCCTACGGCGCGCCATCGCAGGATGTGACGGACCCCGTCAACGTGGCGATCGCCGGATTGATGGAGCAGGTCAGCACCCTGCGCACGCGGCTCGACGAGCTGGAAGGGGAGCTCGCGCGCCGGCCGCCCACGGCCGCCGAGCCCCTGGCCGAGGACGCGGCCGAACGGGCGTCCAAGCCGACATGCTGCTGAGCCACGGCCCAGCGAGGAGGCATCCATGAAGCTATCGAGCAAGGGCCGCTACGCCGCCATGGCCATGGTCGATCTGGCGTTTCATCTGCGCGCCGATCCGGCCACGGGCAAGGTCGCGCCGATCTCGCTGGCGGACATCGCCGAACGCCAGGAGATCTCGCTGTCGTACCTGGAGCAACTGTTCGGGCGCCTGCGCCGCAGCGGCCTGGTCAAGAGCGTGCGTGGCCCGGGCGGCGGCTACCTGTTGGCGCGTGCCGCCGAGCAGATCCGCGTCGCGGACGTGATCCTCGCCGTCGACGAACCGATCAAGGCCACCCGATGTCGACAGGGCTCGGCCAAGGGTTGTCTCGGCAAGTCGGGCCGTTGTCTGACCCACGATCTGTGGGAGGAGCTCGGCCATCAGATTCATCTCTATCTCAACGCGGTGTCGCTGGCCGACGTGTGCCACCGCCGGGTTTGGCTTAGCGGCTGGGCTCCGGGACCGGAGCGTGCCGCCCGAGCCGACGTGCTTGTAGCGGCTGAGCCGGTCGCGGCGCAGTAGCAGCCCATTCGCGAGCCGCCCCATGACCGCCCGCCGCATCTACCTGGACGCCAACGCCTGCACGCCCGTTCATGACGGTGTGGCCGTAGCGATGGCCGCGGCCTTGGTGGCCGGCAATCCGTCGTCGGTGCACGCGGAGGGCCGGGCCGCGCGGCGGCGCATGGAGGACGCGCGCGAGGCGATCGCGGCGGCGCTGGATGCGCCGGCCGATGCCCTCGTCTTCACCAGCGGCGGTACCGAGGCAAACACGCTCGCGTTGACGCGCTGCGGCCGCGGCACGGTGGTCGTGTCGGCGACCGAGCATCGCTCGGTGCTCGACGCCGTGGTTGGTGCGACGGTGGTTCCATGCGACGGCGACGGCGTCGTCCGCCTCGACGCGCTCGATCGGGCGCTGGCAGCGGAGGGGCGCGCGGCGGTCGTCTCGGTCATGGCGGCGAACAACGAGACGGGCGTGATCCAGCCGATCGACGAGGTGGTGCGCGTCGCCCGCGCCCGCGACGCGCTGGTCCACGTGGACGCGGCCCAGGCCTGTGGTCGGATACCCTTATCGTTCCGCGCGAGCGGCGCCGACCTGATGACGGTCTCGGCGCACAAGTGTGGCGGACCCGCCGGCATCGGCGCGCTGGTCGTCGGGCCGCGCGTGGCCCTGACGCCGCGCGGCGGTGGCGGACAGGAGCGCGGGCGGCGCCCGGGGACCGAGGCGGCGGCGGCCATCGCCGGGTTTGGCGTCGCGGCGCGACACGTCGCCAAGGGCATCGCCGACGGCGCGCGCCTGGCATCCTTGCGCGACCGGCTGGAAGCGGCCCTGCCCGAGGCCAGGGTGATGGGGGCTGGCACGGCAAGGTTGCCCAACACCACGTGCCTGGTCATGCCAGGGGTGGCCAGCGCGATCCAGGTCATGGCGCTTGACCTGGCGGGCTTCGCTGTCAGCGCTGGCGCCGCCTGCTCGTCGGGCAAGGTCGCGGCCTCGCACGTGCTGGCGGCCATGGGTGTCGATCGGGACGACGCCGGCTGTGCCGTGCGGGTCAGTTTGAGCTGGACCACGACCAACGCCGACATTGACGCGTTCGTCGACGCGTGGCGCGATCTGCGATCGCGCCTTGGCGTGCGCGACGCGGCTTGAGAAACGACGGGAACCGGAGGATCAGGATGAACGACCCCGCGAGCAGCAACGGCCATGGTTCGGACGCCCGCCCGAACATCATGACGCTGCCCGTCTACATGGACTATCAGGCGACGACGCCGTGCGACCCGCGGGTGGTGCAGTCCATGCTGCCCTACTTCACCGAGAAGTTCGGCAACCCCCATTCGCGCAGCCACAAGTACGGCTGGGAGGCGGAGGAGGCGGTCGAGCACGCGCGCGGCCAGGTCGCCGCCCTGATCGGCGCGGACGAACGCGAGATCGTCTACACCTCGGGCGCGACCGAATCGAACAACCTAGCGCTCAAGGGCCTGGCGGCGTTCTACAAGGACCGCAAGGACCACATCATCACGACGCGCACCGAGCACAAGTGCGTGCTGGATTCGTGCCGCCACCTGGAGCAGGACGGCATCAAGGTCACCTACCTGCCGGTCAAGCCCGACGGCCTGGTCGACCTGGACGTGCTGGCCCAGGCGATCACCGATCGCACGCTGGTCGTCTCGATCATGGCGGTCAACAACGAGATCGGCGTGATCCAGCCGATCGCCGCGATCGGCAAGCTGTGCCGCGAACGTGGCGTGTTCTTCCACACCGACGCGGCCCAGGCGGTCGGCAAGATCCCGATGGACGTCGAGGCGATGAACATCGACCTGATGAGCATCTCGGGACACAAGATCTACGGGCCCAAGGGCATCGGCGCGCTCTATGTGCGGCGCAAGCCTCGTGTGCGTCTGAAGGCGCTGATCGACGGTGGCGGCCAGGAGCGCGGCATGCGTTCCGGCACGTTGCCAACGCCTTTGTGCGTCGGCCTAGGCGAAGCGTGCGCCATCGCGCAGGTCGTGATGGCGGCCGAGAACGAGCGGCTGCGCCGGCTGCAGCGCCGGCTCTACGAGGGCATCGTCAAGGCGATTCCCGACGTGTTCGTCAATGGCGACCTGGAACACCGCATTCCGGGCAACCTGAACCTCAGCTTCGCCTACGTGGAGGGCGAATCACTGCTGATGGCGATCAAGGACGTGGCCGTGTCGTCGGGCTCGGCGTGCACCTCGGCGTCGTTGGAGCCGTCCTACGTGCTGCGCGCGCTGGGCGTGGACGAGGAGCTGGCGCACACCTCGATCCGCTTCGGCATCGGCCGCTTCACCACCGAGGCCGAGGTCGAGTTCGCCATCGAGACCGTGCTGAAGCACGTCGGCCGGCTGCGCGAGATGAGCCCGCTGTGGGAGATGGTGCAGGAAGGCATCGACCTGAAGTCGATCCAATGGGCGGAACACTGATCGGGTCGTGTCGCGCGTTTCCGATCGCAAGAACAAGAAGGAGAGAGAGATGGCCTATAACGACAAGGTGCTCGACCACTACGAGAACCCGCGCAACGTGGGCTCGTTTGACAAGGCCGACCCCGCGATCGGGACCGGGCTGGTCGGCGCGCCCGCGTGCGGCGACGTGATGAAGCTGCAGATCCGCGTGGGCGCGGGCGGCGTGATCGAGGACGCCAAGTTCAAGACGTTCGGCTGCGGCTCCGCCATCGCGTCGAGCTCGCTGGTGACCGAGTGGGTCAAGGGCAAGACCATCGACGAGGCCGAGCGGGTCAAGAACACCGACATCGCGCAGCACCTGGCGCTGCCGCCGGTGAAGATCCATTGCTCGGTGCTGGCCGAGGACGCTATCAAGGCCGCGATCGCCGACTACCGCGCCAAGTCGGGCCTGGACAAGGCCAAGGCGTCGTAGCGGGCGTCGACACGGAGACCATCATGGCGGCGCCCATCATCACGGTGTCGGATTCTGCGGCGACTCAGATCCGCGTGCTGCTGGACAAGCGGGGCAAGCCCTCGGTCGGCATCCGCGTGGGCGTGCGCACGCGCGGCTGTTCGGGCCTGTCCTACACGCTCGAGTACGCCGACGAACGCAACGAGTTCGACGAGATCGTCGAGGACAAGGGCGTCACGGTGCTGATCGATCCCAAGGCCGTGATGTTCATCGTCGGCACCGAAATGGATTTTGTCGACGAGAAGCTGACGTCCGGGTTCCGGTTCGTGAACCCGAACGAGAAGGGACGCTGCGGTTGCGGCGAGTCCTTCCGCGTCTGAGTCAGCACGGCGGCGAGGACCGTTCAGGGTGACCCGGCACGACGTCGACAGGACGCGCCCCTGCTGGTCGTGCGGGCACGACGCGGGTGTGGGGGTCCTGTGTGCCCACTGCCAGATCGTGCAACCCGTCGCCGAGGGTGCCGACCCGTTCGCCGTGTTCGGCCTGGAGCCCCATTTCGACATCGACACGCCACGCCTCGAGCGCGCCTATGTGGACGCGCAGCGGCGCCTGCACCCGGACGGCTTCGCCACCCGCCCGGAACGGGAACGGCGCCTCGCCGCCGCCCAGGCGGTGGCCATCAACGCGGCGTACGCCAGCATCAAGGCGCCGCTCGCGCGTGCCCGCACGCTGCTTCGGCAGCACGGCCGCGACGCCGGCGAGGCGTCGACCGAGACTATCGACGATCCGGCGGTCCTTATGGAGGCCATGGAGACGCGTGAGGCCCTGGCCGAGGCGGCCGACGCCGACGCTGTCGCCGACCTGGGCCGGCGCGCGGCTGAGGCTGTCCGAGCGTGCCAGGACCGACTGGTCGCCGCCTTCAACACCGACAATCTGGACGCTGCGGCGCGCCTGACGCTGCGTCTTGCCTATCTTGACAAGCTGGCGCACGAGATCAAGCGCAAACGGCTCGCCCTGGTGGGGACCGCGGCATGAGCCTGCTGCAGATCCATGAGCCGGGCCAGACACCCGCGCCCCACGCCAAGGGCGCGGCCGTGGGTATCGACCTGGGTACCACCAACTCGGTGGTCGCGGTGGCCGGCGCCGACGGGATCGACGTGATCCGCGATGCGCGGGGCAACGGGTTGCTGCCCAGCGTCGTCGCCTATACCGACGACGGCGTGCTGGTCGGCGAACCGGCGCGCCGTGTCCTGCTGGACCAGCCCGACCGGGTCGTCGCCTCGGTCAAACGCCTGATGGGCCGCGCGGCCACGGATCTGGCGACGCTCGGCGGCACGCTGCCCTACGATATCGAGCCCGGTAAAGCCGGCGGCATGGTGCGCCTGCGGGTCGGTGGCATGGTGCTGAGCCCGGTCGAGGTCTCGGCCGATATCCTGCGCGCCCTGCGCGCCCGCGCCGAGGCGGCGCTCGGCCACACCGTGGATCGCGCGGTCGTCACCGTGCCGGCCTACTTCGATGACGCGGCGCGCGCGGCGACCAAGGACGCGGCGCGGTTGGCGGGGCTCGAGGTGCTGCGCCTGGTCAACGAGCCGACCGCGGCGGCCCTGGCCTATGGGCTCGACAAGGGTGCCGAAGGGCTGTTCGCCGTGTTTGATCTGGGCGGTGGCACGTTCGACGTGTCGTTACTGATGATGGAGAAGGGCGTCTTCCGCGTGATCGCGACCGGCGGCGACGCGGCGCTGGGCGGCGATGATTTCGACCGGAAGGTGGCCGAGCTGTTCCTGGCCGAACGCAAGGGCGCGGTGGCCGAGGCGCTCGACCCGTCGGACGCCAAGCTGATCCTCGCCACGTCACGCCTGGCGAAGGAATGCCTGACGTGGCAGGACCGCGGCGAGTGGGCGGTCGAGATCGGCGGGCGCATGACCCGGCACACGCTGGACACGGCGCGGCTCGAAGCCGCCATCGGGCCGCTGGTCGATCGCGCCATCGCCATCACGGAACGCACCCTGATCGAGGCGGACGTGACGCCGGCCGACGTCGCCGGGGTCGTGCTGGTCGGCGGTTCCACCCGGGTGCCCCTGGTGCGCCGTCGGGTCGCCCAGCTCTTCGGGCGCGAGCCGCTGGCCGACATCAACCCCGACGAAGTGGTCGCCGTGGGTGCCGCGATCCAGGCCGAATTGCTGACCGTCGGCGGCGGCGCGCTGCTGCTGGACGTGACGCCGCTGTCGCTCGGGCTCGAGACCATGGGCGGTCTGGTCGAACGCATCGTCGAGCGCAACGTGCCCATCCCGCTCGCCCAGGCGCAGGAGTTCACCACCTTCCAGGACGGCCAGACGGCCATGGCGATCCATGTTGTTCAGGGCGAGCGCGAGACGGTGGATGCGTGCCGTTCGCTGGCCCGGTTCGAGCTGCGCGGCATCCCGCCCATGGTCGCCGGCTCGGCGCACATCCGCGTGACCTTCGCGATCGACGCCGACGGCCTGCTGACCGTCACCGCGCGCGAGCAGACCTCGGGCGTCGAGTCGGAGGTCGCGGTCAAGCCGAGCTACGGGCTGGGCGACGGCGAGATCGAGCGCATGCTGCGCGACAGCATAGTCAACGCCCGCGACGACATGGCGCGCCGGATGATGGTCGAGGCGCGCGTCGACGCCGAGCGCCTGGCCGCCGCCGTGGCCGGGGCGGTCGCCGCCGACGGCGATCTGCTGGACGAGGACGAACGTTCCGCCATAGAAGGTGCGCTCGTCGCGGTGCGCGCCGCGATCGCCGGCGTGGACCGCGAGGCGATCCTGGTCGCGACCGAGGCGCTGGAGCGGACGACCGCGCCGTTCGCCCAGCGGCGCATGGATCGCAACATCGGCCGGGCGCTGACGGGGGTCTCGGTCGACAGGCTTGCGGCCGTGATCGACACACCGGCGGCGCGCTGAGCCGGCCATAACGGACAGGGAGACGACGGGGACCATGCCGAAGCTGACCTTCATCGACCGCGCCGGGACGCGCCACGAGATCGACGCGCACGTCGGCCTGTCGGTCATGGAGATCGCCCGGCGCAACGGCATCGACATCGAGGGCGCGTGCGAGGGCTCGCTCGCGTGCTCGACGTGCCACGTCATCGTCGACCCCGAGGATTACGACCGTCTGTCGGAGCCGACCGAGGACGAGGAGGACATGCTCGACCTCGCCTTCGGGCTGACCCACACCTCGCGCCTGTCGTGCCAGGTCATCATGACCGAGGAACTGGACGGTCTGACCGTCACGCTGCCGGCGGCCACGCGCAACATGATGGTGGGCTGATCCGGTGCGCTGGACCGACGTCCACGACATCGCCATCGCGCTGGACGAGGCGCACCCGGATGCGGACGTGGTGAACCTGCGGTTCACGGACCTGCACCGCTGGGTGTGCGGTCTGTCCGGTTTCGCCGACGACCCCAAGCGATCGAACGAGAAGATCCTTGAGGCGATCCAGCAGGCCTGGATCGCCGAGCGCGACTGATGGGCGCACCAGACCTAGGTGTGGCGCCGGGCCGCCGCGTCGTCGTCGCCATGTCGGGCGGGGTCGATTCCTCGGTTGTCGCCGCGTTCTACGCGCGCGCCGGCTGCGAGGTGGTCGGCGTCACGCTGCAGCTCTACGACCATGGCGCGGCGGCGCGGCATCCTGGTGCCTGCTGCGCCGGCGCCGACATCCACGATGCGCGCCGGGTGGCGGATGCGCTGGGCATCGGCCACTACGTGCTCGATTTCGAGGCGCGCTTCCGCGCCGCCGTGATCGACGACTTCGCCGATGCGTACGCCGCCGGGCTGACGCCGATCCCGTGCGTGCGCTGCAACCAGCGGGTCAAGTTCGCCGATCTGATGGACATCGCCCGCTCGCTCGGCGCCGATGCGCTGGCCACCGGGCACTACGCCCGGCGCGTGGATGGACCGGACGGCGTGGCCCTCCATCGCGCGCGCGAGCGGGGGCGTGACCAGAGCTACTTCCTGTTCGCGACCACACGCGCCCAGCTTGACTACCTGCGCTTTCCCCTGGGTGACCTGACCAAGGACGCGACGCGCGCGATCGGCGCGGAGTTGGGTCTCGCGGTCGCCGGCAAGCCCGACAGCCAGGACATCTGCTTCGTGCCCGAGGGCCGCTACGCCGACGTGGTGCGGCGCGTCCGGCCCGACGCCGACGCGCCCGGCGCCATCGTCGATCAACGGGGCCGCGAACTCGGCCGCCACGACGGCATCGTCGACTTCACCATCGGCCAGCGCCGGGGTCTCGGTGTCGCGGGGCCCGAGCCGCTCTACGTCGTGGGTCTCGACGCCGCGTCGCGCCAGGTGACCGTCGGCCCGCGCGCCGCGCTCGAACGGCGGCGCGTGGTCCTGGGCGGTCTCAACTGGCTGGGCGAGGGACCAGGGCCGATGGCCGGAGCGCACGTCGGCCTGCGCGTGCGCTCGACCCGCGAGCCGGCGCCGGCGACGGTCGCCGAGACCACGCCCGACCGCCTTGTCGTCGACCTGGATCGCGCGGATGGCGCCATCGCGCCGGGCCAGGCCGGTGTGCTCTACGACGGCGACCGGGTACTCGGCGGCGGCTGGATCGCCCGCGAAACGCCGGCTCGCGCGGCCGGTTGACAGGGCCGGGACCGCGCCCCTATTAGGACCACCATCGCTCGGGGCGGAGTAGCTCAGCGGTAGAGCAGGGGAATCATAATCCCTTGGTCGGGGGTTCAAATCCCTCCTCCGCTACCAACGAGAGTAGCCCGTCGGATGACATCGGCGGGCACCTTTCGTTGTGGGTGAAAGCGAGGATCTTCGCGGGCATTGTCACGTTAACTGGCCTGACCTGCCCCCAACGGAGGGAACCATCGGTAAGATTGGAAACCGAGGGAGATCCGGAAGATGGCATTGTCACGTTAACTGGCCTGGGCTGGTGAGGTACGCTGGGTTGGGCGAGGCTCATGCGGCTGCCGACGCCTCTGACCAGGCTGCAAGGGATCGAGCACGAAGCTCCTTGAACATGGGTCGTCG
>Ga0194128_10001031_pt1 | contig 49511 bp, 53 predicted proteins | sample TA2KigCa65mmetaG_FD_148650 | JGI IMG/M metagenome (GOLD analysis project Ga0194128, IMG submission 148650) | Freshwater microbial communities from Lake Tanganyika, Tanzania - TA2015037 Kigoma Deep Cast 65m | ecosystem: Environmental > Aquatic > Freshwater > Lake | place: Tanzania: Lake...
AAGGTGCAGGGTCAGCAGTGGGGCGGCGGCAAGATCTACTTCTGATCCCCAACCCCTCCAGCCCCTGGGCCCTGCCACTGGTAGGGCTTTTTTTGTGCCTGAAACGAGCCAGCTGGCCGGGCCTAGGCCGTGGGATCCGGCGGCTGGCTGTTGTGGGGCTCCATCGACGTGGGCTGCTTGCTGTACCACCACTCCTGCAGGGGCGCCGTGAGCCGCAGGGAAAACAGCGTCAGCACCGTGGTGGTGGGGCGGGAGCCGGGCTGCAGCAGCTCCACCGCATAGGAGGGGCAGCGGCGCGAGGCGAGGTCGGCCACAAAGCGGCGACCCACCCGGCGCCAGCTGGGCTCCTTGCTGCGCCAGGCGATGCGGCAGCAGGGCCAGGGCAGCTCGTCGCGGTCAAACAGGCGGCAACAGGGCCCGAGCACCCGAAAGCTGTATTGCCCCCCGGGGCTGGTGTGCTCGCTGCCGGACTCGAACAGCCGCTCCACCGGGGGTGGGCCCTGGGGTGGGGTCACAACCGAGGGGGTGGCGGCGGGGGGCACAGCGGGCGGCGAGTCTCCATCACAAAAAAACCACCCCGAGGGGTGGTTTGTGGCCGATGCGGGACGGGGCGTGAACGGGCACGCCCGGCGTCTGCTGGGGGGAAGGGCTCAGTAGAGCTCCTCTTCGGCGTGGGTCTTGATGGTGCAGTCGCTGGTGGGATAGGCCACGCAGGTGAGCACGAAACCGGCTTCGATCTGGTCGTCGTCCAGGAAGCTCTGATCGGACTGGTCGACGGTGCCGGCGGTCAGTTTGCCAGCGCAGGTGCTGCAGGCACCGGCACGGCAGGAGTAGGGGAGGTCGATGCCCTGCTCTTCAGCGGCGTCGAGGATGTACTGATCGTCGGGAACCTCGATGGTCTTGTTGAGGCCCTCTGCCTCGCTGATGAGGGTGACCTTGTAGGAAGCCATGGAAGGGATTGGGGCTTACAGGCTGCTGGGGGAAACCCAGGCCCGCAGGACGGACCCTTCCTACATCCGCCGCGACCATTTCCCGGGGTTCTGTGGGCGTCTGGCCGCGAAGGCCAATCAGAACCCCGGGCACAGATCAGTGTGCCTTATGTAACGCGGGCCCGCCGCAGGGTCATCAGACCCCACTGGCTCTGCTGGGCGGTGAGCTCCGCCCGCCAGCCCTGCTCCGCCAGCACCGCCTGCAGCCGCGGCGCCTGGTCCACCAGCAGGCCGCTCAGCAACCCCAGCCCATCGGGGGCCAGCACGGTGTCGAAGGCGGGCGAGAGCGCCTCGATCACCGGCGCCAGGATGTTGCAGAGCAGCAGATCGGCGGGCCGCCCGTCCAGCAGCTCCGCCAGGCGCTCCACGGAACCCAGGTCCACGCTCAGCTGCCCGCTGAAGCCACTCACGGCGGCGTTGTCGCGGGTGGCGCGCACCGCCAGGGAATCGATGTCGGCCGCCGCCACGCTGCGGGCCCCCTGCAGCAGGGCAGCGATGCCGAGGATGCCGCTGCCGCAGCCCAGGTCCGCCACGCGGGCCTCCGGCAGGGTCTGCAGCTGTTCAATCGCCTCCAGGCACAGGCGGGTGGTGGGGTGACTGCCGGTGCCGAAGGCACTGCCGGGATCCATGCGGATCACCAGGCGATCGGCGAACTCCGGCGGCAGCTCCAGCCAGGCCGGCAGGATCAGCAGCCGCTCCCCCACGGGATCGGGCTGCCAGTGCTGCTTCCAGCTCAGGCTCCAATCCTCATCGGCCTGCTCCAGCCAGGTGATGGGGGCCAGCTGCAGCGCGAAGGTGGCCGCCAGGGGCTCCAGGGCGGCCGGCAGCTGCCGCCGTTCCGCAGCGGGCCAATCGGCCGACGGCAGCCAGGCCACCAGCTGGCGCTGGTGGGGGGCCTCAGGCCGGTGCTGCAACGCCACCCGGTGGATGCCGAGGGTGTTGAGCTTCCAGATCAGGGAGTCCTCCAGCTCCGGGGGGCAGGGCAGCTCCAGCCGCCACCAGGAGAGCGCCATCAGAGGGTGACGGGGTGGGCCTCCTGGATGCCGTTGATCGCGTGGATCGTGGCCAGCAGGCTCGGGGGCAACGGGTCATCCAGGCTGAGCACCATCACGGCATCGCCGCGCACGATGCGGCGGCCCACCTGCATCGAGGCGATGTTCACGTTGTGCTCGCCCAGCACCGACCCCAGGTGGCCGATGATCCCGGGCATGTCCCGGTGGCGGGTGAACAGCATGTGGCGGCTGGGGGCCACGTTCACCGGGAACTCATCGATGGTGGTGATGCGCAGCTCCCCATCGGCAAACACCGCACCGGTGACCGTGTGGCTGCCGTTGCCCCCCTTGGAGCTCAGCTGCAGCGAACCGCCGGCGAAGTCGCGGGCGGCGTCATCCTTCACCTCGAGCACATGGATGCCGCGCTCCTTGGCCTCCAGGCCGGCATTCACGTAGTTGATCGAATCCCCCAGGGCGGTGGAGAGCAGACCCTTGAGGGCCGCGATCACCAGGGGCTGCGAGGGGTGTGTGGCGAATTCGCCCTGAAGCCGCACCTCGAGCTCGCTGATCTGGCCGCCGGCCAGCTGGCTGAGCAACTGGCCCAAGGTTTCCGCCAACTGCAGGTGGGGCTTGAGCTGCTCCATCACCTCGGCGTTAAGGCCGGGGATGTTCACGGCACTGCGGGCCGGCAGCCCCAGCAGCACATCGCGAATCTGCTCGGCCACATCGATGGCCACGTTTTCCTGCGCCTCCTCGGTGGAGGCCCCCAGGTGGGGCGTGAGGATCAGGCGCTCGCTGACGCCCCGCAGGGGTGAATCGGCCTCCAGGGGCTCCTTGGCGTACACATCCAGGGCCGCGCCGGCGATCACGCCGGTCTCCACGGCCTCGGCGATGGCCGCCTCATCGATGATCCCGCCGCGGGCGCAGTTCACGATGCGGGCGGTGGGCTTCATGGTGCGCAGCAGCTCCGCGTTCACCAGGTTCTCGGTGTCGGGGGTGCGGGGCAGGTGCAGGCTCACGTAGTCCGCCTCGGCGAACAGGGCCGGCAGCTGCATCAGCCGCACCTGCATCTGCTGGGCGCGCTCCGCCGACACGAAGGGGTCGTAGGCCATCACATCCATGCCCATGGCCTTGGCCACCCGGGCCACATGGGAGCCGATCTTGCCCAGACCCACCACACCGAGCTTCTTCTTGTAGAGCTCGTTGCCCACGTATTTCTTGCGGTCCCAGCCGCCGGCCATGGTGCTCACGTGGGCGTGGGGCACGTGGCGCGAGAGGGAGAGCATCAGGGCCAGGGCGTGCTCCGCCGCGGCAATGGTGTTGCCCTCGGGCGAATTCACCACGATCACGCCGCGCTTGGTGGCCGCCGGCACGTCGACGTTGTCGACCCCCACGCCGGCGCGGCCAATGATCCGCAGCTTGCTGGCCGCCTCGATGATGTCGGCGGTCACGGTGGTGCCCGAACGGATCATCAGGCCGTCGTACTCGCCGATGATCTGCTTGAGCTGCTCGGGCGGCAGGCCCGTGCGCACATCCACCTGGGCCACCTGGGACAGGATGTCGATCCCTGTCTGATCAATGGGATCGGAAACCAGAACCTTTGTCATGACCCGGCGGGTGGGGGGGCGGCCGGAGGTGAAGTGTAGTGATGGGCCCACGGACCGCCCGCCGGCAGGGAGAATCGGGGCCCGTGCCGGGTGATCGTGGGTAGCAGCGTGGTGGTGGTGCTGACGGAGCGCAAACGCCTGCGCCAGCTGCAGGAACAACTGGCGGCCCTGACGCCGCCACCCCAGCGGCTGGTGGCCATCGGCGCCGGCGAAACCGATGTGGCCACGGTGGCCGAACTCAACCCCGCCCTCAGCCGCCAGCTGCGGCAACGGCGCATGGCCACCTGGTTGATCCCCTTCGGCTTCTTCGCCGGCCTCACCTTCACCTTCATCACCGACCTCGACACCTTCGCCTTCGCCGGGCCCATCGGCTCCCACCTGATCGGCGGGCTGCTGGGGCTGGGTTCGGGATGGATGGGCAGCTTCGCCGCGGCCGCCAGCGTCAGCGCCGAAGGGGACGACCGGGTGAGGGCCCTGCGCAATCGCCTCGAGGAGGGCAACTGGCTGCTGCTGGTGGAAAGCGCCAGCGGTGTGGAGATCCCCTGGACGCGGCTGCAGCAGGCCAAACCCAAGGCGGTGGTGCGCCTGGGCGACAGCTGAGGCTGGTGATGCTGCCGCGGGAGGCCTTGCTGGAGGGGTGCCGCCAGCCCCAGCAGCTGGGGGCCCTGATCGACCTGGCGGAGCAGGCCCTGCGCACCTGGGAGCCGGTGTGGAGCGGCTTCATGGCCGCCGAGCTGCGGGAACTGGCGCTGGAGCGCCTGGGGGATCTGACGGAGCTGCGGCTCGATGCCGGCGGTGGCTGGCCCCAGGCCGAACGGCAACGGCTGCTGCTGCGCCGGCGTGAGCTCGCGGAAGAGGACCCGCCGGGCGCGGCGATCCAGCCACCCCTGGGGGGACTGCTGATCAGCGGCAACTTCCTGTTCGACCCCGCAGAACCCAGCGAGGTGCGGACGGGCCTGGTGGCGGCGGGGCTTCAGCCCGACGCCCTGGGGGACATCTGGATGCGGGGTGACCGCGGTGCCCAGGCGGTGATCGCGGCGGAGGCGGCCGGGGGCTGCAGCGGCCGGACGGCCCAGGTGCGCAGCGTGGAGGTGCAGCTGGAGCCGCTGCCCCTGGAGCAGCTGCAATGGCCCGCCCACCGCAGCCCACGGCAACTGAGCACGGTGGAGGCCTCGCTGCGGCTGGATGCGGTGGCTTCCGCCGGCCTGGGGCTCTCCCGCAACCGCATGGCGGAGCAGATCCGTGCCGGCGCCGTGCGGGTCAACTGGCAGGTGGTGACCAGCCCCAGCCGGGAACTGCGCTGCGGCGATCGGGTGCGGCTGGAGGGGCGCGGCGAGCTGGAGGTGCTGGAGATTCAGCCCACCAAACGGGACCGCTGGCGTCTGCAGTTACGCCGCAGCTGAACGCCTCAGCTGAACGCCGTTGGCGCCGGGTTGGCCCTGAATCGATGACTGCTAAGTTGCCCTGGCCGCAAGGCTCTGAGGGCGATTAGCTCAGAGGTAGAGCACTACCTTGACACGGTAGGAGTCACTGGTTCGATTCCAGTATCGCCCACTTTTCTGGGGCCCCAGCCCCAGGCCATCGCCGCCCCGCCATGACCGCCGCTGACGCCGCTCCAGCCACCCTGGTGCTGGGGCTGGGGCGCTCCGGCATGGGTGCCGCCCGCCTGCTGCGGCAACGGCAGCAGCCGGTGCTGGTGCTGGAGAGCGGCACCGGCGAAGCCCAGCAACGCAACGCCGAGCAGCTGCGCCAGGAAGGGATTGCCGTGCGGCTGGGCACGCCCCTGGAGGCCGCCAGCATCGAGGCCCTCGGCTTCACACCGCCACGGGTGGTGGTGAGCCCGGGCATCCGCTGGGACCACCCCTGCCTGCTGGCCCTGCGCCAGCGGGGCATCGCCACCGTGGGGGAAATCACCACCGCCTGGGAGGCCACCCGGCCGGTGCCCTGGATCGGCATCACCGGCACCAACGGCAAAACCACGGTGACCCACCTGGTGGCGCACCTGCTGGCGGAGGCCGGCCTGGATGCCCCCATGTGCGGCAACGTGGGCTTCTCCGCCGCCGAACTGGCCCTGCAACGGCTGGGCCCCGGGCAGGTGCTGCCCCAGTGGCTGGTGGTGGAGCTGAGCAGCTATCAGATCGAGGCGGCGCCGCAGCTGGCCCCCCGCATCGGGCTGTGGACCACCCTCACCCCAGATCACCTGGAGCGCCACGGCAGCCTTGAGGCCTACCGGGCCATCAAGCGCAGCCTGCTGGAGCGCTCCGCGGTGCGCATCCTCAACGCCGATGACCCCGACCTGCGCCAGCGCGCCGCCAGCTGGGACCAGGCCCGCTGGGTGACAGCCCAACCGCGCCAGTGGGCCCTGGAGGCCGGCCTTGATCCCCACCTGTGGATCGAGGTCGATCAGGTGCACAGCGCCCAGGGCCCCCTGCTGGACGCCCGGGCCCTGGCCATGCCGGGGGCGCACAACCGCCAGAACCTGCTGATGGCCGTGGCGGTGGGGCTCGAGCTGGGCCTGGAGGGGGCCGTGATGGAGGCCGCCCTGCGCAGCTTCCCCGGGGTTCCCCACCGGCTGGAGCGGATCCGTCAGCTCGATGGGGTCACCTGGTTCAACGACAGCAAGGCCACCAACTACGACGCCGCCGAGGTGGCCCTGCGGGCCCTGCAGGGGCCCCTGGTGGTGCTGGCCGGCGGCGAAGCCAAGCAGGGGGATGCCGAGGGCTGGCTGGCGGGTCTGCGGCGGGAGGCGGCGGCGGTGGTGCTGTTCGGTGCCGCCCGCGACGCCTTCTGCTCCCTGCTGGAGCAGGGCCACTACGGGGGCGCGGTGCATCAGGTGGAGGGGCTGGATGAGGCGATTCCGTTGGCGCAGCAGCTGGCCCAGCGCCATCAGTGCCGCGCCGTGCTGCTCTCACCGGCCTGCGCCAGCTTCGATCAATACCGCGATTTCGAAGCCCGCGGCGAACACTTCCGCCAGCGGGTGCTGGAGCTCACCGCAACGGCCGATCCGCAGCCCTGATGGGGCTCCTGGCGGGGGCTAGCCTCGGCCCCATTGCCCGCAGCAGCGATGGCCTACTGGCTGATGAAGAGTGAGCCCGACGTGTACGGGATCAGCCATCTTCAGCAGGACGGCACCACCCTCTGGGATGGGATTCGCAACTACCAGGCCCGCAATTTCATGCGGACCATGCACATCGGCGATCGCGCCTTCTTTTATCACTCCAATGCCACCCCGCCGGGCATCGTGGGGTTGATGGAGGTGGTGGAAACGGGGATCACCGACCCGAGCCAGTTCGACCCGGCCAACCACTACTTCGACCCCAAATCCAAGCCGGAGGCCCCGCGCTGGGACTGCGTGCGGCTGCGCTACGTGGGCACCTTTGCGGCCCTGCTCAGCCTCGATGCCCTCAGGGAGCAGTTCAGCGTGGAGGAGTTGCCGGTGGTGCGCCAGGGCAACCGCCTCTCGATCCTGCCGGTGCCCGAAGCCAGTGCCGCCCGGCTGCTGGACCTGCTGGGGCCATGCTGACGCCGCCGCTGCGACCCATGGGGGCCCTGCGCAAGGGCCTCGCCCTGATGCGGCAGCAGCCCCTGCCCCTGCTGAGCTTCAGCGCCGCAGCCTGGGGCCTCCATGGCCTGGGCTGGGCCCTGGTGGCCGCCGGTGACCGCATCCCCAGCGCCGTGCTCGGGGCGCTGCTGCACGGGATCGGAATCGTGCTGTATGCGGGCGGCCTGCTGTGGCTGGTGGAGGGGCTGAGCCGGGCGGGGCTGGCCCTGGCCGCCGGCCAGCGGCCCCGATGGAGCGCGCTCTACCAGTGGCATGGGCGCCGCAGTCGCCAGGTGGCCTGCGGGCTGTTGACGCTGCTGGCGGCCCTGGCCTTCACCGCCCTGGTGGGCTTTGTGGCCTGGTCGCTGGTGGTGTTTCTGCTGCCGGCCCTGAGTGCGGTGCCCGCCCTGCTGGCCCTGCTGGCCTTCGCCGCGGTGGGCCTCAGCCAGGTGTTCAACCCCTGCCTGGTGCTCGAGCGTCAGCTCAGCCCCACCGAGGCCTTCCGGGAGGGTTTCGTGGTGCTGGAGCAGCACTGGGGGGGCCTGCTGCAGCTGGTGGCGCTGCTGGCCGTGGCCACGGCCGTGCCGATCCTGGCGCTGGGGCTGGTGGCGGAAGCGGTGGTGCCGGGGCTGGGGGTGCCGATCACGGTGCTGGCGGTGGTGGCCGCTTCACCGGTGGTGGCCCTCGCCACCACCAACGCCTTCCGGCAGCTGCCCGCCCCCGGCACCAACCCCTGAGGGCCCTCAGCCGATCGGATCGCTGAACCGCTTCTGCTGGGGAAACAGGTTGGCCAGATAGCAGCGGGTGATCTCCCGGGTCTGCACGCCGTTCTGCACCAGAAATCCCGCCAGGGCCGCCTGAAACAACCGGTATTGATCCCAGTTGGGATGGGCCTCGATGAAACCCTGCATCGACTGCAGCAGGGGCTCAGGCACCTCCGCCTGCATGCTCACCGTGGCCGTCATCTCCATCCGGGTCTCCCGTTCGCCGAGCTCCAGTTCTCCACAGCCGGGCGCGCCGGTCAACCGGGGCCCACACCAACGGTTCGCAGCCGCTCTCATGGCGAGACGGAAGCCCGCAGCAGAGTTCCACCGCCGCAAGCCCCCCAGCCCAGGGCGGGGCTGTCAGGGGCCTGCTCCGCTGTCAACGGGAACGGGGGAACTTCGGCGGTTCTCCCCAGGCCGCAGCCGGGGCAAGCCCCGGGGACCCACACCCTGTGGAAAACCAGTGCAAAACCGGGGGAAGGGGGTTGAGGCCGTTGGGAGAACGACGCTGATCAGCAGTGCTGATCAGCGCCACAATCTCGCCAGCAATCTCACCCGCCCCCATGGCCATCGCCACACCCATCGCCCTGCTGGGCACCGGCCTGCTGGGCAGTGCCATCGCCACCCGGCTGCTGCAGCAAGGGGAGCAGCTGTGGGTGTGGAACCGCTCACCCGAGCGCTGCGCCCCGCTTGTGGAGGCGGGCGCCCAGCTGGCCGCCGATGCCGCGGCGGCGGTGGCCCCGGCCTCGTGGGTGATCACCGTGCTCAGCGATGGCCCCACCACCCGGGTGGTGCTGGATGCCCTGGGGCCGGCCCTGGCCGGCAAGGGGGTGATCCAGATGGGCACCATCGGCCCCGATGAAAGCCAGGCCCTAGCGGCAGCGGTGCAGCACTGGGGTGGCCACTACCTGGAGGCTCCGGTGCTGGGCAGCCGCCCGGAGGCCCTGCGGGGGCAGCTGCAGCTGATGGCGGGCGGCCCGGCGGCGCTGGTGGAGCGAGCGATGCCGCTGCTGCGGCAGCTGGCCGAAGAGCCCGTGGCCCTGGGTGAGGTGGGCAGCGCCATGGCCGCCAAGCTGGCCCTCAATCAATTGATCGCCAGCCTCACCCATAGCTTCAGCCTGTCGCTGCATCTGGTGCAACGCAGCGGCGTGGCGGTGCCAGCCTTCATGGAGCTGCTGCGCCAGAGCGCGCTCTACGCCCCCACCTTCGACAAGAAGCTGGAGCGGGAGCTGCTGCGCCACTACGGCGACCCCAACTTCCCCACCGCCCACCTCCGCAAGGACCTGACCCTCTTCCAGGGGGCGGCCCAACGGGCCGGCCTCGACGCCAGCGGCCTGGAGGGGCTGCTGGCCCTGCTGCAGGGGGCGACGGCGGCGGGGCTGGACGGGCTCGATTACTGCGCCCTGCACGAGCTCACGGCTGGCCGTAGAGCTGCTGCAACGCCTGACTGAAGGCGGGGGCGGCCGCCGGCCCCCAATGGCCCTCCAGGCCGCGCTGACCGGGTCCCGGGCCGTACAGCATCCGCAGCGACCAGCGGCTCCGGTCGCCCTCCAGCTCGAGCCACCAGGGGCCCCGCTCCAGCTCCAGGGCGATGGCTTCCTCGGCCATCAGCTGATCCACCAGGGCCCCGTGCTGGGCCACCAGATCCGCCACCGCCTGGCGCAGGCCCTCGGCTTCGGCGGCGGTGAGCTCCACGGCCCAGCCGTCACCCCCCACCAACACGGAAAAGGGCTGGCGGTCGCCATCCCAGGCCAACCGCCAACCCTCTCCCTCCTTCTGAATCACCGCTCAGACCTTCTCCACCACTGGTCAGGGGCGCCGCAGCGGCTCAGCCGGGCAGCAGATCAGGCTGGTCCTGCTCATCGCTGAGTTCGATGATCGCCCGCTGCACGGGCTTCACCATGGAATCCTCCAGGAGGCCATCGAAATCATCGAAACGGCGCTGCTTGGCCCGGAAGGCGATGCGCACCGTGGTCAGGTAGCGGTTGCTGGAGTAACGCACGAGGCTCTCGGCGCGCTGGGCGAGCTCCTTGGGGCTGACGTTGACGCCGAGATACATGCACTACTCACCAATCGATTCATCGTAGGCCAGCAGGCTGCCGGGCAAGGGCACGCTCACGGGAAACACCAGGGGCTCCTGCCCCGGGGCCAGCAAACGGATCTCCCGCACCAGACCCAGGGCGGCCAGCGGCGGCCGCAGCAACCCCACCACCCCGCTGATCAACTCGCGGTGGGCCCGGTCGCGGCAGTCGATGCGCAGGCTGCCCCAACCCCGGCTGAGGCGGCAGGCCAGCAGCGGATCCAACCGGCGCGCCAGCTCCGGATCCTCCCGATAAAAGGAGAGCACCGCCAGGGAAAGCCGATCCATCGCAACAGCGGACCCACTGGTCTCACCATGAAGCTCCGGGTTGCGCCACGCTCGGGGGCGGCGGTTTCCCTTCAGCTTTGCGCCCATGGCCGGCACCCTCGCCATCGACCTGGGCAGCACCACCACCGTGGTGGCCTACCAGGGGGCGGCTGATCAGCGGCCGCAGCTGCTGGAGCTCCCCCCCCTCAGCTGCGCCGACCCCGCGGTGATCCCCAGCCTGATCTGGCGGGCCAGCGGCGGCTCCGCCATCCCCCTGATCGGCCGTCAGGTGATCGATGCCGGCCTGCTGGAGCGGGGTGATGCCGGCCTGCACCGCGATTTCAAGCGCTGGATCGGGGCCGGCACCACCCAAAGCGAGCCCGAGCGCCTCAGCCCGGAGCAGTGCGGCCAGCTGCTGCTGGAGCAGATCTGGCAGCGCCTGCCCCAGGGGCTGCAGCCGGACCGGCTCGTGCTCACCGCCCCGATCGACAGCTACCGCGGCTACCGCCAGTGGCTGCTGGAGGCCAGCGCCGGCCTCAACGTGCCGGAGGTGGCCCTGGTGGATGAGCCCACCGCCGCCGCCATCGGCGCCGGCCTGTCCCCCGGCAGCCGCGTGCTGGTGCTCGACCTGGGGGGCGGCACCACCGACCTCTCCCTGGTGGCCCTTCAGGGGGGTGAAGGCCGGGCGGCGGTGATGGCCCAGCTGCTGCGCTTCGGCGGCCGCGACCTCAGCGACAGCCGCCAGGCGTTGCGCACCGCCACCGTGCTGGGCAAGGCGGGGCTGGCCCTGGGGGGCCGCGACATCGACCGCTGGATCGCCGAAGCACTGCAGCCCCAGGCCACCCCCGGCACCGACCTACTCAGCGCCTGCGAGCGGCTCAAATGCGCCCTCAGCAGCGAAGAAGCGGCCCTGGCCCTGTGGAGCCCCGCCGGCAGCCTCCAGCCGCTGGAGCTGCGGCTGACGCGCCATCAATTGGAGGAGCTGCTGGTGCAGCGGGGCCTGCTGCCCCTGCTGGATGAGCTGCTGGAGCAGGTGTTGGCTGGCGCCCGGGCGGCCGGGGTGGAGGCCGGCGCCATCGATGCTGTGCTGCCGGTGGGGGGCAGCAGCCGCATCCCCCTGCTGCGCCGCTGGCTGCAGGAGCGCTTACCGGGGGTGCCGTTGCGGGGGGAGCGGCCCGTGGAGGCGGTGGCCCTGGGGGCCCTGCGGCTCACCCCAGGGGTGGCGGTGAAGGATGTGCTGACGCGGGGGGTGTCCCTGCGCTGCTGGGACCAGCGCAGCGGTGAACACCGCTGGCACCCCCTGTTTGTGCCGGGCCAGACCTGGCCCAGTGAGCAACCCCTCACTCTGCGGCTGGCCTGCAGCCGCCCCCAGCAGACGGAACTGGAGCTGCTGCTGGGGGAACCGAGTCAGGAGCGACGCAGTGAGGTGGTGTACGTGGAGGGCCTGCCCGTGCTGCGGCGGCGGCCCGCCGGCAGCGCCGCCGTGGAGGCCTGGCCGGAGCTGGCGGCGGCCCTGCCGCTGCAGCCCCCCGGCTCCCCCGGCGACGACCGGCTGGAGCTGCGGTTTGCGATCGATGGACAGGGCATCCTGCGGCTGGAGGGCACGGATTTGCTCAGCCAGCAGCCGTTGCCACCCGTGGCCCTGGGGCGCGTGCGCTGAGGGGCCGGCTGGCGCTCTGCCCCCGCCGCCGTGATGGTGGCCCCCCCCATCCATAGAACGGAGGGGCGAGCCTCCCCACCCCCTTGGCCATCCGCCGGCACCGGCTTCCCCGTTTCTGGCTGGTGCTCACGCTGGGGCTGGTGACCGCCGGGGTGGGCAGCGCCTACTGGTGGGAGAAACAACTGCCCGACCGCCTCGCCCGGGCGGCGGCGGACGGGCGACTCGATGATTGCCTGCTGTACGGCGAACAGCTGGCGGCCCTGCGCTGGCTCGGGGGCAAGGCCCCCCAGGAGCAGGGGCAATGCCGACGGCTGAAGGCTGAGGCGCTCTGGCGGCAGCAGCGCTGGGGCGAGGCCCTGCGGCTGCAGCAGCAGTTGGTGAATTCCGGCACCAGCACCGCCGCCGACCAGCAGCGCCTGCTCACCTGGCAGCGCCAGCTGGAGATCCGTGCCCTGCAGCGCTACCGCGATGGTGATCTGGAGGGGGCCCTGGCCCTGCTGACCAGCCTCAACGCCGCCCAGAACGCCGATGGCACCAGCCTTGGGGACAGCCTGCGGGAGGACTGGAACCGCAACCGCTTCCAACAGCAGCGGGCCGCCCAGCTGATCCCGCAACGGCGCTGGTGGGAGGCCCTCGATGCCCTGAACCGCATCGACCATCCCTGGTGGAAACAGCGCACCCTCGGCCTCCGCCGACAGGTGGAGCAGGGCATCGCCAGCCTCCGAAACAGCGCCGAGCGGGAGCACGACAGCCATGGCGGCGGCCTGCAATCCAACGTGCCGCCGGAGCGCCTCAACCAGCTGATCACCGAGCACATGGCCCGCGGCCTCGATGACTGGCAGGCCTTCAGCGCCGCCTGCCGTGAGCTGGGGGGCAAGGTGGTGGAAGCCGGCCCGGAAACCAGCTGCCGCCGCTGAAGGCCCGTGACAAGATGGGCCCTCCGCTCGCAGCGCCCTCCATGCAGCCCGGTGATCAGGTCACGGTCAGCCAGAGCGTTGTGGTGTACCACCACCCCGAGCACCGAGGCCAGGCCTTTGATCTCAAGGGCCAAACCGGGGAGGTGTTCCAGGTGCTGAACGACTACAAGGGCCGCACCATCAGCCCGACCCTGCCGGTGATCGTGGCCTTCGGCCGCTTCCGGGCCCACTTCCGCAGCGACGAACTGGAGCCCGCTAGCTAGTTGGCCTCGGGGTGATCCTGCGGCTCCTTCAACAGGAACACCCCCTCCTCACCGTCGATCTGCTGCAGGCAGAGGGCGATCTGTTCCTGGCGGCTGGTGGGCACCACCCGACCACAGAAATCAGGCTGAATCGGCAATTCCCGGTGGCCCCGATCCACCATGGCCAGCAGGGCCACCCGCCGAGGCCGGCCCCAGGGCTGCAGGGCCTCCAGGGCGGCACGCACGGTGCGGCCCGTGAAGATCACGTCATCCACCAGCAGCACCTCGCGGCCATCGAGGCTGGCGGGCAATTGGGTGGGCGGGGCCAGGCGCGTGCCCACCCGCTCGAGATCATCCCGGTGGAAGGTGGGATCCAGGCTGCCGCAATCCACCGGATGGCCGCAGAGCTGCTCCAGCCGACGGGCCAGCACCTCCGCCAGGGCCACCCCCCGGGTGGGGATGCCCAGCAACAGCAGCTGGCGGCTCTCCTCCAGGCTCTCCAGCACCTGGGAGGCCAGGCGATGCAGGGTGCGATCCAACTCTGCGGCGGACAGGATCTCGAGGCGATCGGCGGCCATGGCTCAGGGGCTGGGGAGGGGGGCTGAACGGCTGTAGCCAAAAGCTGACGCAACCGGGATCACGGCGGGATCACGGATGGGTGCAGGGTAGGTTGGGTTTAGAAGGCGTCGCGGAAGCAGGCAGGATTCACCGGGTGACCGCTGTACCGTCCACCGACCAGGAATCCCCGCACTCCAACCGCGCGCAACAGGGCAGGGTGGCCCCGGTGGTGCTCTGCATCCTGGATGGCTGGGGCTACCGCTACGACGACGAGCACAACGCCATCCGGGCCGCTGAAACCCCGGTGATGGATGCCCTCTGGCATGCCTATCCCCACACGCTGATTGAAGCCAGCGGTGCCGATGTGGGCCTGCCCGACGATCAGATGGGCAATTCCGAGGTGGGCCACCTCACCATCGGTGCCGGCCGCATCATTCGCCAGGAGCTGGTGCGCATCACCCAGGCGGTGCGGGATGGCAGCCTCAACGACAACCCGGAACTCAACGCCCTGGCCGACCGGCTGCGGGCCAGCGGCAACACCCTGCATCTGATCGGGCTCTGCTCCGACGGTGGGGTGCACAGCCACATCGACCACCTGGGGGGGTTGCTGCACTGGGCCAAGGCCCGCGGCCTCACTGACGTCTGCGTGCATGTGATCACCGACGGCCGCGACACCCCCACCCAGAGCGCACCGGGTTTCGTGGCCACGGTGGAACAACAGATCGCCGCCGCCGGGGTGGGGCGCATCAGCACCCTCTGCGGTCGCTACTGGGCCATGGACCGCGACAACCGCTGGGACCGCACCGAAAAGGCCTACCGCCTGTTTACCGAGGCCGGGGACATCAGCCCCCTGGCCCCGCAGCAGGTGCTGGAGGAGGCCTACGCCAGCGGCACCACCGACGAATTCATTGAGCCCACACGCGTGGCCCCAGGGGCCATCGGCGACGGCGATGGCCTGGTGTGTTTCAACTTCCGCCCCGACCGGGTGCGGCAGCTGGTGCGGGCCCTGGTGGTGCCCGAGTTCAACGCCTTCGAGCGTGAGCCCATCGGCGACCTGCAGATGGTCACCTTCACCCAATACGAAGCCGGGCTGCCGGTGGCGGTGGCCTTCCCGCCCGAGTCCCTCGATGGCCTGCTGGGGCAGGTGGTGTCCGAATCTGGCCTGCGCCAGTTCCGCACCGCCGAAACCGAGAAATATCCCCACGTCACCTATTTCATGAACGGTGGCATCGAGCAGCCCTACCCCGGTGAGGACCGCCACCTGGTGCCCTCACCGCGGGTGGCCACCTACGACCAGGCTCCGGCCATGTCGGCCGAACAGCTCACCGACAGTTGCATCGCCGCCATCAACAAGGGCGTCTACTCCCTGGTGGTGATCAATTACGCCAACCCCGACATGGTGGGACACACCGGAGAGATGGCGGCCACCGTGGAGGCCATCGGGGCCGTGGACCGCAGCGTGGGCCGCCTGCTGGAGGCCACCAACCGCATGGGGGGCACCCTGCTGGTGACCGCCGACCACGGCAACGCCGAACTGATGGAGGGCCCCGACGGCCGCCCCTGGACAGCCCACACCACCAACCCGGTGCCGGTGATCCTGGTGGAGGGGGAGCAACGCAAGCTGCCCGGCCACGGCAACGCGGTGGAGCTGCGCAGTGGTGGCGGCCTGGCCGACATCGCCCCCACCCTGCTGGAGATCCTGGGGCTGCCCCAGCCGGCCCGCATGACCGGCCACTCCCTGGTGGTCCCCCTGGGCACCCCTGCCGTGCCCAGCCGCATTCCCCAGACCCTGGGGGTCTGAACGGCCCCTAGGCTCCACCCATGCTTCAAACCACCGTCACCTGGATCTGGCTCAGCAGCGGCGTGCTGCTGGTGATCAGCGTGTTGCTCCACAGCCCCAAGGGCGACGGCATGGGGGGCCTGGCCTCCAGCGGCAGCTCCATGTTCAGCAGCGCCCGCAGCGCCGAGGCCACCCTCAACCGCATCAGTTGGACCCTGCTCTCCATCTTTCTGGGTCTGGCCGTGGCCCTCAGCGCCGGCTGGCTGAAGGGGGCCTGATCCCAGCGATGGCGCACCGATGACCCGCCGCGGCCTGCTGGCCAGCCTGCTCAGCCTGGGTACACCCCTGCTGGGGGGCAAACCCGCCGATGCCGCCAGCACGGCCGCCGATCCCCGCTGGCAACTCAGTGATGCCGCCTGGAAGGCACGGCTCAGCCCGGCCGCCTATGCGGTGCTGCGCCAGGAGGGCACAGAACGGCCCTTCAGCAGCCCCCTCAATGGCGAGAAGCGCGCCGGCACCTTCCACTGCGCCGGCTGCGATCTGCCCCTGTTCAGCTCGGAGGCGAAATACGACAGCGGCACCGGCTGGCCCAGCTTCTGGCAGCCCCTGGCGGGCGCCATTGGCACCAAGCTCGATTTCAAGTTGATCGTGCCCCGCACCGAATACCACTGCCGGCGCTGTGGCGGCCACCAGGGGCATGTGTTCAACGACGGCCCCCGCCCCACCGGCAAGCGCTACTGCAACAACGGCGTGGCCCTGAGCTTCAAGCCCTCCTGAAAGCACAAAAAAAGCGCCCCGCGAAGGGGGCGCTGGCGATCCTGATGACGGGCCGGTGAGGGGGCCGAAGCCCCCATCCCAGCCCTGGGGGGATCAATAGTCGAAGTCGCCGCCGCCCATGCCGCCACCGGCGGGAGCAGCTTCCTTCTTCTCGGGCAGGTCAGCCACGATGCACTCGGTGGTCAGCACCATGCCGGCGATGGAGGCGGCATTCTGCAGACCGGAGCGGGTCACCTTGGCGGGGTCCACGATGCCGGCGGCCAGCATGTCGACGTACTCGCCGGTGGCGGCGTTGTAGCCCTCGGTGAACGGCTTGTTCTTCACGTGCTCGGCCACGACGGCACCGTTGGCGCCGGCGTTCTCAGCGATGCGCTTGAGGGGGGCGGTGAGGGCGGAAGCCACGATGGTGGCGCCGATCAGCTCTTCGCCGGAGAGGTTGGAGGCGGCCCACTGCTCCAGGGCGGGGGCCAGGTGGGCCAGGGTGGTGCCACCACCGGGAACGATGCCCTCCTCAACGGCCGCCTTGGTGGCGTTGATGGCGTCCTCCAGGCGCAGCTTCTTGTCCTTCATCTCGGTCTCGGTGGCGGCACCCACCTTGACCACGGCCACACCGCCGCTCAGCTTGGCCAGACGCTCCTGCAGCTTCTCCTTGTCATAGGAGGAGTCGGTTTCGTCCATCTGCTTGCGGATCTGCTCGCAGCGGGCCTTCACGGCCACCTCGTTGCCTTCGGCCACGATGGTGGTGGTGTCCTTGTTGATGGTGATGCGGCGGGCGGTGCCCAGCATCTCCAGCTTGGCGTTCTCCAGCTTGAGGCCGGCGTCCTCGGTGATCAGCTGACCGTTGGTCAGCACGGCGATGTCCTCGAGCATGGCCTTGCGGCGATCACCGAAGCCGGGGGCCTTCACAGCGGCCACGTTGAGCACGCCACGCAGGCGGTTCACCACCAGGGTGGCGAGGGCTTCCTTCTCGATGTCCTCGGCGATGATCAGCAGGGGCTTGCCGGTGCGGGCGATCTGCTCCAGCACGGGCACAAGATCTTGCACCAGGCCGATCTTCTTATCGGTGAGGAGGATGTAGGGATCCTCGAGCACCGCTTCCATGCGCTCGGTGTCGGTGGCGAAGTAGGGCGAGATGTAGCCCTTGTCGAAGCGCATGCCCTCGGTGACCTCCAGCTCGGTGGTCATGGACTTGCCCTCCTCGAGGGAGATCACGCCCTCTTTGCCCACCTTGTCCATGGCGTCGGCGATCATGCGGCCCACCTCTTCGTCGTTGCCGGCGGAGATGGTGCCCACCTGGGCGATGGCGTTGGAGTCGCTGATCGGCTTGGCCTGCTCCTCGATCTTCTTGACCAGGAACTCGGTGGCCTTGTCGATGCCCTTCTTCAGGGTGATGGCGTTGGCACCGGCGGCCACGTTGCGCAGGCCGGCCTTGACCATGGCGTGGGCCAGCACGGTGGCGGTGGTGGTGCCATCACCGGCGGCATCGTTGGTCTTGGAGGCGGCCTGACGGATCAGGGCCACACCGGTGTTCTCGATGTGGTCCTCGAGCTCGATCTCCTTGGCGATGGTGACGCCGTCATTGATGATCTGGGGGGCACCGAACTTCTTCTCCAGCACCACGTTGCGGCCCTTGGGACCCAGGGTCACCGCAACGGATTCGGCCAGGATGTCGATGCCTTTCTCGAGGGCGCGGCGAGCTTGCTCGTTGTAAATGATGCGCTTAGCCATGGAAGGCGGTTCTCGCGAAGTGAACGATTAAAGGAAGGTCTGAAGGCTGGATCTGGCCGGGCTGCAGGCCCGGCACAGACCGGCGGGACTCAGTTGACGACGGCCAGGATGTCCTTCTCGGACAGCAGCACGTATTCGTCGCTGCCGAGCTTGATGTCGGTGCCCGCGTACTTGCTGTAGAGCACCTTGTCGCCCACGCTCACTTCAGGAGCCTGACGGGTGCCGTCGTCGTTGCGCTTGCCGGGGCCCACCTGCACCACCTCGCCCACTTGGGGCTTTTCCTTGGCGGTGTCAGGCAGCAGGATGCCGCCGGCGGTTTTTTCCTCGGACTCGGAAACCTTGATAAAGATGCGGTCGCCGAGGGGCTTAACGGTGGAAACGCTGAGGGAAACAGCAGCCATGGATGGAATGCGATAGGGATTGCGAAACCATTGGCATGGCGCCAGAGACGCTGCCAGGGTCGCGGCGCCGAGACGCCAAGGCGGATCGAGTTGGCACTCATCCGCTTCGAGTGCCAACGTATGAGCTCCGCCACCCCCCCTTCAAGGGCCGATCGGGGCGGGTGACCGAACCCCCCCGGTCGGCAGCACCGAACCCCCCAGGGGGGACACCCCGCAGTGGTAAGGTTGCGCCGCTTCAAGCGGGATTGGTCCCGCTGCGCGTCCCCCCGCGACTTCTCCCATCAATGGCTGCTGCTACTGCCACCGGCACCAAAGGCATTGTCCGGCAGGTGATCGGCCCGGTTCTCGACGTTGAATTCCCGGCCGGCAAGCTTCCGAAGATCTACAACGCCCTGCGGATTGAGGGCAAAAACTCCGCGGGTCAAACCGTGGCCCTGACCGCCGAGGTGCAGCAGCTCCTGGGCGACCACCGCGTGCGCGCCGTGGCCATGAGCACCACCGACGGCCTGGTGCGCGGCATGGAGGCCCTTGACACCGGCGCCTCCATCTCCGTTCCCGTGGGTGAGGCCACCCTCGGCCGCATCTTCAACGTGCTCGGTGAGCCCGTGGACGAGCAGGGGCCTGTGAAGACCACTGCCACGGCGCCGATTCACCGCGAAGCCCCCAAGCTCACCGAGCTCGAAACCAAACCCCAGGTGTTCGAGACCGGCATCAAGGTGATCGACCTGCTGGCCCCCTACCGCCAGGGCGGCAAGGTGGGCCTGTTCGGCGGCGCCGGCGTGGGCAAGACCGTGCTCATCCAGGAGCTGATCAACAACATCGCCAAGGAGCACGGCGGCGTGTCCGTGTTCGCCGGTGTGGGTGAGCGCACCCGCGAGGGCAACGACCTCTACGAGGAATTCAAGGAATCGGGCGTGATCAACCCCGACGACCTCTCCAAGTCGAAGGTGGCCCTCTGCTACGGCCAGATGAACGAGCCCCCCGGCGCCCGCATGCGCGTGGGTCTGTCGGCGCTCACCATGGCCGAGCACTTCCGCGACGTGAACAAGCAGGACGTGCTGCTGTTCGTGGACAACATCTTCCGCTTCGTGCAGGCCGGCTCCGAGGTGTCCGCACTGCTGGGCCGCATGCCCTCGGCCGTGGGCTACCAGCCCACCCTCGGCACCGACGTGGGTGCCCTGCAGGAGCGCATCACCTCCACCCTGGAGGGCTCGATCACCTCGATCCAGGCGGTGTACGTGCCCGCGGACGACCTGACCGACCCTGCGCCGGCCACCACCTTCGCCCACCTGGACGCCACCACCGTGCTCAGCCGCGGCCTGGCCTCCAAAGGCATCTACCCCGCAGTGGATCCCCTGGATTCCACCAGCACCATGCTCCAGCCCGCCGTGGTGGGCGATGAGCACTACCGCACTGCCCGCGCCGTGCAGTCCACCCTGCAGCGTTACAAGGAGCTCCAGGACATCATCGCGATTCTCGGCCTGGACGAACTCTCCGAGGACGACCGCCGCACCGTGGATCGGGCTCGCAAGATCGAGAAGTTCCTCTCCCAGCCCTTCTTCGTGGCTGAGATCTTCACCGGCATGCCCGGCAAGTACGTGAAGCTGGCCGACACCATCGCCGGCTTCAACATGATCCTGGCCGGTGAGCTGGATCACCTCCCCGAGGCTGCCTTCTACCTGGTGGGCAACATCGATGAGGTGAAGGCCAAGGCCGCCAAGATCCAGGCCGAAGCCAAAGGCTGATCGGAAGGTTCCCCGCCATGTCACTCACCCTCCGCGTTCTGGCCCCTGACCAGAGCGTCTTCGACGGCAGCGCCGACGAAGTCATCCTGCCCAGCACCACCGGTCAGCTGGGCATCCTGCCGGGCCACGTTTCGCTGCTCACCGCCCTCGATTTCGGGGTGCTGCGGGTGCGTGAGGGCAACGGCTGGACCGCCATCGCCCTCCAGGGCGGATTCTGCGAGGTGGATTCCGACGAGGTCACCGTGCTCGTGAACGCCGCCGAGCTGGGCAGCAGCATCAATGCCGATGCCGCCAACCGCGAACTGGAGGCCGCCACCAGCGCCGCCGCCCAGTTCGAGGGCCAGCCCCCCAGCACCGAGAAACTCAAGGCCCAGCAGGAGTTGGCCCGCGCCCGGGCTCGCCTGCAGGCCACCAAGGTGTGAGCCAAGCGGCACACGCATCCTCCAGCGCCCCCCACGGGGCGCTTTTTTAAGCTCAGGCCACGGAACCACAGGCATGGGCGTCGGCAGGGATCTGGGCCATCAGCTGCGCCGCTGGCTGGAGCAGGATCCGGATGCCCTGCGCCAGAGCCGCGCCCTCACCAACCGGTTGATGGATGCCCTGGGGGCTGAGGAGGCCCTGCGGGCCCCCGTGCGCGACCTGGCCAGCCAACCGTTGCTGCTGCAGGTGCTGCACAGCCAGGGGGCCCAACGGCAGAGCGCCCTCAGCAGCCTGCGGCAACAGCTCGGCCGCACCTACGCCCCCGCCATCGAACGGGAGCTGCTGGATCTGCTGGAGGCGGCCACCGGCCTGGGGGGCGAAGCGCCGGCCCCCAGGGCGACAGGCCCAAACCCAGCCCAGCCACCGGCAGAGCCACAGGGCCATCCCCTGCTGGAGCTGGCCCCCGGCGTGGCCCTGGCGGCCAGCGGTGCCCTGGTGTTGTGCTGGGCCGGCGGCGCCCTCGATCGCCAGCTGCTGGAGGGCTGGGGCTGGAGCGGCGGCATGGCCCTGGTGGTGGTGCTGGGGCTGCTGCAGGCCCTGAGCCTGGGGCCCCTCAAGGGGCTGCCGCGGCGCTGGTGGCTGGAGAGCGACCAGACCCGGGATCCCCATCAGGCCTGGCGCTGGCTCAGCAGCCCCTGGCTGCACGCCAACGGCGCCGAAGCGGCGGTCAACCTGGCCCTGCTGGCGCTGCTGCTGGGCAACTCCCCCCTGCAGCTGTCGGAAGTGGTGCTGCGCTACTGCCTGAGCGCCCTGGCCTGCCAGGCCCCCGCCGCCGCCCTGGCGCAGCGCTGGGGGGTGGAGCGCCGCTGGAGCGGCGCCAGCGGCCCGGTGAGCGCCCTGATTGCCCTGGCGGCGGGGCTGAGCCTGCTGCGCTGGCGCGAACTGGGCTTCGCCAGCCTGGGGCTGAGCATCCCCGCCTGGGTGCTGCTGCTGGTGGTCGGCGCCCTGCAGCTGGGCTGGCAGCTGCCCCGCCAGGGGGATGACGGCAGCACACCTCTGCAGCGCCTGCTCTGCTCCCACTGGGCCTGGGGGCTGATCGGGGGGCTGGCCTGGGCCCTGGTCAGCTGGCTGGGGGCGCTGCGTTAGCCACCCGCTGCATGTACCGCCCCCACAGCTCCGCCACCAGGGCGCCGCTGGCGGCGGCGGCCGGACGGTTGTCGTCGTTGCCCATCCAGATGGCGGTGAGCAGCTTCATGGACGGGGAGTAGCCAATGAACAACACATCAACGCCGTCGTTGGTGGTGCCGGTTTTGCCGCGGGCATCGGGCACCACCGCCGCGGCCCGGCCCGTGCCCCCCTGCACCACCCCGGCCAGCAGCGCATCCATGCCGGCGGCCACGTCGGCGGGGATCAGCTGGCGGCTGCGTTCACCGATGGGGATCGTGATCCCACGCGAGGGGCAGCGCTCGAGGCTCTTCACCGATTGGCAGATGCCCAGGTCGTAGATGCGGCTCACCCCGTGCATCGGCACGGAGCGCCCCCCATTGGCCACCACCGCGTAGGCCCGCGCCAGCTCGTAGAGATAGGTTTCGCGGCCCCCGAGCATGGTGTTGAGATCGGGCTCCAGCGGGGTGGTGATCCCCAGCCGCCGCGCCAGCTTCACCACCTGGGTCAGGCCGGCCCGCTCCGCCAGCCGCAGGGCCACCACGTTTTCCGACGCCGCCAGCCCCTGGGCCACGCTGGTGCTGCCGCCACCGCCACGGCAACCCGCCACGTAGCTCAGGGGCGCGCAGGAGATGGACTCACGGGGTGACACCCCCGCCGCCAGGGCCGCCAGGTAGGGGAACAGCTTGAAGGTGGAGCCCGGTTGCCGCAGAGCCTGCACCCGATCAAAGCTGGAGCGGCCGTAGTCGCCGCCCCCCACATAGGCCAGGATCGCGCCGGTTTCGGTGTTCACCGTGATCAGGGCCCCCTGGGTGAGGCCCGCGGCGGCGGCCGGCCCCTCCAGGAAGCGCTTCAGCTGCTCCTGGGCCAGCTGCTGCAGGGCCGGCTGGATGGTGCTGATCACCGCGTAGTTACCGCCGGCATCGGGGCCGCTGAGGTCGAGGCCGAAACGGGTGCCCTCCAGCTCACCGATCACGTAATCGCTGAAGAAGGGGTAGCTGCTGTAGCTCGACTCCCGGCAGGCGGAGGGGTCGATGTTGAGGGGGCGCCGCTGGGCATCAATCAGCCCCTGGTCGCTGAGCCAACCCTGCTCATGCATCAGCTGCAGCACCAGGTTGCGGCGCTCCAGGCCCGCCCCCGGGTCATCGGGATTGCAGGGGCTGTAGCCGTTCGGGCTCGGCAGCAGACCCACCAGGAAGGCCGACTGGGCCACGTCGAGATCCGTGGCCGACTTGCGGAAATACAACTGGGCCGCCTGCTCGAAGCCTTCGGTGCCCAAGCCCAGGTAGGCCCGATCCAGATACAGCTTGAGGATTTGATTTTTGCTGAAGCCCACCTCCAGCTGCAGGGCCACCCACAGCTCCCGCAGCTTGCGGGTGAGGCTCAGATCACGCCCCACCTCGGGGTAGACCATGCGGGCCACCTGCTGGGTGAGGCCGCTGCCGCCGCCGGTGCCCAGCAGCGCGGAGCGCAGGGTGCCGAACAGATCAATGCCGCTATTCCAGCCAAAGCGGGCCTCCTCCGAGGCCATCAGGGCCCGGCGCAGGTGCAGGGGGTAGGCCCCCAGGGAGGGGAGGGCCGTGGCCGAACCCTGCTGGGCATCGATCTGCTGGCCGCTGGCGGCAAAGATCTTGACGGGCCCGGACATCGAACGGATGCGGGATCCACCGCCGATGCTGGCCGCCACCAACATGCCGCTCACCAGCAGGGCCGAGCCCGCCAGGGCCGCCACGCCGAGGCGGAGCACCGCCTGCTCCAGGGGGCTGCGGGGTTGGTGGTAGCGGAGCTCCGGCGCCTGGCCCTTCAGCGGTGAACCCAGCCGCACCACATCGCCATGGCGCAGCTGGATGGCACGGATGCGCCGGTCGCGGTGGAACAGGCCGTTGGCGGAGTTGAAGTCCTCCAGGGTGATGTCGCGGTCGCTGGGGCGCTGGCGCTCGAGGATGGCGTGCACCCGGCTCAGCCCGGGATCCTCCAGGTGCAGCTCACAGCCGGGATCCCTGCCAAGCCGCACCCGTTGGTCGTGGATCGGCAGGCTGGCGATCCGTTGGTCGCCGGCCCACAGCTCCACCACGGCCTGGCGCTGGCTCAGGGGCCCCCAGGCGGCACGCATGGCGGCCGGGCGCTGGGGCCAGGGGCCCTGAAGGGCGGCCCGGGCCAGTTCCAGCCAGGCCTGGCGCATCGCCGGGGGCGCCAGGCGGGCCAGGAGCGGATCGAAGCGCGGGGGGATGCTCAGGCGGGTGCTGCGGCCCGGCCATAGGCTACGGCCAGCCTTCTTGCGGCCAAGCAGTGCAGCGCCAGCGGGACCCCTGGGAACCCTTCCGGCTGTGGCTGGCCCTCACCATCGGCCTCTACGCCCTGCGGGCCTTCTTTGCCGCCAACTGGGTGGGGGCCATCCCCGGCTGGGTGCTGCTGGTGATGGTGCTGATCGCCCTGGCCCTGGCCAGCAAGGCGCTGCTGTTCCCGGGCCGGGTGGTGCCCGACCGCCAGGGTGATGGCGGCTGGTGGAACGACCTGCGCGACGACTGGCGGCTGTGGTGGCGCCGCCGCCGCGGGGCCCCATGAGCGCCCCCGCCGCCCGGCTGGTGCTGGCCAGCGACCCCAGCAAAGCGGCGCCACTCGATCCGGCCCAACCGCTCACCATCGGCCGGGCCAGCGGCAACCGCCTGCGCCTGGCCAGCCATGGCCCGGTGTCCGACCACCACGCCGTGGTGCGCTTCTCCCGCAGCCAGGGCTGGCTGGTGTGCGACTGGCAGAGCCGCGACGGCACCTTCCTGGAGGGGCAACGGCTGCAGCATTGCCGCCGCCTGGAGGACGGCGATGAAATCCAGCTGGGGCCCGGGGGGCCCGTGCTGCGGTTTGAACTGCTGGCCGCGGCCAGCCCGCCTGCGGCAGCGCCGGCGGCAGCACCCCAGCCGGCGGCACCCATCCCCACCCCCGCACGGGCACCCACCAGCGTGGAGGTGGACGGCCAGAGCGTGGCGGTGGCCACGATCCGCTCGGCGGCGGTGCAGAGCCTGCCCCAGCACCCCCACATCTTCAGCTGGTGGCTGCTGCTCTGCCTCGGAGGGCTGCTGCTGCTGCCCTTCCCGCTGCTGTTCTGGCCCCTGCAGCTGGCGGCCCTGGCGGGCTGGATCCTGCTGGGTTCCCGCAAGCAGCACCGCCTGGTGCTGGTGCTGCGGGACGGCCGCGCCCTGCGCCACAGCTTCGCCAACCGCCGCACGGCCCTGGCCCACCGCAACGGCATCCGCAAGGCCATTGGCCAGGGGGCCGACGCCCCATGAGCGGCCTGCTGCCGGAGGGCGCCAGCCTGCGGTTCACAGGGCTGGATCAACCGCTGCGGATCCACCGGGCCCTGGGGGGCGGCACCCAGGGGGAGGTGTATGCGGTGGACTGCGGCGGCGAACCCCTGGCCCTGAAGTGGTACCTGCCGGCCTGCCTGGAGCGCGATGCGCAGCTGCCGCGGCGGCTGCGCCAGAGCATCGCCCTGGGGGCCCCCAGCGCCGACTTCCTCTGGCCCCTGGCGCTGCTGGAGCCCACGGCGGAGAGCCGGCCGCTGATCCGCCATCCCAGGGCGGGCTTCGGCTACCTGATGGCCCTGCGCCCCCCTGGCTATGTGGGGGCCCACCGCCACGCCGGCGGCGAACTGGAGATCAGCCTGCAGAACGTGCTGCGGGCCAGCTTCCGCCTGGCGGATGGCTTCCACCAGCTGCACCTCAAGGGGCTCTGTTACAAGGACATCTCCCTCGGGAACCTCTTCCTGGAGCCCGGCAGCGGCCGGGTGCTGATCTGCGACAACGACAACGTCGACATCGACGGCCAGGGGGGCGGCTCCGTGCTGGGCACCCCGGGCTTCATGGCGCCGGAGGTGCTGCTGGGGCAGGCCAAGCCCTCCGCCAGCAGCGATCTGTTCTCCCTGGCGGTGCTGATCTTCCGGCTGCTGACGCGCCACGACCCCTTCCGCGGCCGGCGGGAGCTGGCGATCCGCTGCCTGGATGAGCCGGCCCGCCGACGCCTCTATGGGGAAGAGGCCCTGTTCATCTTCGATCCCACCGATGCCGGCAACCGGCCGGACCCCACGGAGCACGCCGCCGCCCTGGTGACCTGGCCCATCTACCCGCGGCCCCTGCAGCAGCTGTTTGAGCAGTGCTTCGGGCCGGGGCTGCACCAGCCCCAGCAACGGCCCCTCACCGGCCAGTGGACCCAGGCCCTCAGCCGCTGCCTCGACCAACGCCAGATCTGCCCCCAGTGCGGCCAGGAAACCTTCCCCGACCCCGCCGCCCCGGGCCCCTGCTGGCACTGCGGCGCCCCCCTGCCGCGGCCCCTGCAGCTGCAGCTGCCCCAAGGCCGCATCAGCGCCGCGGCTGGCAACGAACTGCTGCCCCACCACTGGGATCCCCTGGCACCGCTGGCCCTGGAGCACCCCCTGGCGCGGCTCGTCAGCCACCCGGACAATCCAGGGGTGCTGGGGTTGCAGAACCTCAGCGCCGAGCCCTGGCAAGGGCAGCTCACCAACGGCCAGACGATCGCTCTGGACCCGGGCAAAACCTGTAACCTCGCGGCCCTGCAGCAGCTCCACAGCGGCGCCGGGCCGATCACCGTGCTGCGCCCCTGACCCGGAGGCCCCTCCGCCATGCCCTTCCCCAACGTTCGGCTCAGCAACCGACCGCTGCATTTCATCTACCTCTGCGACTGCTCCGGCTCCATGGCCGCCCAGGGCAAGATGCAGGCCCTGAATCAGGCCATCCGCCAGTCGCTGCCGGGCATGGCGGAGGTGGCCCGGGAGAACCCGGAGGCGCGGGTGCTGGTGCGCGCCCTGCGCTTCGCCGATCGGGCCGACTGGCATGTGCAGGAACCCACGCCGGTGCAGCAGCTGCAATGGCGCGACCTGGAGGCCGGCGGCATCACCGCCATGGGCGAGGCCCTGGAGCGGCTGGCGGGGGTGTTGCAGTCGCCCCCCATGGAGGAGCGGGCCCTGCCGCCGGTGCTGGTGCTGATCTCCGATGGCCAGCCCACCGATGACTTCGAAACCGGCCTGGCCACGCTGATGCGGCAGCCCTGGGCACAGAAAGCGGTGCGCCTGGCCATCGCCCTGGGGCACGACGCCGACCTGGAGGTGCTGCAGCAGTTCATCGGGCCGGAGCCCCCCGGCGGTGGTCGCTCGCCGCGGCGGCCGCTGCAGGCCAGCAATGCCACCAGCCTGGCGCGCTACATCCAGTGGGCTTCCACCGCCGTGGTGGGGGCCGCCTCGATGCCCGCCAGCCGGGTGCAGGAGCAGGGCGACAGCAACGTCAACATCCCCCTGCCGGATCTGCCGCCCACCCTGCTGGACCCCACCGACGACGTCGGGCCCCTGGTGTGGTGAGCTCCGCCTGGCTGGCGCCGCGGGCCTGCAGCGTGATCGGCGCCGCCCACCGCCGCCAGGGCAAACCCTGCCAGGACGCCAGCCTCACCGCCCAGCTCACGGGCCAGGGCGGGCAGACCCTGCAACTGCTGGCGGTGGCCGATGGCCACGGCTCCAGCCGCTCCTGGCTGAGCGATCGGGGCAGTGCCCTGGCCTGCCGGGAGGCGGAGCGGGCCGTGGCGGAGGTCCTGGCGGTGACCCCCCTGGAGGACACCACCGCCTGGGAGACCTGGCTGGCCAGCGGGCTCGCCGCCGCCGTGCAGCGCCGCTGGCGGGAGGCCATCGCCGCCGACTGGAAGCAGCGCAAGCCCAACCCGCCGGGGCCCCTGGAGCCGGTGACCTACGGCTGCACCCTGGGGCTGGTGCTGCTGGCGCCCCGGTGGTGGGGCTGCACCGGCCTGGGGGACTGGGACCTGGTGGCCGTCACCGAGAAGGGCAGCGCCAGCCTGGTGAGCGAAGAACCGAGCCTCGGTCCCCAGGCCAGCGGGGAGGCCACCGCCAGCCTCTGCCTACCGGAGGGGCCGGCCCTGTGGGGCCCGCGGGCCCAGCTCCACCCCCTGGCCGCGCAGCCGCAGCTGCGGGCCCTGGTGCTCAGCACCGATGGGGTGCGCAAATCCTGCGCCAGCGATGCCGACTTTCTGGCCCTCTGCGGCCAGGTGATCGCCCTGCGGAGCCCCCAGGAACTGGAGGAGGGGCTGGCGCAGATCACCCGCCAGGGCAGCGGCGACGATGTGTCGCTGGCGATGGCCCTGCGGCAGCGGCCCCCGTCGCGGCGATGGCCGCTGGCGGCCGCACTGCTGCTGGCCGGGGCAACCACCCTGGCAGTGGTGGGCCTGGTGCGGCGGCCCACGGCGCCGCCTGCCGATCCGGTGCTGGTGCAGCAGCGAGCCCTCTGCGCCGACCCCAGCCGCATCCGCGCCAACCTCACCCCCCGCCGCGCCCAGCTGCAGCAGCTGCGCCGCGATCCCAGCCTGGCGGCACAGCTGCTGGCCGCCCCCCAGAACGACCCCCTCGGTGCCCTGCTGGCCCGCAGCCAGCGGGGCAGCCTGAACCCCTGCCCGGCCCTGGAGCAGCAGCTCATGGCCCTGTGGCGTGACGCAGGCGGCAAGATGCCTGCGGCTGCGCAGCGCTCCAATGAACGACCACCAGCTGGGGACCGCCCTGCGGCGCCAGGTTCTCGCTGATCTGGAGCGCGGCCTCAGCTGTGATGGCCGGCGCCTGCAGGCCCTGGTGGGCGACTACTGCGGCGACAGCCAGGGGGCCCTGCTGCCGGCCCTGAAATACCTGGTGATGACCCCGGCCTGCGCCAACGCCCTCAGCCAGCAACCACCCCTGCCGGCCGATGGCCGCCTGCTGCTGCGCCTGCAGCAGGAACTCAGCAGCGTGTTCACGCCGGCCATCTGCACCCGCATGGAGGCGGTGCTGCGGGGCCTGCTGGCCCTGCCGGAGTCGGCTCCGGCCGCGGACGCTGGGGCCCCTGCGGCGGCCCCGGAACCCGCCCCCCCGGTGAGCGAACCCCCGCCGGCGCCTGCTCCAGCGGTGCCCGGCTCGGGGCAGGGGCTGGTGGCGGCCCTGGGGTTCCTGGCCGGCGTGCTGGCGGTGGGGCTGGCCGGGGTGGTGGGTTGGCTGCTGTTCAACCGTCAGGCGCTACCTCTGCTGCCCCAACCCACCACGGAACAAGCCGTCGGCACCGCCCCGAGCACGGAGGGCGCCACCCCAGGCCCCATCCCCCCGGCCCCCGATCTGCAGCAGGCGGCCCTGGACAACGCCATCGCCACCGTGCAGCAGCTCTACAGCGACCTCTCCAACGGCAACGGCGAGGCGGCGCGCCAACGGATCGGCGCCGGGGCCGCGGACCAGTTCGACCTGGCCTTCTTCAGCCAGTTCCAGCGGGTGGGGGTGTCCGACCTGCGCGAGATCGGCCGCAGCGGCGCCCTGGTGTCCCTGGAGGGGGTGGTGACGTTTGTGTACCCCGACGGCAGCAGCCAGAGCGAATCGCGCTCCTTCGTGGTGGACACCGCCACCCAACCGCCCCTGATCACCGCCAGCGGCTTCAACCAGGTGCTGAAGGCCCGCCAGTAAGCCAACAAAAAAGCCCCCGCGGAGCGGGGGCTTTGGGGATCAGGCGGTCCCGCAGAAGGTGACGTCGGGGAACTTGAGCTTGGCCTCGTCGAGGCTCTTGCCCTTGCCCTCCTCCTGCCAGTAGTTGATCACCTCGGTGGCCTTGTTGAGGATCTCAACGCGCTCGTTGTCGGTGATCCAGCTCTTGCCCTCCAATTCGGTCTTGAGGGTTTCCCAGGCGTCCTCACGGGGCCAGAAGAAGTAGGCGGTGAGGGGGCTGGGGCCGCCACCCACGATCTGATCCACCGCCAGGGCCACGTTGTCAGGCAGCCACAGGATCTTCAGCAGGAAGCGACCCTCATCGGCCTTGGGGGTGCGGCCGGAGGGCACACCGTTCTCATCGATGGTGGCCGCCGCCAGCACGGCACTGGCACCTCGCAGCACAGGACGGCCTTCGGTGGTGTCCTCAGCGGAAACCTCGGCAGCGGCCGTCGCCACGGCGCTTTCAGCGCTCTCAGTGCTCATGGTGTCAGCGCTCAAGACTGAAGTGACAAACGACTAACCTACCAGCCGCTGTCGCCCCCACCCTGACGCCCCGGGCCGTTCTGCTGTTCGACATCGACGGAGTGATCCGGGATGTGGGGGGCAGCTACCGCCGGGCCATCGTGGAGACGGTGCACCACTTCGGCGGCCTGCGCCCGGAGCCCGCGGCCATCGACGGCCTCAAGGCCGAGGGCCGCTGGAACAACGACTGGGAGGCCTCCCTGGAGCTGCTGCGCCGGCAGGGTCAGGATCCCCTGCCGGCCTTCACGGAGCTGGTGGAGGTGTTCAACGGCTTCTATTTCGGCGGTGATCCCGAGGGCGACCCGGCCCAGTGGCGGGGCTTCATCGGCAGCGAGCCGCTGCTGGTGGACCGCAGCCTGTTCGACGGGCTGAGTGCCGCCGGTGTGCGCTGGGGGTTTGTGAGCGGAGCGGAGCCCCCCTCGGCGCGCTTCGTGCTGGAGCAGCGGCTGGGGTTGGCGACACCGCCGCTGATCGCCATGGGGGATGCCCCCGACAAACCCGATCCCACGGGCTTGCTGCGGCTGGCTGAACAGCTGCTGCAGGCCCCCCTCGGCGCAGGGTCTGCCCCCGTGGCCTACCTGGGGGACACCGTGGCCGATGTGCTCACCGTGGCGCGCGCCCGGGAGCAACGGCCCCAGCAACGGTTCATCAGCCTGGCGGTGCCGCCGCCGCACCTGCAGGCCGCCGCTGCATCCGCCCAGCGGGAGCGCTACGGGCAGCAGCTGCGGGCCGCCGGTGCCGATCGGCTGCTGGAGCGCACCGACCAGGTGCTGGCGGTGCTGGAGGCATGGCTGGCCTGAGGCCCCCGCAGGGGCCTCAGCGCTCCAGGGCCACGGGGGCCTTCAGGGCCGCCGCCGTGAGGTTTTCGTGGCCGTGGTCGGTCACCGCAACATCGTCTTCGATGCGGATGCCGATGCCCTTCCAGCGCTCGGCGATGGCGGGTTGCCCCTCCGGCACCGGCAGGCGATCGCTCACATAGAGGCCGGGCTCCACCGTGAGCACCATGCCCGGCTCCAGGGCCACGTGGTGTTCCCCCAGCCGGTAGGCCCCCACATCGTGCACATCCAGCCCCAGCCAATGGCCGGTGCGGTGCATGTAGAGGTGGCGGTAAGCCCCCTGCTCGATGATCCCGTCGGCGTCGCCGCTGAGCAGCCCCAGCTCCAGCAGACCCTCCACCAGCACCCGCACGGCCGTGTCATGCACCCCCTCGGCGGTCTGCCCGGGGGCCACCGCCGCCACCGCCGCCTCCTGGGCCGCCAGCACCAGCTCATAGAGGGCGCGCTGCTCACCGCTAAAGCGACCGTTGATCGGGAAGGTGCGGGTGATGTCGCCGTTGTAGTAGTCGTTCAGGGAGCAACCGGCGTCGATCAGCAGCAGATCGCCGTCCCGCAGCTCGGCGTTGTTGGCCGTGTAGTGCAGCACGCAGGCGTTGTCGCCGCCGGCCACGATCGAGCCGTAGGCCGGGCCGCGGGCCCCCTGCTCCAGGAAGTGCTGCTCAATCACCGCCTGCACCTGCCGTTCATTGAGCCCCGGGCGCGCCACCTGGCGGGCCAGCTCATGGGCCTCCGCCGAAATGCGCGCCGCCTCCCGCATCCGCACCAGCTCCTCGGGGGCCTTGCGCAGCCGCAATCCATGCAGCAGCGGGCAGGGGGCCACCAGCCCCAGGGCCGCCGCACCGCTGCGGGGGGCGCGATCGAGCTGGGCACCCCAGGCCAGCAGCACCAACGGCTCCACCGCCGGATGGCGGCCCACCCGGAAGGCGATCGCCTCCGCCCCCTTGAGGTAATCGGGCAACCGCTCCGCCAGTTCGCTGCGGGGATGGGCCTGATCGGCGCCGAAGCGCTCCACCGCCCCCTCGCACCCCCAGCGGAAGCCGTTCCACACCTCGGCGCTGGCCTCCTTGGGCTGCACGAACAGCACAAAACGCTGCCCCTCCGGCCGGTGGGGCAAGAACAGGGCCACCGCCTCGGGCTCGTCAAAGCCGGTGAGGTACCAGAAGTCGCTGTTCTGGCGGAAGGGCCACTCGCAGTCGGCGTGGTGCGTCACCAGCGGCGCCGCTGGGATCACCGCCGCCGCGCCCCCCAGGGCCTCCATGAACCGGGCGCGGCGCTCGGCGAACACGTCCTGGGGGATCAGCATGGGGATCGGCATCGGGATCCGGGCGAGGGGCGGCCCTGAGCGCGACGATGGCACAACCGCTGTAATGCATGCCGACTGCCCCGCCGCCCTTGGGTGCCCCCTCCAGCGCCGAACGCTCGGAACTGCTGCTGCGGCAGTGGCGGGCGGAGCTGCGGCTGAGCGACCGGGAGCGCTCGGCCCTGGGGCCGGAGCTCAAGGCCCTCGATCAGCAGCTGCGGGCCCTAGGGGAGCGGCGGCTGCGGGTCGCGGTGTTCGGCCGGGTGGGGGTGGGCAAATCGAGCCTGCTCAATGCGCTGCTGGGCCGCAGCGTCTTCGCCACCGATGTGGCCCATGGCTGCACCCGCCGCCAGCAACGGGAAGCCTGGCCGGTGCAAGTGCCGGGGTTGGCGGGGGTGGAGCTGGTGGACACCCCCGGCATCGATGAAATCGCCGCCCACGCGCGCCAGCGGCTGGCGGCACGGCTGGCGGTGGGGGCCGACCTGGTGCTGCTGGTGCTGGATGGCGACCTCACCACCCCGGAGGCCGAAGCGCTGGAGCAGCTGCTGGCGGCGGGCAAGCCGCTGCTGCTGGTGCTCAACCGCATCGACTGCTGGCCGGAAGACGAACGGGACGCCCTGATCGCCAGCATCCGCCGCCGCCTGCCCGCCCCGGCCCGCCAGCTGGAGCTGGTGGCGGTGGCCTCGGCGCCACGGCGGGCCCAGCTGATGGAGGACGGCCGGGTGCGCAGCGCCCCCCTGCCCCCACAGATCGCGCCCCTGCGGCGGGCGCTGCTGACGCTGTTGGACGAGCACGGCGCCCTGCTGCTGGGGCTCAATGGCCTGCGGGCCGCCGATCGCTTCGGCCAGCAGCTGCACCAATGGCGGCTGCAACGGGGCCGCAGCGCCGCCCAGGGCCTGATCGGCCGCTACGCCGCCCTCAAGGCCACCGGCGTGGCCGCTAACCCACTGCTGCTGCTGGACCTGGCCGGCGGCCTGGCCCTGGACACGGCCCTGGTGGTGCAGCTGTGTGAGCTCTACGGGCTGGAACTGGGGGGCGGCGGCGCCCGGGCCCTGCTCACCCGCCTCTCCGCCCAGAACGCCCTGCTGGGGGGCACCCAGCTGGGGATCCAACTGCTGCTGGGCGGCCTGCGCCAACTGCTGCTGCTGGCGGCCCCCCTGAGCGGCGGCCTCAGCCTGGCGCCAGCGGCCCCGGTGGCCCTGGCCCAGGCCGCCCTGGCGGTGCACACCACCCGCCTCACCGGGCGCCTGGCGGCGGCGGAACTGCTGCGCAGCGCCCAGCACGGCCGGCTGCGGCCCGCCTCACTGCTGCGGCGCCTGGCCCACCAAGATCCCCAGGCCCGGGCCTGGCTGCAGCAATGGCAGGGGCGCGAGGAGCCCCGCCTGCAGCTGCAGACGCTGCTGCCATGAGCCAGCCGCCCCTGGCGTTGTTCGGCACCAGCGCCGACCCGCCCACCGCCGGCCATCGCGCCCTGCTGGCGGGCCTGGCCAACCACTACGGGCAGGTGGCCACCTGGGCCAGCGACAACCCGCTCAAGCAGCACGGCGCCCCCCTGGCGCTGCGGGCCGAGCTGCTGCAGGCCCTGGTGAACGACCTGGCCGATCCGCGGGTGGAGCTGGTGCAAAGCCTCAGCAGCCCCCGCGCCCTGGAGACCCTGGAGCGGGCCGAGGCGCGCTGGCCCCAGCGCCCGCTGGTGTTCGTGGTGGGGGGCGACCTGGCGGAGCAGGTGCCCCGCTGGCACCGGGCCGCCGAGCTGCTGCGGCGCTGCCGGCTGGCGGTGGTGCCCCGCCAGGGCTACCGCTTCGACCCCAGCTGCTTGGAGCCCCTGCGGCAGCTGGGGGGCGCCCCGGAGCTGCTGAACCTGCCTGTGCCCGCCAGCGCCAGCTCCGCCATCCGGGAGCAACCCAGTCCGGAGCTGGTGCCGCCGGTGCTGTGGCAGGAACTGGTCAAGCACAATCTCTACGGATTGGGGGAGCCCGGCCCCGCTTCCGCCCGCTGATGCGCATCGCCCTCGCCCAGATCAATCCGCTGGTGGGCGACCTGCTGGGCAACGGTGCGCAGCTGCTGCAGGCCTGCCGCACCGCAGCCGATCGGGGGGCTGATTTGGTGGTGGCGCCGGAGCTGGCCCTGTGGGGTTACCCGCCGCGGGATCTGCTGCTGCGGCCGGCGCTGCGGCAACGCCAGACCCAGGCCCTCGATCAGCTGGCGGCCCAGCTGCCGAGCGGGCTGACCCTGCTGCTGGGGGTGAGTGAAACCGCCAGCGATGGCCAACAGCCCGATCTGTTCAACGCCGCTGCCCTGGTGGAACCGCAGGGGTGGCGGGTGGTGGCCCGCAAACGGCTGCTGCCCAGCTACGACGTGTTCGACGAGCGCCGCTACTTCCGCCCCGCCGATCAGCCCTGCCTGCTGGAGCTGGAGCGGGGCGGGCGGCGCTGGCGGCTGGGCCTCACCCTCTGCGAGGACCTCTGGGTGGAGGAGCGGCTGGTGGGGCAGCGGCTGCTGGGGGCCGACCCGATCGGCGAGCTGCAGGCCCTGCGGCCGGATCTGCTGCTCAACCTCTCCGCCTCCCCCTTTGGCCAGGGCAAGGCCGCGCTGCGGCGTCAGCTGGCCAGCGCCGCCGCCGATCGGCTCGGCTGCCCGGTGGTGTACGTGAACCAGGCGGGCGGCAACGATGAGCTGATCTTCGATGGCGGCAGCTTCGTGGGCACCCCCGGCGGCGGCGTGCCCTGCCAGCTGGCCTTCGCCGCGGCCGACCTGGCCTGCTGGCAGACCGAGGCCAGCACCACCCCCGCAGCCCCACCGCTGCCGGATCCCCAGGAGCTGCTGCTGCGCAACCTGGTGCTGGGGGTGCGCGATTACGCCCGCAAATGCGGCTTTCAAAGCGCCCTGCTGGGGCTGAGCGGCGGCATCGACTCAGCCCTGGTGGCGGTGATTGCGGCGGCGGCCCTGGGGCCCCAGCAGCTGCAGGCGGTGCTGATGCCCTCCCCCTGGAGCTCCGCCGGCTCCATCGACGACGCCCTGGCCCTCGCCGATCGACTCGGCATCGCCAACCAAACGGTGCCGATCGCCGCACTGATGACGAGCTTCGATCAGGCCCTCAGCCCCGCCCTGGGGGGCGCGCCCCTGGGGCTCACGGCGGAAAACCTGCAGTCGCGCATCCGCGGCACGCTGCTGATGGCCCTGGCCAACCAGCAGGGCCAGCTGCTGCTCACCACCGGCAACAAATCGGAGCTGGCGGTGGGCTACTGCACCCTCTACGGCGACATGAACGGCGGCCTGGCGGTGATCGGCGACCTCTACAAAACCAGCGTGTTCCGCCTCTGCGCCTGGATCGATTCCCCCGCCGCCGCCGCCTGCCGGCGCGAGCTGGGTCTGCCGGCGGAGGGGGAGCTGGTGGGGGAGGCGATCCGCGCGAAACCCCCCAGCGCCGAGCTGCGGCCCGACCAACGGGACAGCGATTCGCTGCCGGATTACGCCGTGCTCGATCCGCTGCTCAAGGCCCTGATCGAACGGCAGCGCAGCCCCGAGGAGCTGATCGCGGAGGGCTGCGATCCGGCCCTGGCGGAGCGGGTGCAGGGGCTGCTGCAGCGGGCGGAGTTCAAGCGCCGCCAGGCGCCCCCGCTGCTGAAGGTGAGCGGGCGGGCCTTCGGCAGTGGCTGGCGCATGCCGATCGCCGCCGCCGGCTGAAGCACAATCCCTGGCCGATCGGCGCCAGGGCGGCCATCGTGGAGCCAGTGAGGGCAGCAGCATGGCCGCCAGGGTGGCTCCGATCGCCAGCATCGGCGTTCCGCGTGAAATCAAGCCCGATGAACAGCGGGTGGCCCTCACCCCCGATGCGGTGCGGGAACTGGTGGGCCATGGCCTGGTGGTGCGGGTGGAGCAGGGGGCCGGCGCCGGCGCCGGCATCAGCGACGGGGCCTTTGAGCGGGCGGGCGCCGCCGTGGTGGATCGCGACGAGGCCTGGGGCGCCCACCTGGTGGTGAAGGTGAAGGAGCCGCAGCCGGAGGAATTCGACTACCTGCGGCCCGATCTGGTGCTGTTCACCTACCTGCACCTGGCCGCCTACCCCGCGGTGGGGCGGGCGCTGCTGGAGGCGGGCTGCACCGCCATCGCCTACGAAACCGTGCAGCTCGACGACGGCAGCCTGCCGCTGCTGGCGCCGATGAGCGAGATCGCCGGCCGCCTGGCGGCCCAGGTGGGGGCCCATCTGCTGGAGCGGCCCCATGGGGGCCGTGGGCTGCTGATCGGCGGCTGCACCGGTGTCAAACCGGCACGGGTGGTGGTGCTGGGGGCCGGCAGCGTGGGCTGGAATGCGGCGCGCCTCGCCGCCGCCATGGATGCGGAGGTGCTGCTGCTGGATCAATCGCCGGAGCGGCTGCGGCGGGTGGAGGGCCTGCGCCAGGGGCGCCTGGTGACCCTGGTGAGCAGCCGCGGCCTGCTGGAGCGGCTGGTGCCCAGCGCCGACCTGCTAATCGGCGCGGTGCTGCTGCCCGGCGACCGGGCCCCCACCCTGGTGGAGGAGGCGCTGGTGCAGCAGATGCAGCCGGGCTCAGTGGTGGTGGATGTGGCCATCGACCAGGGGGGCTGCATCGCCACCAGCCGCGAAACCACCCACACCGACCCGGTGCGCAGCGTCCATGGGGTGCAGCACTACGCCGTGGGCAACATGCCGGGGGCCGTGCCGTTTACCGCCACCGAAGCGCTGGTGAGCGTCACCCTGCCCTACATCCTCACCATCGCCGGGCGGGGTCTGCTGGAGGCGGTCACCGACCGGCCGGAGCTGGTGTCGGGGCTCAACACCGTGGGCGGAGCCGTGTGCCACCCCGGCGTGGCCAAGGCCCTGGGGCTGCCCAACCGCCACCCGATGGCCTGCTTGCACTGAGGCACGGATCAACCCGGATCGGCACCCTGATCAGCCGCCCCAATCCGGAAGACATTCCGCGCCCCCGCCCGGGGCCCAGGGCGCCGATCCATAGGTTGTGGCCATGGCCCGAACCTCGCCATGGCCTACTGCCGCACCCTGATCCCCATCGCCCGCGGGGCCTCCCCCAGCGAACTGCTCGCCCCCCTGCTGGAACGGCTGGGGCTGGCGGTGGAGCACCCCGATGGCCGCACCCTGATGGCCTTCGAGCTGCCCTGCTCCGGCCGCCCGGTGCAGGACTACGTGCGGGTGTGGGCCGACTGGAGCGACCTGGCCAACACCGGTGAGCTGCTGCTGGAAACCCTCAGCGGCGAGAGCATGGCCCGCAGCCGCACCCGCTGCGCCGCCGTACTGGAAACCATCCGCTCCAGCCTGCCCGCCTAGAGCGGCCGCCGCAGGGCCGCCGGGCTGATGCCCTCCCGCAGGGCCAACACCAGCCCCGCCGCCTCCGCGTAGCTCGCGGCCGGCAACACCTGCAGCCCCAGGGCCTCGGCCCCCACCTGCAGCAGACAGGGGTTGTGCACGGCGATCACCGGGATCCCCCGCTCCGCCGCCGCCAGCACCGCCGCACCCCCCAGGGCACCGGCGGGGGCCAGCAGGGCACCCACCTGGCCCATGGCCAGATCCCCCGGCAGCGCCTGGGGGGCGGGCACCAGATCTGGGGCGCGGCTCAGCCCCACCAGCACACAGGCCAAAAAGGTGTAGCCCAGCTCCTCCCCGGCCGCCCGGGGGTCGAGGTCAGGGTCGAGCGGCAGCGGGCTCAGGGCGGGGGCATGGGCGCAGGGGAGCCCCAGCTCCTGGCTGAGCAGGTGGCTGATCACCGCCTCGGCGCCGGCCAGGGCATCCACACCTCCGCCCTGGCGGTAGGCGGTAAGGGCCTCGCTGCCGGGGTCATCGGGGAAGCGGGCCACCACGGCGATGGCCGTGGCGCCGGCCGCCTTGAGGCGCTCTCCGGCCCGCAACAGGGCACCGGGCTGCCCCAGCCGGCCCCAACTCACGCCGCTGGCCCCCAGGCTGAGGCTCACCTCCAGGGGACAGTCGGTGTCCACCACCGGGCCGATCTCCAGCCCGAGGCTGGCGCGGCAGCCGTCCGCCACCTGCAGATGGCGCTGGCGCAGCTCCGGCTCGATGCCCGCATCCAGCAGCAGGCCGATGCGCTGCCGCCGCACGGGGCGCAGGGCCAGCTCGCCGGCCGCAAAGCGATCCAGGCTGGAGCCCTCCACGTAGTGGATACGCGGGTCGCTCCAATAGAGCGCCGCCGCATTCATCACATTGGGGTGGGTGATCAGGCAGCCGCTGGCGGCCGCCAGCAGCCGTGCGGCGGGGATGGCATCGCCGGCGTAGCCCCCCAGTTCACAGCCGATGCCGGTGGGAATCACCAGCAGGGTGGGCAGGGGCGCCCCAGCGCTCATGGCTGGCCCCCGGAGCGCAGGATCACCGCCTCGATCTGCAGACGGGCCCCGCCCTGCGGCCGGCGTTCAGCGGCGGTGATGGCCCAGCGCAACGGCCGGCCATGGGCCGCCAGGGCGGCCAGCACCTGGGGCGTCAGCGGCCCCGGCCCGCGCTCGAGCTGCAGCAGCAGGGGTTGCAGCTCGAGGGCACTCACTTCTGGTACTGGCCGAACTGAGCCTCATAGAGGGCATCCTCCTGGCCGGCCACCAACTTCAGATCACTGCGGGGATAGGAGACGCACAGCAGCGCAAAACCCTCCGACTGCAGCTCCGCTTTCACCCCCATGGCATCGGGCTGGTGCACCGAGCCCTCCTGGATGCGGGCCGCACAGGTGGTGCACACCCCCGAGCAGCAGGAGCTGGGCAGCTCCACCCCGGCGGCCTCCGCGGCGGCCAGCACGGTCTGATCGGCGCGGCAGCTGAAGCTGTGGCTGGCGCCGTTGAGATCACAGACAACGGTGAAACAATCGCTCATGGGGCGCGGCGGCTGCGGATCGCGTGGGGTTTCATTGTCCCGGATGGCCGCACCGGTGCGTTCTCATCCGGGCTCCAGGGGCGTCCACTGGCTGGGGTGGGGGGCCAGGTATTCCGGCGGTGCCGGATCCTGCGGCCCGGCCGGGGGCGCACTGAGCACCAGATCAAAGGCCAGCGACAACCGCAGCTCCTCGGGGTCGTCGTTGGGGGTGACGGCGTGGTCGGTGCCGGCGGGGAACAGCACCAGCTGGCCGGCGCGGGGGGCCACATCCACCCAGGGGGCATTCCAGCGCTGGGCCGCGGCAGAGCCGCCGCGCAGCGGACCACCGTGGCCCACCGCCAGGCCCGGCACCAGTTCATTCATCGCCCGGGGCGGATACAGCCGCAGGCAGCCGCTGCGGCCGGAGCCGTCGCCGTTGAGGTAGAGGATCGCGCTGAGGTGGGCGTTGGGGTGGTGGTGGCGCCCCACCACCTGGCCGGGGGCACTCACCACCGGCCAGGCCCGTTGGATGTGCAGGGCCAGGCAAGCGGGGTCAAAGCCCAGCTGCTGGAGGTAGCTCCAGCTGTGGCGGCGCAGCTGCTCGGTGACACCCGCAAACGGCGCCAGCCGATGCAGCTGCCAGATGCCGTTGATGTCACCGGTCCAGGCGCAGCCCTCCTGGGGGTTGCCCTCGGCGCTGCCGCGCAGGGCCAGCACCTCCTGCATCAGCACCGCCAGCTCCAGCGGATCGAGCCGCAGCTGCGCCTGGGCCAGGGCCAGCGGAAAGAGGGGCTGCAACTCGAGCGTCATCGGCGGCGCCAGCGTCAAACAAAAAAGCCCCGCCGAGGGTTCGACGGGGCTTTCGGGGGGAATGGGCTGATCAGGCCATGGCGGCCGCACCGCCCACCACTTCCAGGATCTCCTGGGTAATGGCGGCCTGGCGGGCCTTGTTGTAATCGAGGGTGAGGGTCTTGGCGAGCGCCTTGGCGTTGTCGCTGGCGTTGTTCATGGCCGTCATCCGGCTGGCCAGCTCCGAGGCGGCCGCCTCCTGCAGGGAACGCAGCAGCTGGTTCTGCAGATACAGCGGCAGCAGCGCGTTGAGCAGCTGATCGGGGCTCTGTTCGAACACCAGATCGGAGGGCAGGGCCGGCTGCTCGTTGCTCACGGTGCCCTTCTCCACCCCCAGCTGGCCGTCGCGGGTGGTGAGACGGAAGATCTCATCATCCGGGCTGGCGATGCCCTGGGGATCCAGGGGCAGGAGGGTCTGCGCCACCGGCTTGGAGCTCACCAGGTTGATGAACTTGGTGAAGATGATCTCCACCCGGTCGGTGCTGCCGGAGAGGAACTCAGCCAGCACCTCTTCCGAGATTTTGCCGGCCTCAGCCGCGCTGGGCACCTGCTCAAGGCCGGTGAAGGTGGCGCGGATGGTGTACTGGCTGGCGCGGTTCTGGAAGTAGGTGGCCACCTTGCGGCCGATCAGCACCAGGTCCACCTGGTAGCCCTGGCCCTTGAGCTCGGCCACCCGCTGCTCGGTGCGCTTGATGATGTTGGCGTTGTAGCCACCGCACAGCCCGCGATCGCCGGTGACGGCCATCAGCGTGATCGTGCGCACATCACGGTTTTCCAGCAGGGGCGCATCGGCGGTTTCGAACTGCATGCGGGTCTGGAGGTTCTCCAGAATCCGGGCCAGCCGATCGGCGAACGGCCGGCTGCGCAGCACCTGTTCCTGGGCCCGACGCACCTTCGCAGCGGCCACCAGGCGCATGGCCTCGGTGATCTTGCGGGTGTTCTTGACGGAACTGATCCGGTCGCGGATCTCCTTGAGGTTGGCCATGGAAGGGGGTCTCCGGGGTAACCGTCAGGGTCAGGCCGCAGCCAGCATCGACGACTTCACTTCGTTGATGGCGGCCTTGAGCATGGCCTCAGCCTCTTCGCTGAGCTGCTTCTCGGTCTGCACCTTGTTGATGAACTCGGCCTTGTTGGTCTTGAGGTATTCGCGCAGTTCGCGGCAGAACTGCACCACCGACTCCACGGGCACCTCATCGATCAGGCCCTTGACGCCGGCGTACACCACGGCCACCTGCTCCGCCAGGATCAGCGGGCTGAACTGGGGCTGCTTGAGGATCTCGCGCAGGCGCTTGCCACGGGCCAACTGTTGCTGGGTGGCGGCATCCAGGTCGGAGGCGAACTGGGAGAAGGCGGCCAGTTCGTCGAACTGAGCCAGCTCCAGCTTCAGGGTGCCGGCGATCTTCTTGATGGCCTTGGTCTGGGCGGCACCGCCCACGCGGCTCACCGAGATACCCACGTTGATGGCGGGGCGCAGGCCGGAGTTGAACAGGTCGGAGCTCAGGAACACCTGACCATCCGTGATCGAAATCACGTTGGTGGGGATGTAGGCGGACACGTCGCCGGCCTGGGTTTCGATGATCGGCAGGGCGGTCATGGAGCCCTTGCCCATGGCATCGCTCAGCTTGGCGGCCCGCTCCAGCAGGCGGCTGTGGCAATAGAACACGTCGCCGGGGTAGGCCTCACGACCGGGGGGACGGCGCAGCAGCAGCGACATCTGGCGGTAGGCCTGGGCCTGCTTGGTGAGGTCGTCGTAGATCACCAGGGTGGCCTTGCCCTTGTACATGAAGGACTCGGCGATGGCGGCACCGGTGTAGGGGGCCAGGTATTGCAGGGCAGCGGATTCGGAGGCGTTGGCGGCCACCACGATGGTGTAGTCGAGGGCGCCCTTCTCGCGCAGCACCTCCACCACGTTGGCCACGGAGGCGGCCTTCTGGCCCACGGCCACATAGACGCAGACGACGTCTTCGCCCTTCTGGTTGATGATCGTGTCGATCGCGATGGCGGTCTTGCCGGTCTGGCGGTCGCCGATGATCAGCTCGCGCTGGCCGCGGCCGATGGGGATCATCGCGTCGATGGCGGTGATGCCGGTCTGCATGGGCTCATGCACCGACTTCCGCTGAATGATGCCGGGCGCCATCGATTCGATCAGGCGCGTCTCGGTGGTGGCGATGTCGCCCTTGCCGTCGATCGGCTGGCCCAGGGGGTTCACCACCCGGCCCAGCATGGCGTCGCCCACGGGCACCGAGGCGATCTTGCCGGTGGCCTTGACGGTGCTGCCTTCCTGGATGCCGCGGCCCTCGCCCATCAGCACGGCGCCGACGTTGTCGTCCTCCAGGTTGAGGGCGATGCCCTCGGTGCCGTCTTCGAACTGCACCAGCTCACCGGCCATGACCTGCTCGAGGCCGTAGACGCGGGCGATGCCGTCGCCGATCTGCAGCACGGTGCCGACGTTGCTGACGGAGACCGACTTGTCGTAATCAGCGATCTGCTGCTTGAGGATCGCGCTGATCTCGTCGGGGCGGATGGAAACCATGGGAGGCGTTGGAGTTGAGGACGGGGGTGAGAAGGGGGTACGGGTGCGGGGCTAGCTCACCTTGGCCAGCGCCAGTCCGAGGCGACGCACCTGACCCGCGAGGCTGGCGTCGATCACCTTGGAACCGACCTTGACGACGAAACCGCCGATTAGGTCGGAGTCCACCTTGAGGTTGATCTCCAGCTTGTCGGTACCGGCCACGGCCTGAACCTTCTTGCTGAGCTCAGCCTGCTGCTCTTCGGTGAGGGCAGTGGCCGAGGTCACGGTGGCGAGAGCGATGTTGCGCTGCTCGCGGTGGAGCTCGAGCGTGCGCTCCAGCACGGCATCGAGGATGCCGATGCGCTGGCGGTCCGCCAGCAGCTTCAGCAGGTTGAGGAAGGAGGGGGTGAGCTGGCCGGAGAACAGCTTCTCCAGGGCAGCCTTCTTGGCCTCCACCTCGAGCACGGGTGAGGCCATGGCCGCCCGCAGCTCAGGGCTCTCCTGCCAAAGACCGAGCACGGCCTTGGCCTGATCGACCACCTGGTCGACCTCCTTGCGGGCTTCGGCCACCTGCAGGAAGGCTTCGGCGTAGGGGCTGGTGATGGTGTTCAGCAGCGGCATCAGGCTTTCCCCAGGGATTGGATGGACTGGTTCACCAACTGGGCCTGGGCATCGGCGCTGAGCTTGCCGGGCAGGGTGGCCAGGGCTTTCTCGATGGCCAGCCGGGCGGCTTCGCGGCGCAGCTGATTGCTGACGCGGGCGGCCTCGGCATCCAGGTCGGCGGCGGCACCCTGCTTGACGCGGGCCATCTCCTCGATGGTGCGCTTCTCGCTCTCCAGGCGGATGGCCTCGGCGCGGACCTTGCCATCGGCGCGGATCTGCTCGGCCTTCTGCTGGGCTGCGGCCAGATCCTGCTGGGCCTGGGCCAGGGAGGAGGTGGCGGTGGCCAGACGCTCCTCAGCGTCCTTGAGGTCCGCCAGGATGATGGCGCGGCGGCGCTCCAGGATCGACCCCAGGAAATTGGGGAGGAACTTATAGAGGCCGAAGATCACGATCGCCAGGTTGACGATGTTGGTCTCGAACAGGTTGAGGTTCAGACCAAAACCGCCGTGGTTGGCGAAGAGGGTGGGGAGGGTCATTTCGCGGCCAGCAGACGGTTGACGATCAGGTCACCGAGCTTGTCGGCATCGGTCTTGAGCTGGGCCAGGGCCGCGGCCCGTTGGCCATCGATCTCGCGACGGGCCTGCTCACGGGAGGCGTTGGCATCGGCCGTGGCGGCCGCCAGGGCCTCGCGGTAAAGCTTGTCGGAATCCTGCTCGGCCTCCTGGATCAGCTTCTGGGACGCCAGACGAGCCTCCTTCAGCTGCTCCTTGAGGTCGGCCTCGAGGCGCTCCGCCTGGGCCAGCTTCTGCTTGGCCTCCGCACGGCTGGTGGTGACATAGCCCTCGCGTTCCTCAACAACCCGACCCACGGGGCTGAAGAACAGGGCATTGAGAATGAAGGTGAGGAGCACCACCTGCACCGCCATCAGCGGCAGGGTGGCATCGAGGTCGAACAGACCTCCCTCCGTTGCACCAAGCAGAAACCAGCTGGTCATGGGGCGGGGCGCGGGCGGTTGAAGCTGGAGCTGTGAAGCTGAAGCTTGAAGGCTGACAAGGGGCTGGAGCCGGAGCGGATGCTGGGGCTCGCCTGCGGGCCGGGGGCGACGGTTGGAGGGATCCGGCGATGGGATCAGGGGCTGATCACCACCGCCGGAGCCGGCTCACATCCGTCGTGGGGCCTGATCAGCCAGCGAAGGGGTTGGCGAACAGCAGCACCAGGGCGACCACGAGGCCGTAGATGGTGAGAGCTTCCATGAAGGCCAGCGACAGCAGCAGGGTGCCGCGGATCTTGCCTTCGGCTTCGGGCTGGCGGGCGATGCCCTCAACAGCGCCGCCGGCAGCGGTGCCCTGACCGATACCGGGGCCGATGGCGCCGAGGCCGACAGCCAGACCAGCGGCGACAACGGACGCGGCGGAGGTGATGGAATCCATGGTGGAACGAAAGTTGTGGGGCGCTGGGAGAGCGCGGACGGGGAACCGGGACGTTATCCCTGCGCCTGGGACATCTGTGGGGGCCTGATGCAGGGACGGAGCCTGATCAGCAAGGCCAGAGATGGGTCCGGATCGAGCCGGACCTGCGCGCAGAGAGTTTGCCAGACCGAGGGTTTCGGCCCGGCTGGGGCGAGGGAACCTAGTGGTGCTCCTCGTGGACAGCCTCACCGATGTAGTAAGCGGCGAGGGTGGCAAAGATCAGCGCCTGGATGGCACTGGTGAACAGGCCCAGGAACATGGCCGGCAGCGGCACCACCAGGGGCACCAGGAAGGCCAGCACGGCCACCACCAGTTCGTCCGCCAGGATGTTGCCAAACAGACGGAAGGACAGGGAGAGGGGCTTGGTGAAGTCCTCGACGATCTTGAACGGAAGCATGATCGGCGTGGGCTCCACGTAGTACTCGAAGTACCGGAAACCCTTGCGGCTCAGGCCCGCATAGAAGTAGGCGAGGGACACCAGCAGGGCCAAGGCCACGGTGGTGTTGATGTCCGCCGTGGGGGCCCCGAGCTCACCGCTGGGCAGGTGGATCAGCTTCCAGGGCACCAGGGCGCCGCCCCAGTTGCTCACGAAGATGAACAGGAACAGGGTGCCGATGAACGGCAGCCAGTCGCGATAGGCCTTCTCGCCGATCTGCTCGCGGGCCATGTCGCGGATGTAATCCCAGAGGAACTCCAGGAGGTTCTGCACACCGCGGGGGTCGCGCTCCATCTTGCGGGTGCCCACCACCACGAGGGCCAGCAGGGCACCGAGCACAACCCAGGAGCTGATGAAGACCTGGCCGTGAATCTTGAGATTCCCCAGTTGCCAATAGAGGTGTTGGCCCACCTCCAGTTCGGCAAAGGGAAGGGTGAACGGCAGAAAACCCATCGGGTCGAACGGTCGGGGTCGCGCAGGCGACGGTTCAGGGGCGGCCGGCTCGGAGATCGAGCACAACCTGAAAAATCAGGGCCGGTTTGTAGAGCAGGAAGCCGAGCAGGGCCGGCAACAGCTCCAGCTGGGGCAGACGGGCGGCCGCCAGCACCAGCACAACGGGCACGAGCAACTGCAGCTTTCCCACCTTCTTGGCGTCGGGACCGAGACGGGCGACGCTGCGGCCCAGGAGCCGCAAATAGACCACCCCTGCGAGGGAACCCACCAGCACGGAGGCGGCGGTGTGGAGGTCGAACACCAGAGCCGTGAACAGACCCGCCAGAACGGCGGCGATCAGGGTGGCGAGAAGGAGGCGCTGCTGGAGCTGCGCGTAGTCGTCGACGGGGGTGTCGACGCCGAGGTCGGCGGCCGCGGAGGCAACCACTGACAACGGGGATTCCAGGGGGGCGGACACGCTCTGTTGGGCGGGATCCCCCGGGTCAGTCACCGCTGCATCATCCGGGGATGAAGGCGCGGGGGACTGAAGCGGAGGAGTGGCCAGCAAAGGCGCCGACGCTCTGAAAAGGCGCGTGGAATTTATCACGCAGCCGGGCTGGGCCCGGGGCAGAGCAGCAGCACCCGCTGGGCCAGCAGTTCCCTGGCCACGGCAGCGATCTGCCCGGCAGGCCAGCCCAGGGGCAGGTCCGCCAGGGCCGTACCGGCGGGGACCTGCTCCAGGGCCTGCAACAGGGCCAGGCCCTCCGCGGAGAGGTCCAGGGGAGCCATGTCGGAATCCAGCAGGGCCCGGCCCGGCCAGCCCCACAGGCAACGGTTGCGCTGGCCCGAGGCCGCCAGCAGCGCCGTGTCCTCACCCCAGCTGTGGGGGGTCAGCGGCCCCTTGGCCAGGAAAAACTCGAAATGGCTGATGTCGGGGTCCAGGTCCTCCACCAGCCGCCAGCGCTGCAGCGGCGGCAGCGCCTGGGCCCGGGCCAGCAGGTCCCCCTGCAGCAGCCGCGCCGGGTCCCACACCGCGGGGTTGGAGAAGCCGGCGAACTGCAGGTCCGCACTGGCCACGAAGGCCATCAGCCGCTCCAGGTTGTAGCTGGTCTCCTGGGGATGCAGATACATGTCCGCGAAGTTGGCATCCGCGGCGCAGTCCAGGGCCCAGCGCTGCTCATGGTGGCGCCGCAGGCGGTTGTGCTCCGGCAGCTCCGCCAGCAGCTGACGGCCCAGCCGCAGCCCCGGCTCGCCGCTGCCCACCCCCAGGGCCGTGAGGGCCCTCTGGGTGCGGTGAATCTCCCAGCGCCCCCCATCGGCATAGAGGAACAAATGCAGCAGGGCCCCGGGTTTGAGCAGGGCCGCCAGGGCCCGCAGGCCAGCCTCCGGCTCCCGCAGGTGATGCAGCACCCCCACGGAATTGATGTAGTCGAAGGGGCCTTCCCCCTGCAGCTCCAGCAGGCTGCGGTTCTCGATGCGCACCGAGGCCAGCGCACCCCCGCCGGAGCGGCGCAGCCGCTCCCTTGCCACCTCGAGGGTTCCCGGCGAGATGTCCACGGCAAGGATCTCGGCCCCCGGGTTGAGGTGGGCCAGGTAGTCGGTGCTCACCCCAGTGCCGCAGCCCGCATCCAGGATCCGCAGCGGCTGGTCCGGGGCGAGCGCCGGCGGCAGGGCGCCGGTGCAGGCGGCGTAGGCGGCGTCCACGCACCAACGCCAGTTGTACCCGGGCGGAGGGCCGTCCTGGAGGGGGTCACCGGGGTAGGGGAAGCGGTCGTAGAAGGCGCTCACCACGGGGGTGGCGGCATCGGCGGGGGCCGGGATCATCGGCGGCGGAATGGCGCGGGGGGCGAGCCCGGAACGTGGCTCTCGGGGAGCATTTCATGCAGCCCGCCGGGCCGACGGTGGTGGCGAAGACGGGCTGCAAACATTTGTTCATGGGCCGCCGGGAGGCCAGAGGGCCAGCCGTAACGTGCCCAGGCCAGGCTCGCTCTCATCCATGACTGTGACCGCCAGCAGCGGCAGCAGCAGGGTTGCTCCTCAGCGCTACGACACCCTGCCGCTCTCCAGCGTCCGCCAGGCGGAACAGCAGGACCGGTTCCTCGATGGCGGGGAGCTGAACACCCTGGTGACCTTTTTCCAGAGCGGCCAGCTGCGGGTGGAGGCGGCCCGTCGCCTCTCCGCCAATGCGGAAGCGATCGTGGCCCGGGCGGCCAGCCGCATCTTCGCCGGCGGCACGCCGCTCTCCTATCTGGATGCCCCCCTGAGCCCGGTGAGCAGTGCCGAGGGCACCCCCCTGGCCAGCGACCAGGCCGCCTTCCAGCGCTCCGTGCAGACCTTCGCCGGCGCCAGCGGCGCCAACCAACGCGGCAATGCCTTCACCCGCCTGCTGGAGGGTGCCGGCGGTGATGCCGATGTGCGCGTGGTGCTGCCCACCGGCTTCAGCCCGATTTCGGTGGCCCGCTACGGCACCGAGCGGATGAAGAAGTCGATCCGCGACATGGCCTGGTTCCTGCGCTACGTGGGCTACGCCGTGGTGGCGGGTGACCCCAGCATCCTGCGGGTCAACACCCGCGGCCTGCGGGACGTGCTGGAGAAGGGCTGTTCCCTGGCGGCCACCAACGTGGCCCTGCAGGAAATGCGGGCCGGCGCCGCCGAGCTGCTCAAGGATCTGCCGGAGGCCCGCCAGCTGCTGATCGAGAGCTTCAACGTGCTGATCGAGGAGCTGGCGGTGCCCACCCCCTCGGCCCGCCAACGGCTGGGCAGCCCCGAAAACCAAGGTCTGCAGCTGCCCGCCATCTACGCCCTGGCGGCCCAGGGCAAGGCCCCCCGCTTCACCATGAAGCCCGCCATGAGCGGCGCCCAGAAGGCTGAGGTGGTGCGCGCCGCCTACCGCCAGGTGTTCGAGCGGGACATCGCCAAGGCCTACAGCCAGGTGCCCTGCCCGGTGGAGGCCACCCAGGTGCGCCAGGGCGACATCTCGATGCGGGAATTCATCCGCGCCCTGGGCCACAGCAAGGAGTACCAACAGCAGTTCTTCGGCCGCTTCGTCAACAGCCGTGTGGTGGAGCTGGCCTTCCGCCACTTCCTCGGCCGCGGCATCAGCTCCCGTGAGGAATTCACCCGCTACTTCGACATCGTCAGCGCCCAAGGGCTGAAGGGTCTGGTGGATTCGCTGGTGAACTCCATGGAGTACGCCCGGGTGTTCGGGGAGGAGACCGTTCCCTACCTGCGCGACATCGGCGAAGAGGCCCAGGAGAGCGCCGGCTGGGGCTCCAACCGCAAGTTGTTCCGCTTCAGCGCCCCCTTCGAAGGGGCGCCCCAGTACGTCACCCTCTACGCCAGCTACCGCCAGCCCTACGCCGACCAGCACCCCTACGGCGGCGGCAATGACCCCCTAGGGCTCAACTACGGCGCGATCTTCCCCTCCGGCACCGCCAGCGTCAGCACCCGCCCGGCACCGCTCAGCTACGACACCCGCCGCATCCTGGTGGGCAATGGCATGCGCCAGCCGGGGCAGATGAACAGCCCCCAGTTCCGCGCCTCCGTGCCCCGCAAGCTGGGCCCGAAGGTGGTGCGGCTGCAGCAGATCGCCACCGGCGGCGCCTCCGTGCCCCGGCGCGGCGGCCAGCCGAGCATCCGCAACACCGAAGCCAGCACCCAGGCCGTGATCAATGCGGTTTATGTGCAGATCCTCGGCAACAGCGGCTATGCCGGTGAGCGCAACCAGGTGGAGGAGATCAAGCTTGAGAACGGCGACCTGAGCCTGCGGGAGTTCGTGCGCCAGGTGGCCCGCAGCGATGCCTTCCGCCGCCGCTACTGGAGTGGCCTCTACATCTGCAAGGCCATCGAAGTGATGCACCGGCGCCTCCTGGGCCGCCCCACCTTCGGCCGCTGGGAGATCGACGCCTACTTCGATGTGGCGGCCCGCAAGGGCTTCTACGGCGTGGTGGACGCCATGGTGAACAGCCGCGAATACAACGACTGCTTCGGTGAGGACACCGTCCCCTACGAGCGCTTCATCACCCCCACCGACCTCAGCACCCGCCGCGTTCCGGCCCTGAAGCGGGCCTTCAACGCCGCCGCCTACGCCGACATCACCCCCCGGGTGCGCCCGGAGGTGACCCCGCCGGAGGCCTTCCGGGGCAGCGGCAGTCTTACAGCCCGCAACCTGCCGGGTCGCACCGATGTGGTGCGTGGTGGATGGAGCGCCACCCTCACCGGCGGCGAAAAGCTCGCCCCGAGCCCCAGCGCCAGCGCCAGCGACGGCCCCTCCTCCCTGCAGACCCCGCCCTCGCCGGCCCGGCGCTGGAGTGCCCCCCGCTGGCAACCCGGCGGCGGTGTGCCCACCAACTGGAGCAGCGGGGCCACCGGCTATGCGGCGCCCCCCGCCACCGCCACTTCCGGCGTGGGCCGGGTGATCGGCGGCTGGAATGCGGCCGTGAGCAGCGGCGCCGCCACCGCCAACGCACAACAGCCCGGGGCCGCCATGGCCAAGGCGCTGCAGCCCGGCAATCTGAAGGGATTCAGCAAGCGCCAAAGCCTGGGACCGGTGGCGTGCCTGTCCCGTAACCCCAGCACGGCCGAGCT
>Ga0194128_10001033_pt1 | contig 49468 bp, 48 predicted proteins | sample TA2KigCa65mmetaG_FD_148650 | JGI IMG/M metagenome (GOLD analysis project Ga0194128, IMG submission 148650) | Freshwater microbial communities from Lake Tanganyika, Tanzania - TA2015037 Kigoma Deep Cast 65m | ecosystem: Environmental > Aquatic > Freshwater > Lake | place: Tanzania: Lake...
CTGCGCGGCCGCTCGTGCCGCAGCCGCGGATTGTCCGCCAGCCGCCCGCCGTGGGCCTCCCGCAGCCGGAACCTGATGACGCGGCCGATGACGTCGCCGATCAGGACGCCGCGAACGATCCGCCGGTTCCGGCGACCCGTCCGGCGCCGCCGCGCATCGTGCGGCCCGGCGTGCCGCCGCAGCCGCTCGGTCCGGAACCGCAGATCGTCGCCGAGGAGCCCGAGGAGGAAGAGGCCGACGACCCGCCGCCGGCCGCCGCGCCGACGCCGGGCAATCCGTTCGGCGTTCCCCCCGGCTCCGGCCGTCCCGGCGTGATCGCGCCCGTCCCGCAGCAGCCGCAGCAGCAGCGCCCGCCGGGACAACAGCGATAAACCTCCGTCGCGATGTCTGAGATCGATCGCTTCAAGCCCGACGACAGGCGCGGGGTCGACACTCTTTATCGCCGCACGCACGGTCCCGACGCAGCCGAGGCCAACCGCCTCCGCTGGGACTGGCAGCATCGCCGCAATCCCTACAACCCGTCCGGACAGCCCGGCATCTGGGTCGCGCGCGAAGGGCCGACCGTCGTCGGCCACTATCCGACGCTGCCGGTCCGCGTGTCGCTGAAGGGACTCGAGGTGGACGGCGCGTGGGGCACCGGCGCGATGGTCGCGCCCGAGCGCGACAGCCAGGGCCTCGACGACGCGCTGCTGCGCGCGTTCGATCGCAACTCGGGCGCGGTGCTGACGCTCGGCCCGGCGGGCGAGGCCGAGCGGATGCTCGAGCGCCTGCGCTGGCCCGAATCGCACGTGCTCCCCTGCCTGGTGAAGCCGCTCACGCGGCGCGCGTTCCGCCTGCCGCACTGGCCGATGCCCGTCAATCGCCTCGTCTCGGCGGTGACGCTGCCCGTGGTGTACGTGGTGTCGCGATCGCGCCCGCTGCGCGCCGAGTGCGAGCCGATCCGCCGCTTCGACACGACGTTCACCGCGCTGTGGGAGCGGCTCGCGCCCAAGTTCGACCTCGCGGTCCGCCGCGATGCGCCGTACCTGAACTGGCGCTACATCGAGCCGCCGCACGTGCGCTACTCCGTCGTCGCGCTCAAGCGCCAGGGCGAGCTGCACGGCTACGCCGTGTACCGCCATCGCCACGAGCCGCTCGGCCGCGTGACCATGCTGGTGGATTTTCTCGTCGACCCTGACGACGTGTCTGGCCTGAAGACGCTGCTGCGCTGGGTGGACCGCGCGGCGCGGGCGGAAGACGCGGACAAGGTCCGCTGTTACGCGATGCACGGGGCGCTGCGCAGGATTCTCAAGCGCAACGGCTACTTCAACGTGAAGTCGACGATCGGCGTGAGCGTCAAGGTGAACGCGGTGCAGGTGCCGAAAGGCTTCTACGAGGAGACCGACGGCTGGCACATCACCTATGGCGACTCCGATCAGGATCACTGATGTCGCTCGCTGAACGCGTCAACACCGAAATCGCGGCGTCGATGAAGGCCAAGGACCCGGGGCGCCTCTCCGCGCTCCGGATGCTCAAGGCCGCCATCATGAACAAGGGCGTCGAGAAGGGGCGCGACCTGGACGATGCGGAGGTCGTGCAGGTGGTGACCTCGCTCGTGAAGCAGCGCCGCGACTCGATCGAGCAGTTCTCGAAGGCGGGGCGCAACGATCTCGTCGAGAAGGAGACGGCGGAGATTGCCGTCCTCGAGGGCTATTTGCCGCCGGCCGCCTCGGCCGGGGACATCGACGCCGCGGTCGCCGCCGCCATCGCCGAAACCGGCGCCGCCTCGCCGAAAGACATCGGCAAGGTCATGAAGGCCGTCATGCCGAAGCTCGCCGGCAAGCACGCCGACGGGCGCACGATCAACGAGGCCGTCCGCCGCCAGCTTGGCGCCTAGCCTCGCGCGCTCCGCCGCATCCGCCGGCGCGGCCACGCTCACCAGCCGCATCCTCGGGGTCGTCCGCGAACAGGTGCTGGCGGCGCTCTTCGGCGCCGGCAACGCGATGGACGCCTACAACGTCGCGTACCGCATCCCCAACCTGGTCCGCGATCTCTTCGCCGAAGGCGCCATGAGCAGCGCCTTCGTGCCGATGTTCACGCGCCACCTGACGACGTCGGGCAGGGAGTCGGCGTGGCGGCTGGGCAACCACGTCATCAACGCGCTCATCGTCATCACGGTGATCCTGGTGGTCCTCGGGATGATCTTCGCGGAGCCGATCGTCGGCGCCTTCGCGGGCGCGTACCGCAGCGTGCCCGGCAAGCTGGAGCTGACGGTCTTCCTCACGCGGATGATGCTGCCGTTCCTCACGTTCGTCGCGCTCGCGGCGGCGTTCATGGGGATGCTGAACTCGCTGCACCGGTTCTTCATCCCGGCGCTGTCCCCGGCGATGTACAACGTGGCGACCATCGCCTGCGCGTTCGCGGTCGTGCCGCTCATGCCGGCGTTCGGCCTGCCGGCGATCGCCGGCATCGCCATCGGGTCGCTGCTCGGCGGGTTCGCGCAGCTGGCGCTGCAGTGGCCGGCGCTCAACAGGGAAGGATTCCGCTATCGTCCCGCGCTCGACTGGCGGGACGAGAGCCTGCGGCGCGTGCTCATCCTCATGGGACCGGGAACGATCGGGCTCGCCGCGACGCAGGTGAACGTCTTCGTCAACACCGTGCTCGCCACCGGTGAGGGGACGGGCGCCGTGTCGTGGCTGAATTACGCGTTCCGCCTGATGTACCTGCCCATCGGCCTCTTCGGCGTCTCGATCGGCACGGCGACGCTTCCCGCGGTCTCGCGCTACGTGGCGCTCGAGGATGAACCCGCGGCGCGGCGGACGATCGCCGACGGGCTGTCGCTGATGATGATGCTGAACGTGCCGGCGACGATCGGGCTGATGCTGCTCGCGGCGCCGATCGTGCGCGTGATCTTCGAGCGCAACGCCTTCACGCCGGCCGACACCGCGGCGACGGCGGGAGCGCTGCAGTTCTACGCGCTCGGCCTGCTCGGGTACTCGGTCGTCCGCATCGCGTCGCCGACCTTCTACGCGCTCGGCCAGAACCGTACGCCGGTGCTGGTGAGCGTCGCGACCGTGCTGGTGAACGCGGGCCTCAACATCGCGCTCGTGCGCGTGCTCGGGTACCGGGGCCTCGCGCTCGGCACGTCCATCGCCGCGCTCTTCAACGCGGTGCTGCTGATGGTGCTGCTCCGGCGCCGGCTGCACGGCATCGAGGGCGGCCGCGTGTTCACCTCGTTCATGAAGATCGCCGTCGCCTCTGCCGCCATGGGCGTCGCCACGTTCGCCGCCGATCGCGCGCTGGCCGTGTGGCTGCCCGGCGGCGCGCTGCTGGCGCAGATCGTCCGGCTGGCGCTCACGATCGGCGTGTCGCTGCTCGTGCTGGCCGGCGCCGCACACGTCCTGCACGTCACCGAGTTCCGCGAGGGCATGGCGCTCGTCATGAGGAAGCTCGCCCGAAGACCACGGTGACGCGCCGTCCGTTCGGGCTCCGTCCCACGGTGCTCGTGCTGGCGGGCACGCACTTCCTCGTCGACGGCTTCAGCAACATCTACGCGCCGCTGCTGCCGCTGCTGATCCCGCACCTCAATCTCTCGCTCGCCGCCGCCGGGACGCTGCAGATGCTGTTTCAGCTGGCGAACTCGGTCACGCAGCTCGGCTTCGGCCAGCTCGCGGACCGGTGGCGGCCGCGGCTGCTGCTCGTCGTGGGGCCGATCGTCACGTTGACCGGACTCACGCTGATCGGCCTGGCATCCGGCTTCTGGACGCTGGCGCTGATCCTCATGATGGGCGGCCTCGGCGCCGCCGCGTTCCATCCGCCGGCGGCGGCGCTCGTGCACCGCAGCGGCGGCGAGAAGAAGGGGCTCGCGATGTCGGTGCACATCACGGGCGGGTCGCTCGGCTTCGCGCTGGGTCCGCTGGTGTTTGCGCCGTTCGCCGGGCGCTACGGCCTGAGCGCGACGCCGCTGCTCATGATCCCGGCGCTCCTGATTCTCGTACCGCTCGTCCTGAACATCCCACGCATCGAGCGCCTGCAGGAGCGGCACGAGGTGGGCGGCTTCCGCGAGCTGCGGCCCTACGCGAAGCCGCTGACGCTGCTCTACCTGATCGTGGTGCTGCGAACGCTCGCCGCCACGAGCTTCTCGACCTTCATGCCCGTCATGCTGACGCGGCAGGGGCTGTCGCTCGGCCAGGCCGGCGCCGCCGCCGGCATCTATCTCTTCACCAGCAGCGCGGGAGGGTTCCTTGGCGGCACGCTCGCCGACCGATGGGGTTCGCGCAAGGTGATCATGTGGTCGCTGGCCGCGTCGGTGCCGTTCCTCGCCACGGCACCGCTGCTGCAGGGATGGGCGTTCGTCGTCGTCGTGTCGCTGGGCGGGCTGCTGATGCAGTCGACGCTGCCGGTCAACGTGACCTTCGCCCAGACGATCGCCCCCATCAGCGCCGCCACCGTGTCGTCGCTGATGCTGGGCTTCGCGTTCGGGACCGCGGGCATGAATATTCCGTTCGTCGGAATGCTGGCCGACCGTGTCGGGATCGAGCACACCCTGGTCGCCATGGCGTTCATTCCGCTCGTGGCGGCCGCGCTGGCATGGCCACTTCCTGACGGCAAATTCGCGCACACGGCGGCCCGGGCGTCGGACGTGGCCACGGTCGAGACCACAGGTACGGATGTTGCTGACTAGGCCGCTGTTGTAACAGACTGGATCAGACAGGTCCCCGATGCGTTCCCGGTTTCCCGCGACGTCGAGTTTTTCCTACTCGTTCGGGCCGGGGCCCGTGACGCCCGCGATCAAGGCGCTCATCATCGCCAACGTCGCGGCGTTCCTGGTCACGCTCGCCATGCCGGCCCTGACGCTGAGCCTCGGCCTGCGTCCCGCCGACGTGGTCACCGGCTTCCGGCTGTGGCAGCCGGTCACGTACATGTTCCTGCACGGCGGGATCTTCCACATCCTGTTCAACATGCTGGCGCTGTGGATGTTCGGCGTCGAGCTGGAGCGGATGTGGGGCACCCGCTTCTTCACGAAGTTCTACTTCGTCTCGGGCGTGGGCGCGGCGCTGACGACGATCGTCGTGTCGTTCCTGCCGGTGCCGTTCGCGGACGACGTCTACAGCGCGCTGACGATCGGCGCGTCGGGCGCGGTGTACGGCGTGCTGCTCGCCTACGCGCTCTACTTCCCGAACCGGCCGATCTACATGTACTTCTTCTTCCCGATCCCGGCGAAGTACTTCGTCATGATCATCGGCGCGATCTCGCTGCTGTCGTCGATGAACGGGCCGGGCGGGGGCGTGGCGCACACCACGCATCTCGGCGGGCTCGCCGCGGCCTGGCTGTATTTGAAGGGCGGCCGCCTGCACCTGCTGTCGGAGATCAAGTACCGCTACCTGAAGTGGCGCATCAACCGGATGCGCAAGCGCTTCGACGTCTACTCCGGCGGCCGCGCGGACGACATCAATCGTCGCGTTCACTGATCCAGTCTGCGCGCACGGGGCTGAACACGTCGAGCTCGAACGTGTCCTCGAGCGCCTCCGCCTGGTGCGGCACGCGCGACGGGATGTGCAGCACCTCACCTTCACGCACGGTGATCTCCTCGCCGTCGACGACCACCTTCAGCGCGCCCTGCAGGATGTAGGTCATCTGCTCGCTGTCGTGCGCGTGCATCGGCACGAGCGCGCCGCGTTTGAGATAGATCTGCGCGAGCATCTCGCGCTCGCCGGCGACGATCTTCTGCGAGATCATTTCCGTGATTTTCTCGAGCGCGATTTCGTCCCAGCGATGCAGGCGCACGTTGGCCATAGGTTTTCGATAGTGCCATAATTCGCTGGTATGAAGGGCACCCTGGCCGGTGGCGCGGAGGCGCGCGCCGCGGGCCGCCGCACACGAGGGGGCGACCTCGAAGGGTTGACCCGGGACGAGCTCCTCAGCGCCTACCGCACGATGCTCCTGTCGCGGAAGATCGACGACAAGGAGATCCAGCTCAAGAACCAGAGCCAGGCCTTCTTCCAGATCAGCGGCGCCGGTCACGAAGCAATCCTCGTGGCGGCCGGCGCGCACCTGCGCGGCGGCTACGACTGGTTCTTTCCGTACTACCGCGACCGCGCGCTCTGCCTGGCGATCGGCGTCACCCCGCTCGAGATGCTGCTCGCGTCGGTCGGCGCGAAGGACGATCCCGCCTCGGGCGGACGGCAGATGCCGTCGCACTGGGGCCACGTGCGCCTGCACATCCCCTCGCAGAGCAGCGCCACCGGCACGCAGTGCCTGCACGCGATCGGCGCCGCGGAAGCGGGCGTCCTCTACGAGCGCGTCGCCGCCATTCCCGATCGCGAATCGAAGTGCCACAAGGACGAGGTCGTCTACCTCTCCGTCGGCGACGGGGCGACGAGCGAAGGCGAGTTCTGGGAGTCGCTGAACACCGCGTGCACGAAGAAGCTGCCGGTCGTCTACCTCGTCGAGGACAACGGCTACGCGATCTCGGTGCCGGTGGAAGTGCAGACACCCGGCGGCGACGTCTCGCGCCTCGTCGAGAGCTTCCCGAACCTGCGCGTCTTCCGGACCGACGGCACCGACTACCTGGCGAGCTACCGCACGATGCGCGACGCGGTGGCGCACGTGCGCGCGCGGAAGGGGCCGGCGTTCGTCCACGCGACCACGATCCGTCCCTACTCGCACTCGCTCTCCGACGACGAGAAGCTGTACAAGACGCCGGCCGAGCGCGAGGCCGAGGCGCGGCGCGACCCGCTGCTGCGGATGCGCCAGCTGCTGACACACGAAGGCCTGGCGACCGACGAGGACCTCGCCGACGTGCTGGCGGGAGTCGAGCGCGAGGTGAATGCGGCCGCCGACCAGGCGCTCGAGGCGCCGAAGCCGGGGCCGGAGACGGCGACGCTCTACGTCTTCTCGCCGGACGTCGATCCCGGCGCCGAGGCGTTCCAGGCGGAGCCACACCCGAAGGGCCACCCCGAAACGATGGTCGCCGCCATCAATGCCACGCTGCGCGACGAGATGAAGCGCGACCCGCGCATCGTCGTCTTCGGCGAAGACGTCGCGGACGTCAGCCGCGAGGACGCGCTGGGCGCGGTGGCCGGCAAGGGCGGCGTGTTCAAGGTGACGCACGGCCTGCAGCGCCACTTCGGCAGCGACCGCGTCTTCAACTCCCCTCTGGCCGAAGCGAACATCGTCGGCCGCGGCGTGGGCATGGCGCTGCGCGGGCTGAAGCCGGTCGTCGAGATTCAGTTCTTCGACTACATCTGGCCGGCGTTCATGCAGATCCGCGACGAGATGGCCATGATGCGCTACCGCTCGAGCAACCACTGGTCGTGCCCGATGGTCATCCGCGTGCCCATCGGCGGGTACCTGCGCGGCGGCGCGCCGTACCACAGCCAGTCGGGGGTCGCGATCTTCGCGCACTCGCCGGGCATCCGCATCGCGTTTCCGTCGAACGCGCAGGACGCGGCCGGGCTGCTGCGCACGTCCATTCGCTGCGACGACCCGGTGCTCTTCCTCGAGCACAAACACCTGTACCGGCAGACGTACAACAAGGGCGCCTATCCGGGGCCTGACTACACGATCCCGTTCGGCACGGCCGCCGTCCGGCGCGACGGCAGCGACGTCGTCGTGTTCACGTGGGGCGCGCTGGTACAGCGGTCGCTCCTCGCCGCGCAGCAGGCGGAGCGCGACGGGATCCACGTCGCTGTCGTCGATCTGCGGACCATCATCCCGTATGACTGGGAGACGATCGCGGCGTTCACGAAGAAGACGAGCCGCGTCGTCGTGGCGCACGAGGACCAGCTCACGGCGGGCTTCGGCGCCGAGATTGCCGCGCGCATCGGCGAAGAGCTCTTCGAGTACCTCGACGCGCCGGTGAAGCGTGTGGCGGCGCTCGACGCCCCCGTCGCGTACGCGCCGGTGCTCGAGGACGTGATCCTCCCGGGCACGCCCGACATTCTCAAAGCCATCAAGCAGACAGCCGAGTACTGAGGGTGCGCATGCGCCTGGGGCTGCGTCGACTTCTTCGTAGTGTCCGGCTTCAGCCGGACCATGCTGGGGCGTTCGTGCTGTTCTTGCTCGCGGCGATGTCCGCGGGCGCGCGCGTGGACGCCGCGCTCGCCGTCGAGACGCTGCGCTCGATCGGCGGCCTGCCGCCGCACATCGTCGGCCTCTTCGAGGCGCCGCTCGGCTTCCAGCAGGTGCCGGACGGGCCGTACTACGTGTTCGACCGTCGCGGCCACAGCGTCTACACGGTGGACGCCGGCAAGACGTCCGCGCGGAAGCTGATCGAGATCGGCCACGAGCAGGGGCGCGTCATCGAGCCGCGCGGCTTCGACACCTCGCCCACCGGCAGCTTCGTCGTGGCCGACGCGCCGAACGGCGTGGAGCGGATACAGATCTTCGGCGCCGCCGGGCTGCTGCAGTGGGGGTTCAGGCTGCCGGCACGGCTGAATCCAACGGTGACCGTCGGCGCGATCGTGCTGAACGGCCTCGCCTCGATTCAGTACAGCGGCGAGAACCTGCTGTTGAGCCACCCGGAGAGCGGCGCGCTGTTCACCGAGTACTCGACCTCGGGCCGCGCGCTGCGCAGCATCGGCCGGCTGCGCGACACCGGCTTCGAGCAGGACCGCGATCTCCATGTGGCACTCAATTCAGGGCTGCCACTGGTGGATCCGACCGGCGGCTTCTACTACGTCTTCCTCGCCGGCCGCCCGATGTTCCACAAGTACGCCGCCGACGGGCGGCTGCTGTTCGAGCGCCACATCCAGGGCGTCGAGCTCGACGCGTTCGTCTCCGCGCTGCCGACGCGCTGGCCGCGGCGGCGCATCGAGGACCGCGAGCTGCCGTTCGTGCAGCCGACGGTCCGCGCGGCGGCCGTGGACGGCCGTGGCCAGCTCTGGGTGTCGCTCAGCGTGCCCTACACGTACGTGTTCGACCGTCAGGGCGACAAGGTCCGCACGGTGCAGTTCAACGCCGCCGGCGCGGTGAGCCCGACCAGCCTCTTCTTCACGCGGGACGGCCGCCTCCTCGTCACCCCCGGCTGCTTCGAATTCCGTCCGTAACTCCGTTGCTGAGTGCTTCGCACCTCACCCGCCGCTTCGGCGATCGCCTCGCGGTGGACGACGTGTCGTTCGACCTGAGGCCGGGCGAGATCTTCGCGCTGCTCGGCCCGAACGGCGCGGGCAAGACGACGACGCTGCGCATGCTGGCGGGACTGATCGCGCCGACGTCCGGGACCGTGCTGCGTGAAGGTGGCATCGGCTTCCTGACGGAGACGCCCGGCCTGTGGGAACGCCTGACGGTACGGCAGAACCTCACGGTCTATGCGCGCCTGCACGGCCTCACGCCGGTCGATCGCGCGGTGGACGAGGCGCTGACGGCATTCGGCGTGCTGGACCGCGCGCGCGACCTGGCGGCGCAGCTCTCGAAGGGACTGAAGCAGCGCGTGGCGCTCGCGCGCGCGCTGCTCCACAAGCCGCCGATTGTCCTCCTCGACGAACCGACCGCGGGGCTCGACCCGCAGAGCGCGCGCGACGTGCGTGAGCTCGTGCTCGGCCTGCGCGATCGCGGCCACGCGGTGCTGCTGTGCACGCACAATCTGGACGAGGTCGAGCGCATCGCGGACCGCGTCGCCGTGCTGCGCGGACGGCTCATCGCCGTGGACACGCCGGGAGCGCTGCGCGCCCGGATGTTCGGCGCCCGCCTCCGCGTCGTCACCGCGCAGCCGGCGGCGGCATTCGCCGGGCTGCTCGCGCCGCACGGCTTCGCGGACGTGCTCGCCGAGGGCGAGACGCTCTCGATTGCCGTCGACGACCCGGCCGCTGCGGCACCACGCATCGTGCGCCTCCTCGTCGACGGCGGCGCCGGCATCGTCTCGGTGGCCGCCGAGGAACAGCCGCTCGAGCAGGTCTACCTGCGGCTGCTGGAGGAGCGATGAGCCGCGTCCTCGCCGTCCTCGGCAAGGACCTCGCCGACCTGCGGCAGAACCCCGCCATCTTCATCCCGGCGCTGCTGGTCGCGGCGTCGGGCATCGTGATGCCGTTCTTCGTCGCGATCATCGTCCCGTACGTCGCGGGCGAGAGACTCGCGGATTCGGGCGACTTCCAGGTCGCGCTCGAGATGTATCGCGAGCAGCCGGGTACGCGCGACCTGGATCCGGAAGGCGCCATTCAGGCGTGGTTGTTCCAGCAGTTCCTCGTGATGCTCATGCTCGCTCCGACCGCCGCCTCGATGGCGGTCGCGGCCCACAGCGTCATCGGCGAGAAGCAGGCTCGGACGCTCGAACCGCTGCTGGCGACGCCCATCACGACGTTCGAGCTGCTCCTGGCCAAGGTACTGGCCGCGCTGGTTCCGACGCTGCTGCTGAGCGTCGGCTGCTACGTCATCTACGTGGCGGGCATCGCGATGTTCGCCAGGCCCGGTGTGTACGCCGCGCTCCTCACCGGCCGCTCGCTCGCCGTGATGTTTCTGCTCGGCCCGCTTGCCGCCCTCGCGGCGCTGCAGCTGGCGGTCTGCGTCTCGTCACGCGTCAACGACCCGCGCAGCGCGCAGCAGCTTGGGGCGCTGGTCATCCTGCCGATGGCAGGCCTGTTTGTGGCGCAGATTTCCGGGGCGTTCCTGCTGACGGCCGCTGTCATCGCCCTCATTGCGCTCGTGTTGGCGGCCGTCAACGCGGCCCTGATGAAGACCGCCATCGCCCTCTTCGACCGCGAGTCGATCCTGACCCGCTGGAAGTAGCCGCGATATGCTGGATCCATGACGCGAACGCTCTCGACGATGCTCGAGCTCGGGACGACGGCGCCGGACTTCAGCCTGCCTGACGTGGTGACCGGCCGGACGATCTCGCCGGGCGAATTCAAGGACTCCGCCGCGCTGCTCGTCATGTTCATCTGCCGGCACTGCCCGTACGTGAAGCACGTGCAGGGCGAGCTGGCCCGGCTCGGAACGGAATACCAGCAGCGGGGCGTGGGCGTCATCGCGATCAGCTCGAACGACGCGTCAACGCATCCGGACGACGCGCCGGAGAGCCTGAAGGCGATGTCGCAGGAGCTGGGCTTCACGTTCCCGCTCTGCTACGACGACAGCCAGGCGGTGGCGAAGGCGTACGCCGCCGCGTGCACGCCCGACTTCTTCCTGTTCGACCGCGAGCGCCGGCTGGCCTACCGCGGTCAGCTCGACGACAGCCGCCCGAAGAGCGACAAGCCGGTCACCGGCCGCGACCTGCGCGCGGCGCTCGACGCGGTGCTCGCCGGCCACCCCGTCTCCGCCGAGCAGACGCCAAGCATGGGCTGCAACATCAAGTGGAAGCGGGGCAACGAGCCGCAGTACTTCAAGGGCTGATGGCGATTCATTCCGTGACGGTGCTCGGCGCCGGCACGATGGGCTCCCAGATTGCGGCGCACGCGGCCAACGCCGGCCTCCCCGTCCTGCTGCTCGACGTCACCGGCGATGCGGCGCAGCAGGGGCTGAAGCGCGCGCGGGCGCTCAAGCCGGATCCGTTCTTCACGCCCGACACGTGGAAGCTCATCGCCACCGGCAGCTTCGACGCCGACCTCGCGCGCATCACGGACAGCAACTGGATCGTCGAAGCGATCGTCGAGCGGCTCGACGTCAAGCGGACGCTCCTCGAAAGGGTTGACGCGGCGCGGGGGCCGGGTTCGATCGTCAGCTCCAACACGTCGGGGATCCCGATCGCGGTCCTGGTGGAAGGCCGCACTGACGATTTCCGGAAGCATTGGCTGGGCACGCACTTCTTCAACCCGCCTCGATACCTGCACCTCGTCGAAGTCATCCCGACGCCGCACACCGATCCGGCCGTGGTCCAGACGATGACGCAGTTCCTCGACCACCGCCTCGGCAAAGGGGTCGTCATCGCGAAGGACTCCCCGAACTTCATCGGCAACCGCATCGGGCTCTACGGGATCGCGCAGATCCTGCCCAGGGTCGCCAGCGGCGAGTTCACGATCGAGGAAGTGGACGCGATGACCGGGCCGGCGCTCGGCCGCCCGAAGAGCGCGACGTTCCGCACGCTCGACATCGCGGGCCTCGACATTCTCGTGCACGTGTTCGACAACCTGCGGGAGCGCCTCGAGGGCAGCGAGGAGTACGACGCCTGGGTGCTGCCGCCGTTCGTCCGGCAGATGCTCCAACGCGGGATGGCGGGCGAGAAGACCGGCCAGGGCTTCTACAAGCGGGTGACGGGCGCCGGCGGTGAATCGGAAATCCTGACGCTCGACCCGGCGACGCTCGAGTACCGCCCGCGGCGGCAGCCGAAGCTCGGATCGCTCGAAGCCACCGCGCCGATCGCCGACGCCGGCGAGCGCGTGCGGACGCTCTATCACGGCAAGGACAAGGTCGGACAGTTCCTCCGCGACACGCTGACGCCACTGCTCGACTACTCCGCAACGCTGGCGCCCTCGATCGCCCACTCGCAGGACGACGTGGACCGCGTCATGCGGTGGGGATTCGGCTGGGAGCTCGGGCCGTTCGAGCTGAAGGACGCGATCGACGGCACGGCACGCCGCGTCCCGCCGGCCGCACCCGACCTGCAGATTCTCCGCTCGGCGAAGGATCGCTCGCGCGTGGTGAAGAAGAACGCGGGTGCCAGCCTGGTGGATCTCGGGGACGGCGTGCTCTGCGTCGAGTTCCACTCGAAGATGAACGCCATCGGCGGCGACACGATGCAGATGCTGCACGCCGGCGTGAAGGAGGCGTCGAAGAACTTCGCCGCGCTCGTCGTCGGCAACGAGGCGCCGAACTTCTCCGCCGGCGCCAACATCATGCTGGTGCTGCTCGAGGCGCAGGAGGAGAACTGGGACGAGATCGACCTGATGATCCGCACGTTCCAGCAGGCAGTGATGGGACTGCGCTACGCCGAGGTGCCGGTCGTCGTCGCGCCCGCGGGCCTGGCGCTCGGCGGGGGCTGCGAGATCGTCCTGCACGCGGACCGCGTGCAGGCGGCGGCGGAAAGCTACATCGGGCTCGTCGAGGTCGGCGTCGGCCTGATTCCGGCCGGCGGCGGGACGAAGGAGATGGTGGCGCGGGCGGCCGAGAGCATGCCCCCGGGGTCCACTGACTACCTGCCGCCCATTCAGCGCGCGTTCGAAACCGTCGCGTTCGCGAGAGTCTCGTCCAGCGGACCGGACGCGCTACGGCTGGGCTACCTCCGCCCCGCCGACGCCTTCACGATGAATACGGAGCGTTTGCTGTCGGACGCGAAGGCACGAGCTCTGCAACGGGTCGCTGAGGGATACCAGCCGCCTTCGCCGCGGACGGCGATTCCGGTGGGGGGCGACGCGGTGCTGGCGGCGCTGAAGCTGGGGGTGCATCTCGCCTGGCGGGCGGGGCGCATCAGCGACTACGACGCGCTGATCGGCCGCACGCTCGCGACGATCATGGCAGGAGGCGCGTTGCCGCATGCGTCCACGGTCACCGAACAGCAGCTGCTCGACCTCGAGCGCGAGGCGTTCCTCAGCCTGCTCGGCGAGCGCAAGACGCAGGAGCGGATTCAGCACACGCTCAAGACGGGAAAGCCGTTACGAAATTGAAGATTGTCGACAGGGGCGGCGGACTGCCGGTGGTGGTCATCCCCGGCATCCAGGGACGATGGGAATGGATGGAGCCGGCGATCGACGCGCTCGCCCACCGCTGCCACGTGGTCACCTTCTCGCTGGCCGACGATGCGGAGATGTTCGACGGCCTCGTCGAGCAGGTGCGCCAGGCGCTCGACGCAGCGGGCCTGCGGAAGGCCGCGATCTGCGGCGTGTCGTACGGCGGGCTGATCGCGTCGGCGTTCGCCGTCCGCTATCCGGAGCGCGTGGCGTCCGTCATTCTCGTGTCGGCGCTGCCGCCGTCGTGGCGGCCCGATCCGCGGGTGACGTTCTACCTGCGCGCGCCGCGGCTCCTGACCCCGCTGTTTCTCGTCGCCTCCCTCCGGATGTACCGCGAGATCGCCGCCGCGAACGGCGGCTACGTGCGCGGCGCCTCGGCGGGCATTCGCCACGCCTGGCGCGTGCTGACGCACATGTTTTCGTCCAGGCTGATGGCGCGCCGGGCGCGTCTGCTGCCGGCCGCGGACCTGGAAGCGCGGCTTCGGACCGTGCGGGTGCCTGCGCTCGTCATAACTGGTGAACGCGCGCTCGACCGGGTCGTGCCCATCGACAGGACGCGGGAGTACCTGCGGATCTGGCCCGACGCGGAGCTCGTCACTATCCTGCGCACAGGGCACCTCGGACTCATGACGCGGCCCGACGAGTTTGCGCGCGTGGTCGTCGACTTTGCGGAGTCCGCTCAACGGCGGGTGGGGCCAGTGGGAAGAACACACTCGCCTCACTCGCCCCACCCGCCTCACTCGCCCCACCCGCCTTACTCGCCCCCGGAGAGGCGCGTTGGCTGACGTTCGTGAGATCACCGGGCCGGCGGGCGCCGTCGAGTGCCTCATCGACAAGCCCGCCGGCGAACCACGTGCGGCGGTCGTGTTCGCGCATCCGCTGCCCATCCAGGGCGGCACCATGCATACGAAAGTCGTCTTTCAGAGCGCGAAGGCACTGACCCGCATCGGCTGCGTGGTGATGCGCTTCAACTTCCGGGGTGTAGGCCGCAGCGCCGGCGAATGGGACCGCGGCAACGGTGAGAAGGACGACTATCGCGCCGCGCTCGACTATCTGGCCGGCCAGCACCCGGGCCTGGAGCTCTGGGCGGCCGGCTTTTCGTTCGGCTCGTACATCGCCGCCGAAGTCGGCGCCGGCGACGATCGCGTCTGCGCGCTGATCGCCATTGCCCCGCCGGTGGACAGGTACGAGTTCGCGAGGGTGAAACAGTCCGCCAAGCCGAAGTTCATCGTCCACGGCGAGCGCGACGAGCTCATCTCGCTCCGCCAGGTCCGGCATTTCTACGCGGGCCTTCCGGAGCCGAAAGAGCTCGTGGAGATCGACCGCGCGAATCACCTGTTCGACGGACAGGCCAGCGAGGTGGGCGACGCGCTCCAGGATCTGCTCGAGGATTTCACATGCAAGATGCCGTAATCGTCTCGGCCGCCCGGACCGCGGTGGGGAAAGCGCCGAACGGCTCGCTGAAGACAGTACGGCCGGACGAGATGGCCGCCGCGGTGATCGCCGACGTGCTTCGCCGCGCGCCCGGCCTCGACGCCTCCGACATCGACGACGTGGTGATCGGGTGCGCGATGCCGGAGGCCGAACAGGGGCTGAACGTGGCGCGCATCGCGAGCCTGCGCGCCGGCGTGCCCGTCGATGCGTCGGCGGTCACGGTCAACCGCTTCTGCTCGTCAGGGCTGCAGTCGATCGCCTACGCCGCAGAGCACATCATGTGCGGCTTCGCGCGCGCGGCGGTCGCCGGCGGCACCGAGTCGATGAGCCTGGTTCCCATGGGCGGCAACAAGGTGTCGCCGAACCCGGCGCTCGTGGACAGCTACCCGGACGTGTACCTGAGCACGGGCCTCGTGGCCGAAAACCACGCGCGCGAGAGCGGCATCTCGCGCGAGGAGCAGGACGCGTTTGCGCTGCGCAGCCACCAGCGCGCGCTGGCGGCGCTCGACTCGGGGCGGTTCAACGACGAGGTCACGCCGCTGACGTTCAAGGTCGCTGCGGCTTCAGACGACATCCGCGACGTCACCTTCTCGGTGGACGAAGGGCCGCGGCGCGACACGTCGCCCGAGGCGCTGGCAAAGCTGAGGGCCGCATTTCACGCCAGCGGCACGGTGACCGCCGGCAACTCGTCGCAGATGAGCGACGGCGCGGCCGCAGTCGTCGTCACGTCGGCCGCGCTGGCGAAAGAGCGCGGCCTGCAGCCGCTTGGCCGGTTCGTCACGTTCGCGACCGCGGGTGTCGCGCCTGAGCGCTTCGGCATCGGTCCGGTTCCCGCCATCCGCAAGGCGCTGAAAATGGCCGGCCTGACGCTCGACGACATCGGCCTGGTGGAGCTCAACGAGGCGTTCGCCGCGCAGGTGCTCGCGTGCCTGCGCGAGCTGCCCATCGACCCGGAGCGGCTGAACGTCAACGGCGGCGCCATCGCGCTGGGCCATCCGCTCGGCTGCACGGGCGCGAAGCTGACGGCCTCGCTCCTCTACGAGATGCGGCGGCGGAACGTGCGCTACGGGATGGTGACGATGTGCGTGGGCGGCGGGATGGGAGCGGCGGGCATTTTTGAGCGCATGTAGGGCGGGCCTTGACGGCCCGCCGGAGTGATCCATGGAAACGACACTCACCAAGGGCGGCGCGTGGCTGCTCGAAGACACACCGGACGCGGACGTGTTCACGCCCGAGAAGCTCTCGGATGAACACCGGCTGATGGCGCAGACCACCGACGAGTTCATCGCCAACGAGGTGCTGCCGAATCTCGATCGGCTCGAGGAGAAGGACTGGGAGCTGGCGCGGACGCTGATCCGCCGCGCCGGCGATCTTGGCCTGCTGGGCACGAACGTGCCCGAGGAATACGGCGGCCTCGACCTCGACAAGGTCTCCTCGCTCATCGTCGCCGAGCACATCGCGCGGTCGGCGTCGTTTGCCGTCACCTACGGCGGCCAGGCGAATCTCTGCATCCTGCCGATCGTGCTGTTCGGCACCGAGGAGCAGAAGCGCCAGTACCTGCCGGGTCTCGTCGCCGGCGAGCTGGTTGGCGCCTACGCGCTGAGCGAATCGGGGTCGGGCTCCGACGCGCTGGCGGCGAAGACGCGCGCGACGAAACAGGCCGACGGCTCGTGGGTGCTCTCGGGCGAGAAGATGTGGATCACCAACGGCGGCTTCGCGGACGTGATCATCGTGTTCGCCAAGGTGGACGGCGAGCACTTCACCGCGTTCATCGTCGAGAAGCGCTTTCCCGGCGTGAGCGCCGGGAAGGAAGAGCACAAGATGGGCATCCACGGCTCGTCCACCACGCCGATCCTGCTGCAGGACACGACGGTGCCGGCGGGCAACGTGCTGGGCGAGATCGGCAAGGGCCACAAGGTGGCGCTGAACACGCTCAACTTCGGGCGGTTCAAGCTCGGCGCGATGTGCATCGGCGGCTCGCGGCAGGCAATCGGCGATGCGGCGAAATACGCCGCGCAGCGCAAGCAGTTCGGCGAGCCCATCGCCAGCTTCGGCGCCATCAAGCACAAGCTCGGCGAGATGTTCGCGCGCACGTACGCGATCGAGAGCCTCACCTACCGGACCGCGGGGCTCATCGACGCGGCACTCGCGGGCGGCACGCACGACGGCGCGACCGTCGCGCACGCGTTCGAGGAGTTCGCCGTCGAGGCGTCGATTGCCAAGGTGGCGGGCACCGAGGTGCTCGACTACGTCCTCGACGAGAACGTGCAGATTCACGGCGGCAACGGCTTCGTCCGCGACTACATGGCCGAGCGCTACTACCGCGACGCGCGGGTGAACCGCATCTTCGAGGGGACCAACGAGATCAACCGCATGCTCATCCCGGGGATGCTGGTCCGGCGCGCGCTCAAGGGCGAGCTCGGGCTGATCCCGGCCGCCAAACGCCTGCAGGATGACGTGCTCGCGCCTTCGGTTCCCTCGACCGCCTTCGGCGACGAGGGGATGCTGGAAGACGAGCGGCGCGCGATTGCCGCGTTCAAGAAGGTCGCGCTGATGGTGCTCGGCACCGCCATGCAGACCTACGGCCAGAAGCTGACCGACGAGCAGGAAGTGCTCTCCTACACGGCGGACATCCTGATCGACACGTTCGCGTCGGAGAGCGCCGCCATTCGCGCGCGCCATGCGCTGCAGTCGGGCGGCGCGCATGCGGATCTGCACGAGGCCGCCGCGCGCCTCTTCGTCAACGACGCGGCGCTCCGCGTCGAGCAGTCCGCGAAGAGCGCGCTCGCCGCCATGACCGACGGCGACACGCTGCGCACGCTCCTCGCGGCGCTGCGGCGCGTGCTCAAGGTGACGCCGGTGAACACGGTCGCGCTCCGCCGCCGGCTGGCCGAGGCTGCCGTCGCCCGCGGCGGGTATATCCTTAACTGATGCGAAGTAGGCAGTATGCAGTAGGCAGTACGCAGAACTTCAGACGGTCGCGCGGCAGTCTCTGCATACTGCCTACTGCCTTCTGCTTGCTTCTCGTCGGCTGCTCGTCAGGCCCGTCGGCTCCCGACAGCGCGTCGTACGTCGAGTCGCTGGCGGCCGCGCGCGCGTTCAAGGACCAGGATTTCCGCGAGAACCCCGAATCGCCGGTCCCCGCAGACAAGAAGACCACGCTGCTGCCGCTGCAGTACTTCCCGATCGATCCGGCCTATCGCGTTCCGGCGGCGCTGAACCTCGCCGAGCAGCGCCCGGTCTTCGAGATGCCGACGTCCACCGGCAAGCCGCGCCGCATGCAGCTCGTGGGCACGCTCGAATTCACGTTCCAGGGCCAGTCGCACAGCCTGGGCGCGTTCGTCCCCGAAGGGACGCAGCAGATCGTCGATCTGTTCGTGCCGTTCGCCGACGTGACGACCGGGACCGACACCTACCCGGCCGGACGCTACCTGGATCTGACACCGACGAGCACCGGCTTCTACACGATCGACTTCAACCAGGCGTACAACCCGTACTGCGCCTACAACGCTAGCTACGAGTGCCCGTTCCCACCGCCGTCGAACAGATTGAAGGTCGCGATTCAGGCCGGCGAGAAGCTGCCCGGCGCATGATGGCGCTCCAGGCCATCGTGCTCGACTTCGACGGGGTGATCGCCGACAGCGAGCCGCTGCACCTCACCGCCTTCCAGCAGATGCTCGCCGAGCGCGGCGTCGAGCTCACCGCCGACGACTACTACGCGCAGTATCTCGGCTACGACGACGTGGGGCTGGTGCAGGCGCTGGCGCGCGACCGCCAGATCCCGATGTCCGACCGCGAGGTGACCGCGCTCGTCGCGCGCAAGGGAGCGGTCCTCCAGACGCTGCTCCACGACGGCAACGTGCTCTTCCCTGGCGCGGTGGACTTCATCCGGGCGGCCGCCGCGGAAGTGCCGATCGCCATCGCCTCCGGCGCGCTGCGCCACGAGATCGTCGAGATCGTCGAGGGCGCCGGCGTCGCCGGCCTCTTCGCGGCCATCGTCGCGTCCGGCGACACGCCGGAGAGCAAGCCCTCACCCGCCCCGTACCGCCTCGCGTTCGAGCGGCTGCAGCAGCACACCGGCCGCAGCCTCGACCCTCGCAAGTGCGTGGCGGTCGAGGACTCGCGCTGGGGACTCGAATCCGCCCAGGGAGCCGGGTTACGCTGTGTCGGAGTGACGAACAGCTATCCGGCGGACGAACTCCGCGGGGCCGAGCTGATCGTGAGCGGGCTGAACCGGCTCACGCTCCCCGACCTGGACCGTCTCTGCGCGAGCTGAGACATGCGCAGGGACCTTGCCGACGCGCTGACCGCGGCCTCCAACGCTCCGGGCGTCGGCCTGGCGCCGGCAGCGCTCGTCATCGCCCGCATCGAGTACCCGAAGCTCGAGATGGAACCCTATCTCGATCGCCTCGACCGCATGGGCGAAGCGGCCCGCCTGCGCATCGAGCGGCACTTCGAGGAGACCGGCGACAGCAGCAGCCTCAACGCCATCAAGGGCTTCAACGCCTATCTCTTCGACGACCAGCATTTCGTCGGCAACCGCGAGCACTACGAGGACCCGCGCAACAGCTGCCTCAACGAGGTCCTGGACCAGCGCACGGGCATTCCGATCACGCTGTCGCTGGTCTACATGGAGGTGGGCCGCCGCGCCGGCATCGCCGTTGACGGCGTCAACTTTCCCGGACACTTTCTCGTGCGCTGCCCCGAGGTCACCAGCCGCGGCAGCAGCGGCCTCATCATCGATCCGTTCCACGGCGGCGCGCTTCTGTCCGAGCACGATTGCCGTCTCCTGCTGCAGAAGCACGTCGGCGCGGACGTGGCGTTCAACAAGTCGCTGCTCGCGCCGGCCACGCGCTCGCAGGTCGTGGTCCGGATGCTCCTGAACCTGAAGCGCATCTACGTGCACATGCGCTCGTTCCCGCAGGCGCGCGACGTCACCGAGCTGCTGCTCGCCGTCACCCCGTCTGCCCTGAGCGAGCTGCGCGACCGCGGGCTGCTGGCGTATCACCTCAATGACGTCACCGCGGCGTTGCGCGACCTCCAGACCTACCTGACACTCGCCAGCATGAGCGAGATGGACAAGGAGCAGCGCGAGGAACACCAGCAGATCTGGGAACATGTAAAAACCCTGCGGCGCCGAGTCGCTGCGCTAAACTAGGCCCCAACCCGTCTCATCCATTTGACGGCCCCCGTCTTGCTCAGAGTGTGACCGAGGAGGTCCACGATGGCCCGAACTGTCCTGCTTGGCGTGATCGTGGTGGTGTTCGGCGCCATCAGCTCACTGGCGGCCCCCGACCCGCAGCCTGAAATTGCGGGCGTTTATCGCTGCAGCGGCGTCAATCCTGACGGCAGCCCCTACGAGGGCGTCGCAGAGATCGCGAAAGTCGAAGGCACGTACCGGATTCTCTGGACGCTCAGCGACCATACGTCCGTCCTCGGTGTCGGAATCCTGTCCAACGGCGTCTTCGCGGTGAGCTACTTCGGCGGCGCGCCCGCCGTCGCCCTGTACAAGATCGACGGCCAGAAGCTCGTTGGCGAGTGGACGATGGGCGGCAAGGAAGGGGCGGTGTACACGGAGACGCTGACGAAGTTCGCCGAGGGCGAACGGCCCGCGAACCTGCCGCGGCTGCCGGGAGCGGGAGCGCGCCCGGGCCGGCAGCCGGATCGGCCCGAGGAGCCGAAGGAGAAACCGCGCGGCATCCGCCTCTAGGCGGGCCAGATTCCGAGCTGACGGCGAACCGCGACGATCTGCCCGAGGTGGTAGGCGTTGTGGTCGACGATCAGGAACGCTTCCCGCGCCACCGTCTGGCCGGTGCCGTGCGGGATCGTCGCGAAGAGATCGAGCGAGGGGTCCATCACCAGCTGCTTCATCTCGTCGCGCTCCCGCTTGAACGCGGCGATGCTCTCCTCCCACGCGGCCGCTGACGGCGGCTCGGGGCTCTTCGGCCAGTAGTCGTCAGGCCACTTCATTTCCCTGTAGTTCGCGTTGCGGCTGAAGTCGAGGATGTCGTGCACCGCGATGCGCATGTGCTCGAGGAGCTGCCAGATCGAATACTGGCCGCCCGGCGGCACCGCGCCGCGCGCGTCGGCGGGAATGTTCTTCAGCGCGGCGTCGAAGTCCACGTGCGCCTCGCCCCAGTCGAGCGCCTTCGCCAGCTGCGAGCGAAACGGATCGGGGACGGTCGTCGTCATCAGTGCTGCCCGTTCGAGAGGTTGGCGATCTCGCGATAGAGGTAGGCGGACGCGATGATGCCGTTGTGGAAGTTGCCGAGGTCGAGCCTCTCGTTCGGCGCGTGCGCGTTCTCGTCGGGCAGGCCGACGCCGAAGAGCACGCTCGGCAGCCCGAGCTCCTCCTGGAAGGTGGAGACCACCGGAATCGAGCCGCCCTCGCGGTTGAACACCGGCGCCTGGCCGAACCCCTGCTCGATGGCGCGGCCGGCGGCGCGCACGTACTTGTTGTCGAACTCCGTCATCCACGGCTTGCCGCCGTGCATGCGCGTGACCTTCAGCTCCACCGTCTTCGGCGTGATCTTCTGCACGTAGGCTTCGAACAGGTCGCCGACCTTCTTCGGGTCCTGATCGGGGACCAGGCGCATGCTGACCTTGGCCATCGCCACGGCCGGCAGCACGGTCTTGGCGCCTTCGCCGGTAAAGCCTGACAGCAGCCCGTTGACCTCGAAGGTCGGCCGCGCCCACACGCGCTCGAGCGTGGAATAGCCCGTCTCGCCGAAGAGGCGGGGGGCGCCGAGCTCCTTCTTGTACGTCGTCTCGTTGAACGGCAGCTTCTTCCACTCCGCGCGCTCCGCCTCGCTCAGCGGCCGCACGTCGTCGTAGAAGCCGGGGATCTTGATGCGGCCGCCGCGGTCCTTCATCTGCGCGAGGACCTGCGCGAGCACGAAGGCCGGGTTCGCCACCGCGCCGCCGAAGGAACCCGAGTGCAGGTCGCTCCTGGTGCCGCGCAGGTCGATCTGGAAGTAGGTGAGGCCGCGCAGCCCGTAGCAGATCGACGGGATCCCGCGGTCGAACATCGGCGAGTCGGAGATGACGACCACGTCGGCGGCGAGCGTCTCCTTGTTCGAACGGACGAAGTCGTCGAGATGGACGCTGCCGACCTCCTCTTCGCCCTCGATGAAGAACTTGATGTTCAGCGGCAGGGCGCCGTGCTTCTTCATGTAGGCCTCGATGGCCTTGATGTGCATGAAGACCTGGCCCTTGTCGTCCGCGGCGCCGCGCGCGTAGATCTCGCCGTCGCGCACGGTGGCCTCGAACGGCGGCGTCGTCCACAGGTCCACCGGATCGACGGGCTGCACGTCGTAGTGGCCGTAATAGAGCATCGTCGGCTTGCCGGGCGCGCCCAGCCACTCGCCGTAGACGACGGGCTGGCCGGGCGTGTCGATGAGGCGGACGTTCTGCAGTCCCGCGGTCTTCAGGGCGTCGCCGGTCCACTCGGCGGCGCGGCGCACGTCGCCGGCATGCTGCGGCAGCGCGCTGATGCTGGGAATGGCGAGGTACTGCTTGAGCTCGTCAACGTAGCGGTCGCGGTTGACGTTGATGAAGTCGACTACGTCGTTCATGCCGTCAATCATATTCCACGCCGCCGCGCCTGCAGGGCGAGCGACAGCGCCACGTAATACGCAGGGAAGAGGAGGGAGAGCCAGAAGATGAGGCGCGACACCTCCGGCGCCTGCCAGAGCATCGCGATCATCAGCACACCCCACAGCACGCCGAGCACGAGCGTCGGCGCCTGCAGCACCGGCGTGCGCGACGGATAGACGTAGCGGATGGGCACGAACACGAGCGCCGTCAACAGCAGCAGAATCCCGGCATTCACCGCCTGCGGCCACCGCGCGACGTACAGGTAGAAGGCGACGACGTTCCAGTACGACGGAAACCCGGTAAAGAAGTGATCGTCGGTCTTCGCATCCTCGCGGCTGAACCCGTAGGCGCTGGACAGCAGGATGCCGGCGGCAATCGGGATCGCCCAGCGGTCGGGGACGAGCACCGCATGCCAGACGAAGAACGCGGGCACGAAGACGTAGGTCAGGTAGTCAACGATGTCGTCGAGCCTGGAGCCGTTGAACCACGGCAGGCGTTCCTTGACCGCGGCCGCGCGCGCGAGCAGGCCGTCGGTCGCGTCGACGAAGACCGTGACGAACAGCCAGAAGAACGCGTCGGGATAGCGGTCGTAGTAGATGCGCGTGAGCGCGAGGAAGGCCCAGAGCGCGCCGCTTGCCGTATAGAGGTGGACAAGCCAGGCGGTTAAATGGGGTCGGGAGTCATTTTTGGAGGACAGTTCGCGAATCATGAATCAACTGTCCTCCAAAAATGACTCCCGACCCCCTTACAGTTTTCGTACGGCGTTCGGGAAGTCGCGCCACACGGGCACGCCGCAAAAGTGCGTGCCTTCGGTGCAGCGCGGTGCAATCAGCCCGTTGCGGATGACGCACGGCGGGCCGATGTGCTTCGCCAGGCGCGGATGCACCCGGCGAACCTGGTCGATCTCGTCCATCGACGCCAGGTAGATCTCCTCCTGCGCGTTGAAGCAGGTGCGCAGCGTCCACTTGTGGAGCAGCGCCAGCAGCGACCCGGACTCGACGAACCTGAGCGTCTTCGCGTTCGGCAGCACGTACAGCGCGAACTCGAGCGGCACGCCGTGCGCGAGCAGCTGGTTCTTCGCGTCCCACGCCTCCCGCATCGCGCAGTCGTAGACCGCCCTGGCGCGGGGGTTGGCCGCAATCAGCCGCGGCGTGATGTAGTCGGGCGCCGCGGTGTCGGCGAACGTCATCAGCGGCCGCGACGCGGGCACCATGCGGTGGCGCTGGTCCTGCGAGTCGGCGGTGTGGCTGAGACGCTTCTCGAAGACGTAGTTGGCGTGGTGCAGCGACCGCATCAGCGGCGAGTGGTACGACACGTTGAGGACGTCGAGCCGGTAGCGGTTCAACGCCGGGTTCATCGCGCGCTCGATCGCCTCGTCGTCCGACATGTCGTCGGCGCCGAGCCCGAACACGGAACGCACCGATTCCGCGATGACCTGCTCTGCCTCGCCGGGCATGTCGCGCAGCCGCGACCAGCGGCCGTTCAGGCGCGCGTCGAAGGCGGCGGCGAAGCAGTCGCCGTCGCCGCGCGGCCGCGGAAAGCTGGTTTCGGGGAGCTGCTCGGACCCGATGGGCCCCTCGCCCACTTTCTCGAAGAACAGCGGATCGGATTCGCCGACCAGCCGCACCATCTCGCCGATGACGAGACGCGCCTCGTGCGGCGTGTCGCTGGAATTGACCATCCGGTACAGCCTGTGGAGGACGATTCCAGACACCGTGTGGACCATCGACGTGAACGCCGCAATGGGCACGACATAACGCGCGGTTTCGATCGCGCGCTTTTCCGCGTCCCTGTCGATCTGCTCGAGCCGCTGCGGATTGGTTCCGGGCCTGACGTAGCGCAGCTCCCTGAGGATCGCCAGGGCATCGTCCTTCAGCAGCGCCGAGAGCTCGGCGTAGCGGTCCCATGCCCTGACGATCGCGCGTTCGTAGATGTCGCGCGCGTCGCCGCAGATGGGCGGCACGAAGGCGCGCGGCTCCTTGAGCTTGACGTAGCGCTGGCTCGACTGCTCGGAGTTGTAGAAGGGGTACGAGTGCAGGAACGACCAGACGAACTGCCGGGACACGTTCTCCAGGCCGAACTCGAAGTGCGCGTGCTGATACACGGTGTGGTGCCCGGCGTCGAACGTCAGGGAACCAATCGTGTCGCGCTGCTTCTGCGTGACTTCGTTCGCGGCTATGACTCGCGGGGAATAACAGGTGCGCGCCGCGGCAATGGCACCATCAAACGGAACGTTCGGCGCATTGCGCAGCGTGACGTGCGGAGCACCAGTGGACAGCACGGACGGACGCAATTATAAACTGTGCCCGCGCGTGCCCACGCCGTTTGTCCGAGCCGTCATCCGCGACACCGAGCTTCCGCCGTTCGACCCGCTGAACCGCCGTGCGGCGGAGCTGCGCGCGCAGGGTCACCACGTCATCTCGCTCGGCCAGGCGGTCCCGTTCTTTCCGCCGCCTGCCTCCGCCGTGTCCGCGGCGCGCGAAGCCGTCGGCACGCCGGCCGTCAACGTCTACGCCACGGATCCCGGGTTGCCGAGCCTGCGCGCGGCGCTCGCGGATCGCCTGACCGCTGCCGTCGGCTCGACGGTCACCGCAGCCGATCTGCTCATCACGGCCGGAGCGAATCACGCGTTCACGCTGGTCGTCACCACGCTCGTCGATCCAGGCGACGAGGTGATCCTGCCGGCGCCCTACTTCACCAATCACCAGATGGCGATTGCGGCCGCCGGTGCCACTCCAATCGAAGCGCCGGTCGCCGATCGCTCGACGTTTGCCGTGCGGTGGGGCGACATCGAGCCGCACCTGACCGCGCGGACGAAAGCCGTCGTCCTCTGTAATCCCAGCAACCCCACGGGCGCACCCGTCGATCGCGCCGACGGCGAGCGCATCGTTTCCGAGCTGGCGCGGCGCGACGTGCTGGTCGTCAGCGACGAGACCTACATGCAGCTCGTCTTCGAGGGCGCGCACTGGAGCGCCGCGGCGCCCGCGGAATGGCGGCGCAACGTCGTGGTGATCGGCACCTTCTCGAAGTCGTTCGGAATGATGGGCTGGCGGGTCGGCTTCGTGCTCGCCGACGCGTCCCTCTGCGAGCAGGCAGTCAAGGTCCAGGACGCGATGATCATCTGCGCGCCGGTGATCTCACAGGTGGCGGCCGAAGCCGCCGTGCGAGACGACTGGAATTACCCGCTGTCGTTTCACGGCGACTTCCGCCGCCGGCGCCGCATCGTGCAGGAGGGGCTCGGCAGGATTCGGCGCCTGGCGTGGACGCCGACCCGCGGCGGGCTCTTCGCGTTCACGCGCGTGGAGGGCTGCGACGACTCGACCGCGCTCTCGAACGCCCTGCTCGACCAGGCGCACGTCGTCACGATTCCGGGGGCGGCGTTTGGACAGGCAGGCGAGGGGTACCTGCGCCTGTCGTACGGCTACGCGACGCCTGACGATCTGGCCGAGGCGACGCGCCGCCTCGCGCAGTTCTTCACCGACTAATCCATCGTCTGCCCGCCGCAGATGTTGTAGGTCTGGCCGGTGATGGCCGAGGCGGCTGGCGAGGCGAGAAAGCGGACCAGCTCCGCGACTTCCTCGGGCTGGATGATGCGCTTGATCGGCACGGCGCCGAGCGCGCGGTCACGGAAGTCCTCGAAGGTCGTTCCGGTCGCGGACGCGCCCTGGCGCATGCCCTCGGCGGCCATCTCCGTATCCACCCACCCCGGACAGAGCGCGTTGACCGTGACCTGCTGCGGAGCCAGCTCCAGCGCGAGGGCCCGGGTGAAGCCGATCACGCCGTGCTTCGACGCACAGTACGCCGTGTAGCCAGGGACGCCGAAGCGTCCCAGCACCGACGAGATGTTCACGATCCGGCCGCCGGCGCGCATGAGCGGCACCACGCCGCGCGTGACCAGGTACATGCCCGTCAGGTTGGTGTCGATGGTCCGCTTCCAGCGCTGGATGTCGGATCCGGCAATCGGCTCGCCCCCGCCGACGCCGGCGTTGTTGACGAGCACGTCCACGTGACCCGCGGCGCCCGCGAGATCGCGAATGGCGCCGGCGACGGATCCCTCCTGCGTCACGTCCATCTGGATCGCAAGCGCCCTGCCGCCGAGGCTCTCGAGATCGAGCGCGGAGGACTCGAGCGCGCTCCGCGTGCGCCCCGACACCGCCACGAACGTGTCGGGGCCGCCGAGCGCGCGGGCAATCGCGCGGCCGATACCCCGGCCGCCGCCGGTCACGAGTGCGATGCGCATCAGTCGTCGTCCTTGGCGTGGAACCGCGAGTACTCCTCGAGGTAGGTCAGGGACTGCATCGACGTCATGCGGTCGAAGAAGAGCACGCCGTCGAGATGATCGGTCTCGTGCTGCGCGACCCTGGCGGGGAAGTTCTTCAGGCGGAGCTCGATGTTCCGCCCCTCGCGGTCGAGCGCCTTCACCGAGATGTCCGTGAAACGCGGCACCATGCCGCGGATGTCGGGGATGCTCAGGCATCCCTCCCAGCCTTCTTCGCGGCTGCCGGCGAGCGGCGTGATCTCGGGGTTGATGATCACGCTCGCGTCCGTCTTCGAGTCCGGGTCCTCGGCGAGCAGCGCCACGAACATCCGCACGCCCTCGTGGACCTGCGGGCCCGCCAGCCCGACCCCGTTGTACTCGTGCATCGTCTCGATCATGTCGTCGATGAGCTTTTGAAAGAGCGGGTGGCGGATCTCGCTCTTCTCGAGCGCCCGTCCGCGCATGCGCAGCACCGGGTGCCCCATGCGCGCGACTTTCAGAATCGACATGAATGAAGATTATAGGAGGTGTACCGTTTCTGTCCGATGTGCGGCGGCGCGCTCGAATCGCGCCTGCTGAAGAGCGGCGAGCCCGAGCGCCTCGTCTGCGCGGCGTGCGGATTCGTCTTCTACCTCGACCCCAAGCTGGCCGTCGGCACCATCATCCACGACGAACAGAACCGCGTGGTGCTGGTGCGGCGCGCCATCGAGCCCGGCTACGGCAAATGGGTCTTTCCGGGCGGCTACGTGGACCGCGGCGAAGAGGTCGAGGCGGCGGCCGTTCGCGAGGCGCGCGAGGAAGTCGGGCTGGAGGTCCGCATCGACCGGCTCCTCAACATCTACTCGTATCCGGGGCGCACGCCCGTCATCATCGTCTACGCGGCGACGATGGTGAGCGGGTGCCTTGGATGTGATGACGAAGGGCTGGAGGCGGCGTTCTTCGAGCGGAACGCGATCCCGTGGGACGAGCTCGCGTTCCGCAGCACGCACGAGGCGCTGCGCGAGTATTATGGCGGGCCGTAAAGGCCCGCCCTACGCAATCGTGACTTCCTTCGTCAAGTAGACGTCCTGGATCGCGTTCAGCAGCCCCACGCCTTCCTTCATCGGCCGCTGGAACGCCTTGCGGCCCGAGATGAGCCCCATGCCGCCCGCGCGCTTGTTGATCACGGCGGTCTTCACGGCTTCCTTCAGGTCGCTCTCACCCGCCGACGCGCCGCCCGAGTTGATCAGCGGCGAGCGTCCCATGTAGCAGTTGGCGAGCTGATAGCGCGTCAGGTCGATCGGGTTGTCGGACGAGAGCTGCGAGTAGACGGCCTTGTGCGTCTTGCCGAAGTTGACCGCGTTGTAGCCGCCGTTGTTCTCCGGCAGCTTCTGCTTGATGATGTCGGCCTCGATCGTCACGCCGAGGTGGTTCGCCTGGCCGGTCAGGTCGGCGGCCAGATGGTAGTCGGCGTCCTTGGTCTTGAACGCGGGGTTGCGCAGGTAGCACCAGAGCACGGTGAACATCCCGAGCTCGTGCGCCTCCTGGAACCACGCCGCCACCTCCTGGATCTGCCGCTTCGACTCCTCGGAGCCGAAGTAGATCGTCGCGCCCACGCCGGCCGCGCCCATGTCGAACGCCTGCCGGACGCTGCCGAACCGGATCTGGTCGTACGAGTTGGGGTAGGAGATGAACTCGTTGTGATTCAGCTTGAGGATGAACGGAATGCGGTGCGCGTACCTGCGGGCGACGGCGCCGAGCACACCGAGCGTGGACGCGACCGCGTTGCAGCCGCCCTCGATGCCGAGCTTCACGATGTTCTCGGGGTCGAAGTACGCCGGGTTCGGCGCGAACGACGCGCCGGCCGAATGCTCGATGCCCTGATCGACCGGGAGAATCGAGACGTAGCCGGTGTTGGCGAGGCGGCCGTGGCTCAACATGCCCTGCAGCGCGCCCAGGACGCGTGGCCGCCGATCGGTCGGCGCCAGCACGCGCTCGACGAAGTCGGGCCCCGGCAGGTGCAGCAGGTCCTTCGAGATCGTCTTGCACTGATGCTGAAGCAGCGTGGCGTCGCCGCCAAGCGCCGCCTCGATGCCGGCCAGTCCGGATGCGCGTTCAATCGTGCCTGCTGATGCCACTGTGCACCTCGGTTTTCAATCCTATCACCGGCCGCCTTCGCGCTTTGCGCTTCGGCGAGCCTCGCCGAAGCCTTCGGCGGAGGCGGGGAAATCGAACTCTTCCACGGCCGCGTCCCGCACCGCGCGCTCGACCATCTCCTCGATCGGCAGCGCCACCTCGGCGGCCTCGATCGCGTCGAGCCGCGCGCGCGTCTGCGGGTGGCGCGGCGTGAACAGCGTGCAGCAGTCTTGGTCGGGAATGATGGAAATCGGATAGGTCCCGATGCCGATCGCCTGCGCGGTGATCTCGTCCTTGTCCATGCCGATCAGCGGCCGGAAGAGCGGCAGCGCCGCCACGTTGCCGACGACCGCGAGGTTCTCGAGCGTCTGTGACGCCACCTGGCCGACGACGTCGCCGGTGACGAGCGCCTGCGCGCGCCGCGCCCGGGCGATGCGCTCGGCGATCCGCAGCATGAGGCGCCGGTAGACGACGACGCGCATCGGCGCGGGGACGGCGAGGACCACCTGCTGCTGGATCTCGCCGAACGCGACGAGGTAGAGGCGCGAGTGCCGCTGCCATGTCGTCAGCAGCGTGACGAGCTCGCGAGCCTTGTCCTGCGACGCGCGCGACAGAACCGGGTAGCTGTGGAAATGCACGAACGTCACCGCGCAGCCGCGCTTCATCATGCGCCACGCCGCCACCGGCGAGTCGATGCCGCCCGACAGCAGGCCGAGGACGCGGCCCGCGGTGCCGGTCGGCAGCCCGCCCGGCCCGCGCTCCTTGTCGAAGAAGTAGAAGACCTCGTTGGTCAGGAACTCGGCGTGGATGACCAGTTCCGGGTCGTCCAGGTCCACCGTCCAGCCGCGCGCCTGCTTGATGCGGCCGCCGACTTCGCGCTCGATCTGCGGCGACGTCAGCGGGAAGCGCTTGTCCGCGCGTCTCGCCGACACCCTGAACGTCGCGCAGTCGCGCCCCTCCAGGTCGCGAAGGATCGCCGCGGCCAGCACGTCGAGATCGAGCGGCCCGCGCGAGGCGTACGAGAAATTCGCCACGCCGAACGTGCGGCGGATCCGGTCGCCGACCTCCTCGCGCACGGCGTCGGGGCCGAGCACGAGCTCGATGCGGCCCATCAGCGCGCGAACCGAGCGCACGTCGAGGTCGGACACCGCGGCGCGCAGGTTGCGGACGAGCCGTCCCATGAACCACGGACGGTTCTTCCCCTTCAGCACGATTTCCTGGTAGTGAACGACGATCGAGCTCATGACAGGGCGGCGGCGGCCGCGAGGTGGCCGCTCAGCACGGCACCCTCGATGGTAGCGGGCAGGCCCGTGTCGATCCAGTCGCCGGCCAGGAACAGGCCCGGCACCGCGGTCCGCGTCTCCGGCCGTGCCGGCTGGCCCGGCGCCACCGAGAACGTGGCGCGCTTTTCGCGCACGACGACGGCCCGCGTCACCGTCGCCGCCCGGGCGCCAGGCAGCGCGTCGCGGATCTCGGCGACCGCCAGGTCGATCAGCTCCTGGTTCCCGCTCGCCACGATGTGCTCCGCGCCGCTCGAGACGAGCGACAGGTGCGATGCCCGCTCGCCGAAGATCGTCCGCTTGTCGAACACCCACTGCATGGTCCGTCCCGGCAGGCCCACGAACATCCCGTCCGTGACGACGCGATCGAGCCACAGGTTCACGGTCACGATCGGCGACGCCGCGGTGTGCGCGGCGGCAGCGACCGTCCGCGCAAGTTCCGGCGGCGGCGAGAGGAGCGTGTCGGGCAGCGCATACCAGGGCACCGCGGCTATCACCGCGCGGCCGGATGACGACTCGCCCCGCACCGTGACGTTCAACTGATCACACGCAATCTGCGCGGGCGCGTTGGTTCGGACTTCCCCGCCGCGCTGCTCGATGAAGGCCTTCGCGGGCAGCGCGTACATGTGATCGAGCGGCCTGGCCGGCAGCGCCAGCGCGGCGCCCCGGGGGCCGCCGGCGAGCATGGTGGCGAGGACGCGCGCGAACGGCGCGGCCGCGGCGACGTCGATCGACTGGTTGAGCGCGGCGACGGCAAGCGGTTCCCAGAGCAGCTCGATGAGGCGGGGCGCCTGCCCTCGCCTCACTAACCATTCGCGAACTGTTTCGTTGCGGCCGGGCTGTAGCCCGCCCTTACCACGCATGTAAATCACAGAGAGACGGTCGCGCAGCGGCAGCGCGTCCCACGTGAGCACGCCCGCGAGCAGATGGAACGGCGACGGCAGCGGGGGGCACGCCAGGCGCGACGCCCGGCCGTCGCGATCGACGACGTCCACGGCGAGCCTGTCCTGCAGGCGGACGCGGTCCTCCGCGCCGATGCGCCGCAGGAAACGGAACGTCTCGCCGTAGCAGCCGAAGAGGACGTGCTGGCCGTTGTCCACGCGCTCGCCGGTGGCGGGGTCGGTGAACGCCGCGGCGCGCCCGCCGAGCGAGGGCCTCGCCTCGACCACGAGCACGCGCGCGCCGCGTTCGGCCAGCGCGGTCGCGGCGCTCAACCCCGCGAACCCGCCGCCGACGACGATGGCGTCAAAGGCCAATGGCGGTCCGCGCCCAGATGCGCAGTGCGATCACCAGGCGATGCGGCCGCGGCACGCGGATGCGCCGCGAGAAGACGTCGTAGCCGGCGCGCTCGATGCGGCGCAGGATCCCGAAATAGATGCCGCCCATGATCTCGGCGGCCACGAGGCTGCGGGCGTCCGCGCGCGGCAGCTCCGAGGCCGCACGGCGGAAATACTCGCGGGCCCGCTCGCACTCGAACCGCAGCAGGTCGCGCACGGCGGGCGTGACCGTCCCCGCCTCGAGCATCTCGACGGTGACGCAGAACGTCGCGAGATCCTCGGCCGGCAGGTAGACGCGCCCGCGGCGCAGGTCCGTGGCCACGTCCCGGACGATGTTCGTGAGCTGCAGCGCCATCCCGAGGTTCACCGCGTACGACCGTGCCTTCGGGTCGCGATAGCCGAAGATCTCGAGGCAGATCAGTCCCACCATCGACGCCACGCGGCGGCAATACAGCGACAGCGCGTCGAACGTCGGATACCGCGAGTAGTCGAGATCCATCGCCACCCCGGCTATGAGCTCCTCGAACGGCTCGCGCGGCAGGTTGAACTCGCGGATGACGGGCTGCAACGCCGTCCCCTGCGGCGTCGCCGGCTGGCGGCCCGCGTACGCCGCGTCGAGCTCGCTGCGCCACATGGCAAGCTGCTCCTCCGCGCGCGACCGCGCCTCCTCTTCGTCCACCGCGTCGTCCACGGCGCGGCAGAAGTCCCAGACCGCGATGATGGCGTTGCGCTTGCGCGGCGGCAGCACGAGGAACGAGTAGTAGAAGCTGGTGTCGCGGCTCACCAGATCACCGTTTGCCACGCAATCGCCACGGCGTCGCGCGCGCCGAGGCGCGGGCGGTGGTGGACGACGTCGAACTGCGCGCGCTCCAGCGAATCGAGGACGTGCACGCCGCCAAGCCACGTCGCGCGCAGCTCGTAGCGGAGCCGCCCGGCGACCGCGTCGCACAGCGGCCTGCCCGCGTCGAACAGGTCCCGCGTGCGCCGGACGGCGGCCCTCAGCGCCTGCTGCCAGGCGAGCGTGATCTGCCCGGCGGTGAGGTCCTCCTCGCGGGCGCCGTGGAAGCGCCGCTCCTCGGCCGGGAGGTAGATGCGGCCGCGGCTGTAGTCGATGTGGAGGTCCTGCCAGAAGTTCGTGAGCTGCAGCGCCGTGCAGATGGCGTCAGACCATCGATCGAGCTGGTCGCCGGTATGGCCCCTCGACTTCGCTCGGGGCAGGCCCGCGATGCGAAGCACCAGACGGCCCACGGGGTTCGCCGACCGGCGGCAGTAGTCCAGCACGTCGGCCCAGCTCTCGTACCGCGTGACCGTCACGTCCTGCCGGAACGCGCTCAGCAGGTCCTCGAACAGCGAGACCGGAAGGCCCCGGTCCCGTATCGTCGCGCCGACGGCAATGAAGATCGGCACCGCATGCGCCGGCTCGCCCGGCCTTGGCGGCGGTCCGGGTTCAGGCGCGCGTGCGGCCTGATGCAGCCGCTCGAGCCATCCGTCGAGCAGCGCGTGACGCTCCTCCACGGAACGCCGGCCCTCGTCGGCGAAATCGTCCGCGGCGCGCGCGAACGCGTAGACGGCGGCAATGTGATGCCGCGCGCGCCGCGGCACCAGCACGGATGCGACCGGGAAGTTCTCGTAGTGGCGTCGGGCGTCGCGCAGGCACGCGGCATACGCCTCGCTCACCATTCGGTTTCGGCCGTCCGTGCGCGGTGGTTCGCGGCACGGGCCATCACGAACAGCAGGTCCGACAGCCGGTTCAGGTAGACGATGAGGACCGGCTCGACCGCGTTGGGACCGAGGGCGACGACGCGCCGCTCCGCGCGCCGGCACACCGTGCGCGCCAGGTGCAGCAGCGATCCCGCGGGCGACCCGCCGGGCAGAATGAACCGGCGCAGCGGCGGGAGCTCGGTCTCCAGGCGATCGATCGTCCCCTCGAGCCGCTCGACGTCGGCATCGGTAATCGCCGCCTTCGTCACGCGCTCCGCGATGCGCGAGGACGGATCCGCCAGGCGCGCGCCGAGCGCGAAGAGATCCTTCTGAATCTGCTCGAGCGCGCCGCCGAGGTCGGCGTCGAGACCGGCCGCCCGCGCGGCGCCGAGGCACGCGTTCACCTCGTCCACGTCGCCGTAGGCGTCCACGCGCGCATCCGCCTTCGACACGCGCGTGTTGTCGAAGAGCGACGTCTCGCCCGCGTCGCCGGTCTTTGTGTAGATCTTCACCCTTCGAGTGGCCTCAGGGTGCCCCGAGGTTTAATCGAGGGGCACGCTTCGGGGATTATAGGTGCGGATGTCCGCTTCTTCCCTGCCGCCGCCGGCCGCCCGCCGGCGCTTCCGCCGACAGCTCCTCGCCTGGTACGGCGCCAACGGGCGCGACCTGCCGTGGCGCAAGACCGACGACCCGTACCACATCCTCGTCTCGGAAGTGATGCTGCAGCAGACGCAGGTGGACCGCGTGCTGCCGAAGTACCACGAGTGGCTCGCCAAGTACCCCTCGCTCGAGGCGCTCGCCGCGGCGCGCCGGACGGACGTGGCGAAGACGTGGCGTCCGCTCGGCTACAACATCCGTCCGCGCCGCCTGCACGCGATCGCGCGCGAATCGGTGACCCGCTACGGCGGCCAGCTGCCCTCGGACGAGGAAACGCTGCTCTCCTTCAAGGGCATCGGCGCGTACACCGCCGGCGCGATCCGCAGCTTCGCGTTCCGGCAGCGCGCCGCCATCCTCGACACGAACGTCGCCCGCGTGCTCTTCCGCGTCTTCATCGGCAGCGGCGACCCCAAGGCGCACGCCATGCGCCGCCACCTGTGGGCCGTGTCGGCAGCGCTCGTCCCCCGCAAGCGCGTCTTCGACTTCAACCAGGCGCTGATGGACCTCGGCGCGATGGTCTGCGTCGCCCGCACGCCGAAATGTGCGGTCTGCCCGATGACGAAATCGTGCTGCTCTGCTGCTGAGCTTCGCCAGCCCGCGTCGAGGAACGCCGCTCAGGAGTCCGGGCCCCGCAACGCGTGATCGTTGTCGTCGCCGCTGTCATCGAGCAGGCCGGCCGCTTCCTTCTCACCCGCCGGCAGCCAGGCGTCCACCTGGCCGGCATGTGGGAATTCCCGGGCGGCAAGATCGGTCCTGACGAAGCCCACGACGCCGCGCTGAAGCGCGAGATCCGCGAGGAGCTCGACGCCGGCGTGGACGTCGGCGAGCTCGTCTTCCACACCGAGCACGCCTACGACGACCGCACGATTGCGCTGTACTTCTATCGCTGCAGGCTGATTGGGATGCCGCGGCCGCTGCTCGGGCAGGAGATGCGGTGGGTGCCGCGCGGCGAGCTGACGGCGCTCGGGCTTCCACCCGCGGACAAGGAGCTGATCGAGCTGCTCACGAAAGGGCCGACCTGAAGTCGGCCCCTACTCACACGAGGGCCGGCCTGAAAGTCGGCCCCTACTCACACGAGGGCCGGCCTGAAAGTCGGCCCCTACTCACACGAGGGCCGACCTGAAGTCGGCCCCTGCTCACACGAGCGCCGGCCTGAAAGTCGGCCCCTACTCACTCACGAAAGGGCCGACCTGAAGTCGGCCCCTACTCACACGAGGGCCGACCTGAAGTCGGCCCCTGCTCACACGAGCGCCGGCCTGAAGGTCGGCCCCTACTCACTCACGAAAGGGCCGACCTGAAGTCGGCCCCTACTCACACGAGGGCCGACCTGAAGTCGGCCCCTGCTCACACGAGCGCCGGCCTGAAGGTCGGCCCCTACATGGGCCGGGCGGTGACTTCCGCGGCGACGCCGTCGATCAGCACCGACGTGCCCGGCCCGGTGAAGTCGCGCTTGACGTAGCCGAGCGCGACGACGCCGTGCTGAGGTGACGAGCCCGCGCTCGTGACCACGCCAATCTCCTTGCCGCCGCCGAAGATCGGCGCGCCCTGGGCCATCGCCCGTGATTCGCGACGCAGGCCGACGAGCTTTCGCGCCACTCGTCCGCCGCCGCGATGCAGCACCCGGATGATCACCTCCTGCCCGACGTAGCAGCCCTTGTCGAACGAGATGGCGCGCTGCTCGATCCCTGCCTCGAGCGGGATCGTGTCCTCCGTCATGTCCAGGCCGAACACCGGATAGCCTGCCTCGATGCGCGCGGCCTCCATCTCGGCGTGCGTCGCCGGAATCGCGCCGGCCGACTGCAGCGCGCGCCGCAGCTCCTCCTCGCGCGACGGCTCGACGTACATGCAGAATCCCGGCACGCCGAGCTGGCTGATGCGTGCCACGACGACCGGCGCGCCGTTGAACTTGGCGCGCGCGTTCTCGTACTCGCGCCACGAGCCGGGGTCCACCAGTCCCGTCAGCACGCCCAGCAGCACGTCGGGCGCCGCCGGCCCGTGCAGCCACACGCTGCGCAGCGCCTCCGACAGATCGGCGAGCTGCACGTCCTCGCTGAACAGGAACTGCTCGAGCCGCCGCAGCGTCGAAAGCACGAGGTGGGCAGGGACGTCGAGCAGCATCATGTCGCCCGACTCGAGCACGTGCATGTCCGTGAGCATGCGCCCCTGCGGCGTGAGCCACGCGGCATAGCAGCCGCGGCCGCCGATGAGCGTGTCGATGTCGTTGGTGAGCAGCCCCTGGAGGAACGCGGCGCGGTCCTTTCCGGACACGCCAATCGCGCGGCGCGGCGCAACGGCGCCGACCCCGGCACCCTCCTTGAGCGCGCGATACCCGTTCATGGCCTTCTGATAGGATTCGAGCAGATGGTTGCCCGCTATTGTACTTGGACGCTTCTGCTGCTCTGTGCGGTGCCCGGCGCGTGGGCGCAGCAGGCGCAGGCCCAGCAGGCGCAGGCACCGGTGACGTCGGGCTACACGGTGTTCCTGCGCGGCGTCCCGATCGGCCGCGAGGACGTCACCATCGAGCAGAATCCGGACGGCATCACCATCACCGGGCGCGGACGCCTGGCCGCGCCGCTGAACGCCGTGACGAACCGTGTCGCGGTGCACTACCACCCGGACTGGACGCCCGACCTGCTGGAGCTGGACGTCAACGTCAACGGCGGCGAGAACACCCTGAAGACCAGCTTCCTCGACGAGACCGCCCTCTCGGAAGGCACCCTCGGCGGCCGCGCCATCCGCCATACCGACGTGGTCGGCCGCTCGGCGTTCGTGCTCCCGAACGGGTTCTTCGGCTCGTACGAAGCGATCGCGCGCCGGCTGGCGGCGGCGGACATCGGGTCCGAGCACCGTGCCTTCATCGCGCCGCAGCTCCCGCAGCTCTCGTTCCGCGTCAGCAGCGTGACCACCGAACGCATGCAGACGGGCACGCAGACCTTCAACGTGCGCCGCTACGTGCTCGTCTTCACGAGCCCGGGCGGGCTGGCGACGGTGAACCTGTACGCGGACCAGGACCGCAGCACGCTCCTGCGCCTCAACGTGCCCGCACAGGCGATCGACGTCGTCCGCGACGACCTGGCGTCCACCGCGTCGCGCACGCTGATGCACTCGAACCCCGGCGACGAGCCGGTGTTCATTCCTGCGGCCGGGTTCAACCTCGGCGCCACGCTCACGCGGCCCTTCGACGGTGCTCAGGGCAGGCCGAAGACGGCGGCGGCCCGGCTGCCGGCGGTCGTCCTGATCGGCGACTCACCGATCGGCGATCGCGACGGCGTCGTGGGCGGCGTGCCCGTCATCGGGCAGCTCGCCGGCGCGCTGGCTGAAGCGGGCTTCCTCGCCGTGCGCTTCGACAAGCGCGGCTACGGGCAGAGCGGCGGCCGCCCGGAGTCCGCCACGATCAGCGATTTCGCGGAGGACATGATCGCCGTCGTCAGGTGGCTGGCCGATCGGCGCGACGTGGATCGCGACCGCATCGCCGTGCTCGGCTACGGCGAAGGCGCGTGGGTGGCCCTGCAGGCCGCGGCCCGCGAGCGGCGCCGCATCGCCGGCGTGGTCTCGCTCGCCGCGCCGTCGGTCACCGGCGCGGAGCTCGTGCTCGAACAGCAGCAGCAGCGCCTCGAGCAGCTCGATACGTCGCAGATGGACCGCGACGCGAAGATCGCGCTGCAGCGGCAGATCAACGCCGCGGTCATGACCGGCAAGGGCTGGGAGGCGATCCCGCTGGAGATCCGGCGGCAGGCGGATACGCCGTGGTTCCAGAGCCTCCTGTCGTTCAGTCCGGCACGCGTGCTCGAGGACGTGCGCGCGCCGCTCCTCTTCCTCCACGGTCAGCTCGATCGCCAGATCGCGGTCTCACACCTCGACACGATCGCCGAGCTCGCGCGCGCCGAGAGCGACTCGAAGGCGGTGGCCGTCGTCAGCGTGCGCGGCGTCAACCACCTCCTCGTGCCGGCGGAGACCGGCGCGGTCACCGAGTACGGGTCCCTCACGGATCGAAACGTGAGCCGCGACGTCACGGCGGCGATCATCGGCTGGCTCACGAAGACCTTCGCCGCGATTCGGTGAAGCCTTATGAAGACGACAATCGCGCTCGCTCTGGCGGCCTCGGTGGCGCTTGCCGCTTCCCCGGCGGCGCAGTCGCGTTCCGCCGTGCGCAGTAAGGGGCTCACCGAGGTCGAGGGGCTGCGCGTCGGCCATCACACGCTGTCGGGACGGCCGACCGGCTGCACCGTGGTGCTCGTGGACGGCACGGGGGCGCCAGGTGGTGTGGCGCAGCGCGGCGCGGCGCCGGGCACGCGCGAAACGGACCTGCTCGACCCGCTCAACATGGTGGACAAGGTCAACGCCATCGTGCTCGCCGGCGGCAGCGCGTACGGCCTCGACGCGGCGCAGGGCGTCGTCAAGTATCTGGAGGAGCGCAAGATCGGCTGGGACGTCGGCACCGCCGGCGTCGTGCCGATCGTGCCCTCCGCCATCCTCATCGACCTGTGGTTCGGCGGCGATCCGAAGATCCGCCCGACGGCTGACTGCGGCTATCGCGCGGCGGAGGCGGCCACCGACGGGCCGGTCGCCGAAGGCAACGTCGGCGCGGGCGCGGGCGCGACGCTGGGCAAGGTCGCCGGCCGAGAACGCTCGATGAAGGGCGGCACGGGCACGGCGGCCATCCGGCTGCCGAACGGGCTCGTCGTCAGCGCGATCGTCGCGGTCAATGCCATCGGCGACGTCATCGACCCGTCCACCGGCCAGGTGATCGCGGGCGTCCGCACACCCGACGGCAGGCAGCTCGCGGACGCGCGCAGGCTCCTGCGCGAAGGTGCGCTGCTTCGCGCCGCCGCGCCGCGCGCGGTGGAGAACACCACCATCGCCATCGTCGCGACCAACGCGCGCATGAACAAGACGGAGGTCAACCGGGTGGCGCTGATGGCCGACGACGGGCTGGCGAGGGCGATCAGCCCGGCGCATACCATCGGCGACGGCGACACCGTGTTTGCGCTGGCGACCGGGCGCTGGGACGGCCAGGCCGACGCCAGCATCGTGGGCGCGCTCGCGGCGGAGGTGCTGGCGGACGCGATCGTGCGCGCGGTCACGCAGACCGAAAGCCTGGGCGGGCTGCCGTCCGCACGCGAGCTCGGAACGGTGCCCGCGCGCTTACGGTAGGGGCCGGCTTCAGCCGGCCCATCCGGTGACCATCCACCTCGCGCTGCTCATCGTTTACTCGGTCGGCGTCGTCGCGCTCGGCCTCTGGACGTCGCGCCTCATCCGTTCGAGCAGCGACTTCTTCGTCGCCGGGCGCCGCCTCGGGCCGGGGCTGATCTTCGCGTCGATGCTGGCGGCCAACATCGGCTCCGGCGCGACCGTCGGCGTGGCCGGGCTCGCCTACGCCGAGGGCATCAGCGCGTGGTGGTGGAGCGGGTCAGCGGGGCTGGCGTCGCTCGTGCTGGCATTCCGGGTCGGCCCGCGGATCTGGGCGCTCGCGAACGAACACGGTTTCTACACCACGGGCGACTTCCTCGAGTTCCGCTACAACGCCACGGTCCGGCTCGTCATCTCGGTGCTGATCCTCTGCGGGACGCTGGCGATCCTGGCGGGCCAGATCATCGCCGGCGCCGCGATCCTCAACGTGCTCACCGGCGCGCCGCGATGGGTCGGCTCCCTCATCGGCGGCGCGATCATGACGATCTACTTCGCGGCCGGCGGCCTCCTCGGCACCGCCGTCGTCAACACCGTGCAGCTCGTCGTGATGCTCGCCGGTTTCCTGCTCGCGATGCCCGTCGCGCTCGGGACGGTCGGCGGGCTCGGCACGCTGTTCTCCTCGCTTCCGGCGGGCTACGGCGATTTCACGTTCTCGACCGGGCCGGGCAGCGGCTGGACCCTGCTCTTTCTCACGGGGCCCGCGTTCATCGTCTCTCCCGGACTGATTCAGAAGTCCTATGGCGCACGAAGCGGGGGCGCGCTGCGCACCGGAGTCGCGCTGAATGCGGCGGCGCTCATGGTGTTCGCGTTCGTGCCGGTCCTGCTCGGCATGGTTGCCGCGGTCAGCCTGCCGGGGATCCAGGACGACAACCTCGTGCTGCCGACGCTGCTGCGTGAAGGGTTGCCCGTCTGGCTCGGCGCGCTGGCGCTGGCGGCCGTGTTCTCCACCGAGGTGGACACGTGCGACGCGATTCTGTTCATGATCTCCACGTCGGCGTCGAAGGACCTGTACAAGCGCCACGTCAATCCGGGCGCCACGGATGCCGAGCTGTTGCGGGTGGCCAGGATTGCGGCGATCGCCGGCGGGACGCTCGGCGTGCTGCTCTCGATTTACCTGGCAACGGTCATCGACGCGCTGACGATCTTCTACTCGCTGCTGGTGGCGTCGCTGTTCGTTCCGTTCCTGGGCGGGCTGTACACCCGGCGCGCCGGGCCGGCGGCGGCCCTGGCGGCGATTGTGGGTGGGGTTGTGACATTGATAGGTGTGCGCCTGGCGCTGGCGGAGCGCTACCCGTGGGTGGACCCGACGCTGACCGCGGTCATCGTGGCCGCGGCGGCCTTTGCCGCCGTCTCATCGGTGACAAAATCGAGGCTATGAAGACATATCGGATTGCGGTTATTGCCGGCGACGGCATCGGCAAGGAAGTCATCCCGGCGGGCATCGACGTCCTGACGCTCGCGGGCGCGCAGGGCGGGTTCTCGTGCGAGTTCACCCAGTTCGGGTGGGGCTGCGATTACTACCTGCAGCACGGCCGGATGATGGAACCGGACGGCGTGGACAGACTCCTGACGTTCGACGCCATCTACCTCGGCGCCATCGGCGATCCGCGCGTCGCCGACCACATTTCGGCGCGCGAGCTGATCCTGCCGCTGCGCCAGCGCCTGCGCCAGTGGGTGAACCTGCGCCCGATGCGGCTTCTGCCCGGCATCTCGTCGCCGCTCGCGGGACGGACCGCGGCCGACATCGACATGCTCTGCGTCCGCGAGAACTCCGAGGGCGAGTACTGCGGCATGGGCGGCCGGCTGCACGCGGGGACGCCCTATGAAGCCGCGACACAGACGGGCCTCTTCACCCGGCACGGGATCGAGCGCATCGCGCGTTACGCGTTCCAGCGTGCCGCGTCGCGCCCGCGCCGACTGCTGGCCAGCGCCACCAAGTCCAACGCGCTGCAGCACGCCATGGTGCTGTGGGACGAAGTGGTCGCGCGGGTGGCGGCCGAGTTCCCGCAGGTCGAGTTCCGGAAGTATCACGTGGACGCGCTCTGCGCGCGCATGGTGACGCATCCGCAGACGCTGGACGTGATCGTCGCGTCGAACCTGTTCGGCGACATCCTCACCGACATCGGCTCGGCCATCTCGGGCAGCCTCGGCGTGGCACCGGGGGGCAACATCAACCCGGACCGCGACATGCCGTCGATGTTCGAGCCGATCCACGGCTCGGCGCCGGACATCATGGGCAAGGGCATCGCCAACCCGATCGCCGCGATCTGGGCGGGCGCGATGATGCTCGATCACCTCGGCGAGAAGGCCGCGCACGACGCGATCCTGCGCGCCATCGAGCAGGTCATCGGCGACGAGCGCGTGAAGACGCCGGACCTCGGCGGCCGCGCGACCACGGCGGAGATGACGAAGGCCGTCACGCAGGCGCTGGCAGCGAGGGTTGCTTGACAGAAGATGGCCACTGTCAGATTCACCAGGAACATTCAGCGGCACGTCGAGTGTCCGGATCGCGAAGTGGAGGGCGCCACGCTGCGCGAGGTCCTCGAGCGGTATTTCGCCGGCAACGATCGGGCCCGAGGCTACGTGCTCGACGACCAGGGCCGGCTGCGGCATCACATGGCCGTCTTCATCGACGGCCAGCAGCTTCAGGACCGCGATGGCCTGAGCGACGCGGTCGCGCCCGGCGCGGTCATCGACGTCGTGCAGGCGCTCTCGGGAGGATGAAGGACGCCGTATGAGCAACAGATTCCACGTCGCCACACGCAAGGGTCTCTTCACGCTCGAACGCGGCGAGCAACGCCGCCAAGGCGTTGCGGGAGACAGCGAGTGGGCGATCGCGCGCACCAGCTTCCTGGGCGACAACTGCACGCTGGTGATGCACGATCCGCGCGACGGCAGCCTGCTCGCGGCGCTCGATCACGGCCACTTCGGCGTGAAGATGCACCGCTCGCGCGACGAAGGCGCGACGTGGCAGGAGGTCGCCGCGCCGAAGTATCCGGACAAGCCGGCCGGCTACGTGCCGAAGACGCCGGCCGAAGGCCGGCCGGTGGACTGGGCGCTGAAGCTGGTCTGGGCGCTCGCGCCGGGCGGCGCGAACGAGCCCGGCGTCCTGTGGTGCGGCACGCTGCCCGGCGGGCTGTTCCGCTCGGAAGACGGCGGCGACTCCTGGGCGATCAACCGGCCGCTCTGGGACGACCCGCGCCGCGAGGAATGGTTCGGCGGCGGCGCCGACCAGCCGGGCATCCACTCGATCTGCGTGGACCCGCGCGACGCGGCGCACGTCACGATCGGCGTGTCATGCGGAGGCGTCTGGACGACCCGCGACAGCGGGAAGCGCTGGACGCTCGCCGGCAAGGGCATGCGCGCGGAGTACATGCCGCCGGAGCGGCAGTTCGACCAGAACGTCCAGGACCCGCACCAGCTCGCCCAGTGCCCCGCGAACCCGGACGCGATGTGGGTGCAGCACCACAACGGCATCTTCCGCTCGACCGACGGCGGCGAGACGTTCAGCGAGATCAGCGGCGTGAAGCCGTCGGCCTTCGGCTTCCCCGTCGCCGTGCATCCGAAGAATCCGGACGTGGCGTGGTTCGTACCGGCAATCAAGGACGAAAAGCGGATTCCCCTCGAAGGACGTGTCGTCGTAAACCGCACGCGCGACGCCGGAAAGACGTTCGACACGCTGACCCGCGGCCTGCCGCAGGAGCACGCGTACGACCTCGTCTTCCGCCACGCGCTCGACGTGGACGACACCGGTGACCGGCTCGCGTTCGGCTCGACGACGGGCTCGCTGTGGGTGAGCGAAGACGGCGGCGACTCGTGGCAGACGCTGTCGTCGAATCTGCCGCCGGTCTATGCGGTGAGGTTCGAGAAATAGGCGGGCCGTGAAGGCCCGCCCTACGGCGGAAACCCGACCGATAACTTCACGGCGGCGTACTCCGGGTGCACGCTGCCGTCCGACGCCCTGATCACAAGCGGCGGCTCCCCTTCCCGGAACACGACAGGACGTCGGCGCACGATGGACAGCGCCGCGGCCCGGGCGCGTAGTCGGCAACGTCGCCGCGCATCTCGAAGCGGCACGCGACCTTCTGCGAATGATCGCCCTCGATGCCGGGAAGTGACCGCCGATCGCGTCGAGTGATTCGTCGGCTGGGACGTCGGGCGCGGACCGCGCGCCGGGCGGAACCGGTCCGGGCTTCGCCCAACCTTTGAAGTGACTCTCAGTCAAATCCCAAATCCCAAATCCCAAATCCCAATCGCAAATCACAAATCGCAAATCGCAAGCTAACATGGGCGCATGGCGCGAGCCGCTTCCGCACACGCAACGGGCGTCGCGGCGAGGCTCGAGGCGTTCGTCCTCGAGCGCTTTCCGTTCGCGCTGCCTGCCGTGCAGGACGCGATTGCCGCCGCCGGAGCGGCACGGCTCCGTGAGCGCGACGCGCCCGCGATCGAATCGCTGCGCGTGGTCCTTCGACGCGAGCTGAAGCACGCGCTGGAGGCGATCGACGTGGCCGACGTCGCCGACCCGACACCGGGCGTGACCGCTGCGAGCCGTATGGACGCCGCGCGGCGATCCCTCGCCGACGCCTGCGACGGGTTCCTCGCCCGTGAAGCCATCTCAGCGTCGCTGACTCGCGACGAGCGCACCGAGATCCTCCGCGGCATGGTGCTCACCCGCGCGGTGGACAACCGGCTGAAGCAGTTCTTCGCCACCGGCGAGGTCCGCTACCGCGACACGCCGTTCCAGGGGAAGGGATTCCGCTCGCTCGGGCAGGAAGCGATCTATGCCGCCGGCATCCGCCTCCGCCGCGGCGCCGCGTACCGCGACCCCGACCGTGGATGGCAGGGCGACGTGGTCGGCCCGATCATCCGGGACCTCGGCGTCGCGCTGGCGATGCGGCCGGAACCGGCAACGGTGCGGATGGTGCTGAACGCGCAGATGGGCAAGGACGGCCCGCCGATGGGCGGCAAGGACCTGCACATCGGCGACTTCGAGTGGGGCATCCTGCCCGCCACCGCGCCGCTCTCGATCAGCACGCTCTCGATTGCGGGCATGGCGATGGCGTTCTCGCAGCGGCAGGCGGGACGCGTCGCCGTCTCCTTCATCGGCGAAGGCGGCACCTCGCTCGGCGAGTGGCACGAGGCGATCAACCTCTGCGCCGTGCGGCGCCTGCCGGCGATCTTCTGCGTCGAGAACAACCAGACGGCGCTCTCCACGCCGGTCGGCGAGCAGTCGGCCGTCCGCGTGTTCGCTGACAAGGCAGGCGGCTACGGCATCACCGGCATCACGATCGACGGCACCGATCCGGAGGCGATTGCGTCGGCCTTCACCTGGGCGGCCGATCGCGCCCGCTCGGGCGACGGCCCGGCGCTCATCGAGCTCATCTCCATGCGGATGTGCGGCCACGCGCACCACGACGACATGCTGTATCTCGGCAGGGAGCCGCAGCCGTCCTGGGAGTACCCCGATCTTCCGGCTGAAGCCGGAAGCCACATCGCCTATGCCGACCGGACTGCGTACCGTCTCTGGACGGCGAAGGACCCGATCGCGGTGTACGCGAAAACGCTCGAGGCGGAAGGAGTCATCGGCCGACACGACCTCGAGCGCTTCAAGCAGGAAGCCGAAGCGATGGTCGAGGCCGAAGCGCAGGCGGTCATCGCCGCCCCGTGGCCGGAGCCCGAGGCTGCGGCGTCGGGTGTGTTCGCATCCGAAGCCCCACGAGTGCGCGTGGAACCGCTCGAACCCTCCACGAGGCTCGACATCGATCCGGGCCCGGCGCTGCCTCCGCTCGACCCGGGCCTGCCGTTCGACAAGGCGGGCAGCACGTTCCTCGAGGCCGTAATGATGGGCGTCGGCGACGCGCTGCGCGCCGACCCCCGCGTGTTCGTCTACGGCGAAGACGTCGGCGGCCAGTACGGCAACGCGTTCCTGCTGCTGCGCCCGCTGCTCGAGGAGTTCGGCGGCCGCATCGTCAACTCACCGCTCGCGGAAAGCGGCATCCTGGGCGTGTGCGTCGGCGCGGCGCTCGCGGGCCAGCGCCCGATTGGCGAGATGCAGTTCAACGACTTCGTCGCCAGCGGCTTCAACCAGCTCGTGAACAACGCGGCGAAGATCCGTTACCGCTGGGGCGCGTCGGTGCCGATGGTCGTGCGCATGCCGTGGGGCGGCCTGCGCCACGCGGGCCCCTATCACAGCCAGAACACCGAGCCGTGGTTCTACCGCACGCCGGGGCTGAAGATCGTCACGCCGTCCACGCCTGAAGACGCGCGCGCGTTGCTCGCAGCCGCGGTTGCCGACCCCGACCCGGTCCTCTACTACGAGCACATCGCGCTCTACCGCGATCCGCGCATCAAGCAGGTGCTGCCGCCCGGGGCACCGGAGCCGATGCCAATCGGCACCGCCGCGCTCCGCCGCGCCGGGGACGAGCTCGCCATCATTTCCTACGGCGTCTACGTGCACGTGGCGATGCGCGTCGCGGCGACACTGGCGAACGACGGCGTCGAAGCAGCCGTGCTGGACCTTCGCAGCCTGGCGCCACTCGACAGGAACGCGGTGCTGGCCGTGGCCCGCCACTGCAGCCGCGTGCTGATCGTCCACGAGGACTCGCGCACCGGTGGCATCGGCGAAAGCCTCGCGGCGATCATCCAGGAAGAAGCGTTCGAGTCGCTCGACGCGCCGGTCCGCATCCTCGGCGCGCTCGACACACCGGTCCCCTACTCGCCGCCGCTCGAGGAGTACTTCCTGCCGTCGGAAGACGACGTGGAGCGGGCCGCTCGCTTGTTACTCGCCTATTAGAGCGGTTTCTGAAACGTCGTAGTGTCCGGCTTTAGCCGGACCAAGTTGATCGGCACCGCCGTGTGTGGTCCGGCTAAAGCCGGACACTACGAAGAAGTCGAAACCGCGCTAGGGTGCCTGAAGTGCTTGAAGTGCCTAAAGTGCCTGGGGTGCCTGGGGTGCTTGGTGTCCCCGACTATTCCAACTTGGAACCAGATCGCCGAATCTCTGGAATCGATGCGGCGTCTTCGGGATTCGGCGGGATTCGCGCTGCAAGGGATTGCGACGGACGCGAGCCACGGAGTGCTATGCCGTCCTCCGCGCCGAGACTACGCCATATGCGTAGGATTTGGCGGCGAGCGTGGCGCACAAGTGCTGCGACGCACTTCAGACACCCTGGGCACCTTAGGCACTCCAGGCACTCTTAGATTTCGTGCCGCCCGGCTGGTGCTGGCCTCCTAGCTAGAGCTGTCGCCGAACGATGATCCGGGCTACCGGATTCCGCCAGTCGCGGTTGCTCGCCCTGAGGTCGCCCACCCCGTGGATGCCGTTGTGAATGATCACGACGCCTTCACCGCCGCCGACTCGGGCGCCGCCTCCCGGACCGCCGCACTCCGAAAAATCGGGACCCGGAATGGAGGCGCACCGCTCGTCGTTCTGCTCGGTACCCGAGTCGTATGCGGGGACGTCGATGATTGTAATCTCATTGGCGGCGGGGAGTGGCAGGCCGGTGGCGCCGAAGAAAGCATCATTGGTGGGAATGAGCATCGAAACGAGACTGACGCGGTCGAACTGACCGCCTGCCATCACGACCACATCTACAGTGACTCCTGGCGTGAGCAATCCCGAGCTCGAGGCAATATCTCGGACCTCCAGTGGCCGTCCCCGCAAGAGCGTCGTCAGCGGGCCGATGTTTCCTTCCTCCGCGACCTCACGGAGCTCGGACGATGCCGCCGTGCCCGGCGTGAAGAGGCGAACAGCCGAGGTGTGCGTCGCGACCAGAATCGGCGTAAAGCTTTGCGCGCGGGTCATGTTCGTGATGCTGACCAGGTAGCGCTGCACCGACTGTGCTTGAACGCTTTTGTTCACCGAGGCTGAGGCGACCACCGCTAGAGCTACGGCAAGACTCACGACGCAGCGTCTCATTGCAGGTTCCTCCTGGGAGAAGGGGCTTCCTTCCCCGATGCTGTCGAATTTCCACAGCGATCAGTTCCGTTGAATGAGTCGCGCTACGAGGTGAAATCCCCCTCCTCCGTTTTTCCTTTCGTGACTCTGGGTGGGGCTCGCTATGATGCGGAGCGGACCCTCATGTACGGGCTGATCCACATGCCCAGGATGCCGGCCTGCGCCGTGCTCGCGTGTTGTCTCACGACGACAAACGCCGCTGCTCAGGATGGCTCCTGGCTCTTCGTCGGCGCCGTCGCCGGGCTCTCAACGTTGTCTGCCGACGCGCGGTCGGTGACTTCGTCGGACAGCGTCGCGATTTCGCTCTACAAGCCCGAAAACGGCCCGGCGCTGAACGTGCTCGTTGGGGCACACCTCACCGACTACATCACGATCCAGGCGAACTACATCTGGAATCGCAATGACCTTGCGCTCGTGGCCGCCCAGGTGAGTGACTCCGGCCCGTCGTTCTACGAGCAGCCACAAGACAGCTCACAGCACGCCGTGGTGGGAGACCTGCTTGTGTATTTCCGGGAGCGTCGCAGCCGTGTCCGGCCTTATTTGTCGTTCGGAGGAGGAATAGTTCGACTCGAGACTCGCGTTGATGCGGCGGTGCGCATTCGCGGCGCCGTCCTTCCGCCGCCAGGGTTTGCAGCCACTCGAACAACACTGAGGGTTGCCGTTGGAATGGACATCACGCTCGCGGGCACCTGGAGCTTTCGGTACAGCTTCAGCGAGAGCCTGAGCCGCAACCCAATCAGCGCCCACCTGTCGCCTCGGGGCCAGCGCAACCTCGCAAATTTCCAGAATCTCTTCGGGATCGTCCGCGCCCTCTAGCCGCGCTTGTTTCAGCGACGGTGGAACTGTACATACGGACAATGAGGCCAGACGATTGGGGGAGACTCGAAGCGCTCCGCAAGAAGACGCGCATGACACACCCGACACGGATTCATCGCCTTGACGCGATCGCTGACCGGTATGGCCTGAACTGCATCTTCGAAGACGCAGAGCGCGTGCCCGGCCGCCTTCACGGCCGACAGACTCAGCAAAGGTCCCGTGGACACCTGACGCTGCACCATAGCTGAGTAGATCGTCGACTTCAAACGCGCTGGAGCGCGCTCGAGTGCGTGCTCCGTCGCGTCGGTCTGAGCCGCAAGCGTATGGAAATCGAGATCCGGTTCCATGGCGGTCTACTCAGCCTCCCAAAGCTGTTTGAACTGCGTTCGGGCGCGTGCGAGAAGGCGCTCGATCGCCTTTTCTGTCTTCCCGGTCTCCACGGCCATCTCCTTGGCGCTGCGCCGCTCCCAGTACCGCCACAACAGCGCGAGACCGTATGGCTCCGGCAATCGCTCAAGCACCCGTCTGGTCTTCTCCACCAATCGCGAGTGGTCAATGAGTTCATCGAACCGTGGAAACTCCGCTGTTGTCCTCAAGTCATCGTCGAGCTCGCAAAATATCTCATCGTCTCTGAACCGCGCGCGATAATAGTCCACGACCTTGTGCCTCGCGATACCCAGTACCCAGGTGCGCAAGGACGATCCTCCCGTAAAGCCCTCGAGACTCTCGAGCGCGGCGAGGAAGACTTCCTGCACGAGATCGTCGACGAGGTCCACCCGTGGGGCAAGCCGCTGCCTGACGTACGCATAGACCGGATCGGCACATCGAGACACGAACTCGGCCGTGGCCTTTCGGTCTTTGCGCAGGACAGCTGCGACGAGGTCGCGTTCCTCCGCGACCATTGGGTATGCCGGGCAAGGCGTCGGTGCCTCGACGACCAGTTGCGGGCCCTGGCCGTCACTGGGACTCATCTATGTAGGAGTCGCCCGAGGGCGTTCATTCCCCCGCCCTGGCCGTGAACGTGATCCGTCACCCGGCTCCGTGGAGAAGGGGCACTTTACCTGATGAGCGTGGTCTCCGGGAAACTGGGCGTACCAACCGAACCAGAATGCTCGGTGGGCCGCGACGCGAGGGAGCCGTCGCGTCGGGTTGTCCGCCAGATACAGCCCGTCCTCGGCGATCCGCCAGGGCCGGCCGCTGGAGTCGGCCAGGCGGTCGCCCAAGCGGCGCCCGAACCGTGTGGTGCCGGCCTCGTACACGCGATTTGCGCTACCCGCGCTCGTCACGATCACCAGATGGCGACTCGCGACCTCCGTGTGATAGAGCGGGTGCCGCTTGAGAAAATCTGCCGCGATCGCGACGGGCACTCGGTCGCGCGTCGTGCCGGAGACACGGGACAACAGCATCACCAGAACCTCGGCCTTGTTTTTCAGCCTTGCATCAATCTGTGGCACCTGAAACATGAGCCGATCTGTGGCGAAATAATCCCTGTAAGCGAGGTCAAGCGTCGGCTGCGGGTTCCGTAAATTCTGACCGCCCCTTTTCCGGAAATTCTGGCCGCTCTGAGCTGACCCCTTCGGCTCACACACTCGCTGCACCTAGCAGCGAGG
>Ga0194128_10001039_pt1 | contig 49238 bp, 44 predicted proteins | sample TA2KigCa65mmetaG_FD_148650 | JGI IMG/M metagenome (GOLD analysis project Ga0194128, IMG submission 148650) | Freshwater microbial communities from Lake Tanganyika, Tanzania - TA2015037 Kigoma Deep Cast 65m | ecosystem: Environmental > Aquatic > Freshwater > Lake | place: Tanzania: Lake...
GAGGAAGTGGCTGATCTCCTCGTCGAGAAACTGCTGCAAATACCGCTGTAGCCCATGGCGCAGAAACTCCGGGTCTTCCAGCAGCCCCTCTTGATCTGCCGGGGCGGCTTCACTACGTTGCCTGCGGGCCATTGTTGCCTCCAGGTGTAGGTGTGGGTAGGAGTTAGAGGTAACCCCTAGGATACACCCACTCGGGACAGCAGTGGCTTTTTACTTTTTACAGAAACTTACGGACACAATCGGAACATCCGCCCCACGAAGCTACCGGACGTGTGCCGCGCCTTATCAATACGGCTCAAGCACCATGATCCAGCTTCGGACGCCGAAGCGTGCGCCAAAATCATCATGAAGGCAGGCCAGGCAGGTTGGAGCTATGAATGAGCGTGCAAGCAGGCCTAGCTTCACGAGGTAAGCTCAGTTCCCCCGCTGTTGCCTCATCTTCGCCACGCTGAAATCAGATGCCCGGTACGCGGCGAAGATGGCCTCCTCCTCGGCGCGGATCCGGCGGGCCAGTTCCAGGATCTGGGCGGCTTCGGCGGCGGGCAGCTTGACGCAGCCGTCGGCGTCGGCCAGGAGCAGGTCGCCAGGCCGCACCCGCAATTGGCCCACGGTGAGGGGCTGGCTGAAGCGGGTGAGGTTGAAGACCCCGTGGCCCGGCACCGTGCCCCAGGCGAAGACCGGCAGTCCCACCCGGCGGATGCCGGCCAGGTCTCGCACCGTGCCCTCGACCAGCACCCCACTCACCCCCAGCCGCTGGTGCAGGGTGGCCATGCCGTCGCCGAAGCTGGCGCCCCGGCCCGGCCGCGAGTCCACGTCCTTGAGCACGGCGATCAGTGGGCCGGGGGTGGCTTCGAGCATCGCATAGTAGTCGAGCCAGTCGAGGGCTGGGGAATCCGGGTCATTGGTGGTCACCTCGGCGGTGACTGCGTAGCCGATGGCCGGCCCCAGCTCGGGCAGCAGGCAGCGGATGGTGTGGTCTGTGTAGTCCTCGCCAGGGGTCCCGCGCAAACGGGTCACGGCGTTGAAGAGGGTGGGGGAGTCAAACTCGCGCAGTGCTTCCAGCAGCTTCGGATCAAGGGTTGGCATCGTCTTTCCTCCGGCGCTCAGGCGCGGCACAATGGTTCAAACACCAGTTCATCCCCCGCCACCCCGTCCACTACATTCACCCACTCGCCCGGCTTCAGGTCGAGGGGCCGGTCCAGTTCCACCGCGGTGTGGTCCGCGTCCGGGTTGTTGGCCTCGCGAATCTCTCCCCAACCGGTCCCCTCTTCGCGCTCCAGGCGGGTGAGATGCAGGTTGCCGGTGCGGGCCATGATATGGTACTCCAGCTTTACCTGCTGTCCCTGCACTGCCTTTACCCGTCCCCGCCCCAGCAGGGAGGTGACATCGAGGCGCAACCGCAGTCGTCCTCCACCCAGCTCCCGTACCTCCTCCACCCGGTAGTTGTGCCCCCGCCCCTGCGGATTGATCCGCACCCGGTCGCCAACTGCGATCCCCTGTAGGCCCTCCACCTCGACGGTGCAGGCCTGCCGGTCCACGGCGATGATCCGGCCCGGTTGCATCGGCTGGGCGCAGGCGAGGGATTTGCCCCCTGCCGTGAAAGAGGAAACCCCCACCGCGCTGATCTTCCCATCGACCACCACCGCCAGGCTGCCCTGCAATGAGGCCCCATCCCCGAACCGCACTGCGGCGTCGGCTTCTGGATTCCAATAGAGTTTCACCGCGCGCCCACCCGCACTCACCAGCTCGACACCGGTGGCCTCCTCGCGGCCGGCGGGGATGGGGCGCACTGCCGCCAGGGTGGCCGGGCCCAGGCGTGGCTCGAAGACCAGATCCACGCAGGTGGTCTGCCCAGGTTGGGGCGTGTGCTTCCACAAGAGGGGGCGGAAGTGGTAGGTGGACTCCTCGGGCGTGCCCATGGTGGCGGTGGCCCGGGCGCTGAGCAGCTGGGTGCCGGGGGTAATGTGCAGCTGATGCAGGTCCAGCCAGGCGTCGGGGCGCCGGCGGCAGGCCCAGGTGCCTTTCCAGGCGGGGCGATCCTCCAGATGCTCCACCGCGTCCATCCAGGCCAGGCCGGCGTAGTCGGGATGGATCAGACCCTTCTGCTGGCCGCGCTGTCCCTGTGGGTCGGCCACGGTGCCGCCGAGCTTGCGGATGGCCAGATCGGCGGCGAAGGCATCGGCCTCCAACCCACGGCAGATGCGCCAGTGCTCGCTGCCGCCCTTCACCCGCGACAGGTCGATGAGGGCCACGCCCTGCCCGCCGGTCTCCACCAGGGCGAGGAGCCGGCGGAAGTAGACACCCGGCCTATACCATCTCTTTCCCTCCGCGTCCCAGGCCCAGCGCTCGGCCTCCAGTTCCAGCACCTGCACCCCCTCGGCGCAGAGGAGACGCACCAGCCGTCCCCGTCCACCCGTGCGCCCCGTGGCCAGACCCGGCACCACGCCCCAGGCGGCGTTGTGGGTGGCCCAGTGGGCCTCCCAATAGTCGATGCTGCCCCAGGACTGGGGATAGCCCAGGTCGCTGAGAAAGGGCTGGCCAAAGGCGAAGAGCTGCACGTCCAACAGGTCCAGATGGCGGTGGCCGGTGGCGTCGCCGTACGCGATGCCGGCGGCGGCCCGCTCGGGGATCTCGCCGGTGCGCAGGATGGCGATGCCGCCCCCGTCGTGGACGGTGAGCCCCCAGGGCAGGGGTTGCTTCTCTGCGGCGGCGTCCCGGATGCGGGCCAACAGCGGATCGCCGGTGAAGGCGGCGGCCTGCGCCAGGGTCTCGGGAGGCAGGGGATGCGGATAGGCGTCGACCGGCAGGGGTTGGTGTCCGGGTCCGCCGCCGTCGCCGATCTGGAAGTGGGTCTTGCCCACTAGGGTGATCTCGTGCGGGGCCCGGGCCACGTGGGCAGCGCGCGGGTCCTCCACCAGCGAGGGGAAGGCGGATTCGGGATAGGCGCGCGGGTGGAGTTGGCGCAACTGGCGCAGGTGGTGCTCCAGGGCGAAGAGCCCCAGGCTGTGGATGTCGTTGTACCCCCCGGTGGCCTCGGGCGGGGTGCCGTCGGGGCAGAAGTCGTTGGTGCCGAAGACCTTCATCTTGTCCGGTCCGCGGTCGTAGAGCCACTCCAGCACCGGCTGGGCATCGGCCCGGTCGAGCACGCGCAGGAGGACCAGCACCGCCTGGCTGACCCGGGGCAAGTTGCTGACCGCCCCTCCATCCTGGGCGCATTGGAGCAGACAGGCCAGCATCTCCTCGATGAGTTGCACCACCTGGGCCGGGCTCTCCACGGGCGCGCCCTGGCGCTGCGCCCGTTCCACCAGTTCTTGGTCCTGCCCCAGGAAGGCCCAGATCGTGTCGTAGGCCAGGGCCAGCACCTCGACCACATAGGGGATGTCGATGCAGTAGTGGACGGTCCCCTTGCGGTGCAGGGCGCCGATGGGGTCGGGCTGGGCCGCCCAGTCGGGCTGACCCCACTCCCAGGGGGTCTCCACCCCCAAGGTCGGCCCGTAGCGGAACTGGGGCACCGCCGCCAGGTACGCCTCCTCCACGGCCTGGCGCAACAGCATCAGACCCAATCTGCGGGCGGTCTCCGGCTCGAAGCGGTCGCGCAACTGGCGGGTGAACTGATCCATGCCGGCCCAGCAGGCACGGGTCTGGTCGCGGTGATAGGTGGCGGCAAAGAGGAAGAGATGGCCCCCGGTGTCGAAGTACCCGTACCCGTCGTCGGTGAAGTCGCCGCCGGTGAAGTCGCCGGCCATCAGGTCGTTGCTGGGAAAGACGCGCTGGCAGGAGGGACAGGTGGAACGGAAGTCGCAGGGCAGGTGATTGCGGGTCCAGGGGTAGAAACCGCCGTAGCGGTACACCGCGGTGCCGCAGTTGGGGCAGCCCTGGTGGACGTTGACGAAGTGGGCCCGGGGCAGTTCGGCCGGGGGCAGTTGGCGCCAGAGGGTACTGTCGTCCTGGGCCAGCCACCAGCCGACCACCGCCGGATCAGCGGCGGGTTTCGGGTAGGCTTGCAGGGTCTGCCGGGTCTTGGTCGAAACCCAGTCCTGCCCCACGGGCCAGCGCCGCGGCCAGACAGCGCCGTTGAAGCTGTGGGGTTGCCGCAACTGGTCGAGGACGCGCACCTGGACGGCTGTCCGGGCGGTCTGGCCTTCTTGTGATATGCCCAGGGTATAATCGCCGCTGGGCTGGGGGGCGCGCAGGTAGCAGTACCAGGCTTGGTCGAGGCTGGACCAGCGCCGTCCCAACAGGGCAAAACCAGGGGCCTGGATTTCGATGGGAGCCTGGGCGGCCCGGACCGGCAGGCGGAAGGCGCGGCCCGCCAGGATCAGGCGGGGCGACCAGGGGATGGCGAGGGCAGGAGAAGTCATGGGAGGTGCTCCAACGAGAAAGGCCCAAAGGACGCCGGGCGGCGGCTCTACATGGCCGGTTCGGACGACCGCTTCGCGCGTGGCAAACGCAACCTGTACCAGGCCATGCTGGTCAAGCAGGACCGCGGCGCCCCCGGCCTGCCGCTGACCCGCCCGGATTGGTACGTCTAGTGGCCGGCAGCCGGACCCTCCTCACCCCTCTCCCCTGGGATTGGCGCGCAGGGTCTTGAGGTGGCTGCTCAGGACCTGCACCCCGTAGCTGACCGCGTTGCCCACGTTGAGGAACTGATAGCCCCAGCGGATCTTCTCCTGCAGTTCGGCAACCTCCATCAGGGTGGTGCCGGCGGCGATGCCGGTGCCCTCGAGCTTCTTGGGCACCTCGCGCATGATCTCCTGCACTTCTTTAGAGCCGGTCTCGGTGATGCGGCCCAGCGAGGCCGACAGGTCCAGCGGTCCCACCAGCAGCACGTCGAAGCCGGGGACCCTGGCGATCTGGGCGATATTGTCGTACGCCTGCCGGCTTTCCAACTGGAGGACCAGCAGGGTCTCTTCGTTGGCGCTCTTGATCACCTGGTTCCAGTCCTCACCGGCCACGGTGGTCCACATGGGGGAGAGGCCGCGCTGCCCCAGGGGCGGGTAACGGGCGTACTCCACGGCCCGGGCCGCCTCCTCGGGGGTGTTGACCTGGGGGACCATCACCGCCACCGCGCCCACGTCGTAGGCTTTCTTGATGAGCCCGGGGTCGTTGTGGGCCACCCGTATCAGGGGGGCCACCCCGCGCATGCGGGCCAGGACCGGGATATAGTCGAGGGCCTCGCTGCCAAAGGGCATGTGCTCGGTGTCGATCCAGAGAAAGTCCGGTCGGGCAGAGAGGATCATGCCGGTCAGGTGGGGTGAGGGGGCCAGCAGGCCGGAGCCCAGGACCACCTCGCCGCGCTGGAGCCGCTGCTTGAGGGGATGGGGATACATGGGTGCTCCTTTGCGGGAAAGGGGATCAGGCGAGGCTGAAGAGGATGAAGGCGCCCAGCAGGATGCGGTAGTACGCGAACCCGTGGGTGCCGCGGCGCTGCAAGAAACGCAGCAGGAAACCGATGGACAGATAGCTGCTGATCGCGGCGGCGGTGATGCCCACCCCCAGGGTGAGCATGCCCTCGCCGCCCAGGCCGCCTTCGAGCAGGTCGAGAAATTCGAGTGCACCGCTGGCGCCGATGGCCGGCAGGCCCAGGAGGAAGGAGAAGCGGGCCGCTTCCTCGCGGCGCAAGCCCAGGAACAGGCCCCCCATGATGGTGGAGCCCGAGCGGGAGCAACCCGGGATCAGGGCCATGGCCTGGCACAGGCCGATGAGCTGGATCTGCCAGAACCCCAACTCCTGCATGGAGCGGGTGCGCCGGCCCAGGCGTTCGGCCAAGAGCAGCAGCAGGGCCAGGGCGATGAGGGCCAGGGCGATGAGCTGCAGCTGGCGGGCGTCCCCCTCGATGAAATTCTTGAAGGCGAGGCCCAGGACCGCGATGGGCAGGGTGCCCACGGCGATGGACCAGGCCAGGCGGGACTCGTCGCTGTGGTTGAGATTGCGGTGTCGCAGGCTGCCCAGCGCAGCCTGGCACAGCCGCCACAGGTCCGCGGCGAAGTAGGTGAAGACGGCCACCAGGCTGCCCAACTGGATGACGGCAGAGATGGCAGCGCCCGGATCGCCCCAGCCGAGGAAATGGGGCACCAGCCGCAGGTGGGCGGTGCTGCTGACGGGGATGAATTCGGTGAGCCCCTGGACCAGGCCCAGGATCAGTGCTTGCAGGATTGTCATCGGCGTGGCCGCAAAACTAAAGCCAGGGCCCTCTCTTGACAAGGGCTGCGGGCGGGGATTACCCTTGGAGCGCCGGGGAGTAACCCGCTGCGGCCTTTCCCGAGTCCCGGGCCTGCCACCGATGCCCCACACTGCCCCCAGGCCCTTGCCCGGCACCCCTCCACCAGCAAAGGCCTTCGGGGCTATCTCCCCGCCGCGTTGACGTTCAAGAGGAGAGCAAAATGGCTGCGGTCACCATCAAAGACGTAAAGGTTGTCCTCACCCAGCCGGCCGGATCGCGGCTGATCGTCGTCAAGGTGATCACCTCGGAACCGGGCCTGTACGGGGTGGGCTGCGCCACCTTCACCCAGCGCTTCCACGCGGTGTACGCCGCCATAGAAAGACACATCAAACCCTTCCTCATCGGCCGCGACGTGGACCGCATCGAGGAGACCTTCCAGATGTTGATGGTCAACGGGTACTGGCGCAACGGACCGGTGCTCAACAACGCCATCTCCGGCATCGACCAGGCCCTGTGGGACATCAAGGGCAAGCGGGCCAAGATGCCGGTGTACCAACTGCTGGGCGGCAAGTGTCGCGAGGCGGCGGCCTGCTACACCCACGCCGGGGGCGACACCATCGAGGCGGCCATCGACAGCCTGCGGGCGCTGATGGCGCAGGGCTACCAGTACCTGCGGGTGGACTGCGGTGGGTACGGGGGTAAGCCGGCCCAGCTGCACAAACCCGAGGGGGCGGCCGAGGGCCCCTACTTCGACCGCAAACACTACATGCGCACTCAGCTCAAACTCTTCGAGCGCGTCCGCGCCGAGTTGGGGTACGAGATCGAGCTGTGCCACGACATCCACGAAAGGCTGCAGCCCATCGAGGCGGTGGGCTTCGCCAAGGACATGGAGCAGTTCAAACTCTTCTTCCTCGAAGATCCCCTGGCCCCCGAGGACCTGGAGTGGTTCAAGAACATCCGCCAGCAGTGCAGCACCCCCATCGCCATGGGGGAGCTGTTCAACCACCCGCGCGAGTGGCAACCCCTCATCGAGGGCCGGCTCATCGATTTCATCCGTATGCACGTCAGCCAGATGGGCGGCATCACCCCGGCCCGCCACGTGGCCGCCTTCGCCAACATGTACGGCATCCGCACCGCCTGGCACGGGCCGGGCGACACCTCACCGGTGGGTCATGCGGCCAACCTGCATCTGGACCTGGTGGCGCCCAACTTCGGCATCCAGGAGTGGTGCCGTTTCCCCGAACACGTGTACGAGATGTTCCCCGGCCTGCCCGAGGTGCGCCAGGGCTACATGTATCCCAACGACCGGCCCGGGCTGGGCATCGACATCGACGAGAAACTGGCCGCCAAGTATCCCTGCGAGGACGAGGTGATCTGGTGGACCCAGTGCCGGCTGCCCGACGGCACCCCGGTGCGGCCATAAGGGAGGGAAGCGCCATGCGCGTCTACGATTTCGGCAGCGGCCGCACCGATCCGGGCTCCTTTCCCACCGCCCAACTGGCCGAGGCGGCCCGGCAGGCGGTGCTGGAGCTGGGGCCGGAGCTGGTGAAGTACCCCGGGGAAATGGGGCACCTGGGGCTGCGGCAGGTGATGGCGGCGCGCGAGGCGCGCCGCGAGGGGGTGGCGGTCTCGTCCGAGCACATGGTGCTGACCAACGGCTCCATGCAGGGGGTGACCCTCGTGGCCGAGGCCTTGATGCGGGGGCCGGGGGACGTGATCGTCACCGAGGAGTACACCTACTCGGGGACCATCGGGGCGTACAAGGGGTTGGGGGCGCGGCTGGTGGGCGTGCCCCAGGACGAGGAGGGGATGTGCGTGGATGCCCTCGACGAGACGCTGACAGGCCTGGAAAGACAGGGCACCTCGCCGGCCTTCGTCTACACCCTCACCACCTACCAGAACCCCACCGGGGCGGTGATGTCCACCCCGCGCCGCCGGCAGTTGATCGAGGTGGCCAGGAAGCACCAGGTGATCGTAGTGGAGGACAACTGCTACGGGGATGTGCATTTCGAGGGGCCGGTGCCGCCCACGCTGTACGCACTGGACCCGGAGCTGCCGAGTGTGTACCTGTGCTCGTTGTCCAAGATCCTGGGGCCGGGTCTGCGCCTGGGGTACCTGCTGGCCCGCCCGCCCCTGCTGGAGCGCCTCCTGGACCGCCGTTACGACGGAGGCAACAGCGCCCTGGCCGCGGCCATCTGCGCCACCTTCTTCCGGGATCGCCTGTGGGACCACGTGGCCCATACCAACGGCATCCTCAGGGAGAAACGCGACACCCTCTTCGTCGCCCTGGAGGAAAATCTGGGCGACATCTGCACCTGGACCCGGCCGGTGGGGGGCATGTTCCTGTGGGTGGGTTTCCCCAAGGACGTGGGCCAGCAAAAGCTGGCGGCCCTGGCCGCCGAGCGCGGGGTGATCTACGCGCGGGGCTCGGCCTTCCACGTGCACAACGAGCCGGTGCCCTTCCTGCGCCTGGCCTTCGGCTTCTGCTCGCTGGCGGACATCCGCGAAGGCATCCCGGTGCTGGGCGAGTGTATCCGCCAGGCGCGGGCCGGGGTGTTGGCAGCGACCTGAGGGGGCGACCCACTCCAGCCCTTCCAAAGGGGAGAGTCGCGCCCGGGATACCTTCCAAGGTCTCCCAAGGCGCGGTCCTTTGCCCCTCGCTCGCTATCCCTGCCCCGCCGCCCTGCCCCATGTAATCCCCCATGCGTTGGGGCGTTGCGGGCTCCGCTACCCCGCTGCCCTGCCCCTCGGATCTCCGCTGCCCCCCGTCTCCCCTGGGAGCCCTCTCCAGGGCATCCCCGGCCCTCCTTGCGAGGGGCCTTCCGCCTGCCCCGGTGTTACCCTGGCAGGGGTGACCATTCCCCACGGTGGTTAGCGTTTGGGCGGTGTCCGCCCACCGTTGAAGCGGTCGGGCCTGGGGGTGTCGGAGGGCCAGTAGCCCTCAGGGTACTCCTCCCAGAGCTTCCCGCACAGGTTGGAGATCACCCGCCACTCGGCGGCGCCGAAGTCAGGGTCAGGGTGGAAGAGGAAACGCCGCAGGCCCGCCCTGGCCGAGGCGGTTAGGATGCCGTGCAGGTCGCGGGCGGTCATGGCGTCGCCGGCGTGCGGGGCGCGGCCGGTGGAGACCCAGGCGATCACCTTCTCTGGGTCGCCCACGGCTTCCAGGGCGCGGCGGGTCTCGCGGTACACCACCTGGTCGAAGAACTCCTGCGGGAAGCCCAGCTCCAGGTCCAACAGCGAGTGGACGCCCGGCAGGTCGATGCCGAAAAGGGCCCCGACCACCGCGAAGCAGTCCGCCTCCTCCAGCGAAGGATTCCACTCCCGCAGCACCTGAACCCAGCGCGCCACGGTCCCGTACATCCCGTCGAAGCCCCGGTGCCAGAAGTAGTGCTTGGGGAAGAGGTAGTCGAAGAGCGGCCCCATCTGTTGGTAGTTCTGGGCGGTGAGGGAAGAGAATGCGGCGGTGCGCGGGATGCCGCCCAACACCACCCGGGTGTCCAGCCGGTCGAGCTGCTGGCGCATCGCCCGCATGTACCCCATGCCGCTCTCCTGGCGTGTCCGCAGCCAGTAGAGGGCGTCCTCGTTGAAGTCGAAGAGCAGTAACGCCCCCAGCATGCCTCCCGAGGCGTGGTAGCGCACCCGGTCCGGGGTCAGCCGGTGGAAAGCCTGCCGCAACTGGGCGATGCCCCGCTCCAGGCGGTCCAGGTCGTAACCCAGGTGGGAGAAACGCACCCGCCAGTAGTCGCGGATCTCGAAGAGTTCGCCGCCGTGGTGGAAGGCCAGTTCGTAGTGCTGCTCTCCGGGGCCGTCGATGATCACCCCGCGCACCTGCGGGAAGGCCTTCAGCAGGGCGCCGACCTGGGCGGCGAAACCCACCACGCCGTAGGGGTCCTCCTCCAGGGGGCGCTGGCCTCCGGCCGCGCCTACCCCAAAGGCCAGCAGGTCCCAGCCACGGCCAGCCGCGTCGTCGAGCATGGCGTGCAGGAGTTTTTCCTTCTCCGGGTCGCGCGGAGCCGGAGGCGGTGGCGTCACCCCGAGGGCGGTGTATAATTCGGGATCAGGGGCGAAGATGGGGATCTGGCTGCCGTCGGGCTGGCGGAAGTTGAGATACCCAAAGGAGAGGCCGCAGACCCCGCCTTCCTCCCAGGCGTCGAAGGTGCGGCGGTAGTCTGCCATCCAGCGTTCGAGGGGGTTTTGCATGAACACCCAGGGGCGCATGACGAGCTCCTTGCGGAAGGAGGGAGAGAACCATGGCCAAAGCCAACAGCGATCTGTACGCGCAGCTCATGCGGGCCGGCGCCGACCTGCAGCCCCGGCTGTCCTGGCAGGCCGGCAGCGCCGGGGAACACCGGGCGTGGCGGCGCCGCTTCCGCCCCTGCCTGGGCCGGTTGATGGGGCGCATGCCCGAGGCCGTGCCGCTGGCGGTGCGGTGGGCCGAGAAACTGGAACCCCCGGGCTTTGTCCGCCACAAGATCTACGTGCAGGCCGAGGCCCACTACTGGGTGCCGGCCTACTACTATGTGCCCCGGGGCGCCCGCAGGCCACCCCCGGCCCTGGTCTGCCTGCACGGCCACAGCGGCATCCTGCCCTATATCGGCGAGGGCACCGAAGCACAGCGGCAGAAGGCCATGAAGCTAGCCCTCGACTTTGCCCCTTTCTTCGCCGCCCAGGGGTATGTCACCATCGCCCCCATCCAGCGGGGCTGGAACGAGACCGCCATCGGCATCGACCCGCACGAGACGGGTTGCCAGCGCCTGGTGCTCGATGCCTTCATGATCGGCCAGACCCCGGTGGGCCTGCGCTGCTGGGACGCCTCGCGACTGGTGGACTTCCTCGAGACCCGCGAGGAGGTCGATCCGGGCCGCATCGGGGTGGCCGGCCTGTCGGGCGGCGGCATGGTGGGTCTCTTCTGGGCGGCGCTCGAAAAGCGGGTGCAGCTGGCGATGATCGCCGGATATTACTGCACCTTCCGCGATTCGGTCTATGCCATCTATCACTGCCTGTGCAACTGCGTGCCGGGCATCATGGAGTGGGCCGAGATGCGCGAGGTGGCAGCCCTGGTGGCGCCGCGCCCGCTGCTGGTCATCAGCGGCACCGAGGACCGGATCTTCCCCATCCGCGCCACCCGCGCCGCGTACCGGCAGCTGCGCCCGGTGTACGAAGTGCTGGGGGCCGGCGACCGTTTGCAGAGCGACTTCTTCCCCGGTCCCCACGCCTGGAGCAACCGCAAAACGATGGCCTTCCTGCGGCAGCACTGGGGCTAGGGTTTGGCCGGCTCGTAGGCCTGGGAGAGGAAGGGGTTGTCGGCCGGCTCCTTGCCCCCGTAGAACCAGGTAAGCGGCAGCACCTTCAGTTTCTGGTTGAAGCCGCCCTCGCGGATGCGGCTGAGCACCAGCTGGGCGCGGGTCGGGTCGGGTTCGTAGCGCGAATAGGTGTGGGCGATGAGCACCCGGTCCGGCATCACGAAGACCGAGGGGTAGGACCAGCGGCCGTGTTCGGCAAAGGCCTGGAGGTATTCACCATGGCGCTCGGGGGCGGGCTGGCCGGGGGCAAAGTAGAATTTGGCCGGGGAGACCGCACGCAGGGGTCCTGGCTCCACCCGGGTCTCCTCGTGCAGGGACTCGACGTTCTGGAAGAACTCCCACACCGAACCGCCGTTGCGGCTGATGGCCGAGGAGATGCGGGTGTAGCCGCGCCGGATGTCCTCCTCGCTCTCCTGGTTCCATACCGCCAGCAGATGGCCCTTGGGCAGACTGCGGATCTGGGCTGGGGCCGGGTCCAGGTTTCGCCCTCGTCGTTGGACCAGGCCTGGAAGACGCGGCCCAGCCCCGTGCGCATGAAGAGCAGCAGGCGTTTGGGCGCCACCTCGGCCACCGAGGGCTCGCTGACGTAGCTGAAGTGGGTGCTCCAGTCCCGCAGGATCATCAGCTCGGCGTCGCGGTTGCGCTGCCAGGTGCGGCCTTCGTCGTCGGAGTAGAACACCGACACGGCGCTGAAGTGCGGGTCGTAGAAGTGGGCCGCGGTGGAGACCCACTGGTTCTCGACCAGTTTGCCCCAGATGGGAATGGTGCGGTTGTCCGGGCCGTAGGGTTGGCCGAGGAAGATATAGATCTCCAGCACCAGCCGGCCCGAGGCGGTGCGCAGCAGCACGTTCTGGTAGGCGTGGTGGGCCATGCCCGGTGGGGTGATGCGCACCGGGGGCTGCCAGGTCTGGCCCAGGTCGTCGGAGCGCCAGAAGACCAGGTGGTTGCTGCTGCTCTTCTCCTCGGGGGTGGTGGCGGCAGGGTCGATGCCCAGGCCTACCAACCCCAGGCCCTGGCCGGAGAGCCGCACCAGGGAGGTGCAGCTGCTGCCCACCTGGTTGCCCGCAGTGTCGTGCCCGGGAAATTCGGCCGACCAGGTGAGGCCGCCATCCTCGGAGAGGTTGAAGCCGTCCCCCGAGGCGTGCAGGAGGCGGTTGCCGTCGAGCTGGGCGAAGGAGGAGTCGTGGAAATAGGAGGTGTGGTGCAGGGCCAGCAGTTCCTCCGGCCGGGTCATGGGCACGTGGCTCATGGGCATACCCTCCGCTGGGCGCACATTTCCTCTGAAAGACGAAAGGTGTCCCCGCCGCGTCAAGGTGCAGTGCGAGATTGTAGTCGCGTCGGTGAGCGCCGCATTCCGACCATTCCCAAGGCGCGTCCTTCACCCTCGCTCGCTCTGGCTCCGCTGCCCGGCCACCCCGCCACTCCCCAGGAAACGGTCTCCATGGACACTCCCCGCCGCGCCAGTAACACGATGGTTTCGTATATTCTGCCCCGATGAATCCATCCATTCTCCCCCCCATCGCCCTGGTGCAGATGGAGGTCCGGCCCGGCCGGCCCGACCTCAACCTGGCCTGCATGCTCGGCTTTATCGAGCAGGCCCGGCAGTCCGGTGCTGAGTTGGTGGTCTTCTCGGAGCTGTGCCTGAGCGGTTATCTGATCGGTGACCTGTGGGAGATCGACGTCCTGGTCGAGGACTACGCCGCCCACAGCGAGGAGATCCGCCGGGCCAGCCAGGGGATGGTGGTGCTCTTTGGCAATGTGGTGGTGGACCCTGAGCAGATCGGCGAGGACGGCCGGCCCCGCAAGTACAACGCCGTCTGTGTCTGCGCCGATGGCGAGTACGTCGCTCGGCCCGATCTGCCCCCTGGCCTGCCCGAGGGGGTGCAGCCCAAGACCCTCCATCCCAACTACCGCTTCTTCGACGACGACCGCCACTTCTACTCCCTGCGCAAGCTTGCCGGGGCCCAGGGGCGGCCGCTCTACGACTGGATGGTGCCCTTCGAGGTGCCCATCCGCGCGGGGGGGCGCTTCCGCTTTGGGGTGCAGCTGTGCGAGGATATCTGGTGCCAGGATTACAGCCATGAGCGAGAGGTGCTCGACACCCTGAAGATCTACCACCAGCGCGGAGCCCAGGCGGTGTTCAACCTCTCGGCCTCGCCCTGGACCTGGCAGAAGGGCGACAAACGCAACCGGGTGGTGCGCCAGATCCTCAAACGCTCGCCCCTGCCTTTCTTCTACGTCAACCAGGTGGGGGCGCAGAACAACGGCAAGAACATCATCGTCTTCGACGGCGATACCACGGCCTACGCCCCGCAGGGTGGGATCGCGCAGCGGGCCCAGCCCTGGGAGGAGCAGATGGTGCTGACGCGGGGGACACCGCAGGTGGCGCCGGCCCAGGGAGAGGTAGAGACGGTGTACAGGGCCCTCCTCACCGGGCTGCGCCATCTCGACCATCTCCGCGGGGGCGAGAACAAGTATCTGGTGGCCCTCAGCGGCGGCATCGATTCGAGCGTGGTGGCCTGCCTGCTGGCCAAGGCCTTCGGCCCGGAGCAGGTCTACGGGGTCAACATGCCCACCCGCTTCAACGCTGCCGTCACCCAGGACAACGCCCGCCACCTCAGCCAGGCGCTGGGCATCGATTACCTGTCCCTGTCCATTGAGGAATTGTACGCGCAGGTAGCCGACCAGATCAAGGCCGCCCAGTTCGCGCGCGGGTCGGGCAACTACACCCGCCTGGTGGACGAGAACATCCAGGCGCGCATCCGCTTCGGCGATATCTTGTCGGGCCTGGCCGCCAAGTACGGGCTGCTCTTCACCAACAACGGCAACAAGACCGAGGTGGCCCTGGGCTACTGCACCCTGTACGGGGATGTCTCCGGCGCGGTGGCGCCCATCGCCGACCTCTACAAGGTGCAGGTCTTTGCCCTGGCGCGGTACCTCAACGAAGAGGTCTTCGGCGCCGAGGTGATCCCCGAGAACATCCTCAGCGGGGCCACGGTGCCCAGCGCCGAACTCTCCGAGGCCCAGGACGTGACCAAAGGCATGGGCGACCCGATCAAGTACGGGTACCACGACGCCCTGCTGCGCCAGCTGATCGAGTACCGCCACCATCCGGCGGACGTGTTGCAGTGGTTTCTGGATGGGGCGTTGTTCGAGCGGCTGGGCTGGCGGGACGAGGCGCGTTTCCGGGAATACTTCCCCACCCCTGCTGCCTGGGTGGAGGACCTGGAGTGGGTGGAGCGGCAACTGCGGATCAGTTATTTCAAGCGCATCCAGGCCCCGCCCATCATCGTGCTGAGCAAGCGGGCCTTCGGCTTCGACCTACGCGAAACCCAGGCGCCGGGGTATGTGCCGAGGCGGTACACGGAATTGAAAACCCAAGTGTTGAGAATGGAGAACTGGCGATGAAGATCTGTCTGGCAGGAGAAGGGGCGCAGGGTTTCACCCACATCGAGGCGCTGCGCAAGCTCGAAGGGATAGAGGTCGTGACCCTGGCCGGCGGCATCGCTGCCGACGCCGAGGCGTTCGCCCGCAAGTGGGAGATCCCCCACTGGTCCCTGGACCTGGAGGAGTGCCTGCGGCAGCCGGGGGTGGAGGCGGTGATCCTGACCACCCCCAACCAGATCCACGCGGCGCAGACCGAGTTGGCACTGAACTTAGGCAAACATGTACTGGTGGAACTCCCTATGGGCCTGAACCTGGCCCAGGCCGAGCGCGTCGCTGCGCTGGAGGAAAAGACCGGGTTGGTGTGTATGGTCTGCCACTCCCTGCGCTACTCGCCGGCCCATCGCGAGGTGTACCGCCGGGTGCAAGAAGGCAGCCTGCAACTGCACCATCTCATCTCCCTGGTCTACTTCTTCCGCCGCGAGAACACCAACCGTTTCGGCAAGAGGCGCACCTGGACCGATGACCTGCTCTGGCATCAGGGCTGCCACATGGTGGACTTTGTCTCGTGGCTTTGGGGAGGAGGGGAGGTTGAGGTGTGGGCCCAGGCCGGCCCACCTCACGCCAAGCTGGGCATCGCCATGGACCTGACCGTCGGCATGCGTTCGGCACAGGGGGCCATCGCCAGCCTGATCTACTCCTTCAACAACCACGGCCCCCTGGATATTTCCTACCGCTTCGTCGGCGAGGAAGCGAGCCTGCGCATCGAGAAGGGCAAACTGCTGGACCACGAGGGGCGGGAGATTCCGCTGGGCGGGGACGGGACCGAGGCGCAGGACCGGGAGTTCTTCGGGGCTATCGCGCAGGGGCGCCAGCCCCTGACCAGTTGCCGGGCCTGCCTGCCCACCATGCAGCTTTTGGACCGGATGCAGCGCCGCATCGACGGGCAGGGGCGTTCAGGGGGATGAGATCTCCAGCAGACCGCGGCGCTCCAGCGAGTGTAACTCCTGACCGCTGGTGAGCAGGTCCTGGAGGGTGGTCTGGCTGAGCACCTGATCAAGGGCCTCCTGCAGGCGGGACCACAGGGCCCGCACCGAGCAGTCGATGGAGGAGCGCTGGCAGGTATCCTCGGCGCCGGCGAACTGCTCGCAGAAGGAGGGCTCGTATAACCGGCCGCCCAACACCGCCAGCACCTCACCCACCCCGATGCGCTCGGGCAGGCGGGAGAGGGTGTAGCCGCCGTGCTGGCCGCGGGCGCTCTCGACGAAGCCGCCTTGGCGCAGGAGGCGCAAGAGCTTGGCCACGTTGGGCGGCGAGATGCCTTCGGCCTGGCCGATTTCGAGGATGGTCAGGCTGGAACCGGAATGGCGGCCAAGGTGCAAAAGGCAGCGCAGGCCGTATTCCTCCTGGGAACTGAGTTTCATCGTTAGAAGATGCCCAGCTGGAGTTTGGCCGCCTCGGACATCATCTGCAGGGTCCAGGGCGGTTCCCAGACAACCTCCACCCTGGCCTGGGTGACGCCGGGGACGCTGCGGATCTTCTCCTCCACCTCGGGGGGGAGGGAGCCGGCCACCGGGCAGGCCGGCGAGGTGAGGGTCATGATGACGTGGGCAGCGGCCCCGTCCTCTCCTTCCTTGGGCGTCACCTCCACCGCGTAGATCAACCCCAGTTCGTAGATATTGACCGGGATCTCCGGGTCGTAGCAGGTCTTGATTATATCCACGACTTTGGCTTCGAGACTGTCGGGGGGGAATTCCTGCTCGAGCATCACCCTCCTCCTACTCCGTCGAAATGGGTTGGTCATGGCCAGCCAGCGCGGCTTTCATGGCATGCCAGGCCAGGGTGGCGCACTTAACCCGCATGGGAAACTCACGCACCCCGGCGAAAACCATCAGTTTTCCCAGCCTGGCCTCGTCCACCGGGGTATCGGCCGGGGCTGTTACCAGCCCGTGGAAGCGGTCGAACAAGGCCAGGACCTCGGCCTTGCTCCGGCCTTTGACCAGGGTGGTCATCAGCGAGGCCGAGGCTTTGGAGATGGCGCAGCCCGAGCCTTCAAAGCGGATGTCCTCGATGTGGTCCTCGGCTACTCGCAGGTATACGTGCAGGTGGTCACCGCACAGGGGGTTGTAGCCCTCCTGGCAGCAGTTGGCCCCCTCCAGCTTGCCGAAATGGCGGGGGTTCTTGTTGTGGTCGAGGATGACCTGCTGGTAGAGTTCGCGCAATTCCGACATCAGGCGAAGACCTCGTTGACATTGTGGAGGGCGGCGGCCAGGGCGTCGATCTCCTCGCGGGTATTGTAGAAGGCCAGGGAGGCGCGGGCCATGGCCGGCACCCCGTAGCGCTGCATCAGGGGTTGGGCGCAGTGGTGGCCGGCGCGGATGGCGATGCCCTCGCTGTCGAGCACCGTGCCGATATCGTGGGGGTGGGCCGAGTCCAGGGTAAAGGAAAGCACCCCCACCCTGTCGCGGGCGGTGCCGAAGAGCCGCAGACCCGGCACCTGCGAGAGGGCCCCGGTGGCGTAGCCGAGCAGCTCGGTCTCGTAGGCGGCCAGGTGTTCCTGGCCGGCTTGGTTGAGGTAGTCGATGGCCGCCTCCAGTCCGATGGCCCCGGCGATGTGCGGGGTGCCGGCCTCAAAGCGGTTGGGCAGGTCCGCGTAGGTGGTGCCCTCGAAGGAGACCTTCTGGATCATCGAACCGCCGCCCTGGTAGGGGGGCATGGCTTCGAGCAACTCCCTGCGGCCGTAAAGCACCCCGATGCCGGTGGGGCCGAAGAGCTTGTGGCCGGAGAAGACGTAGAAGTCGCAACCGAGTTCCCGCACGTCGGCCGGCAGGTGGGGGAGGCCCTGTGCCCCGTCCACCAGCACTGGCACCCCGTGCTGGTGGGCCAGCGCCGCAATCTGAGCCACGGGGTTGATGGTGCCCAGCACATTGGAGGCGTGGGTCAGGGCCACCAGCCGGGTGCGCGGGCTGAGCAGTTTCTCGTACTCCTCCAGGACCAGTTCGCCGGCATCGTCCACCGGGATCACCCGCAGGCGGGCGCCGCGCTCGGCGCAGACCAGTTGCCAGGGCACAATGTTGGAGTGGTGCTCCATGTGGGTAACGATGAGCTCGTCGCCCTCGACCAGGCGGGGCCGCACAAAGGAGTGGGCCACCAGGTTGATGCCCTCGGTGGTGCCGCGCACGAAGATGATCTCGCTGTTGTCCGCGGCGTTCAGGAAGCGGCGGATGCGCCCTCGGGTGCGCTCGTAGGCAAAGGTGGCCTGCTGGCTGAGGTAGTGCACCCCGCGGTGGATATTGGCGTTCTCGGCGGCGTAGTAGGCTGCCACTGCGTCGATCACCGACTGGGGTTTCTGGGCGGTGGCGGCGTTGTCGAGGTACACCAGGGGCTTGTTGCGCACTCGCCGGCTGAGGATGGGGAAATCGCCGCGCACTCGCTCCACGTCGAGCGGGGAAGCGGGTCTGGGATCGGCGAGGGCGCTCATGGCCGACCTCCGTTCAGGGCGGTCAGTTTGGCAGCTACCCGCCCTTCGAGATGGGCGCGCAGGGCATCGTCGCCCAGCCGGTCGAGGAGCTGGTCGGCAAAGGCCCTGGTGAGCACGCCGCGGGCTTGCCCCAGGTCAAGGCCGCGGGCCCGCAGGTAGTAGAGAGCTTCTTCGTCCAACCGGCCCACGGTGGCCCCGTGGCTGCACTTGACGTCATCGGCGTAGATCTCCAACTGGGGTTTGGTGTCGATCTCCGCCTCGGGGGAGAGCAGCAGATTGCGGTTGGCCTGGTACGCGTCGGTCTTCTGGGCCTGGGGCCAGACGTGTATGCGGCCGCGGAATACCCCGGTGGAGCGGCCCCCAAGTATACCCTTATACAATTCGTGGCTGGCGCAGTGGGCCTTGGCGTGCTCGACCAGGGTGTGGTGGTCGAGGTGCTGTTCCCCGTTGGCCAGGTACAGGCCGTTGAGGGTGGACTCGATGCCCTCCCCATCGAGCATGGTGTCGAGCTGGTTGCGGCTGAGTCGGGCCCCCAGGGAGAGGCTATGGGCAGTGAAGCGGCTGCCCCGGCCTTCGCGGACCAGGGTGTGGTCGAGGTGTAAGGCCGCGTCCCCCTCCTGCTGGATCTTGCAGTAATCGAAGTGCGCCTCCTCGCCCACCACTACCTCGGCCAGGGCATTGCTCAGATAAGGGCGGCCGTCCGGGCCGGCGCAGGTCTCCACCAGCATGGCCTTGCTGCGGGCTCCCGCGACGACTAGCAGGCGCGGCGAGGAGAAGGAGGGGGCAGCCGGCGCGGTGGATAGGAAGAGCAGGTGGATGGGATGCGCCACTTCCGTCCCGGCGGGCAGGTGGAGGAAGGCCCCGTCCTGGAGAAAGGCGGTGTTGAGGGCGGCCAGGGCATGGCGCTCGCCCTGGATCTGGTGGTTGAGGCAGGAGAGCACCAGATCGGCGTGTTGCCGCAGGCCGGCTTCGAGGTTGAGCAGCACCACTCCCTGGGGCAGGCTGCCGGCCGCCGAAAGCGCGGGGGCGTAGTGGCCATCCAAAAAGACCAGGCGCGGGCTCTGGGGCCCGGCGAAGAGCAGAGGGGCCAGGGCCTCGGTAGACAGGGTAGCACCCTTGGGCGCCGGCGCGAAGGGTTGCTGGAGCAGGGGCGCGAGGTTGGTATAGCGCCACTCCTCGTCCCGGGAGGTGGGAAAACCCTGGGCGGCGAACTGCGCGATGGCCTGCCGGCGCAACGGGTGCAGAGGGGTGCTGGCCTGGCCGTTGAGGGTCTGCTCGAAGGCCCTGAAGCGGGACAGGTACTGGTCGGTGGCGCTGTCTCTGGTCGAAGTCATCTCAGGCGCTCGCCGTTGCTTCTTCCTTGATCCAGTCGTAGCCCTTAGCCTCCAGTTCCAGGGCCAACTCCTTGCCGCCGGAGCGGACGATGCGGCCCCTGGCCAGCACGTGGACAAAGTCGGGGACGATGTATTCGAGCAGGCGCTGGTAGTGGGTGACGACGATGGCGCTGCGCTCCGGGCTGCGGAGCTTGTTGACCCCGTTAGCCACCACGCGCAGGGCGTCGATGTCTAAGCCAGAGTCGGTCTCGTCGAGGATAGCCAGCCGAGGTTCGAGCACGGCGAGTTGCAAGATCTCGTGCCGCTTTTTCTCGCCGCCGGAGAAGCCCTCGTTGACTGCGCGCTTTAGGAAATTCTCGTCCATCTCCACCAGGTTCATCTTCTCGCGGATCAGGGCGAGGAAATCGATGGCGTCCACCTCTTCGAGGCCGCGGTGCTTGCGGACTTCGTTCAGGCCCGAGCGCAGGAAATAGGCGGTGTTGACCCCGGGGATCTCGACGGGATACTGGAAAGCGAGGAAGATGCCCTCGCGGGCGCGTTCTTCGGGCTCCAGTTCGAGCAGGTCCCTGCCCTGGTAGAGGACCTGGCCGCCGGTGACCTCGTAGGCCGGGTGGCCGGCCAGGACCTGGGCCAGGGTGCTCTTGCCCGAGCCATTGGGGCCCATAATGGCGTGGACCTCGCCGGGATTGACCTTGAGGGAGAGGCCCCGCAGGATGGGGGTGCTGTCAATGCTGGCGTACAGATCGCGGATTTCGAGCATGATCGCTTTTAACCTACGCTTCCTTCGAGGCTGATGCCCAGGAGCTTGCGGGCTTCAACGGCGAACTCCATGGGCAGTTCGTCCATCACCTGTTTGCAGAAACCGTTGACGATCAGCGAGACGGCGTCCTCGGTGGAGATGCCGCGCTGGTTGCAGTAAAAGAGCTGGTCCTCGCCGATCTTGGAGGTGGAGGCTTCATGCTCAACCTGGGCCGAGGCGGTGCGCGCCTCGATATACGGAAAGGTGTGGGCCCCGCACTGGTCGCCGATGAGCATGGAGTCGCACTGGGTGTAGTTGCGTGCGCCCTGGGCGTTCTTGAGGATCTTCACCTGGCCGCGGTAGGTGTTCTGGCCGCGGCCGGCCGAGATGCCTTTGGAGACGATGGTGCTGCGGGTGTTCCTGCCCAGGTGGATCATCTTGGTGCCGGTGTCGGCCTGCTGGCGGTTGGTAGTCAGGGCTACGGAATAGAACTCGCCCACTGACTCGTCGCCCTGGAGAAGGCAGCTGGGGTACTTCCAGGTGATGGCCGAGCCGGTCTCCACCTGGGTCCAGGAGATCTTAGACTTGCGGCCCCGGCAGGCCCCCCGCTTGGTGACGAAGTTGTAGATCCCACCCCGGCCTTCCTCGTCGCCGGGGTACCAGTTCTGCACCGTGGAGTACTTGATCTGGGCATTGTCGAGAGCGACCAATTCCACCACCGCGGCGTGCAGCTGGTTCTCGTCGCGCATGGGCGCGGTGCAGCCCTCCAGGTAGGAGACGTATGCCCCCTCGGCGGCGATGATCAGGGTGCGCTCGAACTGGCCGGTATTGGCGGCGTTGATGCGGAAATAGGTCGACAGTTCCATGGGGCAGCGCACCCCCTTGGGGATGTACACAAACGATCCATCGCTGAACACCGCCGAATTGAGGGTGGCGAAGAAGTTGTCGGTGTAGGGCACCACCGAGCCGAGGTACTGCCGCACCAGCTCGGGGTGGTTGTGTACCGCCTCGGAGAAGGAGCAGAAGACGATGCCCAGCTCGGCCAGCTTGCCCTTGAAGGTGGTGGCCACCGAGACGCTGTCGAAGACCGCGTCCACGGCCACGCCGCTGAGCAGCTTCTGCTCGTTGAGTGGGATGCCGAGTTTCTCGTAGGTGGCCAGGAGCTTGGGGTCCACCTCGTCGAGGCTGCCCAGCTTCTTCTGTTGCTTGGGGGCCGAATAATAGATGAAGGACTGGTAGTTGATCTCGGGGTAACTGACCTTGGCCCAGCGCTCGCTGGGCTTGCGGCGGGTGGGGTCCTCCATCTTGAGCCAGTGGCGGTAGGCCCGGAGCCGCCACTCCAGCATGAAGTCCGGCTCTTTTTTCTTGGCCGAGATCAGGCGGACGATGTCTTCGTTGAGGCCCGGGGGGGCTGAATCCGCCTCGATGTCGGTGACGAACCCGTGCTGGTACTCGCGGTTGGCCAGTTCGGCGATCTCGGGGGCGGTGGTCTGGCTCATGGCCGGCATCCTCGATCTCTTGTTGTCGAAAAACAGAGGGTTCCACGCAGTGCAGGGTTAAAAGTTATGAATCTTGACAAAAAAGTCAAGATTAGGCTTTGCCGCCCACCTGCCAATAGCGGAGATTGTACCCTGTCGGGCCGCCAAATACGAGGAGGATACCGTGAAAATAACCGACTTACAAGTTATCGCCTTCCGGGTGCCGCGCATCCCGTACAGCAATGGGAAGTGGCTGGACCCCACCACCGTGACCCAGACCCTCACCAAGATCAGCACCGACGAGGGCGCCGAAGGGTACTATCTGGGCGGGGCTGGCCACGGGGACCAGGACGGGCTCTCCCCCGCCGACCGGGCCGCTCTCGAAGGCGGGCTCAAGTGGCGGGTGGTGGGACAGGACCCTTTTGAACGCTAGAAGTTCTGCCACTGGATGTGGGTGGCCAACGTGCAGGAGAACCTCCTCAGCGTGCTGGACATGGCCCTGTGGGATCTGCAGGCCCGCGCCTTTGGGGTGCCCATCCACAAACTGCTGGGCGGCTGCCGCGAGCGGGTCAAGGCCTACGGCAGCACCTATCCCAACATGGGCACCCCCGAAGACTACGCCGAGCACGCCGCCGCCTGTTGGGCCCAGGGTTACAAACACTACAAGATCCATCCCCACTACTTCTGGGACCCGGTCACCAAGCAGCCCGACCCGGGCCGGCCCTCCCACATCGAGCAGGACATCAAGGTGTGCCGGGCGGTGCGGGTGCGGGTGGGCGAGCGGATGGTGCTCAGCTTCGATCCCTGGGGCACCTACCGCACCTACGAGGAAGCGGTCAAGGTGGGCCGCGAGCTGGAACGGCTCAACTTCTAGTGGTACGAACACCCCATGTCCGAGTACCGGGTGGGGGCGTACGAGAAACTCACCCAGGAGCTGAGCATCCCCATCCTCTCCCCCGAGATCGCCGCTGGCAGCATCTACACCCGCGCCGACTGGATCCGGCGGGGCGCCTCGGACATGAGCCGCATCGACGTGCTGCGCGGGGGCATCACCGGGGTGAAGAAGATGGTCTCCATCTGCGAGGCGTACGGGGTGAAGTGCGAGATCCACATGAGTGGTTTCGCCAATCTGCAGGTGCTGGGCGCCACCAGTGAGGCCGTGTGTGAGTACTACGAGCGGGGCCTCTTGGCTCCCGGCGTGGACTACGAGACCCCGCCGCCCTACCTCAAGGCCATCGGCGATCCGATGGACAGCGAGGGCTACGTGCAGGTGCCACAAGGGCCGGGCATGGGGATGGGGTACCAGCTCAACTGGGACTATATCAACGAAAACAAGGTGAAGTGATGGCAGAGCGGTTCGAAGGCGTTTTTCCGGTCCTGCAGACCCCGGTGGGGGAGCAGGGCGAGATCCTGATCGACGATCTGCGGCTCGAGGTGGATTTCTGCGTGCAGGCCGGGGCCCGCGGCCTGGTATTCCCGGTGCTGGGCAGCGAGTTCCAGTTTTTGACCGATACCGAGCGCCGGCAGCTGGTGGAGGTGGTGGTCAAGCAGGCCGGAGGGCGCATCCCGGTGGTGGCTGGGGCGGCCGGCACGGTGTGGCAGGTGGCCGCCGAGCACGCCCGCCACGCCGCCGGGGCCGGGGCCGACGCGGTGATCGCCCTGCCGCCCTACCTGTCGGGGGGCACCCGCGCCGAGATCCGCCAGTATTACGAGGCGGTGGCCAAGGCCGCCGGTATCCCGGTCTTCATCCAGCATTCCCAGGGCGGCATGGACGCCTCGCTGCTGTCCGAACTGCTCACCGAGGTGGAGCACATCCGCTACATCAAGGAAGAGATGCACCCCAGTGCCCATCAGATCAGCGCCGTGGTCAAGGGGGCGGGGGCCAATTGCTGGGGGGTCTTTGGCGGGGCGCACGACCGCTGGATGCTCTCGGAGCTGCGGCGCGGGGCCACGGGCTTCATGCCGGCGGTGGAGGCGGTGGACGTGCACGCGCAGGTCTGGGAGGCCTGGCAGGCCGGCGACGAGAAAAAGGCGCGACAGGTTTTCAACCAGCTGCTGCCGCTGATCAACTTCATCTTGATCATGGGCCTGCCGGTGTGCAAGGAGGTGCTGGTGCGGCGCGGGGTGTTCAGGAGCGCGGCGATGCGCACCCCCGGCACCCTGGGCCTGGACGCCGAGGACCAGCGCGAACTGGACGCGATCCTGGAGGGGGTCAGGCCCTTGTTCCGCGTGTAGCTACCCCAGCTTCCGGCGCTGCACCAGGTAGCGCGAGAGGGCCCGGTCGAAGGGGGTGGCGGTGTCGATCAGGGCGTAGTCGACGCCGGCATCGGCGCAGCGCAGGCGGTAGGTCTGGATGAGCTGCTCCATCAACTGGCGGTACTCGGCCTGGAAGTGCCAGGGTTGGGTGGTGAGGCTGTGCTCGGGGTTTTCGAGGCTGACGAAGCGGGTCTCCTGGCGGCGGAAATCGAGATCTCGCTCGCGTGGGTCGAGTAGATGGAAGACGATCACCTCGTGGCCGCGGTAGCGGAAGTGGCGCAGGCCGCCCAGCACCTCCTCCGGGTCGTCGAGCAGGTCGGAGAGCACCACGACCAGGCCGCGGCGCGAGAGGCGTTCGGCCAGGTCGTGGAAGGCCGGGGCCATGCGGGTGTCGGCGGCGGGTTTCGCCTGGTCCATTTCCTTGAGCAGCACCTGCAGATGGCTCTGCACCGAGCGGGGGGGCACGTAGGTATGGACGCGCTGGTCGAAGAGCATCAGGCCCACTGCGTCGCGCTGGCGCAGCATCAGGTGGGCCAGGGCCGCCCCCAGGCAGCAGGCATAGCGGAACTTGCCCATCGCCCCGCCCGACTGGTAGGCCATGGAGCCGCTGATGTCGAGCAGCAGATACGCCTTGAGGTTGGTCTCCTCCTCGTACTGCTTGATGTAGAGGCGGCCGGTCTTGGCGTACGCCTTCCAGTCCAGGTCGCGCAGCGGATCACCCGGCAGATAGGGCCGGTGCTCGGAGAACTCCACCGAGAAGCCGTGGTACGGGCTGCGGTGCAGGCCGGTGATAAAGCCCTCGACCACCAGGCGGGCGACCAGGTCGAGGCGGCTGATCCGCGAGAGGGCTTCGGGGTCGAGGTACGCGGAGAGGGCGGGGGCGGCGGTCACGCGGCTACTTCGGCCAGCAGGCGCTCGACCAGGCCGGCGGCGCTGAGGTTCTGGGCCTCGGCGTGGAAGTTGAGCACGATGCGGTGGCGCATTACCGGCAGGGCCACTGCCCGAATGTCCTCGGCCGCCACACAGGGCCGGCCGTCGAGGATGGCGCGGGCCTTGCCGGCCAGCACCAGGTACTGAGAGGCCCGGGGGCCGGCGCCCCAGTTGACCAGTTCCTTCACGTACGCCGGGGCCAAAGGGTCGCCAGGCCGCGAGCTGCGCACCAGGCGCACCGCGTAGCTGATCAGATGGTCGGCCACCGGCACCTGGCGCACCAGCCGCTGCAGCGAGAGCAACTGCTCGGCCCCCAGCACCCGGGCGGGGCGGGCCTGGTGGGCGCTGGTGGTGAGCCGGACGATCTCCTCCTCCTCGCCCTGGGCCGGGTAGTCGATCCACAGGTTGAAGAAGAAGCGGTCGAGCTGGGCCTCGGGCAGCGGGTAGGTGCCTTCCTGCTCGATGGGGTTCTGGGTGGCCAGAACGAAGAAGGGCTCGCTCAGGTTCATGGTCTGGCCCCCGGCGGTGACCGCGTGTTCCTGCATGGCCTGGAGCAGGGCTGCCTGGGTCTTGGGCGGGGTGCGGTTGATCTCGTCGGCCAGGACGATGTTGGCGAAGAGCGGGCCCTTGATGAAGCGGAAGCCCTTGCGGCCGGTCTGGGCGTCCTCCTCCAGCACCTCGGTGCCGGTGATGTCGGAGGGCATGAGGTCCGGGGTGAACTGGATGCGGCTGAAGGACAGGTCCAGGGTCTGGGCCAGGGTGTGGATCAGGGTGGTCTTGGCCAGACCCGGCACCCCCAGGAGCAGGCAGTGGCCGCCGGCCAGCAAGGCCACCAGCAGTTGCTCGACGATCTGGTGCTGGCCGACGATTACCTGTCCCACCTCGCGGCAGAGTTGCTCCTTGAGGTCCTTGAGTTGCGCCACTGCCTCCGCGTCGCTGGCTACCATCGCTTTCCTCGCCTGGGGGATTCTGCCCAAATAGGCCGGGTCAGATACCGGTTCCGAAACAATGAAATCTAACCAATATGCCCGCCGCCGGCTAAGAGGGGCCTTGCCCGGCCCCCTGGGCGGGTAGTTAATTATAGGATCATTGTGCGTGCCCATAGCTCAGCTGGATAGAGCACCTGCCTTCTAAGCAGGGGGTCACAGGTTCGAGTCCTGTTGGGCATGCCAGTTTTGCCAAGGCCCCGGAGAAGCACGGCAGGTTTTTCCGTGGCCGCTGCTTTTGGGAGCTCAATACCCGGAGAGAGGAGCGATGTTCGTCGGCCATTTCGCCTTGGGCCTGGCGGGGAAGCGGGTGGCGCCGTCCCTGTCGCTGGGGACGCTGTTATTGGCGGCGTCGTTCCTCGACCTCCTGTGGCCCACCTTCTTGCTGTTGGGCCTGGAAGAGGTGCAGGTGGCGCCGGGGATCACAGCCGTCACCCCCCTCGATTTCGTGTCCTATCCGTACAGCCACAGCCTGGCGGCGGCAGCGGGATGGGCGGCGGTCTTCGGCGGGGTTGTCTGGCTCTGGCGCAGCCGGGTTGACGCCAGCCTGCTGCTAGTCGGCCTGGTGCTGAGCCATTGGCTGCTGGACTTTGCCTCGCACCGTCCCGATCTGCCCCTCGACCTAGGTGGCCCCACGCGGGTGGGGTTGGGTCTGTGGTACTCACTGCCGGCCACCCTGGCGGTGGAATTGCTGCTTTTTGCGGCCGGGGCGGTGATCTACGGCCGCACCACCGTGGCCGAGGACCGGATTGGCCGCTATGGCCTCTGGGGGCTGGTGGTCTTTCTGCTGGCGGCGTACCTGGCTGCGGTGCTGGGGCCCCCGCCGCCCAATGCGGAGATGCTGGGCTGGGGCGGGCAGTCGGTGTGGCTGCTGGTGCTGTGGGGTTTCTGGGTGGACCGGCATCGCCGCCCCGTCCGCGACTGAAGCGCCGCCGGCTCGGCTTGTTCGCGCCGGCTGGGTGCCGTATCATCAGCCCCTCGGCACCATCCCACCCGAGGAGGTCTTCATGGAATACCGCCGACTCGGCCGCACCGGATTGCAGGTCTCGGCTTTGGGTTTTGGGGCCTGGGAGATCGGCTGGACCCGGCCCGAAGAGGGAGCGGAGGTGGGCCGGCTGCTCAACCGGGTGCTGGACCTGGGTATCAACCTCATCGATTCCTCAGCGGCCTACCGCTGGAGCGAGGAGTTGATCGCCAAGTACGTGGGGCACCGCCGCCGGGAGTTTGTCTTTGCCACCAAGTGCGGCTCGTGGCGGGTGCAGCAGCCGGACGGGGAGTGGGTGCAGACCCTGGATTATTCGGCCAGGGCCATCGCCCCGCAGATCGACCGCAGCCTGCAGCGGCTGAAGACCGATTATATAGACATCATCCAACTGCACAGCCCATCCTACGAGGACGTGGCCTTCGGCGACGGCTTGGAGGGACTCAAGAAGGCGCAGGCCCAGGGCAAGGTGCGCTTCATCAGCCTTTCGGCCGACGGCGAGGCGGCGTCCAAAGCCGTCGAGATCGGCGAGTACGACACCCTGCAGATCACCTGCAATATCCTCGACCAGGAGCCGGCTGCCCTCATTGCCCGGGCCCGCCGGGAAGGGGACATGGGCATCATCGTCAAGGAGCCCATCGCCCAGGCCCTCTACGACCACCCTCGGCCCGAGGGGGACCGCGCCCTGCTGTGGGACCGGGCCCAGCGCCTGCTGGTCCCCGACTGCATCGGCGAGCTTCCCCGCGTCGAAGCGTGTTTGCGTTGGCTCCTGGGCAACCCCGAGGTACACACCGCCATAGTCGGCACCACCAACCTGCGCCACCTGGAGGCCAACGCCGCCGCGGCCGAGCGCGGCCCCCTGCCCGCCGCGCTCCTGGCCGAGATCCAGCGGCGCATCGCCCCTGGACCCCCAGGCTGAACCACATTCAGCGGAGACCACGATGGAACTGAGCGCCCAGCAGCAACACTTCTTCGAAACCTTCGGCTTCATCGCTCTGCCCGGCCTGCTGGCCGAGGACGTGGGTGGGATCAGCAGCGAGTTCGAGCAGGTCTTTGTTCAGCGGGGAGTAATCCACGACGGCACCAAGCGCTCCTGCATCGTGCCCTTCATCGACCAGCGGGAGCGGCTGTGTACCCTCCTGGACCACCCGCGCCTCCAGATGCTGATCGGCGGACTATTAGGCGAGGACTTCAACTACGTGGGCGGGGATGGCAATTACTACAGCGGCGACACCAACTGGCACAGCGACGGCTTCCACCGGGTGGGGAAATTCCTCAAGGTGGCCATCTACCTGGACCCCTTGGGGCCGGAGACGGGTTGCCTGCGGGTGATCCCCGGCACCCACCGCCTGGACCTGGAGCAGAACTGGGAGGCGCGCAAGGCGGGGCAGTCCAGGGAGTTGTGGGGGATCGAACAGCGCCAGGTCCCCTGCCTGCCCCTGTCCACCCAGCCGGGGGACGTGGTGGCCTTCAACCACAACCTGATGCACGCCTCCTTTGGCGGCAGCACCCGAAGGCGGATGTTCACCCTCAACTGTTGCCGGCGCTGCGACACCCCCGAAGAGATCCAGGATCTCGAGAACTACGTGGGGGCCCACGCCCGCTTCTGGATCGACCATTTGCACTCGGAGACCATGAGGGCTACGGCCTCGACGGCGCGGATGCGCCACCTGCGGCAGGTGATGGAGCACGAGGCTCACCTGCCGGCCCTGGCCGCCAAGGCCCGGGCCGAGCGGGACGAGCCTTCGCGGGGCTAGCCGTTGAGGATGAAATGCCCCTTGCCGAAGAACCAGAGGGCGTCCACCCCATAGGAGATGCCCACCCCGATGAAAAACCCCACGATCATGCCGACGAAAAAGGGCCGCAACTGGCGGTAGAGGGCCACCCCGCCCAGGCGCAGGGCGATGGTCTTGAAGGCCCAGGCCAGGAAGACCGAGAGGGCCACCCGCTGGATCATCCACACGCTGGCCAGGGCCAGGCCCACCGGGTGCAAAGGCCACCAGTGGAAGCGGTACTGGCACAGGGATAGTACCGAGAAGAAGAACGCCCCCAGCCCGAAGTACCCCAGCTTGCCCCAATCTGTGCCGATGGGGTCGCGGACCTGGCGCACCACCGCGTCGAAGGCGATGCCGCCGGCCCCGGCCCCTGGGTCGAAGATCCACGAGCGGAAATTGCCGGCCCCGTACTGATAGCACAGGTATAGCATGAAGTAGGCGGATACCGCCAGGCCCACCACCACGGCCAGGCCGATGGCCAGGCACAGGCCGCGGCGCTGGGGACTCAGTTCGTTGAGCCGGGCGGCGTGGGCCGCCGAGGGCATGAACACCGACTGGATGTCCCCGCACCAGGCGTAGGTGAGGGAGAGGCCCACCAAGGTCTGGGGCTGGAGGCCGGCGGTGCCGGTCAGGGCCAGGACCATGGCCTGGCTGGCAAGGGGGGTGGTCAGGTAGTAGACCCCCGACTGGATCACCAGCCGGGTGATCCCCAGGTAGATGACCAGCACCCCCAGCAGGTACAACCCCGCCACGTGTAGGGCCATCCCCGACTGCCACAGCCAGCCCAGGATGTAGAGGATGCCGGCCGCCCCACCAAGCACGGCCAGCCGGTAGGAGGCCAACTCCCGGCCTTCGTCGAGTTCGCGGCTCTTCTTGAAGACCTGACGCCACACTGCCCTCAGGTGGTTGCGGGCCATCCACAGGCTCCACACCACCATGGCGGCAAAGGCGCCAAAGCCCTGCCAGGAGAGGGTGGGGGTGCTGCCCCAGACAAAGGGGTCGGGGGTGGCGCTCAGGCTGGCCCAGTTGATCAACGCGGTCTCGGCCATGCTGATCAGGTGGAAGAACCAGATGCTGAAGAGGATGTTGGTGCTGGCCAGGTACGCGAAACCCACCACCGGGAAGTAGACGATCAGGTTGATGGGGGGCAGGCCGCGCACGATCTCGACGGGATAGTCCTGGTAGATGGCGATCTGGGCGAAGCCGGGGTGGAAATAGCTGATGATGTTGAAGAGGATGATGAAGAGGGGGATGGCGGCGCCAATCCAGAAGAGGCGGTCGCGGAAGATGGCGGGCAGGGCCTCACCTGGAGGGGCCTCGATGAGCAGGCGGGGCACCTCGGTGAGGGGGAAGACCAGGCGCTCGTGCTCCACCCATTGCCGGCGCAGGATCACCACCAGACAGAAGCAGACGAAGTAGATGGCCAGCATCAGGCTCAGCCACCAGGCCAGGGGCCCCAGCCAGGCGCCCCAGGGCAGGGGCTGGCCGGAGGGCAGGCCCTCGTAGAAGGGCCGGATGGCCTCGTTGCCGGGGATGGCCCAATCGGGCAAATAGGGTTGGACGAAGCTGTACCAGTCGTTTTCCGGGGTGGCCCCGTAGTAGGGCTTGGAGATGACGGCGAGGATATAGCCGACGATGAAGACGGGGATGCCGCTGACCACCAGCCCCATGCTGAGGATAGTGACCATCTCGGCCGGAGAGAGCGTCCACGAAGGGCGATAGCGCCCGGCCAGGGCATTGGTCAGGGCGATGAGGAAGAAGGGGACCCCCACCCCGACGGGGAAATAGGACCAGGTGATCTCCGAGGAGCCCACCATCCAGATCGAATAGGGGGCGCCCAGGCTGTTCAGCAACACGCAACCCAGGCCCAGCAACAGGCTTCGCCAGGTAAGGACCTGGCGGTCTGCGCTCATGGGGCCATTGCCGCCCAGGCAGCTTCCTTGAGCACCTCGGAGAGCGAGGGGTGGGCGTGGATGGTGCGGGCCAGATCCTCAGCGCTGCCGGCAAATTCCATGGCTACCACGGCCTCCCCAATCAGGTGGGAGGCCTGGGGCCCGAGCACATGTGCCCCTAGGAGCCGGTCGGTCTTGGCGTCGGCGACGATCTTCACCAACCCGTCGATCTGGTCCATGCAGTGGGCCCGCCCATTGGCGCGGAAGAGGTGTTTGCCCACCCGCACCTGATGGCCCTGGGCGCGGGCGGCCTCCTCGCTCAGGCCCACTGAGGCGAGTTCGGGGTGGGTGTAGGCGACACCGGGGATGGTCTGGTAGTTGACGCGGACCGGGTGGCCGGCCAGGATCTCGGCCAGGGCGCGGCCCTCCTCCTCGGCCTTGTGGGCCAGCATGGGGCCGGGGATCAGGTCGCCGATGGCGCAGATGCCGGGGATGTTGGTCTGGAATTTGTCGTCCACCTGCACCCGGCCGCGGCTGTCGCGGGCCACGCCCACCTCTTCCAGGCCCAGCCCATCGGCGCAAGGCTTGCGGCCCACGGCCACCAGCACCGCGTCCGCCGTCGCTGCACTCTCCTTACCCGCGCTCTCCAACTGCACCTCTACCCGGCCTTTCTCCACCTTGGCCCCCTTGGCGCTGGTCTGCAACTGGAAGCCGAGTCCCTGGCGCTGGAGCAGGCGCTGCAACTGGCCGGCCAGCTCGCGGTCCATGCCGGGCAGGAGCTGGTCCAGGTACTCGACAACCAACACCTGGCTGCCCAGCCGGCTCCACACCGAGCCCAACTCCAGGCCGATGGCCCCCCCGCCGATGACCAGCAGGCGCCCGGGGACTCTATCGAAGGAGAGGGCTTCGGTGGAACTGACGATGTGTTTGCCGTCGAAGGGCAGGCCGGGGAGTTCGGCGGGGACACTGCCGGTGGCCAGCAGGATGTTGCGGGCTTCCAACAGCTGCTCGCCCACTTGCACCGCGCCCGGACCCTTCAGGCGGGCAGCCCCGTAGATGAATTCGACCTGGTGCTGGCGGAAGAGGCCGGAGATGCCCTGGCTCAGGGTCTGGACGATCTTGCCTTTGCGCTGCATCATGGCGCTCAGGTCCAGGCCCACCTCGCCGAGGGCGATGCCGTGGTGGGCGAGGCCCTTCTTGTTCTGGTAGTACAGCTCGCTGGACTCGAGCAGGGCCTTGCTGGGGATGCAGCCCACGTTGAGGCAGGTGCCGCCCAGGGCAGTCTTGTCCACGCAGGCCACCTTGAGCCCAAGGCGGGCGGCGTGCACGGCGGCTACGTACCCGCCGGGGCCGGCGCCGATGACGATCAGGTCGAACACGCCTCAGATCTCGAGCAGCATTCGGCTAGGGTCTTCGAGCAGCTCTTTGACCCGCACCAGGAAGGAGACCGACTGTTCGCCGTCGACGAGGCGGTGGTCGTAGGAGAGGGCCAGGTACATCATCGGGCGGATCTCCACCTTGCCCTCCAGGGCGATGGGCCGGTCCTTGATGGCGTGCATGCCGAGGATGCCGCTCTGAGGCGCGTTGAGGATGGGGGTGGAGAGCAGGGAGCCGAAGACCCCGCCGTTGGTGATGGTGAAGGTGCCACCGCCCAGTTCCTGGGGGCCGAGCTTGTTGTCGCGGGCGGCCTTGGCTAGGCGCTTGATCTCGGACTCGATGCGGGCTAGGGACATGGTCTCGACGTGGCGCAGCACCGGCACCAGCAGGCCGCGCTCGGTGCTGACGGCTATGCCCAAATGCGCGTAGTCGTGGTAGACGATGTCGGCGCCGTCGACACTGGCGTTGATGGCGGGGAATTTCTGCAGGGCCAGGGCCACGGCCCGGGAGAAGAAGGACATCAGCCCCAGAGTAACCCCGTGGACCTCATTGAAACGCTCCTTGTACTTCGCCCGCAGCCCCATCACCGCGCTCAGGTCCACCTCATTGAAGGTGGTCAGCATGGCGGCCTGGTGCTGGGCGGACACCAGGCGCTCGGCGATGCGCAGGCGCAGCTTGCTCATGGGCACCCGCCGGGTGCGCTCCTCGCAGGGGCGCGCCGGGGGTGCGGGGGCGGGCTCAGGTGCGGGTGTTTCCGCAGGGGGTGCAGGTGCAGCAGGTGCCGGGGCTGGAACTGGGGCCGCCTGTTTTTCCAGCTGGGCCAGCACGTCCTCCTTGGTAAGGCGGCCGCCCTTGCCGGTGCCGCTGATGGCGGCCGGATCGATATTGTGTTCCTCGACCAGCCGGCGCACGGCCGGGCTGAGGTTTTCGCCCTGGGCAGCGGGCGTGGGAGCGAGGGCAGGGGCTGGGGCGCCCGACTCGATACGGGCCACGGTCTCGCCCACCTTGAGGGTCTGGCCCGGTTCGGCGAGCCGGGTCAGGCGGCCGGCCGCCGGGGCGGGCAGGTCCACGTTGGCCTTGTCGGTTTCCAGCACGCAGACGGGCTGGTCGCGCTCCACCTGCTCGCCCTCGGCCTTGAGCCATTCGAGCAGCACCACCTCGGCGATGGATTCGCCCAGTTCCGGGATCAGGATCTCGGTTGCCATCTCGTTTTCCTCACTGTGCCACTTCGATCCAGAGTTCCTCGTGCCCCTCGGCGTGGGGCGGGGCCGCGGCCAGGCCCAGGGCCTGGGCGACGATCTCGCGCTGCTCGCGCTGGTGTACCGGGTAGGAGCCGGTGGCCGGGCTCGAAGCTTTGTCGCGGCCCACGTACCCCAAACGGCGCTCCTCACCTAGCAGGTGCTGGATCAGCGGGCAGACAAAGCTCCAAGCCCCCATGTTGCGCGGCTCCTCCTGCACCCAGCACAGGGTCTCGACCCCGGCGTAGCGGGCTAGCAGTTGCTCCAACTCGACCCGCGGAAAGGGATAGAGCTGCTCCACCCGCACCAGCGCCACCTCCTCGCTGACCTGTTCCTGGCGAGCCTCCAGCAGGTCGTAGTAGATCCGCCCCGAACACAGGATCAGCCGGCGCACCGCGGCGGGCGAGGCAACGGGCTCGTCGTCGATAAGGGACCGGAATCCTCCGGAGGTAAACTCCTCGATGGGCGAGAAAGAGGACCGATGACGCAGCAGGCTCTTGGGGCTCATGACGATGAGGGGCTTGCGGAAGGAGCGGCGCATCTGCCGGCGCAACAGGTGGAAGAACTGGGCCGCGGTGGTGGGGTAGCAGACCTGCATGTTGTCCTTGGCGCACAGTTGCAAAAAACGCTCCAGCCTGGCGCTGGAGTGCTCGGGCCCCATGCCCTCGAAGCCGTGGGGCAAGAGCAGCACCAGGCCGCTCATGCGCTGCCACTTGGCCTCGCCGCTGCAGAGGAACTGGTCGATGATGGGCTGGGCACCGTTAACGAAGTCGCCGAACTGCGCCTCCCAGATCACCAGCCGGCGCGGGTCCGCCGAACTGATCCCGTACTCAAAGCCCAGCACCGCCAGTTCGGAGAGCATGGTGTTGATCACGGTGAAGCGGGCCTGGTCCTCGGCCAGATGGGCCAGGGGGGTGTAGGTCTGTCCGGTCTGGGTGTCGTGCCACACCGCGTGGCGGTGGCTGAAGGTGCCCCGCTGGCTGTCCTGGCCCACCAGGCGCACCGGCACCCCTTCGAGCATCAGGGTGCCCAGGGCCAGCATCTCGGCGCAGCCCCAGTCCACCGGGCGCTGGCCCTGAAACATCTCGGCGCGGGCGCTGACCAGCCTTTCCAGGGTTCGGCCCATGGAGAAACCGGGGGGAATCTGGGTGCCTCTGGTGCCCACCTGGGCCACCTGCTCGGAGTTGATGGCTGTGTGGGCTTCCCAGTTGCCGTCGGCCCAGCTCAGGCCCTTCCACACCCCGCCAAAGACCGAGAGCCGGGGCTTGACCCTGAGGCCGCGGGTGGCCTCCTGGGCCTTTTCGAGCCTGTCGAGGGCCTGCCGGCGCAGTTCCTCCACCTCGTCGGGGGTAATCTTGCCCTGGCCCACCAGCTCCCAGGCGTAGAGTTCGCAGACCGTGGGGTGCTTGGCGATCTCCTTGTACATCAGCGGTTGGGTGAAGGTGGGGTCGTCGGCCTCGTTGTGGCCGTAGCGGCGGTAACACCACAGGTCGATGAGCACGTCGCGCCGGAACTCCTGGCGGAATTCGATGGCCAGCCGGCCAGCCTGTACTACGGCCTCGGGGTCGTTGGCATTGACGTGGAAGACGGGGACCTGGATCTGGCGGGCCACGTCGGTGGGGTAAGGGGTGAAGCGGGTCTCGGCCGGCGTGGCGGTGTAGCCCAACTGGTTGTTGAGGATGATGTGGATGGTGCCGCCGGTCTGGTAGTGGTCCAACTGGGAGAGGCTGAGGGTCTCGGCGACGATGCCCTGTCCCGTGAAGGCGGCCTCGCCGTGGATGAGCACCGGCACCACCTGGCGCCGCTGGTGGTCCTCCAGGTAGTCCTGCTTGGCGTGGACGATGCCCTCGATCACCGGGTCCACCAGCTCCAGATGGCTGGGATTAGCGCTTAGGGAGAGGTGGATGGGGTGCCCCTCGGGCGTGACGTGGTCGTAGGAGTAGCCCAGATGGTACTTGACGTCCCCCTCTTCCTCGGAGCGCTCGCGGTGCGAGGCGCCCTCGAACTCGGCCAGGATGTACTCGCAGGGCTTGTTGAGCAGGTTGGCCAGGATATTGAGCCGGCCCCGGTGGGCCATGCCGAAGACCATCTCCCGCGCCCCCAGGGCCGCACCGCGCTCGGTGATGCTGTCCAGTAGGGACAGCAGGCCCTCGGCCCCTTCGAGTGAAAAGCGTTTCTGGCCTAGGTAGCGGGTGTGGAGGAACTGCTCAAAGGCTTCGGCGGCCAGTAGCCGGGCCAGCACCTGGCGGCACTGGGCGGCCGAGTACTCGGGGCGGTTGAGGTGGGGCTCAACCCGCCGCTGCAGCCAGTCGCGCTGGGATTTGTCGATGATGGAGGTGTACTCGATGCCCAGGGTCCGGCAGTAGGTAGTGCGCAGCTTGGCCAGCAGATCGCGCAGGCTGCCGTCGGTGGAACCCAGAAAGCCGCCCCGGCCCACCCCTTTTTCCAGGTCCTCCGGGCCCAAGCCGAATTGGGACAGCTCCAGCAGCGGGTGGGTAGTCTGGTTGTGGCCCAGGGGGTCGAGGTTGGCGATGAAGTGGCCCAATTCGCGGTAGGCATGGACCAGGGCCCAGATGCCCCGGTCGGTGCGCTGGCGCTGGCGGCGTTCCTGGCCTCCTCCCCGGCGCTCCTGGCTGCCCTCTCCAGCGCCGGTCTCGGATTCGAGGTCCGCAAAGTAGTCCACCCAGTCTGGGTCCACCGAACGGGGGTCCTGCAGGTACTGGGCGTAGAGTTGTTCGAGGTAGGCGGTGTTGGCGGCGTTCAGCTCGGACGATGGCATGGCAGATCCCGTGGCCCGCGGGGCGGGCGCCTATCTAGGGACTCTATAAGATATGGCAGAACCGCCTACGGGCAAAAGACGGGGGACCCCGGCGGCGCCTTTCTCAGGCCAGGTTTCGCGCCTATCATTGAGGGGGACGCGCCACCTTTACCCCAAGCGAGGATGCCGACCATGCCGCGGACCCGAGCTGTTTGCGCCCTGAGCCCCGACCAGGTGGTGTTGCGGGAGGTAAACATCCCCAAGCCTGACCCTGGGGAGGTGGTGGTGCGCGCCGAGTTCTCGTCGATCAGCACCGGCACCGAGCGCTGGGTGATCACCGGGCAGTTCCACCCCCCTGGCAGCAAGTCCTCCTTCCCCCATCCCCTGGTGCCCGGCTACCAGAAGGCCGGGGTGGTCGAGGCCCTGGGCGCCGAGGTGAGGGGGCTGCGCGTGGGGCAGCCGGTCTTCGCTACCACCGCCAGGCTCGCCGACGAAGAGGTGATCGCCGGCTGGGGCGGCCACATCGAACATTCGGTGCTGCCCGAGCACGAGGTGATCCCCCTGCCCAAGGGGCTGGACCCAGTGAAGGCCGCGGCCCTGGTGCTCACCCAGGTGGGGTACAACGGCGGCTCGCGGCCCCCAGTGAAGCCCGGGGACCACGCCATGGTGATCGGGGACGGGCTGGTGGGGCAGTGGCTGGGGCAGATGCTGCGCCACCGGGGGGCGCGGGTGGTGTTGGCGGGGCGCCGGCCAGAGCGGCTGGCCACCGCTGCCCAGTGGTCGGCAGCCAGGGCAGTGAACATCAAAGAGATTCCCCTTGAGGAAGTGGCTCGGCAGGAAGCGCCCGGAGGCTTTGACCTCGTCGCCGATACCGTGGGCACCGCCGAGAGTGTGGCGCAGTTGCTGGGCCTGGTACGGCGCGACGGCCACCTGGTGCTCAATGGCTACTACCGCGAGGGGGAGCACCTGCTCAGCATCCAGCAACTGCACAGCCGGGAGGCAACGGTACACGCCCCGGCTGGCTGGACCCGCCAGCGGCTGGAGGCCACCCTCGGCCTGGTCGAGAGCGGGGCGCTGCGGGTGCGCGAACTGATGACCCATATCCTGCCAGCCGCAAAGGCGGCCGAGGCGTACCGCCTGGTCCTCGACAAGCCAGAGGCGTTTCTCGGCATCTGCCTGGACTGGCGCCAATTCTGAGGAGGAGATCGTGGCTGGATCGATGCGCGCATTGCAGATCCTCGCCCCCGGCGAAGTGCGGGTGGTGCAGGTGGAGGTGCCCAAGGCGGCCCCCGGCGAGGTGCTGGTCCGCATCCGGGCCACCACGGTCTGCTCCCACTGGGACCTCAACATGGTGGCAGGGCGCGATATCTTCGAGCGGCCCGGCTTCCCCCAGTACCCCCTCCCGGTGGGGGTGCCCGGCCACGAGGTGGCCGGCGAGGTGGTGGAGGTGGGGGCAGAGGCAGAGGGTTTCAGCCCCGGCGACCGGGTGGCGGCCTGGAGCTCGCGCAGCTCGCAGCGGCCCGGCCGCCTGGGGTACTACGCCGAGTACGCCGCCATCCCCGCCGCGGATCTGATGAAGGTGCCCGACCATCTCCCCCTGGAGGAGGCGGCCATCCTCGAGCTGTCCATGTGCGTGGCCTCGTCCTTTCGCCGGGCCGGGGACCTGGCCGGCAAGCAGGTGGCCGTGGGTGGGGCCGGGGCCGCGGGGCTGCTCGCCCTGCAAATGGCCCGGGCCCTGGGGGCGCGGCGGGTGGAGGTCTTCGAGCCGAATCCGGCCCGGCGGGCCCTGGCCCTGAGCCTGGGGGCGGACCTGGCCTACGACCCGGCTTCCCCCGAGTCGCAGGCATTGGGGGCGCGCAGCTATGAGGTGGCCTTCGAGTGCGCCGGGGCGGCGGTCTCGGCGCAGAATCTGATGCGGGTCACCTCCGGGCCAGTGCATCTGTTCGGGGTGGTGCACGGGGAGATCCGTTTCGACATGGACCACTGGGGTCGCAACGTGCAGTTGTGCGGGTACCCGGGCCACTCCCGCGAGTCGGCCGAGCTGGCGATGGCCCTGATCGCCGGGGGCGCTGTGAAGGTGAAGCCGCTCATCGGCATGAAGGTGGACTTTGAGCACTACCGCGAGGGCCTGGAACGGCTCAAGGACGGGGCGGCGGCCAAGATGTGCGTGGTGCCGTAGCGAAGAAAAGCCCGCGGCAACGCTATTGGCGCGACATCAAATTTATTCTTATGCCCCAAATGTGAAGCACACTTTGTGTTTTCGGCATGCCGCCTTTCGACTGCCCCCAGGTTCTTCTTTTACTACTTGGGGGTGCGCCACGCCGCTGCCGGGCGATCTTCATGCTTCCGAGACATTTACACCGAGCAGTCCCTCGGTACCGATTTCTCGATTGATCATTTCCTGCCCTGGAGTTTCGTCACCCACAACTTGGGGTTTCCCGCAGGATGGCGATCCCTCGGTTGAACTCCAAGCGCAACTCCTCGTCTCGTGTTCCTGATCTCCCCCCGGCCCCCTCCTCGCGGCCTGCGGGACCTGGGCGTCGCGCCGGGCGCGGTGCTGGGGGGGCATGCTTCGCTGGGCAGCCTGGGATGGGTGGAGGGCGGGGCCGGGGCGGTGATCGGGGCGCTGCTGGAAGCGGTGGGGGAGGAGGGGACGCTGGTGATGTCCACCTATCTGGTGGGGCCGCCCTTGCCGTTGACGGGGGGGTGTGGCGCGAGGGCTCCCGCGGCATGGCCGGCCTATCTTAGCAAACGCGGGTTTGTCTTTGCGGACAGCTTGTCACTCTTCGTCTGAAGGTCTACCGGCATCGAGGTATGCCCTCAGACTCTCCAGAATGGAACTCTGCACTGCGTCCGCCAAATCCAACGCCTCTTGGCTCTGCTCTCGGGAGGTTTCCCCCAGTTCTCGCGGATACCGGAACTCTACCCCATAGGGCGTCAAAACATCGGCTGGAGCCAGAGCGGCTGCCAGTTCCGCATCCACCGGGGCCACTAGGCCCCGCAGCTTGGTTAGGTCGTGGGTCTTGGGGAACTCTATCTGGTGGTGTACCAGGAAAGCCTTAAGGTATTTCTCTGCTGCCTGCTGCGCGTGAAAGCCGACGTTCTCGTAGTGTTCCGTGCCACTCTCAAGCAATACCTGAGCCGCCCCCAGATCCTGGTCAGCCTTGCCCAGCCATTGCTGAACGAAATCCCACTGCACTTGCTCAGGAGATCTCACTCAGGACAATCCCATACTTGTTCGCCGGGTACGCCAGGCCACCGATAACCCCCTTGGTTTCCTCGAACTCAATCTCACCCATCACCCAGACATCCACCGCGACTGGCAGGTCTTCCAGCAGTTGACGCAACTGTCGGCGTTCCTCGCGCGGCACCACCGGATCGGCCTCGACCACCAGCAGATCGAAATCGCTGTCTGGTGTTGCTTCTCCCCGCGCCCGAGATCCGTAGAGGATGAGCCTGCGCACCTGGGTCCCCCGCGCAGCCAGGATCCGCTCCCTCAACTCCTTGCTGACCTGACGGTCGCGAGGAGACAGGGCCTGCTCGCGCAGGACAAGGTTTTGCAGAGACGTCACTCCGAATTCCCCCGACATTTTCCAGTTACCGGCAGTTAATGTTTCCCCAAATATACACGGAAAGGGCCTGCCCGCGAACTAGATACCCCACAAGGGCGCCTGGCTCCTCAAGCATAGTAGCGGTCGATGACCCCCTTTACCGTGGCGGCCCACTGGGTCAGGTTCTCGCTGCGGTTGGCGATGGTGCTGATGTCCTTGAGCACGAACTCGCAGGTGGTGTGGTGCCGCCGGCAGGCTTCCAGGTAGGCGGTCAGCTCCGCTTCGACCGGGGCCGGATCAAAGGTGGGCGAGCTGACGAAAGCCGGGTTGGGCTTGGCGGCCAGCACGTAGTCTCCGCCGATCTTGGCCGCCGCCCGCTCTGGGTCGGCCCAGGGGGTGACCGAGATCTTGCGCAGGTTCTTGAAGCGCCGGCGCAGGATCTCGACCTTGTGGTCCATGGGTTCGCAGCAGCCGTAGTAGAGCAGCCCGCACTCCCCGAACAACTCCTGGTTGTAGGTGAGGTCGAGCTCGTCGTGCATCTGTGGCGAGACCGAGCCGAAGATCTGGGCCGCGCAGCCCCCCCCACACGTCCTGGTAGCGCACTTTCCCGGCAAAGTCGCCGGCCGGCAGCTCGCGGCTGCAGGCGGCGGTGCAGGAGGAAGGGGCTGGGGTACAGGAGGTCCAGATCCCGGTACTGCCGGAAGGTGGCCAGGGCGATATCGGTGAATCGCAGGGCCAGGCGGTGCCAAAACTCGGGGCGCACGGCCAGGTCGTAGAGCAGCTTCTCCACCCCGCGGTACTGCGAGATCTGGTCCCTGATGGAGTACTGCAGCTGCACCCCCACCGCCTTCACCGGCAGCATCCCGGCGAAGATCACCTCGGCCATCGCCACCATCTCCGCAGTGGCCTCGCGGTCGTAGGTGCTCTCCGGTGGATGGAGCTTCTCCAGATCCTCGTCGGTCTGCAGGATGTCGTGGTACTCGTGGGCGGCGATGTACGCGCCGGTGTCGCACTTGATCAGCACCTCGTCGATGGCCAGGCCGATGCTGCTGGAGCGGATCTGCTTGCCCACGTCGAAGAGGGGCGGGATCACCAGGTCCACCTGGAAGTGGTCCCACTGGTACAGGGCGCAGCGTAGGGGGGTCTCGAGCCAGCCTAGCTCCGGGGCGCAGGTGTTGGCCAGGGCCTCGTCGCGGATCTCGCCCCAGGGCACCTCGGAGATCAGCACCACCGGGCGGACCTTCGCCAGGGCATTGGTCTGGTAGTAGCGCTCGATGCGCTCCTGCTGTACCCCCAAATGGGCCAGCTCGCTGTAGCGTTCCGCCAGTTGCCGCAAGGTCCGCTGGTCCTGCGCGCTGATCTGCATGGGTGCGCTCCTTCCTCCGCTGGGTGTCCTTCCTGCCGTCCGCGCTGGCTCTCCATCTCCGCCTACGTGCCTCTGGCGTACTAGTGTAATCAAAACCTGGATCCAGGTGGAAACGCAGCGGGCGGGGTGACCGGGAAGGCGGGCATGCCTACATTGGATGTAACACTGCGGCGGGGAGATGACCCCGGCGGCTTTTCCCTGGGGAGTAGCGGGGAAGGGAAGTCCGCGTGGCGCGGCGGCGGGGTAGCGGAGCCAGAGCGAGCGAGGGTGCAGGACGCGCCTTGGGAAAGGCCAGAGGGGTCGCTCCCGGACGACAGTTCAGGTTCAATCTGATGGATTACTAGGCACGGTGCATCGCAACGAAAACGCGCGGGCGGCAGGGCTCATGTCCCTGGCCGTGGTCGCCTTCGTCGCCAACGACGCCGCCATGAAGAGCGTGGCCGCCGCCATGCCCATGGTCCAGGCCCTGGGGCTACGCAATACGCTGGTGACCTTGCTCTTTGCCGGGATCGCCGCGGCTACGGGGGATTTGCGCCGGTGGCGGGCCCTGGCCGAATCCCTGGTCTGGGGCCGGGCCGCCGCCGACACCTTGGCCACCCTGCTCTACATGGTATCCCTGACCCACGTGTCCCTTACCCTCGCCGTGGCCTTGAACATGGCCACGGCGCTGTGCGTGCTGCCCCTGGCCGGCTTCTTCTTGCGCGAGCGCATCGGCTGGCGGCGGGGGTTGGCGGTGCTGACTGGCTTCGGCGGGGTGCTGCTGGTGCTGCGGCCCACGCCAGAGGGGCTGAGCGGCTGGGCGCTGCTCAGCGCCGCCTCGGCGATCTTCTTCGCCGCCCGCGACGTGGTGACCCGGCGGGTGCCGACCCGGGTTCCCAGCCTGCTGATGGCGGTGGTGATGACGGCCACCCTGATGGTGGTCTGCCTGGCCTGGACTGCGTGGGCGGGTTGGACCCCGGTGCTCCTGGCCCAGTGGGGCGAGGTAGCCATCTGTGCGGTCCTGATCGCGGCGGGGTACTACCTGTCGATCGCCGCCTTTCGGGTGGGCGAGGTGTCGCTGACCAGCGCCTTCCGCTACACTGCCCTGCCCTGGGGTGCGGCCTGGGGGTACTTCCTCTGGGGAGAGGTGCCCGACGTGCCTGCAGTGGCCGGGGCGGTCCTGATCCTGGGTGCCGGACTCTACGCCCTCCACTGCGAGCGCCGGGAGGCGGTGGCCCCGTTCTGCTGACTTTCTGACGGAGTCGCTGCTCGGCCTCATACTCCCCCAACCCAATGGCCTTCGCCTGATCGAGGAGCCTGCTCCTCATGGAACGCACTGCCTCATTGCCCGTCCGCCCTTTCGAGCTCTTTGTACTGGACACCCAGCGCCTGATCATAGCCGTGAGCGACGGCCTGGCCCTCCTGATAGCTGCGGGGATGGAAGAGGAGTAGCTGATGGACCAGCCTTCGCCCAAAGGGGTGGTGCATTTCCTCCTCACTGACGAATACCTGGCTGTCGCCAACACCGGCAGGCCCTTCACCAAGAAAGGGTGCGGGCGATCTGTCAGGCCCATCTGAGTACGAAACAGGTTCTCGTATCTCAAGGGATCCAATCCTCTTTTACTGATGATTGAACCTGCGCAGGCACTCCCTCAGCCGTGGAAATAGGCATGGCCGGCGCCGAAGAACCAGACGAGATCCACTAGGTAGGAGATCCCGATCCCGAGGAAATAGCCGGCGATCAGCCCCAGGAAGAAGGGCCGGCCGCTCCGGTACGCGCTGACCCCGCCGTAGCGCAGAATCGCGCTCTTGCTGGCCCAGGCCAGGAAGACCGAAAGGACGATCAGCCGGGTCATCCACAGGGGGGCCACGGTGAGGCCCACCGGGTGCAGGGGCCACCAGTGGAAGCGGTACTGGCACAGGGCCAGCACCCCGTAGATCACCATCCCGATGCCGAAGTAGTACAGCTTGTTCCAGTCCGTGGGCCAGGGATCGTTGAAGTGGCGGACCACCCCGTCGTAGGCCATGCCCCCGGCCCCGCCGCCGGCGACGAAGTACCAGGAGCCGAAGTTGCCGGCCCCGTATTTGTAGCACAGGGAGAGCACGAAGTAGATGTTGGCCGCAAAGCCCGCTGCCGCGGCCAGCCCCAGGGCCCAGGCCATGGACCTGGGGCGATGGCCCAGCTCGTTGAGCTTGGCCCCGTGGGCCGCCGCGGGCATGAACACCGACTGCACGTCCCCGAACCAGCTGTAGGAAAGGCCCAGGGCCACCAGGTTGTGACCCCCGATGCTCGTGCCGGTGAGGGCCAGGGCAAAGGCCTGAGCCCCCACCGGAGGGGTCAGGAAGTACACCCCGGCCTGGACCACCAACCGCGTGATCCCGTAGTAGGCCACCAGCACCCCAAAGACGAAGAGTAGGGCGAGGTGGAGGTCCATGCCCGACTTCCACAGCCAGGCCAGGATGTAGACCAGTCCGACCGCGAATCCCCATACCGCGGTGCGGTACGAGACCATCTCCTCCCGGTCATCGATGGTCCGCCTCCCAACGAAGCCCTGGAGGCAGACAGCCCGCAGATGCCCCCGCCCCATCCACAGGCTCAAGAGCACCATGGCCACGAACCCGCCCCAGGCCTGCCAGGAGAGGGACTGCATGCCCCAGACAAAGGCGTCGGGCCGGGTCACGTCGTAGCCGATCCGATTGGTGATCCCCTCCTGCACCACGGCCACCAGGTAGAAGAAGCAGATACTGAAGGAGATGTTGGTGCTGACCAGGTACATGAAACCGATCACCGGGAAGTAGAGCATCAGGGTGAGGGCCGGGAATTCCGGGCTGAACTGGACATTGATGGCCTGGCTGAAGGGGATCTGCGGAAAGCCGAGGTGGAAGAAGCCGATGACATTGAAGAGGATGATCCCCAGCGGGATGCCCAGGCCGATCCAGAAACCCTTGGCGCGCAGGGCTTCCCTCCCGCCCTCTTCCATGAGCAGACGCGGCATCTCCATCAGCGGAAAGACCAGGCGCTCGTGCTCGACCCACTGCCGGCGGAAGATCACCACCAGGCAGAAACAGCAAAAGTAAACGGCCAGCACCAGGCTCAACAGCCAGCCCAGCGGGCCGATCCAGGCCCCGAAGGGGATCTCGTGCCCCGAGGGCAGGCCCTCGTAGAACCAGCGCATGGCCTCGCCTTCGGGCCGCGGCACTACCCAGTCGGGCAGGTAGGGGTGGATGGAGGCCTCCCAGTCGTTCTGCGGCGAGGCCCCGTAGTAGGGAGCGGAGAGGATGGCCAGCATGGTGCCGACGATGAAGGTGGGGATGCCGGTGGCGGCCAGGCCCATGACCAAGACGGTCGCCAGTTCGGGAGGGCGAAGCGCCCACTGGCGGCGCAGGCGGCGCACCAGTGCATTGGCGAGGAAGATCGCCGAGAAGCAGAACCCCGCGCTCGTCGGGAAGTAAGACCAGGTGATCTCCGAGGATCTGACCATCCAGATGGAATAGGGGGCACCCAGGACCACGGCCAGAACCACCAGCAACCCAAGAACAGCGGAGCGCAGCGTCATGTTTCGATCAGGGGGTACCAGCGAGAAGTGGAAAACAGCCCGGAAAAGATCAGATATGGCGATTGATCTGCCAAATCCGCCCTATCAGTTTTTCTCATCCGCTCAACCTTGAAGGGGCGCATCTCAGCCCCTACATTCCCAGCATCGTCTTTCCCCCCTTTCCCATTGTGGTCCTATGCTCGTCCAATTCGCCGGCCCGCCGGCCCTCTCGCCTTTCCGCCGCGACGCCCTCCTGGCACGCTGCCGCGCCCTCCTGCCCCAACTCTCCGGGCTGGAGACCCGCCATCTCTACCTGGCCCACCTGAGCCGGCCCTTGCAGGGAGCCGAGGCCGAGCGCCTGGGCCAGGTGCTGGGCGCCGAGGCGGCCGGTTCCGCCCCGGGCGAGGTGCTTATCTGCCCGCGGCCGGGCACCATCTCCCCCTGGTCCAGCAAGGCCACCGAGATTCTGCGCCGCTGCGGGCTGGAGGCGGTGGCCAGGGTGGAGCGGGGCACCGCGTACCGCTTTGCCGCTGGGGCGCCGCTGTCCGTGGAGGATTTGCAGTCGATGCTGCCCCTGCTCCACGATCGCATGACCGAGGCAGTGGTCCACGACCCCGAACAACTCTTCCGCCAGGTAGAGCCCCTGCCCCTAGTCCACCTTCCTTTGCGCCGCGAAGGACGGGGGGCGATCGAAGAGGCCAACACCGAGATGGGCCTTGCCCTCTCGCCGGAGGAGATCGAGTACTTTGTGCGGGCCTTCGCCGGCCTGGACCGCGACCCAACGGATGTGGAGCTGATGATGTTCTCGGTGGTCAACTCCGAGCACTGTCGGCACAAGATCTTCAACGCCGCCTGGCAGATCGAGGGGCAGACCCAGGAACTCTCCCTGTTCGCCATGATCCGCCATACCCACGCCCGCAACCCACAGGGGTGCGTCGTGGCGTACGCCGACAACTCCGGGGTGATCCAGGGCTTCGAGGTCGAGGTCTTCCGGCCCTGGGAACCGGACCATCATTACGCCTTTCGCCGGCGGCAGACCCACCCGCTGATCAAGGTGGAGACCCACAACCACCCCACAGCCATCTCCCCGTACCCGGGGGCCTCCACCGGGGTGGGAGGGGAGATTCGCGACGAGGGGGCCACCGGGGTGGGCGGGCAGTTCCAGGCCGGACTGTGCGCCTTCTTCACCTCGCACCTGCGTTTGCCCGGCTGGCAGCAGCCCTGGGAAAAGGCCTGGGCCGCGCACCCTTTGCGCCTGGCCACGCCCCTGGAGATCATGTTGCAGGGCCCCATCGGCGGGGCGGCCTTTGGCAACGAGTTCGGGCGGCCCAATATCCTGGGGGTCTTCCGCACCTTCGAGCAACAGGTGGAGGGCCGGCACCGGGGCTACCACAAGCCGATCATGGTGGCTGGTGGGGCGGGGCTGATCGATGAGGAGCATGTGGACAAGCACCAGCCGCAAGAGGGGGACTACGTGGTGCAACTGGGCGGGCCTTCCATGCTCATCGGCCTGGGTGGGGGCGCGGCCTCCAGCATGGACACCGGCACGAATCTGGAAGACCTGGACTTTGCCTCGGTGCAGCGCGACAACCCCGAGATGCAGCGCCGCTGCCAGGAACTTATCAACAGGTGCGTTGCCCAGGGTGTGGACAACCCCATCCTCAGCATCCACGACGTTGGGGCCGGCGGCCTATCCAATGCCTGCCCCGAGCTGGTGCAGGAGGTGGGGGCCCGCTTCGACCTGCGGGCCATCCCCAACGACGACCCCGGCATGAGCCCCATGCAGATCTGGTGCAACGAGGCCCAGGAGCGCTACGTGCTGGTCATCCGCCGCGACAGCCTGGAGCGTTTCGGGGCCCTGGCCCGGCGCGAGCGCTGTCTCTTTGCAGTGATCGGCGAGATCACCGGGGACCGCACCCTCACCCTGCACGACCCGCGCACCGACACCTATCCCATCGACCACCTGGATCTGCAGGTGATCTTGGGCAAACCGCCGCGCATGGTGCGCCGGGTGCAGCGCCGCGCTTCGGCACTGCCGGTCCTAGAGTTGGATGGGATCGCGCTGGACGAAGCCGTGCATCGGGTGCTGAGCTTCCCGGCGGTGGCGTCCAAGACCTTTCTGATCACCATCGCCGACCGCACCGTCACCGGCCTGGTGGCCCGCGATCAGTTGGCGGGCCCGTACCAGACGCCTATCGCCGATGTGGCGGCCACGGCCCATTCCTTCACAGGATATACAGGATCGGCGATGGCGATGGGCGAGCGGGCGCCCCTGGCCCTGCTCGACGCGCCGGCCTCGGGGCGCATGGCCATCGCCGAGGCCATTGCCAATATCGCCGCCGCGCCCATCGGCGAGATCGGCAATATCAAGCTCTCGGCCAACTGGATGTGCGCCTGCGGCGAGGAGGGGGAGGATGCTCTGCTCTACGACACGGTGCAGGCCGTGGGCATGGAGTTCTGCCCGGAGTTGGGCGTGGCTATCCCGGTGGGCAAGGACAGCCTCTCCATGCGCACGGTGTGGGAGGACAGCAGTGGAAAACACAAGGTGGTCTCGCCGCTGAGCCTGGTGATCTCGGCCTTTGCGCCGGTGCCCGACATCCGCCGCATCCTCACCCCCGACCTGAAGACAGAGGCGGACACCCGTTTGCTGCTGGTCGATCTGGGTTTTGGGCGCCAACGCCTGGGGGGCTCGGCTCTGGCCCAGGTCCATGACCAGATCGGCAATGAGTGTCCAGACGTGGAGCCCGCGGCGCTGCGGAGCCTTTACGCCGCCATCCAGGAGCTGAATCCCCTCCTCCTGGCGTACCACGACCGCTCGGACGGCGGGCTCCTGGCCTGCGTGGCGGAGATGGCCTTTGGCAGCCGCACCGGTGTGGAGGTGGATATCACGGCGCTGGGCGAGGATGCCCTGGCTCCGCTCTTCGCCGAGGAGATCGGCGCCGTGGTGCAGTACCGCGCCACCGACGAGGACAGGGTTTTGGCGGCGCTGGCCGACCACGGCCTAGCTGGGTGCAGTCACCGCCTGGGACAGCCCACCTCGACCGGAAGGCTGGAGATACGCCATCGGGGCAGGGTGATCTTCGGCGAATCCATCTGCGCGCTCCTGCAGACCTGGTCCGCACTGAGCTACCGCATGCAGTCCCTGCGCGACAACCCGGACTGTGCCCGCGAGGAATTCGAGTCCCTGGCCGATATCACCGATCCGGGGCTCAGTTTCAAAGTCGACTACCGGGTCGAAGCCCCGGCAATAACCGGAAAACGCCCGCGCATGGCCATACTGCGCGAGCAGGGGGTCAACGGCCAGGTGGAGATGGCCGCGGCCTTCGACGCGGCCGGTTTCGAGGCGGTGGACCTGTCTATGACCGATTTGGCCGAGGGCCGCGCCCAACTGCGCGAGTTCGAGGGGTTGGTGGCTTGCGGGGGCTTCAGCTACGGGGACGTGTTAGGGGCGGGGGCCGGCTGGGCGCGCTCCATCCTCTTCGACGTGAGGATGCGCGACCAGTTCGCCGCTTTCTTCGCCCGGCCGGAGACCTTCTCGCTAGGGGTGTGCAATGGCTGCCAGATGCTCTCCCTGCTCAAGGAGCTGATCCCGGGGGCAGGGCACTGGCCGCGCTTCCGGCGCAACCGCTCCGAGCAGTTCGAGGCCCGCCTGGTGACCGTGGAGGTGCTGCCCAGTCCCTCGGTGCTCTTGGCCGGCATGGAGGGTTCGCGCCTAGGCATCGCCTGCGCCCACGGCGAGGGCCGCGCCGAGTTCGCCAGCCCGGCAGACCAGCAGCAGGCCCAGGGCTGTCTGCGCTACGTGGACAACCAGAGCCGGGCCACCGAACGCTACCCCTTCAACCCCAACGGCTCGCTCGGGGGCCTCACCGGCCTGACCACCCCCGACGGCCGGGCCACGATCCTGATGCCCCACCCGGAGCGGGTCTTCCGCAATGTCCAGCTCTCCTGGAGGCCGCCTGACTGGACCGGCGAGTACAGCCCCTGGTTGCGGCTCTTCCAGAATGCCCGCCGCTTTGCGGCCCAGAGTTAGGAGCGGCACCACAGGTCGCGCGGAGGAGCGACCCACTCCGTCCTCTCTCAAGGCGCGCCCCGCGACACCATAGAGATAGTTTCGCGTCTCGGCTCCCCGCACCGACCCCCGCAACGCCGCATAGGTTGGGGCGTTGCGTCCCCTCACTCGCTTATCGCTCCGCTACCCCGCCGCCCCACCACGCGGTCTTCCCTACCCGACCACTCCCCGAGAGAGGCCTGCGGGGTCAACGCCCCGCCGCTCGATCCGCCAGGTGACTCAGTGCTCCTCTGCCAGCGACAGGTACAGGGCCAGGGTCAGGAGGGCCAGCACGCTGAAAGAAACCAGAGGATTGATCTGGGGCAGCAGGTCGGGGGCCAGGAGGGCGCTGGCCTGGTCGCCCAGGGTACCGAGCGAGGCGTACCCCGCCCGCACCCATCCCTGCGCCGTGTCCCACAGCGAGGGTTCCAGGGCCCCGCGCGCCGGGAGCGCACCGAAGACGCGGCTAAGGCCCACCAGCAGCGCGGCGCCCGAAGCCGCGTACGGCAGGCCGTCTAGCAGCCATTTGCCGAGACTGGGAGCGACCACGCGCTCTGAGCAACCGGGCTGATAGGTGACAGAATTAACCGGGATGATGGGTGACACTGTTGGGTTGGAAAATCGACATCATTCTCGTAGGATCATGTCTCGTTCGTCGACCTTGGCGAGAAGGACGTTGGCG
>Ga0194128_10001041_pt1 | contig 49222 bp, 29 predicted proteins | sample TA2KigCa65mmetaG_FD_148650 | JGI IMG/M metagenome (GOLD analysis project Ga0194128, IMG submission 148650) | Freshwater microbial communities from Lake Tanganyika, Tanzania - TA2015037 Kigoma Deep Cast 65m | ecosystem: Environmental > Aquatic > Freshwater > Lake | place: Tanzania: Lake...
GGAGGCGGTCGGCGTCGACCGCGATAGGGAGGTTCGCCGCGGCTGGGCGATCCGTCAAGTGGTCCACCAGAGCCCAGATCGGGCCTTGGTGGCGGGCTGGCGAGGCGTTCGGGGCCCGCTGGGGCGGAGGCCGGGCGCGTTGGATACGGCCGGACCTACCCGCCAGCGCGGGTCGCGGGCGAGGAGATCTCGACGCGTGCCTCGAGCCTGACGGGCTCTTCGACGTCGATGTCCGCCTCGGGCAAGCAGCTCGGCTCCGGTGCCGCGCAGACGTCCCACGAAGCCAACGTGGTGTCGAGCTCGGCCGAACAGGTCAGCCGCAGCATCCAGTCGGTCGCGACGGCGAGCGAGGAGATGACCGCGAGCATCAAGGAGATCGCGCGTGGCGCCGAACACGCCTCGAGCGTCGCCACCAAGGCCGTCGAACAGGCCGGCATCACGCGCACGGCGATGAAGCAGCTCGCGGCGTCGAGCGGGGAGGTTGGCGAGGTGCTCAAGCTGATCTCGGCCATCGCCTCGCAGACGCACCTGCTCGCGCTCAACGCGACGATCGAGGCCGCGCGCGCCGGCGAGGCCGTCGTCAACGTGCGCTCGCTGCGGCTCGTGCCCCGCTGAGTGCGGGTGCGTCCACGAGTCTGCTCGCCGTTGATTCGGACGAACTTGTCGGCCTTGGCTGCAAGCTAGGTCGACGGATCGTGCGACCGCGCGTGGCACCGCAAAGCGACCAAGATGAGCGCTGTTTTCACGGGTTTACCGGCCATGGAAGCCTCAGCTCTGCCCTTGGAGTTCGGGCATCGCGGGCGCGTTGCAGGCCCGAAACACACCAGCATGAATGCGATTTCAAGCTTGCGGTATCTTGCAATATTGCAACACCCATAGCCTAGCCAATAAATCCGACGATTTATTGGCATGTTGCAACTCTGTAACTCTCCAGAATGAGAAAAGATTTCCTACTTTGACGAACACAGGAACGCGCATTTCCGGCTAAACTCTGACCCTTTTCTTGAGCCCAAGGCTGGGCGGGCCCGCGGGATGTGTACCGCAGACAATCGCCCGCAACCCCAGCCCCCCCCCTAGATCCGCATTCATGTTCACCTTCACCGTGATGCCTCCCCGCTCCAGAGCCGCTCTCTGGACTCGTTGCTTGACCGCCACAGTTCCGGCGGCCGGCCTGATCGTCAGCGTCAGCCTCTCGGCCTCGGTCGCCTCGGCACAGTCCATCCCGTCGGGTGGCCGTCCGAGTCCGCGCTTCGGCGCCCAGCCCTTCACGCAGCAGCTCCTGCTCGCGGAAGAGTTCGGCACGCGGCCGATGCCCGCGACGGGCGATGTGCCGGAAGGCGCGTCGTTCCAGATCGAGCGCGCGACCAGCATTGCTTCGTGCCCCTCGTCGGCCTCGATCGACTCGACGCTGTCCGCCGTCCCGGCTCCGGCCCCGACGCGCGAGAGCAACCCGCTTCCGCAAAACCGCAACAAGGCGCTGATCGAGGAGCTGCTCGGTCGCCCCACTCCCTACGTTCCGGCCGACGGCCGTCCGCCGGGCGAAGGCTGGGCGCACCAGCGCTTCGAGGAGTTCCCGCCGCAGGTCTACTTCCAGAGCGCGCAGACCGGCGCGCGCGCGAATACCGGCTTGCGCAACCCGCTCCAGCGCCACGGCTACGCTTCGGGCGAGTTCGCCCCGGGCGGTCTGTACCACAACACGGTGGGCGCGCCCGGCTTCGAGGGCACGACGGCCGGCATTCCGGCCAAAATGCACCCGAACTTCCCAGTGCAGGACCCGCGCGCGCTGTGGACCTTTGACGGCACGTTCCCCGTCAAGCTCCTGCAGGCGCGCTACGGCGAAGGCATCCTCTTCCGCCACCACAACGCGCTGCCGGTCGACCCGGCCGCCAACTTCGGCTTCGGCGCACACACGATCACGACCCACCTCCACAACGGTCACAACCCGGCGGAGAGCGACGGCTACATGCACGCCTTCTTCTTCCCGGGCCAGTACTACGACTTCCGCTGGCCGATGATCCTCGCGGGCTACGACTCGATCAACGTGGGAGCGACCGACCCGCGCGCCGGACAACCGGACGGCAACGGCGGCATCACGCGCGTGCGCGGCGACTGGCACGAGACGATGAGTTCGCTGTGGTTCCACGACCACATGCTCGATTTCACATCGCAGAACGTCTACAAGGGCAACGCCGCTGTGATGAACATCTACAGCGCGATCGATCGCGGCAACGAGGCGATCAACGACGGCGTGAACCTGCGCATGCCGAGCGGCTCGGCGCTCGACTGGGGCAACCGCGACTACGACGTCAACCTCGTCTTCGCCGACAAGGCTTGGGACACGAACGGCCAGCTGTGGTTCAACCCGTTCCAGACCGACGGCTTCCTCGGTGACATGCTCACGGTCAACTGGCAGTACGCGCCGTACATGAACGTGCGCGCCCGCCGGTACCGCTTCCGCATGCTCAACGGCTGCGTGGCCCGCTTCCTCAAGTTCGGCCTCGTGACCGCGAGCGGGCAGCCCGTCGTGTATCACCTCGTCGGCAACGACGGCAACATCATGGAGCACGCCATGCCGCTCGACGGCACGACGGGCACGGACATCGGCGTGCTGCCGACGCAGGCCATCGCCGAGCGCTGGGACATCATCGTCGACTTCGCGCAGTTCCAGCCGGGCGAGCGCATCTACATGGTCAACCTGCTCGAGCACACCTCGGGTGAGAGGCCCAACGAGGCGATCCCGCTGGCCTCGGTCGTGAACGGCAGCTACACGGCCCAGCCCGTCGACGACAACGGCGACGGCGTCATGGATCGCTGGACCGGTGGCGACCCCTGCGTCGGCCGGGCCATGGAGTTCCGCGTGCAGGCCTACAGCGGCACCGACCTCTCCATGAACCCGGCGCTCTACACGCCGGGCGGCCTCAAGATGATTCCGCTCCAGCGGCCGACGGACGCGCAAATCGCGGCGGCGAAGCACCACACCTTCGACTTCGGTCGCTCGGGCGGCACGGACATCCATCCGTGGACGATCAAGACGGATGGCGGCGACGGCCTGAACGCCGACTACCACCTCGTCTCGGCCGCGCCGCAGGTGGGCGAGCTCCAGATCTGGAAGCTCAAGAGCGGCGGCGGCTGGGCGCACCCCGTGCACATTCACTTCGAAGAGGGCATCACGCTCTCGCGCGGCGGCAGCCTGCCTCCGGTGTGGGAACGCTGGGCGCGCAAGGATGTGTGGAAGATCGGTGCCGGCCCGGACACCACGCAGGAAGTGGAGATCGCGCTCCGCTTCCGCGAGTTCGCGGGCTCCTACATGGAACACTGCCACAACACGACGCACGAGGACACGGCCATGCTGCTGCGCTGGGACATTGAGCGTCCGGGCCAAGTCGTGCCGCTGCCCTCTCCGATCCCCAACTGGGAAGGCTGCGTCTCGGTTCCCTCGACGTCGCTGCCGCTCGCTCGCATCGGTGACGGCCTCGGTTCGCAGGACCCGGTGGCCAACTCGGTGAGTTGGGCGAATTCGCAAGGCGGCAGCACCGGCGGCGGCGGAACGACGACGCCTCCGCCGAGCTTCACCTACGACATCGATCGCGCGGAGTACCGCGTGGCGAAGAAGGAGTGGCGCGTCGAGGGCTCGATCAGCAACACGGGCGCCGGCGTCACGGTGCGGGTGTTCCTCGGTCCCGACACAACCGGCACGCTGATCGGCACGGCGACCACCGAAAGCGACGGCGAGTTCGAGCTCCGCAAGATCAACCCGCCGAAGGGCACCCACACGAAGATCAGCATCCAAGCCAGCAACGGCGCGACGCTGCTCAATCGCACCTTCACCAACAACTAGCATGTATACGTTGATCGGGGTGCGCCGCGCGTTCCATGCGCGACGCACCCCGCTTTCTTTCCTGTCCGCCAAACTCCACGTGCCCATGCGCACCCTTCCTCTCCTCGCGAGCGTGCTGCTCGCGCTGCCGCTCGCGGCCCAGACGCCGACGCAGGCTCCGGCACCGGCCCCCGCTTCGACGCCGCTGCCCGCCAACGCCGCGCAGACGCAGCTCTCGAGCCCGGTCAACGCCGCCCAGCGCTGGGGCGCCGACTACTTCCCCAACCTCCTGCTCACCAATCAGGACGGTGAGAAGCTGCGCTTCTTCGACGACATGCTCAAAGACAAGGTGGTGGTGATCAACTTCATCTACACCTCCTGCCCCGACGCCTGCCCGCTCGAGACCGCGCGCCTGATCGAGGTCTACGACCTGCTGAAAGACTGGGTCGGCAAGGACATCTTCTTCTACTCGATCTCGATCGACCCCGACATCGACACGCCCGCCGTCCTCAAGGAGTACTCCAAGCGCTTCAAGACCGGACCCGGCTGGCAGTTCCTCACCGGATCCAAGGCCGACATCCGCACCGTGCGCGAGAAGCTCGGCATGATCCGCTCCGACGAGCAGAGCCTCTCCGACCACACCTTGAGCCTGATGGTCGGTAACCAGCGCATCGGACGCTGGCTCAAGCGCTCGCCCATGGAGAACCCCTTCATGCTCGCGAACACGCTCGGCACGTGGATCAACAAGAGCGCCGTGCGCCTCACGCCCATGCAGGACTACAAGGACGCTCCGACCAAGCTGCGTCCGATGAGCAAGGGTGAGGAGCTCTACCGCACGCGCTGCAATGCCTGCCACTTGCTCGGCGAGGAAGACGGGCTCTTGCGCAACGGCCCGCCGCTGTTGGGCATCGTCGACCGGCGCGATCCGGCGTGGCTGCGGCGCTGGATCGCGGAGCCCGATGCGATGCTCGCGGAGAAGGACCCGCTCGCCATGGAGCTCTACGAGCAGTGGAGCCGCGTGCCGATGCCGAACCTGCGGCTCGAGCAGAAGGAGGTCGACGCGATCCTGGGCTACATGAAGAGCGAGAGCGACTACCTCGCGGCCGAGCGCGCGAAGCGGGCCGAGGAGGAGCGTGCGTCGGCGCAGGCGGAGAGCGACGCCTACGACATGAGCTACGAAAAGGACGCGAGCGCGGCGAGCGGCGAGCGCAAGCTGCCCTGCTGCGAGAAGCGCAACGACCTCGTGATCGATCGCTTCGGTTCGAGCGACGAACAGAGCTCGTCGCAGCCCGGCACGACCGGGGATTCGAGCTCGGCGCCGCGCGCACCGGCGGTGGGCAAGCGCCACAACGAGCCCGCGCGCAACAGCGGCGGCGGCGTGTTGCTCGGCATGGGCCTCGCGCTCGTGCTCGGCGTGTTGCACCTGAGTCGACGCAACTAGGCCGGTAGCCCCCGACCCTCCCCCTCTCCACGGGCGGCCCCGCGCGCGGGGCCGCCCGCATAGGAAGGTTCTTCCGGCGCTCGCGGCGCTACTTAGGAATCCCCATTTAGGACACCACAAGGCGCACGCCATCGTCGATAGTCAGATAAGGAGTTCTAGGGGAGCCAACGCCCTAGGCCCGCAAACTCAGTGTTCTGGCACGCAACCGCACAACCCCGATCAGGGGTGCCTCGCGCATCGACGCGCAGGCTCCTCTGGCGCGCTCTCCTTGCAGCCCTCGCGCTGCTGTGGGGCGTCGTGTCGAGTGTGCGAGCGCAGCAACCCGCGTGCTTCAACGAACGAGCGAGCCAGAACACCGCGCAACAGGGTGCGAATCAGGGTTCGTTCCGACCCGATGTCTCGAGCGACGGTCGCTATGTCGTGTTCGAGAGCATGGCGACGAACCTCGATCCGTGGGACACGCAGCCGCAGTTCGACATCTTCGTGCGGGACTTCGCGAGCGGCACGACGCAGCGCATCAGCACGCCGTCCACGGGTGTGACGCCCAACGGGGACTCGCGCTCGCCGTCGATCTCCGCGGACGGACAGCGCGTCGTGTTCGAATCCGCCGCGAACAACCTCGTTTCCGGCGACACCAACGGCAAGGTGGATCTGTTCGTCTGGACGCGCTCCACGGGCCAGCTCGCGCGCGTCAGCGTGGCGAGCAACGGCGCCGCGGCCGACGCCGACTGTGAGAAGGCGCGCCTGAGCGGCGACGGGCGCTTCGTCGTGTTCGAGAGCCGCGCGGGCAACCTCGATCCGGCGAAGACTGACTCGCGCCGCGACATCTTCGTGCGCGACCTGCTCCTTGGAACGACGCGTTGCGCGAGCCTCAACCAATTTGGCCAGCCCGGCGACCGCGACTCGTTCCATGGCTCGATCTCGGCGAATGGCAATCGCGTGGCCTTCGAGAGCGAGTCCACGAACATGCTGTTCTGGGACACGAACCACCACAACGACGTGTACGTGCGCGACTTCGCCGCGAACTCGATCGCGCGCGCCAGCACGACCTGGAACGGCCTCGAGGGCAACGGGGGCTCGATGCGCCCGTCGATCTCGCCCGACGGCCTGTTCGTGGCCTTCGAGTCGCAGGCCTCCAACCTCGTCAACGGCGACACGAACTACCAAAACGACATCTTCCTGCGCGACCTCGCGGGCGGGTTCACGCACCGCGTCTCGATCTCCTCGACCGGCGCGCAGGGCAACATGCGCTCGTTCGAGCCGCAGTTCTCGGGCAACGGCCGCTATGTGTGCTTCATGTCGGAAGCGACCACGATGGTCCCGGGCGACACGAACAACTTCACCGATGTGTTCGTGCGCGACCTGTACGCCTACCAGACCCTGCGCGTGAGCCGCGGGCGCATGACGAGTCAGGTCCAGAACCACTGCCGCAACGCGCGCATCAACTCGACGGGGCGCTTCGTCGTGTTCGAGAACGACGCGAACAACCTCGTGCTCAGTGACTTCAACGGCTGCTCCGATGTGTTCCGCTCGGACTGGCTCGCGGACACCGGCAACGAGACGGTGAGCTACTGCGAAGCGAAGACCAACTCGCTGGGTTGCCTGCCGACCATCTCCGCCGCCGGCGTGGCAAGCCTGACGCAGAGCTCGGGCTTCTCGGTGCGCGCAAGCAATGTGCTGAACCAGAAGAACGGCATGCTGGTGTACTCGATCACCGGCACCGCCTCGAAGCCCTTCTTCGGCGGCATGCTGTGCCTGCTAGCCCCCATCGTGCGCACTCCAATCCAGCACTCCGGCGGCTCACCGGTCGGCGCGAACTGCACGGGCGTGCTCATGTTCGACTTCAACCGCTACATGGCCGGCGGCTACGGCCCGCAGCCTCCCGGCCCCCTACTCGTCCCCGGCACGACCGTTCACTGCCAGTGGTACAGCCGTGATCCCGGTTTCCCCACTCCCGACAACATCTCCCTCTCGAACGCTCTGCGTTTCGTGGTCCAGCCATGACCCACACTTGCGCTGCCCTCACGCTCGCCGCTTCCATCCTGCTCTTGCCCTCCTGCGACACGAGCAAGGACTACGGCTCGTCGACCTCCGACGACCCCATACCGGCGAGCGGCGTCTGGGTGCTCCAGTCGCGCGTTCTCTCGAGCGAGTGCGAGCCGGAAGTCCCCGAACGTCGACTGACGGTCAACATCGTGCAATCCGGCCAGAGCGCGAGTGTCTTCGTGGACCTCGACAGCGATGGTTCCTTCGGCGAGCTCGTCGAGCTTCCGGGCACGGTGCGCGGCGAGCAACTGCACGCGGCGGGCCTCGTCGACCGCGCCGGCATTCGGTACCACCTCGACCTCACGCTCGACTGGATCGTGTGGGGTTCGATGACCGGAGGGCTGATGGTGACGAACATGCCGCCTACGGGCAGCAGCGTCCCGCCCTGCATCACCAACGAGGCGGTCACGGCGATCAAGATCAGCAACCCGCCGCTGTTCGACCTCTCCGGAGCTTGGGCCGTCACGCAGACCGTGTCGTTCGCCAGCGGTCCGCTGCAGGCGCTCGCCGGATCGGCGGTCGATGTCGACTGGGACATCGCGCAAGAGTCGGGCAACCTGTTGCGCGGCATTTTCCATGTCGCGTCGAGCGACACGCGCCGCTACCTCGGCGTCGTCAACGACACCCAGATCATCCTCGGCGGCACCTTTGCTGCCTGGGGGCAGGAGTTCCACATCACATACTCGACCTTGAACGCCAACGGCGACGACATGAGCGGGCAGCTGCTCGCGCGCTATGGCGCCGACAAGGAGTTCGAGATCGGCTGGAACATCGTCGCCCTGCGTCAGGCGGGTGGGAATGCTCTGGCGCTCTTGGAAGTCGGGGCTAGCGAGGCCGGCACGGTGGCGGTGCGCGACGACCTCGGCCGGGCCATCGAATTCGCGCACGACAGCATCGCGCCCCTGCGCACGCGGCTCGTGCCGGGCGTCTTCTGGATCGAGAAGGACGGCCAGCGCCTGCCGGTCCTCGCCCGACCGGGCGCGCGCATCGCCCTCGATTTCGACACGCTGGGGCGGTGAGGCGCGGCGCGCTCAGCGCGGCTGGGCGCGGCGCTTGATTCGCGGAAGGAGCGGCGAGTCCGTCACGAAGGCGTGACCGGGCTGCACCGAGAGCGGATAGTCGCCCCACCACTCGCCCGCGGCCCAGCAGGTGCTCTCGAGCCCGCGCTCGTCGACGCGCGCGAGAAAGCGCGTCAGCGCCTCGTGCCAGCGCGGCTCGTCGCGTGGAACGCCGTATTCGCCGATGAAGCCGCGCACGCCGTTGCGCTCGCACCACCCTGAGAACTCCTCGAGACGCGCGACTCCGCGATCGAGCAGCCGCGGATCCTTGCGCAGCTCGTCCTGAATTGACTGCTGGTAGCGGCCGCTGCCGTCCTCGTCGAAGTAGCAGTGCGCCTCGTAGACGGTGTTGCCGGACGGGTCGCGGATCCAAGCCGTAGGGCCGTTGACGGCCGTCCAGCGGGAGCTCGTGGACCACTCGAGTCCCGCGACATAGATCGCCGTGCCCAGATCGAACGCGCGGATCGCGTCGACCGCCGCCTGAGAGATGGCTTTCCAGTCGCTCGCCCCCATGTCGTGGGGCTCGTTCATCAGGCCGTAGCCATGCAGCGCGCGATGGTCCTTGAACGCGCCCGCGAGCCGCTGCCAGAGGTGCGCGAAGTCGGCGCTCGTCACCGGCGCGCGATCGCCGGAGAACTCGTCGATCACGAACTCGCGCGTCGTGCCGGAGGTCGGCAGCGCGTAGCGGCCGTAGTTGTGCAGGTCGAGGATCACGCGGCAGTCGTAGGAACGCGCGAGGTCGAGGAAGCGCGCGAGGCGGCGCATCTCAGAGGGGTCGAGGTCGCAGCCGAGCGCGGGCTGGATGCGCTCCCAGCGGAATGGCAAGCGGAAGAGCCGCAGCCCGTGGCGCGCGAAGTACGCCACGGTGCTCTCGCTCGGATAGGTCCAGTCTTTGCCGTACACGCCGGGCTCCGCGCACGAGAAGCCGGGCTTGTCATGCCCGAACTCTGCGCCGGCGAGATTGATGCCACGCAGCGGCGTCACCCTAGCCTCCGGCGGGGCGGAACAGGTGGTGAGCAGCGCTCCGGCCGCCAGCGAGGCGAGCGCGACTGCGGCGGTCCTGCGATTCACGCGTCACTCCTCCATCTCGGCACATCGCCCCCCCGGCTTGCAAGAGCCTGCCGCCGCGCGGCGGATCAGGGCCAGTGCAGGTGGAAGAGCGCCGTCGTGGCGCTCGTGTCGAGCACCGAGGAGGACAGGGCCTGGGTGCGGACCTCGAGGCGCGCCCAGCGCGTCAGGTCATAGTGCAGACCGAGCCAGAACTCCTGGAAGGTCTCCGACTGGTCGTCGACCGCGGCGCGCAGGCCGACCGAGTACCAGAAGTCGTTGGCGCCGATGAAGTAGTCCTCGTTGAGCCAGTGCTTCCACTCGGCGATGCCCGAGAACATCGCGTAGCCGCTCGGTGCGAAGTAGGGGTGCGGCAGGCTGTTGATGTCGCCTATCGGGCCATCCGGGTTGCTCTGGTCGAAGCCCGTCAGGTCGGCCTTGGCGAGCAGCTGCAGCTGGCGCGGGTTGAACGAGAGCAGGTACGAGCCGTAGGCGTTGACTTCGTAGCGCGTGTTCTGGTCCGAGTAGTCCGCCAGCGCGGCGCTCAGGCCGTAGTCCAGCGCCCGGCTGGCCTTGTAGCCGAGCTCCACGCGGAAGCCGGTACGGTGCAGGTCGATGTCAAGCGTCTTCCAGTTGTCGGCGACATACTCGTCGAACAGGCGGGCGCCGACGCGCAGTCCCGAGTGGTTCTCGTGCGTCAGGCCGATCGAGTAGTTCAGCCGATCCGAGAGGCGGTCGGACTCGTCCCAGCTCGGGAGCTGCAGGTCAGCGTAGATCGCCGTGTTGTCGCCGAGCTTCTTGCGCCCGTTCATGTAGAATACATTGCCGAGCAGCGGCGCGCCGTTCTCCTTGGGGTCGAGTCGCCGCCAGCCGTAGCCGCCGCCGATGAACTCGTCCGCGTCCCCGATCGGGTGCTCGTAGCGCACCGCGTAGTCGGTGGTCTGCATGTTGTAGAGACCCTCGCGACCCCGGGCGTCCTCGAGGTGCAGGCTCGACAGGAGGCGCGGGTTCTGCGACATGCGGGCGTGCACGAGTGCGATCGGAGCCTCGCGGTGCAGCGGGCTCAGGCGGATGATCTCCTCGTACTGTTCGATGGCGTCCGCGGTCCTGCCGCGCGCGTGGTAGAGTTGGGCGAGGTCGAAGCGCGCCTCGAAGTTGTTCGGCTCGGCAGCGATCAGGGCGCGGTACTCGTCCACTGCCTTGCGCGGACGGTAATCCTTCAGTTCCTTGGATTCCTTCTCGTTCGCCACATTGGTGGCGACGACGAGCGCCGTCTCGTAGTCGAGGCCCGAGCTCGCGCTGGTGTCGCCGGTCGACTCGTCGAGGCCGTCGATGGGCGCGAGGCCGCCGAGGTCGGCGTTGACCACCCGATCGTAGGCCTCGAAGGCCTCCTCGTAGCGGTGGTCCCAGTACATGGCTCGCGCATACTCGCGGCGCGCGAGCACGCTCGACGGATCGGCCGCTATCAGGAGCTTGTACTGCCCGCGGGCGGCCTCGTAGTCGCGGGCGAGGGCGAAGTGCCGCGCGAGCGCGAGCCGCGCGCGCGAGTTGCCTTCCGAGACGGCCAGCACGCGCGCCAGCGTCTGGCGCGAGTCGACGCGCTCGCCATTCACCATCGCGATGTTCTGCGCCTCCGCGAGGCGCACCATCGCGACCAAGTTCTCGGGGTCGTAGCGCAGGACATGGCTGAACGCCTCGCTGGCGCCCTTCCAGTCGCCTTCTCCGAGCCCGATCTCGCCCAGCTCGATCCATGTGCGCACATCGTCGCCGAGCTGGCGCGTCGGCGCCGCCGTGATGGCGACCTTGGCTCGGTCCGAGTTGCCGATCTGCTCGTAGGAGCGTCCGAGCCAGTAGGCGGCTTCCGGCGTGCGGCCCGAGGGGTGCTTCATGGCCTCGTGGATCTCGCGCACCGCCTCGAGCGGTCGGTTGCGGTCGTAGAGCGCGCGACCGAGCGCGATGCGCACTTGGATCGCCGCCATCTGGTCGGCGCTCCAGTCGGAGAGCCAGCTGCGGCACAGGCGCTCGGCCTGCTCGCTGTTCCCGATCTTCTGCAGGTTGCGGCACAGGAGGATCAGCACCTCGGCGTCGGGACGCGCGCTCCCGTAGAGGGACTGGCACATCGTGACGGCTTGCTCGAAGCGCGCCTGATCCTGCAGCACGCGCGCGAGTCCGATCCGGGCGCGCGCACTCATCGGCGAGCTCTCCGGCACCTTCTCGAGCTGCGTCACCGCGCGCTCGAGCTCGCCCGCCTGACGCAGCATCTCCGCGTAGGCGATGCGCGAGTCGTAGTCGGCCGGGTTGCGGCGCAGGATCTGCTCCCAGTGCGTGGAGGCGACCCCGTACTCCCCCACCATGCCGTGGTAGCGCGCGAGCGCGCGCTGGTACGCGCGGTTGTCCGACATCGTCGTGCCGAGCTCCGCCAGCGTGCGCCGGGCGGGACCGGACTGGTAGCCCTCGAGCGCAATCTCGGCGATGCCGAGCTTGGCGCGCTCGTTGGAGGGATCGATCGCGAGCACTTGGTCGTAGAGCGTGCGGGCCGATTTGAGGTGGCCGATCGTGACTAGCTGGTCGGAGACTTCGAGGCGCTTCTTCAGGTTCGAGGACTCGATCTCGGCCACGCCCTCGGCGATGCGCGAGGCCTCGACCGCGTCCCCCAACTGCGCTTGGCAGCGCACGAGCAGCAGCGACCACTCGACTTCGCTGGGGAACTCGTCGGAGAGCGTCTGGATCAGCGGCAGGGCGTCGAGCGGCTGCTGCATGTCGAGCAGCACGGGCGCGACGAGGCGGCGCGTCGACTCGAGCGACATGTCGAGGGTCTGCAGGTGCTGGCGGTAGACCGTGCGAGCGCCTTCGTAGTCGCGGGCCCAAGCGCGCGTCATCGCGAGCAGGGCGGCGATCTCGGCGTCCTTCGGCGTGCGGCGCAGCACGTACTCGAGCTGGACGCCCGCTTCGCCGTAGCTTCCGCCGATGATCCAGCAGGTGGCGAGCTTGCGGCGCGCGTCGAGGTCGGAGGGCGCAATCTGCACGAGCTTCAGATACTTCGCGCGCGCCTCGTCGATGCGGTCCTCGCTGAGCAGGAGGCCCGCATACTCGGAAATGGATTCCCGGTCGGCCGGGTAAGCCTGCATGATGCGGGCGTACTGTTCCATCGCCTCTGCGCGGCGATCGAGCTTGAGCGAGTTGCGGGCCGAGCGCAGCAGGATGTCGCGCTCGAGGTCGAAGGACGGGCCGGGCTCCTCGCTCGGCGGAGGTGTGGCCGCAGCGGGGCCGGAGGTTGCGCCGGAAGGCGCCGCGGACGGAACGGAGTTCGAGCTGGCCGTTCCCGGATCCGGGACGGGCAGCGCGCGGTCGGAGTCATTGGGAGCCGGAACGGCGGGAATCGACGGCAAGTTCAGGTCGTCGAGCGAAGCCGGCGTGCCGCGCTCGGCGTCGGGTCCCTCGACGGTCGGACGCGGACGCGTCCAGTTGCCGGCGTAGGCGGGCGGCTGCGGAGCTGAGCCGCTGTCGGCGTCCTGCTGGCAGGCGCTCGCCAGACACATCAGGGCCAACGCGCACAGGGGCGCACGGTCGGGCTTGGCTCGGTGGGGAACGATCATAGACATCGTGGGCTCCGAGAAGTCGGGGCTCGGGGGGTAGACCGCCTCGCGAGAAAGCGGGGATGACCTCCGTGGATCGACCGCGTGGCCGCCGGACTTGAACCTCAGCGCGGCCGAGGCTCTTCCGCGCCACCAGAAAGAGCTTCCGGAAGCCCTTTCCGGCGCAGGACGGAACTCGCACGAGTTTCGCAGCAGTTCCCGACACGCCCCTCGATCCCGGGGGATGCTTCGGCCGACGGAACGACCCTCCCCGTAGGCCCGCTCACCCCCGCGAGCCGCCTGCACAAGGGGAATCTCGCGGAAACACCAACCATCGTGACCACCAAGAACCGCCTCCGGCAGCCGCTGATGCTGCTGACCCTCGCGATCGCGCTCACGTACCTCGTGTATCGAGCGCTGTTCACGCTGAACCTCGAAAGCCCTTACGCGATCGCGGCCTCCACGATCCTCTACGCCGCGGAACTGTGGGGCTGCTTCTCGATGGCGCTCTTCTTCCTGCAGGTGTGGGAGCTCGAAGAGCCGCGCCAGCAACCGATCTTGGAAGGCCGCACGGTGGACGTGTTCGTCCCGACCTACAACGAGGACGCGCAGATGCTGCGCGGCACGCTGCAGGCGTGCCTCGCGATGGACTACCCTCACCGCACGTATGTCCTCGACGACGGCAAGCGCGCGGAAATCAAGGCGCTCGCAGACGAACTCGGCGTCCACTACATCACGCGCGAGAACAACCTCCACGCCAAGGCCGGCAACCTCAACAACGCCCTCGAGAAGACCGACGGCGAGTTCCTGATCATCTTCGACGCGGACCATGTCCCGTCGCGGCACTTCATCACGCGCCTGATCGGCTACTTCCGCGACGAGAGTCTGGCGATGGTCCAGACGCCGCACGCCTTCTACAACTTCGACACATTCCAAGGCATGGTCGACTATGTGAAGCGGCGCTTCTGGGACGAAGGGCAGCTCTTCTACAAGGTGCTGCAGCCCGGCAAGAACCGCCTCAACTCGGTGATCTTCGCGGGTTCAGCGGCCATGTTCCGCCGCAAAGCGCTGGCGGAGGTCGGCTACATCGCCGTCCAGACCATCACCGAGGACATGCACACGGGCATGCGCATCGCGGCCCGCGGCTGGAGGTCGATCTATGTGTCCGAGCGCATGATCGCCGGTCAGGGCGCGAGCGATGTCAGCACCTTCCACAGCCAGCGCCTGCGCTGGGGTGAGGGCAACCTGTCGATCCTCGCCTACGACAACCCGCTGACGATGCCGGGCCTCACGCTCACGCAGCGTCTGTCGTACTTCGCCTCGATCATCCACTGGACCGGCGGTCTGCCCAAGATGGCGATCTACGCCACGCCGATCATGATGCTGTTCACGGGCGTCGCGCCGGTGCGCGAGTTCACTTGGACCATGGGCGCCATCTTCGCCGCCTACATGCTCTCGATCGTCTACACGATGCGCGCCGTCACCGATAACTGCGCCTCGATGGGCAATGTTGAGTTCTTCAACATGGCGAGCTTCTGGACGCAGGCGCGCAGCCTGTGGCGCGCCGTGTTCGGCCGCAAGAAGTCCAAGTTCGTCGTGACCGCCAAGCGCGGTCGCCAGAAGGCGAGCATGCTCCCGCTCGTCGGCCCGCAGCTGGTGCTGATCGCCCTGAGCGTCGTGGCGCTGGTCTGGGGCTGGTCGATGCAGCTGTTCTTCAAGGACTCGATCGATTATCTGGGCTTGGGCATTTCCAGCGGTCTGGTGCTGTTCCACATGAAGATCGCGCTCGACTATGTGCGCCGCGCGATGACACCGGCGAGCCGCCGCTTCAACTACCGACACCTGATCAACCTGCCGATGCGCTACGAGTGGCTCGACGCCGAGGGCGCGCGCCGCTCGGGCCTGGGAGTCACGACCGACCTCACCGAGCAGGGCTTCGGCCTGCTGGCCTACGACGAGATCCCGATCGCCAGCGAAGGCGGCTTCGAGCTGCACGCCAACGGCAATCTGGTGCGTTTCCGCGGCAAGCTGCGCTCGTCGGAAGCGCGCGCGAACGCCGACGGCGCGGTGGGGGCCCGCTGCTGGCGCTACGGCATCGAGATCGCGGATATCGAGGTGCACGACCGCGACGCGCTGATGCGCGTGTGCAACGAATACGCCGTGCCGATGTGGTTCGCGGAGTTCGAGCGCGGCGAGTCGGCCCAGCCCACGCGGCGCTGGTTCGGCGGCGCGAAGCGCGAGAGCGACCGCCCCGAGTTCATCCTGCCCGTCGTGCTCTCGGCCGAGGGCAGCGAGAAGCCGATGCACACGGTGTCGCGCGACCTGTGCACCGGCGGCCTGCGCTGCATCCTGCCGACGCAACGCGAAGCGGGCGAGACGCTCGACATCGAGCTGCCCTCGCCGATCGGCCTGATTCGCGGCAAGGCGAGCGTGCTGCGCTCCGAGCAGTTGCTCGCGGGCAACCGCGACCTGTGGGAGACGGCGCTGCAGTTCAGCCGCTTCGAGGGCTCGGGCCGCAGCTTGATCCAGTCGTTGATCTCGCAAAATGAGCGCGATGTGATCGCGCCTGCGCTGAGCTTCGACGCGAAGCTGCGCAAGCGCCCGGTGCTCGCGCCGATGTTCGCGGCCTCCTTCGCGGCCCTCGCCATCGCGCCGATCTTCTACGGCATCTTCCGCGCGACCTACGCGGACGAAATGGCGCTGCGCTCGCACTTGAAGGACACGCTGGCGCGCTCGGACAAGCCCGAGCTGATGCGCATCTACCAAGAGACGATCTCGAGCCCACAAGCCGACCGCTTCCGCCTGCTGCTCCTGAAGGACAGCCTCGAGCGCACGAAGCTCTGGCCCGAGCTCACCAATGTGTGCCGCAAGCTCGTCGAGCTCGATCCCAACTCGATCGACATGTCGATGGCGCTGTGCTTCGCGTACTCGATGTGCGGCGAGCACGAGCTCGCGCGCGAGGAGATGTCGAACCTGCGCGAGCTGCTCGACCTGCACAGCGCCGGGCCGAAGGTGCGTCTTGAGGCCGAGATGCTCTTCGCGCACAACCTGATCGCGGCCAATCGCCGCTTCGAGGCCTGCGAGGTCTACGCACGGCTCCTGCCGTCGTACCCCGAGGCGCTCGACGCGCGACGCGAGTACGCCGGCCTGCTCTCGGGCCTCGGACGCTACGAGGATGCGCTGAAGACGCTCCAGGGCCTGCCCCTCGACCGCAAGACGCGTCTGGAGATCATCCACATCCACTGCGCGCGCCAAGACTTCTCCGCCGCGGAGAAGGACTGCCGCACACTGATGAAGCTCGCCCCCGGCGATGCGGAACTCGAGCGCCTCTTGCCCGAGATCCTCACCTGGAACCGCAACTTCAAGGGCGCCGTGCACCAATACCAAGCGCTGCTCGCCGCGGCCCCGAAGGACAGCGAGCTGCGTGCGCGTCTCGCGACCACGCTCCTGTGGTCTGGCGACAAGGACGGGGCGCTGATCGCATTCCAGCAGCTCGTCGACGAAGGCTCGATCGACGAGGCCGTGGTCAAGGGCTACCTCGATGCCGTCAACGGTGCCTCGGGCCTCGACGCGCGCGCGGCGCACAGCGTGCGGCGCATCGGGGCGCGCGCGACCGAGACGGAGTCCTCGAACGCGGACTTCCTGATCAGCCTGGGCACGGCGCTGCGCAAGACGCGCAACAGCGCGGACTCGGTGCAGTTCCTCGAGCGCGCGCTGGAGCTGCGCCCCGAGGATCGCGAGGTGCGTCTCACTCTGGCCGACGCCCTGCACGAGCTCGGCGAGTACCGCCGCGCCGACGCGCTCTACTCGGGCCTGATCCCGGAGCGCTCGAGCGAGGTCGCACGCCGCGCGCTGCGCCAGTAACTCGCAGCTCCACGTTTCTTGCAGCGCCCCCGCGGATGCCCGCGCATCCGCGGGGGCGCTGCGCTTGGAGCGAGTCGTTGCGGTCGAGCCGTGCCGCGTGTCATGGAAAGAACTTCGCCCTCGGGAAGGAATTTCCATGTGCGAGAGAGAGTCATGCGCGAATTCCGCCTCTTCGTCACGCGCGCGCCGCCTTAGAGACACCACTGGGGTAGCGTTCGTCTGCATCCTCTCGCACATGCGTGGGGTGCCATCTCCGACTCCCAACCAATCAAGGATGCCCTCATGTTCCGTGACTATGTCCACCGCCAACTCAAGTCCCTACGCCTGCGCGAAGTCGCTTCGAACTCCGGTCTGCGACGCGCCGCCGCCGTGCTCGCGGCCGCGCTCCTCGTCGCCCCGCTCTCCGATGCCCAGCAGCGCAACCTCGGCGCGGGCAATGTCGGCAACACAAGGAATGCGGGTGGTCGCGTCGGCGGCGGAGCCGCACCGGCCCCCACGGCGCGCAAGACGAAGCTCCCCGGCGCTCTCAGCGCGACCAACGTGCCGCTCCCGTCGAACCTGATGGACTTCGTGTCCGACTTCGACGCGGCCGTGCGGCTCGGCAAGGCATTCTTCTGGGACGTGCAGGTCGGCTCGGACAACCTGACCGCATGCGCGTCGTGCCACTGGCACGCGGGTGCGGATGCGCGTGCCAAGAACCAGCTCCATCCCGGTCATGACACCGCGTTCGCGACGCTCCAGACGGGCGGTGGCGGCGTGAACTACACAGTCAAGTCGGGCGACTTCCCGTTCAACGAACGAGCGGACCCGAACGACCACGACACGCCGCTCATCCGCAGCATCAACGACCGACTGGGGTCTGCCGGCGTCACGAACCGGAACTTCACGAGCGTAACCACGAACGCGTTGACCCCGGACAGAGGCGCCGTCATACCGGATCCGGTGTTCAGCGTGACCGGCCTCAACGTCGCTCAAGTCACGGGGCGCAACAGCCCCACCGTGATCAACTCCGTCTTCAACGTGCGCAGCTTCTGGGACGGCCGTGCACAGGAGAAGTTCAACGGCGTGAACATCTGGGGCGACCTCGATACAAGCGCGAAAGTTCTCGAGTTCTCGAACGGCACTCTCGCGGAAAAGCGGATCCTGCTCGACAAGGCCGCGCTCGCGAGTCAAGCCGTCGGCCCGGTGCTCTCCTCAGTCGAGATGAGCTGGGCGGGCAGGTCTTGGCCTCTTGTCGGTCGCAAGATGCTCGGCGCGATGCCGTTGCGCGATCAGTTCATCGATCCGACGGACGTGCACCTCGGCCAGTTCAGCGTCCATCCGGCCAAGGGCATGACGGCTAACACGACCTACGCCACCATGATCGCTGCCGCGTTCCACCCTCGGTGGCACGCCGGCGGCGCTATGGTCTTTTCCGACGGCTTCACCCAAATGGAGCGGAACTTCTCGCTCTACTGGGGCATCGCGATCCTGTGCTACGAGTCGCAGCTCGTGTCCGACCAGGCGCCCTTCGACCGCTATGTGTCGGGTGACTCCTCCGCGATGACGAGCCAGCAGCTCGAGGGCATGAATATCTTCAACTCCGGTGGCGCTGGCTGCTCGGCGTGCCACGCGGGCTCCGAGTTCGCGGGAGCGACCTGGTCGCAGATCGCGCAAGAGGGCATCGTCGAATTCATGGCGACCGTCGGCTCGCAGGCATTCGACGAGCTCCTGTTCACCACGTTCCCCGACTTCTCGCTCAATCTGCTGTCGTTTGACCCGCGCGGCTCGCAAATTCAGATTCTCACCCCTGGCGGTCAAATCGTTGCGTTCGGCAACATTCCTGGTTCGAGCGCGAATTGCAATCCCGAGGATCTCGAGGTCATCCTGCAGCCCGGTCCGGCTGCGCCGGTCATTCCCCCCGGCGTCGAGTCGACTTTTGAAGCGGCAGTGGCAGTTGTGAGTCACGGCACGTCGCTCCCCTCGGGCCTGTGCCATGTCGATCTCACGGTCCTCATGGAGTGGGGCAACGCTCACCCGCTTCCCGCCGGCCTCTACCCGGTGGTGGTGAACGGCACGCAGATCGGGGCGCTCAATATGGGCACCGCACAACCGGACGGCATCTACGATGTCGGCTACTACAACCTCGGCGCGCGCCCCACACTCGAGGACATCGGAGGGGGCGCTGACGGTCCCTTCGGGCCGCTCTCGATCTCCAAGCGACTGCAGCAGGGTGACCCGACGGTTGCTCAGTGGATGCCCAATGGCGGAGTGAGCCCGAGCGCCTACGCGATCGTGAATGGCACCTTCAAGACTCCGTCCTTGCGTAACATCGCTCTGACGGGTCCCTACTTCCACAACGGGGGCGCCGGCACGCTGGAACAAGTGATCCAGTTCTACGCCCGCGGTTCGGACTTCGCGGAGATCAACGCCCAGGACCTCGACGCGGACGTCGATGGCGTGGGCCAAATCCGCAATAAGGCCTCGAAGCAGGCGGCGCTGACGGCCTTCCTCGCCGAGGCGTTGCTAGACCCGCGCGTGGCGACGCGCTCGGGCGTGTTCTGCACACCTTCGCTCCCGCTGAAGGACGGCTACGACGGCAACGAGCTGTTCGTGGTCGACAACGGCAACGGCGAGGCGGTCCCGACGATCAACGAGCTGCCCCAGACAGGTGCGGCCGGTGGTCCGGCGTTCCGCCCCTTCGCGGACTTGCTGGCGGGCGGTGTCAACGTCACGCACGATCCCATCGTGCGCGTCGAAGAGGATGCACTGGAAGGTTGCGGCCCCTTGGCGAAACCCTCCGACTCCTCGCGCTCGGTCTTAATTTACCTGACGAACCGGCCGACCAGCACGGTCACGATCGACCTCTCGGTCAGCGATCCGAACGAGATCGAGATCGTGCAGTCGCAACTCGTGTTCACGACGAGTGACTGGTTCCATCCGCATGAGATCAAGGTCAAGGGCGTCAAGGACGGTGTAATCGACGGCACGACGACGGTTACTCTTATCACGTCCAACACCCAGAGCTCGGATCCGCGCTATGACGGCCTGACCGTCGCGGATGTGACGATCCAGGTCGTCGACAAGACATCGCAAGACGGCCACATCTTCGTGGACGCGAGCTCCTCTGCTCAGTTCCGCAACGGTAGCAGCTCGAGGCCCTTCCTGCGCGTGACCGACGCCCTCAGCTGTGCTCCGGACGGCGCCGTGATTCATGTCGCTCCGGGCACCTACTACGAGAATGCCCTCGTGCAAGGTCGCCATGTCACGATCGAAGGCTACGGCGCCACGATCAATGGCGGAATGTCCGGTTCCTGCGTGACCATCTTCGGGGCCGCGACTCACGGCACTGTGCTGCGAGGTCTGAGCCTCGTCAACGGCGGTGGCCAGAACTCGCAGGCTGGTGCGCTGTTCGTCTCGGATAGCACGAGCGCCACGGTCGAAGAGTGTGTGATCTCCGATAGCAGCGGTCAGCGGGGCGGCGGCATCTTCGTGCGCAACAGCTCGCACTTGGTCGTGGTCGACACCGTGATCGAGCGCAATATCGGTCAGCAACAAGCTGGCGGCCTCCTGATCGAAGGCGGCAGCTTGTCGCTCACGGATACGATCGTGCGGCACAACAGCACCAACGGTGAAGGTGGCGGCGTGGTCGTGATGAACTCGGCCCAACTCGCGGTCGATGGCGTCGAGATCCTGCACAACAGCGCCGGGCAGCGCGCCGGTGGCCTGTTCCTGAACGGCGGTAGCGCGAACATCTACGACCTGACGGTGAGCTTCAACTCAGCCCAACAGCAGGTCGGCGGCATGCTCGTGATCAACTCCGTTAATGTCGACGCCAAGGGTATTAAGGTCACCAACAACACCGTGCAGAATGGTGGCGTGGGCGGCCTGTTCGTGGACGGCGGCTGGCTCAAGCTCAACCACGCGACGCTGGCTACGAACTCGGGCGCCGATCTCTTCCTGATGAACTCGGTAAACCTCGACATCAAGAACAGCATCATCTGGGGCTCGGGTCAGGGCGACGCCGTGGCCTCCAACATCCAGGAGTCACTGCCGGGCTCGATCCAGTTTTCGATCATCGACTGGGGCGGCTTCTCTTCGCAGACCTACCTGCGCGTGAATCCGCTGTTCGTCAATGCCGCGACCGGCAACCACAATGTCCAGAGCGGCTCGCCCGCCGTGGACAGTGGGGCTCCGGGCGAGCTGGATCCGGATGGTTCGCGCTGCGACATGGGAGCGCACGAAATCATCGGTAACTAAGCCAAGAACTCTGAAGAGTTATTTATGCGACGCCGTCCGGGCAACCCCGGGCGGCGTCGCGCGCTTTGCGCCTTTTTTATCGCTATGCTCCCCACCATGCCGTTCGCGCTCGCACTCGTGCTCGGGTTCGGGCCGATGATTGGCTTCGCGTTCTTCATCCGCTGGCTCGACCGCTACGAGCCGGAGCCGCGCTGGATGCTGGCGGGCTCGTTCCTGTGGGGCGCGGTGATCGCGTGCGGAGGCGCCTTCGTGATCAACACGCTGCTCGGCATCGGCCTGCTCGCCGCGACGGGCTCGGAAGAAGCAGCGCTCGTCGGAACGACCACGCTGGTGGCACCGCTCGTCGAGGAGATGCTGAAGGGACTCGCGGTGCTGCTGGTCTTCGCGTGCTTTCGCCGCGAGTTCGACTCGGTGGTCGACGGCATCACCTATGCGGGCATCACGGCCACGGGCTTCGCGGCCGTCGAGAACTCGCTCTACATCTACCGCGACGGCTACGGCGCGGCGGGGCTCGAAGGACTGCTGTCGGTGGCGTTCATCCGCATCGTGCTCGTCGGCTGGATGCACCCGTTCTTCACCGCCTTCATCGGCATCGGCCTCGCGATCGCGCGCACGACGCGCAAGCCGCTGCACCGCTGGCTCGCGCCGCTTGCGGGCTTCGCGCTCGCCATCGGGACCCACGCCCTTCACAACGGCTTCGCCATGCTCGTAGGTGGCATCGAGGGCTTCGCGCTCGGTCTCGCGATCGACTGGGTCGGCTACGCGTGCATGACGGGATTCATCGGCTGGATGATTTGGCGCGAGCGCGACATCCTACGACGGCAGCTCGCGGGCGAGCTCGCGGACGGCCGCATCACGACCGCGCACTACGCGCAGGCCATCTCGTTCACGCAGTTGAGCGTGCATCTCGGAGCGATCGGGCGGGGGCGCTTTCGGGCCGTGCGCGCGTTCTACCAGTCCCTCGGCGAGCTGGCGCATCACAAGGAGCACCTCGAGCGCCACGGCGAGGAGCACGGTCACTCGGCAGAGATCGCACGCCACCGCGCTGCGCTCCCAGAACTCGCCGAGCACGCGTACTCGTGATGTGCAGGGCGCGAGCGGCGCCGTAAGCAGGGGTACGGCAAGGAAGTTACTTCAGTGTTGACGCAACGCAAGTCGGTTCTAGCCGACCGCGGGGAAAGTGCGCGCTAGACTCCCGATGCTTGAGTCAGGCCGGAGCCGACTTGGCGAGCGCGGATTCCCGCGCTCCTCAAGAACCGGCGCCCGCGCTTGCCGAAGCAGACCGACCCGTGCGCCCCCCATCGGTCGCCCAAAAGCTCCATGGCCCCCCAGAACAACACATTCGTCCTCGCGGGAGACCTCCCGCCGCTGCTGTCCCGACGCGACCTCGAGCGCTGGCACGCGACGCCGCCCCGCGGCCACCCGTTTCGCACGCTCCAGATCGATGCGGGCTCCGCCGCCGAGCCCGTGCTGCGCGAGATCATCGAGCTCGGCGCGCGCGTGGTGCTGTTCGCCGGACTCGTGTGCCCCGAGGCCGTGTTGGGAGCGCGCCTGCTCGGGCTGCGCGTGATCCTCGCGCTGCGCCGCGAGGACCTTGAGCGCGCGCGACTCGGCGACTGGCGCGATCCGCGCGTCGCGGCACCGTTTCATGCGCATCTCGTGCTCGGCCTCGGCGTCGAGCGCCCGGTGCGCGTCGCGACGGAGGAGAACCTCGCGTGGATGACGAGCTACATCGCCGGCGATCTCGCCTCGGTCGATCTGCACCACCTGCTCGTGCTGGCGGACAAGGTCCCCGACCACACGCCGCAGCCGCCGTGGGGCGTGTCGACCTACTGGCAGGTGTGCGCCGAGCTCGAGCTGTGGCGGACGATCGCGAGCGGAGACATCGAGGCCGAGGCGCTCACGGTGCAGGAACGCACCTGGCAGCGCTGCCTCCGCACGCCGGGCGCCGAGTTCAAGTCGACGCGCACGCGTCCCACGCTCGCCAATCCCGGGCGCAAGCCGCGCGTGCTGTTCGTTTCGCACGAGCTCTCCAAGACCGGCGCTCCGACCGCGATGCTGTGGGCGCTGCGCGGCATGCGCGAGCTCGGCACGAGCTTCGAACCCTGGGTGCTCGGCATCGGCGATGGCCCGATGGAAGAGCTGTTCGTCGAGGAGGTTGGCGTGGAGCGCTTCCGAAAGGCCCACTTCCAAGACGACTTCCCCCACTACGGCGAGATCCTCGCCGCCTACGATGCCATCGATCCGGAAATCGTGTTCCTGAACGCCTCGCCGGTGTACGCCCATGCGCCTCTGCTGCGCTGGAAGGGCATTCCGGTGGTGTGGTGGTTCCACGACGGGATCAACATGGCAAAGCGCGACGGCCACCTGTTCAGCCAGAGCGCGCTCGAAGCGATCCATCGCTACGCGCTGCACAACTCCGATCGCGTGCTCACCGCGTCTCACGACACGGTGCGCCAGATCGAGCTCTTCTGCCCGCCGATCGAGGGCCGTGTGGGCATGGTGCCCTACGGCTTCGACATCGACGCGATCCTGCGCGAGGGCGAGCGCCTGCGCGCCGAGCGCGCGGAGCTGCGCGCGGAGTTCGAGATTCCCGACGACGGCGTGCTGTTCGCCTGCGTCGGCAGCCTCGAGCGCCGCAAGAACCAAAAACGCCTCGTCGAGGCCTTCCAGAACCTCCTGCGCTCGCTCCCCGAAGCGGAGCGCGGCAAGCATCACCTCGCGCTCGTCGGACGCCTCGACCCGGACAACCTCGGGCCAAAGAGCTTCCACTCCGAGATCCTCACAGCGATCGAGCCGGAGTTCGTGGGCCAAGTGCACATCACGGGTCCCCGCCCGAGCGGCTTCCCCATCATGGTCGCGGCCGACTGTCAGGTGCTCGTTTCGACGAACGAGTGCTCGCCGCTCGTCAACATCGAGTCGATGCTGCTCGAGACATTCGTGATCTCGTCGCGCGTGCATGGTATCCCCGAGGTCGTGATCGACGGCGTGCGCGGCAAGCTGGTCGAACCCGAGGACGTGGCCGACATCGAGTCGGCCCTGCGTTGGCTGGTCGAGACCCGAGCGCGCGAGCCGCAGAAGCTCGACGCGATCAAGGCGCGCGCGAAGGCCTACGCCATCGCGAACCACGGCTTCGTCAACACGGGCAGCATCGTGCGCGAGGAGCTCCAGCGCATGCTCGAACTGCGCAAGGGACCCTCGACGCGCATGGTGGGCGAGGTTGCCAATGACGGGCTAGAGGGCGAGCTCATGCTGCGCTGGTCGCTCGCCAAGCACGATGCCTGGCACGCGTGCCTCCTCATGCGCGAGCGCTGCCACACCTTCCACAACTCCGACGCGACATTTCCGACGCCGACGCAGTCGGCCGCGACGCGCGGCGCATGATCAGGCCTGCGGCTCGGGCTCGCCCGAGCGCGCGGCCGCCTGTTCGGCCGCGGTCGGCGCCTGAAACGTGCCGTAGAGGAGTTGGTGGTACGTCAGCGCCAGCAGCGCGCCCTCGTACTCGGGCGACTTGATCGCCGGAGGCTCGCTCGCGAGCGCCGCGAGCGCCGCCGGATCGATCGCGAGCGAGAGCAGCTCCGTGGCGAGCTCGTGGGCAGCGCCGCGGGCGAAGGTCCGCCCGATCCGGTGCGCCCCGCAGAACTCGGCGTTTCCAGCGCTGTCCGAGGCCAGCACGGGAAGTCCGTGCAAGCTCGCGCGCTCGAGCTCGAAGGACGGGTTGCCCAGCCCGAGCGTGGGCACGACCAGCAGGTCGAGCGCTGCACAGGCCGCGTCGAACCGGCCGAACTCGTAGTCCTCGTGCCAGTGCACGCGCACGGCCACGGGGCTTGCGAGCACGCGCTCGCGCAGGGCTTCGAGCTCGCCTCGATCGACGTCCGCGCAGCGGACGTGCACGTGCAGCTCGAGCACTTGCGACTGCTCGGCGGCCTCGAGGAAAGCATCGACGAGCACGCGCAGGCCGTCGGCGCGCGACGCGCTGCCGCAGAAGCCGACGCGCAACGACTTGGAAGGCGTGCGCGCGGCGACGCGCACGGCACCGACGTCGATGCTCGCGGCGCTGAACAGCGCCTTCGCGGGCGAGAGGCCGAAACGGGCGATGTACTGGTCGCGGACGAACTCACTGGGCGCGAGCAGGAGGTCGAGGTCGCGCATGTGGCGCGTGAAGCGATCCATGCGGCGCTCGATCGAGTCGCCGAACTGCTCGTGGAACTGCTCCTGCGCCTTCCACTTCGCTTCGCGCAGCGCGGTGTGCGTCGCGTGAACCGCCGCCAACGGACGACGGCCCTTGACGCCGCGCGTGGCGTCGTAGCGTTGCCGGTAGAGCCGCTTCCACGACTGCGAGAACGTCTCCGGCGGAGCGGGGCGACGCGCCTCGTGCTCCGCGACCTCCGCGTCGCGCAGCTCATTCCAGTGCTCGCCGTGCAGGCACGGTCCGCACTTCGCGAGGTCGATCGTGTCGCATGTGCTGCCATCCGTGCGGCACACGCGGTGCTTGAGCGGGCACATCGGCCAGAAGTCGCGCGCCGTCATCACCGACTTGATGTTGAGCGAGCGCACGATCTCGAGCAGGCCGATGCCGAGCGTCTCAAGATCGTGGAAGTGCACGACGTCGGAGCGCAGCTCGCCCAAGAACAGCTTGAACTCGGCCTCGACATCGTGGTGCACGTAGGAGCGCTCGAACGGCGTCCACTCGAGCGCACCGCGGTTGAAGAAGCGGATCGTCACGCGGCCGCGGCGCTCGGTGTACACGTGGCCATCCGGCAGCGACGGATCGCCGAAGCGCGTGAAGATCGCGACGTCGTGGCGCTGCGACTGCGCGCGCGCGATGGCCCACACATGCTCGGCCACACCGCCGTGGCCGTGGGGCGAGAACTCGTTGGTGACATGGAGGATGCGCATGAAAGGGTCGGAGTGAGGAGGCTCGAGCGCTCGTCGCGCGACAGCGTACGGCAGGACTCGCTCAGACGTAGAAGGCGGGCGTCCGCCAGACCGCGGCGTGGGTGGCGTCTGGACGGCCTCGGACGACCTCGGTGTAGAGGCTCACGCTGCAGACTCCAAGGTCGCCCGCGGGCAGTGAGCACTCGAGCGCGACAGGCCCCTGCTGGGAACGAGCGGTGGTCTTGGCGTGCAGGATGCGCTGGCCGACGCCGTTGTGGATCTCGATCCCGAATTCGACGTCGAGGTCCGCGGGCCCCTCGAGCAGCACGCGCGAACGGAAGTGTCGGCGACCGGCCAGTCGGAAGTCGTGGTAGCGCAGGACGCCGCGAGTGCTCTCGAGGCTGGGTCCGAGGGTGAACTCGTCGCGACTGCGGGCGAAGTGGGCCTCGCGTGGGAGCCCCTTGAGCGAAGAGCCCTGCGCGCCCGCGGAAGTCGACCAGAACAGCCGGAGCCCGTGCTCGGCCGACGGCGGGCTGCCGTCGATGGAGTAGCCCGCGAGCGCCATCGCGGTCGCGCACTCGCTCAGGAACATGCCTTGCATCTGGGAATCCCAGCCCGCCTCCTTCATGCTGAGCTCGTGTCCCTCGTCCGCGGGCCGGGACTGCTCCGGCCGGTCCTTCAGGAAGGTCCGCAGCACGCCGTCGCGCTGCTCGGCGCTCAGGCCGAGGAATGCCGCCAGTTGGTCGGAGACCTTTTCGGGCTCGAGCGCCATCTGCTCCTGTCGCACCTCGATCCAGCGGTCGCCGAGCTGGGCACGCACCTCGTGCCACGCAAGGATCGTGGTCGCCCAGCTGCGGCAGTGGTACCAGAACGGCGTCTGCGGGAACTTCGTCACGCGCGAGAGCACGTTCTCGATGCCGCGGCGCTGGCAGTAGATGAAGCGCGCGTTGGGGAACATCTCGAGCAGGAGCGGCGCGACGCGCACCGCGGGAGCGCCCTCGAAGTCGCTCGGCGACTTGTCGCACCAGCGTCCGTCGGGGTAGCGCTGCTCGAAGAACGCCTGAAAGTAGTTGATCACATGCGTCCGCAGCGCGGGCGTGTCGAACTGGTCGAGCAGGTAGCGGCCGCCGCTTTCGGGGAAGTTGCTCGCCACCAAGTCGGCCGCGTTGAGCATCGCCTGCAGCAGGGTGCTGACATGCCCTTCGTCGTGGCCCGGGATGCCAGCTCCGCGGGTGAGCGCGTACCCCATGGCGCTCGTGCCGGAGCGCACGCTCCCGAGCACGAAAATCGGCGCCGACCTGTTCGCCCGCCGCCGCTCGGGATGGAGCACGTGGTCGAGTTCAGCCGGGGTCTGCTGGGTCTGCATGGTGGTCAGGCAGGTGAGGGGGGGGACACGAGCGCGTGGAGGTGCGATCGGAGTCTCGGCGACGGCCCGGCCTAGGGCAACGCGCCGATGTGCGGACGCTTCCGGCGGCGAGAGCTTCGTAGAACGCGCCCGGAGAGCATAGGACGGGTTGGACCTTGTGGCGGTTCCTCCCCGCGCGGCAACTTCACATCACGGCACGTGCCCCCCCCGTTTGTCACGAGACAACCGCAGCGCGCCGGGCCGCCCTCGGGGTCGAGATGGCCAACGCCTAGGTGCGCGAGGCCTCGAAGATCGACTGGATCGCGTCGTCGAGGGCCGCGTTGAACTCGGCGTCCGACTGCTGGGCCGAGAGGCCCTCGGTGAGCGCGCGGCTGAAGCTCGCGATCATGCCGTGATTGCGGGCGAGCTTCTGGTTGCTGCGCACGCGCGAGTAGCCGCCCGAGAGCGCCACCACGCGCGCCACGTTGGGATGCTCGATCAGGCGCGCGTAGGAGTCGTCGATCTCCGGCAAGGTCAGCTTGAGCATCACCGTAGCGTCGGAACCGAGCTCGTCCAAGTGCGCGCACAGCGCCTGCTCGAGCATGTCCTCGGCGGCCAGCTTGTCCGGGCAGTCGATGTCGACCTCGGGCTCGATGATCGGCACGAGCCCAGCCGCGCAGATGCGCTTGCCGACCTCGAACTGCTGGGCCACGACCTGCTCGATGCCCGCCTCGTTGGCCTGCTTGATCACCGAACGCATCTTGGTGCCGAAGACCATGTTCTTCGCGGCGCGCTCGAGCAGCTTCTCGAGCCCGGGCATGTCCTTCATCAACTGCACGCCGTCGGCCTCCGCCGCGAGGCCCTTGTCGACCTTCAGGAACGGCACGACGCGCTTCTCTTCCCACAGGTACTGGGCCGAGCCCTTGCCGCGCACTTGGCGGTCCATGGTGTTCTCGAACAGGATCGCGCCGAGGATGCGATCGCCGTTGAAGGACGGCGAGGTCACGATGCGCGTGCGCATCTCGTGCACCTTGGTGTACATCGCCTCTTCGCCCGAGTAGGCGCTCTCGGGCACGCCGTAGAGCTTGAGCGCCTTGGGCGTGCTGCCGCCGGACTGGTCGAGCGCGGCGAGAAAGCCATCCTGAGAGACGACCTTGGTGAGCTGCTGTTCATACGACATCGCGGGAGACTCTCGAGAGGTGGTCGGAAGTGACGGGAAAGAGCGGGAGTCTCCCCGATCGTCCGAGGTCGATCAACCGTCCGCCCGCCGCCTGCGTCCCCGTCCGGCACGGACCGCGGAGACTTCGGCCTCTGCGGGCGCGCACCTGCGTGCCTGTCTCGACACGGGGCCGTCCCGCCGCGCCCCGCGAGCGCCTAGAATCGGGGCATGCTCGCCCCGCTGCCCCCCATCGCGGTGCTGATCTTCGCCCTCGCCCCCGCACCGGCCGCGCCCCAAGCCCCGCCCAAGGCGAGCGAGCTCGCGATCGTCGCCGACGGCAAGCAGAGCGGCAACGCGCGCGCCGAGGCGCTGCGCGAGTTCATGGACCGCGCCAAGGCCGAGGGGCGCTGCGCGCAGGCCGCCGTCGAGCTCGACCGCGTGATCCTCGAGCGCAGCTTCCCCGCCTGGCTGCGGCGCGTCGGCGCGGAGGCGATCGCCAAGTGCGGCGACGAGGCGACGGCGAAGTATGTGGCCGCCGGCATCGGCCGCGGCGAGACGCTCGAGCGCCTGCACTACCTGCGCGCGGCGCGCGGCCTGCCCTTCAAGGCGGCGGACGCCGCCCTGCGCTCGCTCGGCTACGAGGATCCACGCGTGCGCTGCGAGGCAGCGGAGCTCCTCGCGCGCCAGAAGGTCACGAGCGCCTTCGAGGAGCTCGCGGCCATCGCGGCGCGCAACAAGGACGCGGAGCTCGTCGAGACGGCGCTCGTCGCCGCGAGCGCGCTGTGCCGCGGCACCCCGCAGTGGCCCGAATGGCAGGCGCGCCTGCTCGAGTGGTCGCGCGAGAAAGACGGCGTGCGCAAGCGCGCTGCGATCGCCGAGCTGCTCGCCGTCGAGGGCCCCCACGCGCCCGAGCTCGCAGCGCGTGCACTCGCCGATGCCAGCTGGTCCGTGCGCGTGCTCGGGATCGAGTGGCTGGAGCGCAGCATCACGCCCGGCCGCCTCGACCTCCTGATCGCACGCCTCGCCGCCGAGACGGATGGCTCGCGCGTCCACGGCGACCTGCTCGACGCGCTCGGGCGCCTGACCGGCATCCAGCGCTACCTCACGCACGCCGCGTGGGGGAAGTGGCGCGACACCGCCGGCCGCGACTGGCAACCCGGCGACATCGTCGGCAAGTCCTCCGGGGGCGGCACCGCCGAGCGCCGCTCGAAGGCCGGGCGCTTTTACGGCGTCGACATCGCGTCGGCGCGCACGACCTATGTCGTCGATCTCTCCGGCTCGATGGGCGCACTCTCCAAGTCGCCGGGTGACGAGAAGTTGAAGCGCATCGATGTCGCGCGGCGCGAGATGCTCGGACTCGTCGACGCCCTGCCCGCTGGCTCGTGGTTCAACATCGTCGGCTTCGGCGACACCGTTCATCCGTGGCTCGACACCCTCGCGGACTTCAACGGCGGCCGCAAGGTGCGCCGTGACGAGCAGGGCGAACTGGCCGCGACGGCGAAGAAGCGCGACGACGAGGCGCGCGCCATGGCCCGCGAGTGGATCGGCAGGCTCGCGCTCGCCGGCAGCACCAACATCTACGACGCGCTCGCCTTCGCGTTCGCCGACCCCGATGTCGACACGATCTGCTTCATGACAGACGGCACGCCGACGATCGGCACCGAGACCGAGGCCATCGCCATCCGCGAGGAGCTCGTGCGCTGGAACCGCTCGCGCAAGGTCCGCATCCACTGCATCGCCGTCGGCGAGGACAACCCGCTCCCGAAGTGGATCGCCGCCGACCACGGCGGCGTGCATCGCTTCGCACCCTGAACGACATTGGAGAGCTTCAGGCGTCGCTGATCGGTGGCGACACAGGAGCGCGAATGCGGTACTTGTGCTCGGTGAGCGCGCGCAGGAAGGCGCCGAGGTCGTCCTTTCCCTGCGCGTCCGGGTCGAGGCGCTCGACGAACGGCGAATTGCGCGGGCAGAGCAACTCGTCCTTCTGCGCCTCGCTCGGCTCGCTGCGCGGCATGCCTACCGAGTGCATGAGGATCACGCCCTCGAGTTCGAAGAGGCCGTTGTGCATGCATGACCCCGTGCGGCCGAGGTTGCGCAGCGACTCTCGCGGGAAACGGGAGAGTGCCGGATCCACAAACCCGGGAGGCCGGGCAAGAGACCGTGGGAGATCTCCCGCGGAGCACGATGGGCCAAAGTACGAGGAGCAGCCGCCCGCGGGAGCCCAGCCGCCACGAGCGAGACTCAGCGTCTCGGCGGCCGTGAATCTCGCGTGCGGCGCGCGCTGCCGCACGGCAGTTGGGAGGCTAGGGGTAGGACGAGCTCACGCTCGCGATGTGCTGCTGCCAAGCGAGCGCGAGCGCGACCGCCAGCGGCACGGCGAGCGCCACAGCGCGCCAGCGCGCCGCGGCGCCGCCAACCAGCAACAAGCACGCGGGAGCGCAGGCGAGCGCAAGGCGAGCCAGACTCGGCAGGCTCGAGAAGTGGCACGCCGCGAGCGACAGAGCGAGCACCTGCACCACCGCCATCGGCACCAGCGCGCGCGAGGCGTCCGCGCCACGCGCCAGCGTCCCCGCCAAGAGCGCGGCGACGAGCACCGCCGCGAGGCTGGCGCCGAACTGCGCGTAGAGAAAGGAACCCGTGAGCCCGACGCAGGCGAGCGTCGCGATCGCCACCAGCGCGGACGAGGCCGCCGCCTCGCCACCGCGCGCGCGCTCGGCCACGCGCTCGAGCGCCAGCACACCGCTCCCCGCGGCCAGCGCGCTGCCACCGAGTTCCAGCGCGAGTTCGCCCGCGCCCATGTCCCCCAGCCGCGCGCGCAAGAGGAGCGCCGCCGCACCCGCGCTCGCCAGCGCTCCCAGCGCCGCCACCATCCAAGTCTGGCGCAGCTGGAGCGAGACCAGCGCGCACAGGCCGCCGATCGCGCCGGTCCACCACAGCGCCTCGCTCGATGTGGCCGGCGGGAGCGACGGCCATTCGCCGAGGCTGGCGGCGTGCCCTGCGAGGTACCCGAGCGCGACACCAAGCGCTCCGACGACGCCGAGCCGTCCTCGCCGCGCACCCCACAGGCACGCGCAACCAGCGCACAGCGCAGGCCCGAGCAGCAGGCCGAACCCCAGCGCCAGCGGGTGGGTCGAGAAGTCCATGAACGCCCCCTATAGGGGCCGCGGCGCGTGCGCGATAGCCCCCCTCAGCCCGGGTTCCTCGCGGCGAGACATCGCCACTGCAATCCGTGGATCCGCTTGGGCTTGGCCCCGCGAGAGCCGATGTTGCTCGCCATGTGCGAGCCTATGCAAGGCAGCCAGCGACGCTCGAGGGACGCGGCACAGGGTTCCCCTGCGGGGCCGCGGCCGCTCGTTGGCGTGGAGCGAGCGCCATGAACGGCTCCAAGCTCGCGCTGGTGATGGGCGGAGGTGGCGCGCGCGCGGCGTATCAGGCGGGCGTGCTGCGCGCCATCGCGCGGCGCTTTCCCAACCTGCAGCTACCGATCCTCACCGGCGTCTCCGCGGGTGCCATCAACACCGCCTTCCTCGCCTCGCGCGAAGGCAGCTTCGGCGAGCGCGTCCTCGATCTGGAGGATCTCTGGCGCGGCCTCTCGACCGAGCGCGTCCTCCGCAGCGACGCGCTGACATTGTTCAAGTCCGCCGCGCGCTGGATGCTGCGTCTGTCGACCGGCTCGAGCAGCCTCGCGCCGCATCCGCGCGCGCTGGTCGACACGCAGCCACTGCGAGAGCTCTTGACCGAGGCCCTGCGCGCCGATTCGCTCGCGCTTCCGGGCATCGCACGCAACCTGCGCGCGGACTTGGAGGCCGTCGCGATCACGACCACCGACTACGCCAACGGAGCGTCGATCACGCACGTGCAATCGCGCGCGCCGTGCGGCTGGTCGCGCCCCTCTCGCGTCGGCGTGCGCGCGGAACTCAGCGTCGAGCACATCATGGCGAGCGCGGCGTTGCCGCTGTTCTTTCCAGCGGTTCAGCTCGGTGCGAGCTGGCACGGCGACGGCGGCGTCGGGCTCACCGCGCCGCTCGCTCCAGCGGTGCACCTCGGTGCGAACCGCATCCTCGCGATCTCGACTCGCTACGAGCGCTCGTCGCGCGACCCGCTGCCTCCACCGACGGGCTACCCACCGCCCGCGCAGGTGATCGGCCTGCTCATGAATGCGATCTTCCTCGACATGCTCGATCAGGACGCGCTCAACCTCGAGCGCGTGAACGAGCTGATCGCGGCGCTGCCCGAGGATCGTCGCCGCGGCCTGCACCCCGTGCGCCTCTTGATGCTGCGCCCTTCGCGCAACATCGCCGCGCTCGCCGCCGCGCACGAGAGCCGCCTGCCGCAGCCCTACCGCTTCCTCATGCGCGGCACCGGCACGAAGGAAACGCGCACGCCCGAGTCGCTCTCGATGGTGCTGTTCGAACGCCCCTACACGAGCGAGCTCGTCGCCATGGGCGAGGAAGACACCGAGAAGCGCATGGGCGAAATCGCGGCCTTCCTCGAGGGCGAGGACCGCTCGGCCCTGCAATTCACGGGTTTCTGGCGCGTGTGAAGCGTCGGACGCTCAGGCAAGATGGGGTCCCTCACTCGCCCCGCGCCCCATGCTCACGCTGCTTCTCCTCGCGGCCTCCACATCCGACCTGACCGAGCGCTTCGACAGCCCGCGCCACGCGCGCGTGACGCTGTGGGCGAGCTCGCCTGCGCTCTACAACCCGACCGCGATCGACATCGACGCGCGCGGACGCGTGTGGGTCGCGGAGGCGGTGAACTATCGCAAGTGGAACGGCCGCAACCCCGGCTTCGCGGACGCAGCAGGCGATCGCATCGTGATCCTCGCGGACACGGACAACGACGGTGTCGCGGACAGCTCCAAGGTGTTCGCGCAGTCGGTGGACCTCGTCGCTCCGCTCGGCATCGCCGTGCTCGGCTCGCGCGTGATCGTGTCCTGCTCCCCCACCGCGTGGGTGTTTCACGACGACGATGGCGACGACATCGCCGACCGCCACGAGCCGTTGCTCGCCGGCTTCGGCGGCTTCGACCACGACCACGGCCTGCACTCCTTCGTCGGCGGTCCCGATGGCGCGTGGTGGTTCAATGTCGGCAACGCCGGTCCGCACCGCGTGCAAGACGCGCTCGGCCGCTGGCTGCGCTCCGGCTCGATCTACAACGACGGCGGTCCCGCGCTCGTCGACAATCGCCCCGCACTCGCCTCCGACGACGGCCGCGTGTGGACCGGTGGACTCGCGCTGCGCGTGCAGCCGGACGGCTCGCGGCTCGAAGTGCGCGCGCACAACTTCCGCAACAACTACGAGCTCGCCCTCGACTCGTTCGGCAACATCTTCCAGACCGACAACGACGACGGCCCGCCCGCCTCGCGCACGCTGTGGTGCCTCGAAGGTGGCGACCACGGCTTCTTCTCTCCCGACGGCTCGCGCCTGTGGAGCGCCGACCAGCGCCCAGGGCAGGACACGCTCTCCGCGCACTGGCACGCCGACGATCCCGGCGTCGCGCCCAGCGGCTGCGTCCACGGCCACGGCGGGCCCACGGGGCTCGTCGTCTACGAAGGCTCGCAGTTGAGGCAATTCGAGGGCTGGATCCTCGACGCGGATGCGGGCGCGGGCGCCGTGTACGCGCACAAGCCCGTCCAGCGCGGTGCGGGCATCGCGCTCGAACACGGGCTGTTCCTGCGACCGAAGGAGGGCGACAGCGACGCGCAACACTTCCGCCCGAGCGATGTCGCCGTCGGCCTCGACGGTTCCGTGTATGTCGCGGACTGGTTCGATCCGCTCGTCGGCGGACATGCCATGGCGGACACGCAGGGCTACGGCCGCATCCTGCGCGTCGCGAGCCAGTCGTCGCGCAACATCAACCCGCGCATGAGCTTCGAGCGCGTCGAGTCGTGCCTCGCGGCGCTGCTCAACCCAGCGGTGAATGTCCGCTGGCAGGCCTTCGAGGCCCTCGATGCGCTCGGCGCTGCCGCGCAGTCGCGACTGGAGCAAGTGGCAACGGCGCCGCAGCCGCGCCTCGCGGCGCGCGCGCTCTGGCTGCTCGCGCGCCGCGGCGATTCCGGCCGCGGCGTCGTGCGCGAGTACCTCGGACATCCCAACGCCGATCTGCGCGTCACCGCCTTCCGCGCGCTGCGAGCCGTCGGCGCCGACATCACGGAGATCGCGAAGTTCGTCGTGAAGGACGATTCGCTCGCGCTGAAGCGCGAGCTCGCGATCGCGTTGCGCGATGTCGACGCGGCGCGAGCGGTACCGCTCTTGGCGGCGCTGTGCGAGCCGTGGCCCGCCAACGACCGCGCGTTCGTCGAAGCCATCGGCATCGGAGCGCAAGGGCGCGAGGAAGCGCTCTACGCGGCGATCGCCGCGCGGGACTCGGAGCGCGAAGACGGGCAACTCTCGGAACGCCGCAGTGCGCTCGCGTGGCGCCTGCATCCCGACAGCGCGCTCGAGGACCTGCGCCGCGAGGCGCTCGAGTCGAGGAGCGCGGAGCGCCGCGCGCGCGCGCTCGACGGACTCGCCTTCTCCAAGTCGCGCGAGGCAGCGGACGCGATGTTGCAGCTCGCGCTCGCAGGGCCGCTCGACCTGCGCCCGATGGCGGCCTGGTGGGTGCGCCAGCGCGACAGCAACGACTGGCGCGGCTTCGGTCTCGCGCGCGAGCTCGGCGACTTCCACCGCGACGCTGCGCGCAAGGCGTGGTCGAGCGGCGTGCTGCGCGAGAGCCGCCTCGTCGAGATCGATGTCGACCTCGTCGGCGCGCGGCATGTGCTGCTCGCCGTCACTCCGGCGGGAGACGGCATCTCCTACGACTGGGCGGACTGGATCGGCGCGCGCTTCCTCGGCCCCTCGGGCGAGATCTCGCTCGCGAGCCTGCCGTGGGTGCGCGCCTCGAGCGGCTTCGGCTCGACCTACATGGGCAAGAGCTGCGAAGGCGGTCCGCTCGTCGTCGACGGCACGACCTACACCGATGGCTTCGGCACCCACGCGGCGAGCGAGATCGTGTTCCGCATCCCCGACGGCATGCAGCGGCTCGTCGCGCGCTGCTCGCCCGACGACAACGGCCCACGGCGCGCGGGCTCGACCACGAGCGTCGAGTTCGAGGTCTGGCTCGACAGCGCACCGGACTCGAGCGGGCTCGCGAAGGCACGGGGGGTCGTGCTCGACGCGTCCGCGTCGACCGCGGATCGTCTCGCCGCCGCGCTCGAGTTGCTCGCGACGCCGCAGGGCGCGCAGGTGTTGCTGCATCTCGCGGCGACCGCGCGCTTGAGCGAGGAGCTCGTCGCTGCGCTACGCGGGCCGCTCGTGTCGCACGCCGATCCCGCGGTGCGCGCACTCGCCGCGGCGCAGTGGCCTGCGGCGACGACGAACGCGCCCTCGCGCACGGAAGTGCTCGCGCTCGAGGGCGACCGTCGGCGCGGAGCGCTGGTGTTCTTCGGAGAGCGCGCGGCGTGCTCGCGCTGCCACGCGCTGCGCGGACGCGGCGCGGATGTCGGCCCAGAGCTGTCGGGCATCGGCTCGAAGTACTCACGCGAGCAGTTGCTCGAGGAGCTCCTCGCTCCGAGCCGCGCGCTCGCGCTCGGCTACCAGACATGGACGATCGAGACGCGCGACGGGCTCGTGCACACCGGCTTCCTGCAGGCGGGCAGTCCGCTCGCGCCCGGAACCGGCGTGGTCGTGCTGAAGGACACCGATGGCCACCGCGTTGCGCTCGAGGAGAGCGAGATCGAATCGTCGCGCAGGCACGAGACGAGCGTGATGCCCGACGGCGTGCTGCTCGCTCTCACGGCGCAGGACCAAGCGGACTTGCTGGCGTTCCTGCGGCACGATCCGTCGCGTCCGCGCACGAGCGGCGCGCGACGCAAGCTCTTCAACGGCGTCGATCTCGATGGCTGGGAGCACTACCTCTCCGCGCCCACTCGGCGCGAGGATGTGTGGAGCGTGCGCGACGGCGTCCTGCGCTGCGAAGGCTCGCCCTTCGGCTACCTGCAGACGCGCGAGACATTCACCGACTTCGTGCTGGAACTCGAGTGGCGGTGGGCACCCGACGGCACGCCGGGCAACTCGGGCGTGCTCCTGCGCAAGACTGGCCCCGACCAGATCTGGCCGCGCAGCCTCGAAGCGCAGCTCATGCACCGCAACGCCGGCGACTTCTGGATCATCGGCGGATTCCCGGTCGCGACCGACATGGCGCGCACCAGCGGCGATCACTGCGTGCGCCTCGCGCCGACGAACGAGCGGCCGGTCGGAGAGTGGAACCGCTACCACATCACGGCGCGCGAGGGCGAAGTCACGCTCGAGGTGAACGGCGAGCTGCAGAACCGCGCGCAGTGGGCCGACGAGGTCGCGGGCACCATCTGCCTGCAGTCCGAGGGTGGCGTGATCGAGTTTCGCGAGGTGGCGCTCACGCCACTGGAGTAGCCGCGGCGCGCGCTAGACTGCGCGCACCATGAAGCAGCACAAGAAGAAGCAGAAGAAGGGCGGCGACAAGCTCGCCAAGAAGGCGGCCAAGGTGCTCGCGGAGGGCGCGGCGCCCAAGCAGGTCGCGGACCATCACGATGCGGAGCTCGTGCTCAAGCTCTACGACCTACGGCGCGAAGGCGTGATGCGCGCCTCGCGCGACGCGATCGGGAAGTTCTTCCCGAAGAGCTACGAGGAACTCGCCGCCCTCACCAAGCCCGAGCACCCGCACAACGCGGCTTGGCGGCAGGTCTCGAGCTACTTCGAGATGGCCTACAGCTTCGCCCGGCACGGCGTGATGCACCCCGACTTCCTCGCCGAGAACTCCGGCGAAGGCCTGTACCTGTTCGCCAAGGTCGAGCCCCACCTCGCGCGCCTGCGCGCCGAGACCTCGCCCTATGCCTTCGCCAACGCCGAGTGGCTGGTTGAGCACTCCCCCGCCGCGGCCCTGCGGATGGAGGTCTTCCGCCGCCGCATCGCCAAGGTCCTCTCGGGCGGCTAGCGGACCGGTCCGCGGTGCGTTCCGATCAAGAAAACGCCTGCGCGCGAAGAATTCCTGCCCTTCTCGGCCGCTCCGGAGGCCCTCCGGCAGGCCCAGCGGAGCAGGCCTAAGTCTCGGCCGCGCATGACTTTGCGAACTCCTCGCTGGGCCGAAATGTGCGTGCCGTAGCAGTTGCCTACGCACGCCGAGCCCCCCCGAATTCGACCCGATCCGGTAGTCTTCAGCGAGAGTTAGCTGCGGCGCGAGTTCAGGCGAACCCCGCGTCCTGTGCTACCGTCGAACCACCCACCTCTCTCTCCCGTCCCTCCGGAACGCGACCTCACCCTCGCGACCCGTCTAACGGACTCACGCCCCAAACTCATGAAGAACTTTCTCAGGACCTCCCTCGCCGCGGCCGCCGCGCTGGTCGCCACGCAGGCCGGCGCGTTCGCCCAGCAGATCTACCTGAACGAGCTGTACATCTCCCACTCGGGCACCGACCTCTACGAGTTCATCGAGCTCAAGACCACCCCCGGTCGCTCGCTCGACAACATCGTCGTGCTGGTGGTCGAAGGCGACTGGTCGGCTTCGGGCAACGAAGGCACCCTCGACCGCGTGTGGGACCTCACGGGCTACACCGTTCCGGCGAGCGGCCTGTTCGTGCTCGGCAGCTCGGGCCTGCAGAACTCGGTCGCCGCGCCGTTCACGGCCGACTTCAACTTCGGCACCCAGGACCGCCTCGAGAACGGCTCGGACACGTTCTATGTCGTCGACGCCGGTTCCTCGGCCAATGTCGCGGCGCTGAACGCCAAGCTCAACCAAGATGTCGACCCGGACAACGACGGCATCACGGACATCCCGACCCTCTCGACGATCCTCGATCACTGCGCGGTGGTCGATGGCGGCATCAACCAGGTCGCCCCGAACTTCCCCGACCGCATCTACGACGGCGCGATCCAACTCGGACCCGAAGGCGTCGGCACGACGGCCTTCCTCCCGGGCGGCGTCTTCCGCGGCATCGGCGCTCCCGCCCCCTGGTGCGCTGACTTCCTCGACTTCAACGAGGCCGCCAACGCCCTCGAGCCCCGCACCCCGGGCGCGCAGAACTCGGTCTGCCCGAGCGCAGTGCAGATCGTCAACTACTGCACCTCGGGCACGACGACCAACGGCTGCAATGCCGTGATGGGCTACACCGGCCTCCCGAGCCTCGCGCTCGGCGCCGGCGGCTTCACCGTCAACTGCACCAGCATCGAAGGTGCCAAGACCGGGCTGATCTTCTACAGCATCTCCGGCCGACTCGACCTCCAGTGGGGCGCCAGCTCGGCCTTCCTGTGCGTGAAGTCCCCGCAGCAGCGCACCGCCACGGTCGGCACCGGCGGCATCGCCGGCGCCTGCGACGGCTCGATCTCGCTCGACTTCTTCAACTACACCAGCACCATCAACCCCATCGCGCTCGGCACCCCGTTCGCGGCGGGCAATCAGGCTTGGTTCCAGTGCTGGTTCCGAGATCCGCCGTCGCCGAAGACGACGATGCTCTCGGACGGTTTGGAAGTCACCTTCATTCCGTGAGCCCGAGGCCCTAGCGGTTCTCAGAACCAGCTCAGCCGCGCCGCGCGTCAGCGCGCGGCTTGGGGGCCTTCCTCTCAGGAGACGCCAAGGCGTCTCCTGAGCTTTTTCAGGTCGCCGGAGAAACAAGGCAGCGACCAGAAAAAGACGGACTTACCTTCCGAGATCCGCCGTCGCCGAAGACGACGATGCTCTCGGACGGTTTGGAAGTCACCTTCATTCCGTGAGCCCGAGGCCCTAGCGGTTATCGCAACCAGCAGAGGCGCGCCGCGCTCGTGGTGCTTCTCGGGAGACGCTTCGGCGTCTCCCGTTTTTTTGGGGGCCCCTCAGGAAGCGGAACTGGAGCCTCGAGGTGAGTCGTGCCGCGCTTCGCTCGACGCGCGGAGGGCGGCGGAGGAGTTAGCGGGCGCGCGTCTTGACGGTCTCGCCGAGGAAGGTCATCGAGCGGCGGAGCTCGTCGAAGTCTTCGTGGGCGAGGCGGAACCAAGTGTTGCAGAGCCAGCCGCGGTCGAGGGCGGCGGTGGGCGTGCCGGGGGCGGGGAGCGCGTGCTCGTAGACCTGAGCGCCGCAGCGCGCGAACGCAGCGTCGACGCCAAGGTGCTCCGAGACGGTGCCGTCGCGATCGGGGCGAATCTGGATCGAGCCGACGGCGCGGCGGCGGCTCGGCCGCGCTTGTGAGGGGAGACCGAGCACGGCGAGGGCCCACTCGCGGTAGATGTCGAGGTCGTCGCCCTCGCGGTACATGTCCCAGATCTTTTCGCCCGCGGGGCGCGCGCCGATCTCGGAGAACACGAGGCCCTTGGCGCCGAAGAACCACTCCATGTGAGTCGCGGTCGAGCGCAGGCCGAGGGCGTCGATCACGGCGCGCGCGGTCGCGCGCAGCTCGGCGTAGGACTGAAGCTCGATGCGGTTGGTGATCGCGATCTGGGGCGAGATCCAGCGCGCGCGATTGGCTTCGAGGCAGCCTGGAAAGTAGTGGCCGACGAAGTCGTGGCGCACGCCCTCGGGGCCCGTGACCGTGTCGAGGAAACCCTCGTGGCCCTCGATGAACTCCTCCACCGCGAGCGGCCGCTCCGAGGCGAAGGCGAGCCGCGGGAGCAGGGCCGCGAGCTCGACCTCGGTCGAGAGCTTGTAGGTGTCGAGCGAGTTGAAGCCCGCGAGCGGCTTCACGATGACGGGGAAGCCCTCGCGTGCGATGAACTCGCGCAGCTCGCGCTCGCTCGACACGGCCGCGGACTGCGCGCACGGGATGCCGCGCTCGCGCAGGAAGGCCTTCATGGCGACCTTGTCGCGACAGAGCCGCGCCGTGGCGAGCGAGAGGCCCTCGATGCCCAGCTCGCCGCGCAGCCACGCCGCGGTCTCGACCAGCGGCTCGTCGATGGTCTCGATGCGTCGGATCGTGTCGGCGTCGGGCAGCGCGCGCACGGCCGCGAGCGCGCGCTCGCCCTCGAGGATGCGCTCGCACGACACATAGGCGTCGATGAGCGGTCGCACCGCCTCCGAGAGCCGCTCCGGCGGCTGCGGGCCGAGCGCGGAGATGCGCGCGCCGAGCGAGCGCAGGCCGCGCAGGAAGCCGTGGTTGTACGCGTGCGTGTCGGGAGCGAGGAACAGGACGTGCATGGCGCGGCGCGCGCATCATGTCGAGCGTCGCGTGCGCTCGCCACGGGCCATTTCGCGCCCGCGGCTTGACGCGCTCGCGCCGCGCCATTGTGATGCCGCGCCTTGGGAACGCCGACGAACAAGAGGCCGCCGCAGCGCTGGCGCGAGAACCTCGAGGCCTTCACCGTCGCGATCGTGATGGCGGTGATGCTCAAGTACTTCGCCGTCGAGGCCTACCAGATCCCCACCGGCTCGATGCAGCCGACGCTGATGGGCTCCGAGTTCCGCGAGCGCGGCACGCTCGTCGGCGAAGTCAAGGACCGCATCCTCGTCGACAAGCTCTCGTTCCACCTGCGCGACCCCGAGCGCTTCGAGGTCGTGATCTTCAAGTACCCGCTCAACCGCGCGCAGAACTTCGTCAAGCGCCTCGTCGGCATGCCGGGGGAGCAAGTCCGCATCCAGTACGGCGACCTGTGGCAGCGCACCGACAGCACGCAGCCGTGGAAGGTTCTGCGCCGCCCCGAGGGCGTGATGGACGAGCACTGGAAGGCGATCGACATCGGCGAGCCTGCGCGCGGAGTGCACTGGATGGCGGAGGGCAACCGCTCGATCACGGCGCGCGAGCTCGACGCAGCCGCTCCGACTCAGCTCACCTTCGCGGCCCACGGCGGCGGTTCGATCCTCGACAGCTACCAGCACGGCTATCCGGCGGGCATGCAGGACGCGATGCGTCGCTATCCGGAGTTCCGCCGCTCCAATGCCAACACGGTCGGCGACCTGCGCGTCACGGGCGAGATCACGCCGAGCGCGAGCCTCGCGATGTTCGCGATCGAGCTCGGCGAGGGCGCGCGTCGCTATCGCTTCGAGCTGCCGGGGCCCGCGGCCAAGGAAGCAGGCTCCGTGCGCGTCGAGTGGGCGCGCAACGAGTCCTATCCGCCGGCGCGCGCCGAGCACGCGCTGCGACTCGAGGCTGGACGCACCTACCACTTCGCCGCCCAGAACCTCGACGACTTGCTCGCGCTCGAGCTCGACGGCGAGCGCATCGCGACGCTCGAGGTTCCTCCCGCCGCGGACCAAAACTCGGGCGTGAAGCTCGCGCTCACGGGCGGCGGCGCGCGCCTCGTGGACCTGCAAGTCTGGCGCGACATCTTCTACACGGAAGGCAGCTTCGCCTCGGAGTGGACGATCCCCGCCGGGCACTACTTCATGCTCGGCGACAACACGCAGGACTCGAGCGACGGGCGCGAGTGGCGCGCCATCGCGCTGCGGTGGCGCGGCGGGCCCGAGGGTGGACCCGTGCTCGGCAACGCGCGCGAGGGGCTCGCCGATGGCCGCTATCGCCCGGATTCGAACCCGATCCGCGAACTGACCAGCGCGGGCTCGACGACCTTCTTCCGCGATGTGTACGGCGAACTGCATGTCTTCCCACGCAGCGACGAGCAGCCGCTGCCGGCGGACGCGCAGTACGCGCCGGTTCCGTTCGTTCCGCGAGAGCTGATCACGGGGCGTGCGCTGGCGGTGTTCTGGCCGCTCTCCTTCGCGTTCGACACATACCGCATGAAGTGGATTCGCTAGCCACCCGCTAGCGGCCCCTGCCGACCTGGGGCGTGCGCGGAGCCTCGAGCCGGCCGCGGACCTTTGACAGGCAAAAGTCGAGGCCGGTCGCACGCACCGCTACGGGCCGCGCGAGTGAGTTCTCAACAGCGACATGGCCGAGAACGGGCCGGGCCGAGGAGCGGGGACATCGGATCTGACCACGCAGCGCGTCCAGCGCTGGGATGGGCCAAACTGGCTCAGCGAGCTCAAGGTTGGCTCCCAGCCGTACGGAACGCGGGCAAGACTGGCCAACCCGGATGCGAGCGCGTCGGAGCCACGGAAATCCCCAACTCGAGCCGCAACGGCGCCGCGAACACGCCCCAGCCCTCCACAAGTTATCCACAGCTGAAATCTGGCGCGTTGGACTTGCCTACGGGCGTCAGGGACTCCATGGGTTCCCCCACTTGGCCCGCCGAAAATCGCAATGCGGACGCACGGCCTCCCGGCGAGGCCTCCCCGAAGACCCCGCGGGCCTCGCGCGCAAGGCCCACGGGCTCAGGCAGTTGCATTGCGTACCGAGCGGACTTCGCGACCTCGCCCTCTAGACTCCTGCTCACCATGGCTCAGCGCACCGAACCCGTCGCCGGCGAGACCCTGCTCGAAGTCCGCGGGCTCGTGAAGTCCTTCAAGGGGCGGCGCGTCGTCAACGGCGTGTCGTTCCTCGTGCGCGCGGGAGAAATCGTGGGCCTGCTCGGCGCGAATGGCGCGGGCAAGACCACGAGCTTTCGCATGACGGTCGGCCTGACGCGACCCGACGGCGGTGAGGTGGCGCTGCGCGGCGCCGAGTGCTCGAAGCTCGCGATGTTCGAGCGTGCGCGCCTGGGAATGGGCTATTTGCCGCAGGATCGCAGCATCTTTCAGACGCTCAGCGTGCGCGACAATGTGCTCGCGGTACTCGAGACCATGCCGTACACGCGCGCGCAGCGCGAAGCAGAGGCGACGAGCCTGCTCAACGAGCTCGAGATCCTGCGGCTCGAGAAGAGCATCGCGAACACGCTCTCGGGCGGTGAGCAACGCCGCCTCGAGATCGCGCGCGCTCTCGCGAGCAAGCCCCTGATCCTGCTGCTCGACGAGCCGTTCGCCGGCGTCGACCCGCTCGCGGTTGCGGAGATTCAGGGCCTGATCCGCAGGATGAAACAACGCAACCTCGGCATCCTGATCACCGATCACAATGTGCGCGAGACTCTGCAGCTGTGCGACCGCGCGTACGTGATCGCGAAGGGCGAGCGCATCAAGGACGGCACGCCCATGGAGATCATCGCGGATGCGAAGGTGCGCGAGGTGTATCTCGGCAACGCGTTCGACACGCCGGTGCTGACAAGCAACGGGGCGTAGCGAGAGTGACGCAGCGCACGAGCCACGAACTGCGCGTGCGGCGCACGGCGCGCGTCGAGGTCGCGGGCGACCCGCTTTCGGCGCGGGAACTGTGGATCGTGGTCCACGGCTACGCGCAGACCGCGGCCGAGATGCTCGGCTCCTGCGAACCACTCGCGCGCGAGGGCCGAGTGTTCGTCGCGCCCGAGGCGCTCTCGCGCTTCTATCGCCGCGGGTCCTCGGGGCCGATCGGCGCCAGTTGGATGACGCGCGAAGCGCGCGAACGCGAGATCGCCGACTACATCGCCTACCTCGATCAGGTCCAGCTCTGGATTCGGCGCGAGCTGCGGTGCGAGCTCTCCCCCACCGTGCTCGGCTTCTCGCAGGGCGTCGCGACCGCTTGGCGGTGGACGGTGCTCGGCGAGGTGCGGCCGCAACGCTTGATCGCCTTCGGCGCCGGAATCCCGCCCGATCTCGACCTCGCCGCCGCGCGCGAGCGGCTCGCGCGGCTGCGGATCGAGTTCGCGCGCGGCGCTGACGACAGCTACCACACCTCGGAGTGGGCCGACCGCGACCGCGCGCGCCTCGCCGAGCTGGGGCTCGTGTGCCGCTTGCACGAGTTCGCGGGCGGCCATGAACTCGACTCCGCGAGCCTGCGCTCGTTGTGAGCGAGTCGCTGGCTCGCGGCGCCCCCCGGAGTTCGCACGGTGCGACGAACGGGTCGGTTCAGCTCGCCGCCCTCGTGCGTTCGTGCCATCCGCGAGATGGAACAGGGCCTCGGCGCAGGACATCGGCCTGAAACGACGCGCATCGAGACAACCCGTGCGCAAGTTGCACGCCTTGACCGCTCGAAACACCCGCCGCTAACCTCCCGGTTTGGATTGGCAGCCGCGCGAAGCGTCGCGGATCCACTCGAAAAAGAGACACACCGACATGAAGATCATCGCCTGCGTCAAGCGCGTTCCGCTCACGGACGCGCTGGTCAAGGTCAGTGCCGACGGCGCCAGCATCGACCCCACCGGTCTCGTCTACAGCCTGTCGTTCTATGACGACCTCGCTGTCGAAGAAGCGCTCAAGACCAAGGAGAAGCTCGGCGGCGAAGTGACGGTGCTCACGCTCGGAGCCTCGGACGCGAGCAAGGAGCTGCGCGAGTGCTTGGCCAAGGGCGCGGACCACGCGACCATCCTGCTCGATCCCGCCTGGGCTGCCCGCGACGCTCGCTCGACCGCCAAGGCGCTCGCCACACGCATCTTGGAGCTCGGAGCGGAGCTGGTGTTCTGCGGCCGCGTGGCCACGGACCGCGACCAGAGCGCGGTCGGCACCATGCTCTCCTCCTACTTGGGCTGGTCCTGCGTGACCGATGTCACCAAGCTCGAGCTCACGGCCACCGGCGGCACCGCAGAGCGCGAGACCGAGGCTGGCATCGAGACGCTCGCCTTCTCGCTCCCCGCCGTGATCACCTGCGACAAGGGCCTGAACGAACCGCGCCTCGCCGGCCTGAAGGGCATCATGGCCGCCAAGAAGAAGACCATCGACGAGACCAAGCCGGTCGACATCGAGAGCGCCGTGAAGGTGCTGAAGGTCGAGCTCCCGGCCGCCCGCAAGGCCGGTCGCATCGTGGGTCAGGGCGCGGCCGCCGTGCCGGCGCTCATGGACGCGCTGCGCAACGAAGCCAAGGTCCTCTAGGACGAAAGCAAGGACTCAGCCATGACCTCGATCCTCGTCTTCGTCGAACACCGGGACGGCACTCCGCGTCGCGCCAGCCTCGAGGCGCTCGGAGCCGCAGCCGCCACCGGCCTTGCCCCCATCGCTCTCGTCACGGGTCCGGGCGCCGCCCAAGCGGCCGCGCCGCTCTCGGCCGCGGGTGCGAAGAAGCTCGTCGTCATCACCGGCGGCGATCACTACAGCCCGGACGGCACGGCGGCGGACATCGCTGCCGCCGTCGGAGCCCACGCTGCCGTGGCCTTCGTCGCCGCTGCCAGCTCCGCTGGCAAGGACCTGCTCGGGCGCGTGGCGGGCCTGCTCGACTGCGCCCCGCTCGCGGACTGCACGACCTTCACCTGCTCGGGCGGCGTGTTCACCGTTCAGCGTCCGATCTTGGCCGGCAAGGCGTTGGTGACGGTTCAGAGCCAGAGCAAGGTGTGCTGCGCCACGCTGCGCTCGAACACCTTCGCGGTCGCGACGGGCGGCGGCGCGGCCGAGGTCACGACAGTCGCCACGAAGGGCGGCAAGGTCAAGGTCACGGGCGTGGCGGCCAAGGGCGACGCGAAGCTCGATGTGAAGGAAGCTGCGGTGGTCGTCTCCGGCGGTCGCGGCCTGCGCGAGGCGGCGGGCTTCAAGATCGTCGAGGACCTCGCCGCGGCCTTCGGCAACGCCGCCGTCGGTGCCTCGCGCGCGGTGGTCGACTCGCACTGGCGCCCGCACAGCGAGCAGGTCGGCCAAACGGGCAAGACCGTGGCACCGCAGCTCTATGTCGCCGTCGGCATCTCAGGGGCGATCCAGCACCTCGCCGGCATGCGCACATCCAAGGTGATCGTCGCGATCAACAAGGACGCGGCGGCCCCGATCTTCAAGGTCGCGGACTACGGCATCGTGGGCGACGCCTTCGAGGTCCTCCCGGCGCTCACCGAGGCCGTGAAGCAGGCCAAGGCCGCCAACTGAGCGCCGCGACGGCGAGCGCTCGGCGCTTCGACCGTTCGACATCCAGAACCGGCCTCGGAATCGCAGGCGCGGCCCGGGGCCGGCGATTTGTGGAGGCCCCGCGAGGCGCAGCGGGCGACGCTCGAAGCACCAAGCAAGCCCCGCCTCGGCGCTCCTGGGCGCGGCGCGGGCTCCCGCTCGCGTACTCCCCGTCGGCGGGGGGGAGTGGTGGGCCGCACTGGATTTGAACCAGTAACTTCCACGCTGTGAACATGGCACTCTGCCGATTGAGTTAGCGGCCCTAGGTGGGGCGCAGAAGATAGCGGTCGACCCACCGGGCGGCAAGCCCCACGGCGGTCGCGTGCGTGGCGGCTCGGCAGCGGGTCGAGGGGAGCTCTGCGCACGCGCCTCGCGAAGCGTGCATGTTCGTTCGTCGCAGGCACGGCCCGCTCGAAGCAGCCACGGCCGCCCGTGCCCACATCCCCAAGAGACTTGCTCGTCCCGGCGCCCCACCGCAGGCGCAGCGCGGCAACTCGCCTCGGGCGGCGCGTCCTGCGCCCACGCGGCTGCGATCCCGCGCAACCGCCACGCCAGCGCAGGTGAACTTCGCCGGAGTCCGAGCATCGCGACGAGCGCGGAAGAGCGCTCCGCGAGCTGCGCTGGCTGACGAGGCGCCGACTACCGGTGCACGGACGAACGAAGCGCTCCGCCCCTCACAAGCACCCGAGTCTCACGGGCCGTCACGGGGCGCCGAACGGGCCACCGGCGTCGAAGTCCTTGCCGACGCTGCCCTTGAGCTTGTCGCGCAGCTTGGCCTCGGCGCGTCGCAGCATCATGCGCAGCGCGTCCTCGGTGCGACCGCCCAGCTGCTCGCCGGCCTCGCGCAGGGACTTGCCCCGAAAGAACACGAGCGTGATCGCCTCGCGATACTCGTCGGGGAGCTCGGCCAGAGCCTCCTCGAGTCGGCCCGCGCGTTCCTTGCGTTGCACGAAGCCCGTGACGGAAAGGTCGCGCGAAGCCTGATCGTGGATCGCGGAGCTGCCATCCTCGTCCGAGCTGCCTGCCTGCAGCGACACTTCCTTGCTGGTGTCGCGCTTCGACGCGCTCCAGTGCTCGGCGCGATCACGGATCTTGTTCTGCAGAATCTGCATCAGCCAGCGCAGCAAGGCGGCCTCGCCGCGGTGCTCGTAGTGGGCGAAATCCCGCGTGGCCTCGCGGAATGTGGTCTGCGCGAGATCGTCGGGATCCTCGCGCTGGCGCAGGCGCGGGCCGAGCTTGCGGCGCGCGGACTCGACCATCACCGCGTAGTAGCGCGCAAACAACTCGCCCAGTGCGTCGGCATTGCCCGCCTGCGCACGCGCCACGAGCTCGCTGGCGTCGAGCTTCGATAGGTCTTCGCCGCCACCCGCGCCCCCTGCTTGTTGGTCGGAGTCCATCGCGTTGCAAGACGCAGCGTACCCCGTGCGAGCCGTCGGCGACAGGTGCGCCCTGCCGCACCGCGCTCAAGACGGAGCGCGACCAGCGAGGGTGAGGAACTCGGGCTCGTCGAGCACCGTGATGCCGAGCTCCGCCGCCTTGGCGCGCTTCGAGCCGCCGCCTTCGCCCGTGACGAGAAACTCGGTCTTCGCGCTGATCGAAGAGGCCACCTTTCCGCCGAGGCTTTCGACGAGCTTCTTGGCCTCCGCGCGTCCCATCGCCACCAGCGTGCCGGTGAAGACCACGGTCTTGCCCGAGAAAGGACCGTCGGTCGCCACCTCGTGCCGCGGGTACTCGAGCTTCACCCCACCCGTGACGAAGCGCTCGAGCAGCAGTTGGTTCTGGGGCTGGGCGAACCACGCGCGCAGACTGGCCGCGCTCTCGGGCCCGATGCCCTCCACATGCTGGAGTTCCGCTTCGCTCGCGACGCGCAGTTCGTCGAGCGTGCCGATGTGCAGCGCAAGCGAGCGCGCCGTCGCCGCGCCGACATCGGGGATGCCCAGACATGTGAGGAAGCACTCGAATGTCGGGCGCCGCGCCTGCTCGATCTGCGCCAGCAGGTTCGCAACACTCTTCTCTCCCCAGCGTTCGAGCGCGACGAGCTCCTCGCGGCGCGCGTCGAGATGGAACAGGTCGGCGAGCCCACGCAGGAGGCCAGCGTCGTACAGTTGCTCGACCATCTTCTCGCCGAGGCCATCGATCGCCAGAGCGCCGCGGCGCGTGCCCAGCAGCGTGCGACCGACGATCTGCGGCCGGCAGCCGTACAAGTTCGGGCAGCGCCAGAACTTGCCTTCCTGCACGAGCGCGGTGGCGCAATCGGGGCACTCGCTCGCCATGGCGAAGGACGCTCCCCACTGCCAGATCACGCCCGCGCGGACTCCGTCCGACCTGCGCACGGACTCGGGCACCGACGCGTCCCAATCTTTCGGAGCCGCGCCACTCGCTGCCTCGGCCACGCCCATCACCTGCGGGATGACATCACCGGCGCGGTGCAGGAACACGCGGTCGCCGACGCGCAGTCCGAGCGCGCCGACATGTTCCGCGTTGTGCAGCGTGCTGTGGCGCACGACGACGCCACCGATCTCGACCGGATCGACATGCGCCCGCGGCGTGATGCGACCGAGGGCGCCGACCTGCAGCTCGATCGCGCGCAGCGTGCTGGTGGCCTCGTGCGCAGGGAACTTGTGCGCGTACTGCCAACGCGTCGCGCGCGCCGTGGCGCCGAGTCGCTCGCGCAAGTCGAGGCGATCGAGCTTCGCGACGACGCCATCGACTTCGAAGGGCAGGTCCGCACGGCCGAGCTCGAGGTGCGCGTGATACGCGAGGCACTCCTCGAGCCCGTGGGCGCGCTCGGCCCAGCGGTTGACCGGGAAGTGCCATGCGTCGAGCGCACTGCGCGCCTCCCAGTAGGTCGCGAACTCCGCGCCCTCGACGCGCACCACGGCCCACGGCTGGAACACGAGCGGATAGCGTGCGACCTCCGCGGGATCGCTGCGCCGAATCGCCCCCGCAACAGCATTGCGCGGGTTGGCGAGCGAAGTCTCACCAGCGGCGACGCGGCTCTCGTTGAAGGTGCGGAAGGCGGCGCGCTCGATCAGCACCTCGCCGCGCACCTCGAGCAGCCGCGGAGC